>Ga0207421_10002710_pt1 | contig 21748 bp, 20 predicted proteins | sample SodLakKL_010_SED_4_FD_187542 | JGI IMG/M metagenome (GOLD analysis project Ga0207421, IMG submission 187542) | Alkaline sediment microbial communities from Lake Tanatar, Kulunda Steppe, Russia - 8KL_010_SED (SPAdes) (version 2) | ecosystem: Environmental > Aquatic > Non-marine Saline and...
AACAAAAACCACTCTCCTGCTGTTTTTTAATTCTCTTTTCCTTTCATCGAGTGCCAAATAAAATCAGGCCGATTCCACTGATAATCATAATAATTTTATATACCTCAACCTGCCCGGATATTCCTACCAGGCCAATTCCGCTTATTGTTAAAAAAACAAATGGTCCAATACTCCCTATTACCGCATTTACTTTCAGGGCATGTTCCACCCGGTTAAAATAAAACATAAAAAGCGCTCCGATAATACTGACCGAACCAAATAAAATCCTCAAGATGGCCATTCTCAGTACTGTTGGGTCCATTTTGCTCCTCCTCGTGTTGGTTGGATGCCGGGAATTCAATCAGATTTTTCTTCTAACTCTCCTAACAACATTTACTTTCCCCTGGAATAATTTTCACCTGATTTCTGTCCTTAAAATTATTTCCATTGCCTCCTCCTGGTATTCTGGAAAGGTATCATCACTTGCCGTATAAGTACTAACAAGGTACTTTTCTTCCGGAAGAAAAGAAAAAACCTGTAGCCATTTAATTTTATCGGGGAAAATATCGGGAAGGTAACCTGTAAAAATCAACTTATATCCTGGTTTCCCGTCAATTTCGACTTCTTCCCGTTTTCCCAGTTTGAAATCCTCAATAGATTCTTCCAGGTTTTTAATTTGTTTTTCCCAGAATCTTTCCCTGTCCTCTTCTTCCTTTTCCTCGATTAGGAAATTTATATTGGCCATGAAGTCCTCATTTGTGCTATCAACCGGGAAAAGGTAAAATAATTCATCCAGATGCCCGTGGCCCAACCAGTCCATGGTGTGGTAAATTACAATTTCCTCGAATTCGATTTCCAGCAGTTCCTGCTCGCCCCCGGCCAGGACCATCCCTGGATTTAAACTCCAGGAAAAAAGCAAAATCCCAACTAAAAAAATAGCCAGTTTGAACAAAAAACCACTCCTTTTTTTAGTAATAACCGGTAATCCAGGCTGCCTTTATCTCTCCGTCTTCCCTTTAACAATTTCCTCCCAATTTATTGCAAAAAAAGGTCCGGGGAAGCTTTTAAAACAGGTCAAATTATTAAATCCTGGAAATAAAACCCGTCCCTTCCGATAACTTCTCCCGGTTCGCAATGGATTTCCTCCTGGAAAATCGGGCCACCCTTTACAAAGGTATGATATTCTCCATTCTCTCCAGCCGGGTCTACATTTTTCTTTTTTAACTCAACGAGCAGCAGGCTGTTTAATTCCCTGCCCAGATATTCCGGCCCGAGTTTATTACTATCAACAGCAATTACTACCGCTTTAAAACCCAGGGAAATAAATTTCTCAATAACTTCTTCCCACCCCATATTCCAGAGGGGATGAATGGCTTCGAGCCCAGCTTTTTTGGAAACCTTCCCCATCCACGCCCTGTGATCTTCCTGGTCAATGTCTCCAAAAACTCCTGCTTCTACTCCCCGCCGTTTAAACTCCCGGCCCATATCCAAAAAACTTCTTTCGTAGTCTTCCCAGGAAGTAGGCCTGGGAAACCAGCTTGCCTTCCCCAACCATCATAGTTAAAAGAAACCGGGGATCTCCTTTCCCTTTCAGGGCATAATAGAGGGCAAGGCAGGGAGCCTTGCCCCCCTCCACGAACAAAAAAACGTTTTCTTTGCCAGGTCCATAGCTTACTCCAGCCCTTTCCAGCAATGAACTACCTTTTCTTTTGTTCGGTTAACCTTAAAAATTCCTCTGCATCTTCAGCGGCCAGGCTCACAGCTTTCTGCCAGAAATCTGGCTGAGTCAGGTCTACACCCAGGTGCTTGCGGGCGAGGTCTTCTACCTGCATTCTACCCGTATCCCTGAGCAGGTCTATATATTTCTGTTCAAAGTTTTCCCCTTCCTGACTGGCCATGGCGTAAACTCCCGCACTGAAAAGATAACCGAAGGTATAGGGGAAATTGTAGAATGGAACTGCAGTAATATAGAAATGCAGCTTGGAAGCCCAGAAGTGAGGGTGATAATCGGCAAGACTCTCCCTGAAAGCTTTTTTCTGAGCGTTTTCCATTATCTCATTTAATTGATCCGTACCAACTGGCCCTTTCTTCCGGGCAGCGTAAAAGTCCTTTTCAAACAGGAACCGGCAGTGGATATCCATGAAAAAAGAGATACTCTTGCCGACTTTATCTCCCAGCAGAGCAATTTTTTCTTGCTCATCTTTGGCATTGCGCAGAGCAGCATCAGCTGCTACCATTTCCGCAAAAGTAGAAGCTGTTTCGGCTACATTCATGGCGTAACGCTGGGAAAGTAGGGGTAAGCCTTTCATCGCATGCTGATGGAAAGCATGACCCAGTTCATGGGCCAGGGTGGAAACGTTGCCAGCGGTCCCGGAATAGGTCATAAAAACCCTGGTTTGTTCGCTCATGGGGAAGCTGGTGCAAAAAGCTCCCTGCCTTTTCCCACCACGGTCTTCAGCTTCAACCCACCTTTTTGCAAAAGCCTGCCGGGCAAATTCAGCCATGCGGGGACTGACCTGCTCAAACTGGTTAACAATAAAATTGGCCCCTTCCTCAAAAGAATATTCCTTCGAGGTCTCGGCCACTGGTGCCCGCAGATCACACCAGCGAAGTTTTTCCAGGCCCAGCATCTCGGCCTTGCGGTTCAGGAAACTAACAAACACATCTTTATTTTGCTCAATTACTTCCCACAGCACGTCAAGGGTCTGGGGAGCCATCCGGTTAATTTCCAGGGGTTCTTTTAATACCGAATCCCAGCCCCGGTGCCGGTAGAGATTCAGGCGGAACCCTCCCAGGTGGTTTAAAGCATTGGCACAGAGTTCGGCTTCCTCCGACCAAGCTTCTTCCCACTTTTCCCCCATTTCCTTCCGGACCTTTGGATCCGGATCGGCAAAAATATTGGCGGCCTGGCCAATAGACAGCTTTTTTTTCTTCCCCTTAACAGTAAACGGAATAGCCATTCGACCGGTAATAACATTATAAAGGTCACTCCAGCCGTGGTACCCATCTACAGAAAGGTCCGTAGCCAGTTTTTCTTGTTCTTCGGACATTAATTCTGCTGCCCGCTGCCGCCTTTCTTCCAGGTTATAAGCAAGTTCACTCATTTCCTCGAGAAGCTTTTCCCATACTGCTTCGGGGATTTGCAGCATTTTTTTATCCAGGGTTGTAAAAACTGACTGCAGGGCAGCGCCCAACTGCTGCATTTTCCGCCCTAAAAGCTTGGCCTGCTCGTCCTTAGTATTTTGGGCGTTAAGGCAGCCGATAAAAGAACTTGCCTCCCGGAGCCTCCCCCCTGCCTTCTGCACCCGGTCTATTAAAGCTGGCCAGTTCTCAATTTCTCCTCTTACTCCTTCGTTCAATTCTTTAATTTCTTTTTCCAGCTCTGCTATATATTCTTTTAATTCTTCTGATTCGCTGCCCCCGGGGAAAATATCTTCCAGGTCCCAGGTTTTTTCCAGGTTTTTAAGCAAGGTGTTTTCCCCCTCCTAGAATTTTGTTTGCTCTATTTTCCCTTCGACGGTTTCCAAAAAAACCCTTTCCTTCACCGTACTTCTGCTTTCCTTACCCCTTTCAAACCTAATCTTTCAAGGTTTTTTCCCTTTAAAAAAGGACTTCCCTCTGCTAAAATCTAATAAAAACCTAGGAGCAAAAAAAATCTTAAACCGAGTTCAAGGAGAGAACAATATGAAAAAAAGGAACCAGAAGCTGAGAAACCTACTGCAGATGACCTTTTACCGGCTGAAAGATACGGATAACTTAAAGCGGATAGAAATCACCTCTGCCAGGGAAAAAAGCACTCTCCAGGTTGACCCGGAAAATCCTCGCTATTTACTTGCAGAAAAGGACCGGATCAGCCGCGAAGAGCTCCGGGAATATCTTGAACAGCAACTGGCCGGTATTGAAAAGGCAACGGTAAAAATAATTGAAAGGGGAAGTGTTGTCCAGTTAAAGATACTCCCCGGAGACGTGAAAATGGAAATTAATACCCAGGATGAACCTGCCCAGCACCAAAAAACCCCGGAATACGGCACCCGCCAGGACTTCATCCGGGCGGGTGAAGCCGAAGAACTACTAAAGGCAGTGGGAATAATGTCCCCCGAGGGTCAAATCAAGGCCGATAAACGCCGCAAGTTCTACCAGGTTGACCGGTTTATTGAACTTATCGATGAAATAATTGAGGAACAACCCGACAAGGGAAAAATCACCATTCTCGACTGCGGCTGCGGAAAGTCCTATCTTTCCTTCGTCCTTAATTACTGGTTAACAGAAAAAAAACGGATGCCCTGTAAAGTGATTGGGATCGATGATAACGCCGATGTTATTGCTTCCTCCCGGAAAATTCAAAAACAGCTCGGTTATCACAACATGGAATTCCGGCAGGGGAAAATAATGGATTTCCATTCTTCTTCGGATATCGACATGGTATTAAGTTTGCATGCCTGTGATACGGCCACAGACGAAGCCCTGGCCCTCGGTTTACACCTGGAAAGCAAGTACATTATTGCCGTTCCCTGCTGCCAGGCCGCTCTGCACCAAAAAATTGATTTTAACCAGTGGAAACCAATCAGCAAGCATAATATTTTTCATAACCGCCTGGCTGATATCTTCACCGATGGCCTTAGAGCTGCAGCCCTGGAAGCCTACAACTACAGGGTTTCTGTGGTGGAATATGTTTCTCCACTCGAAACACCGAAAAACATTATGCTCCGCGCCATTAAGGGTTACAACCAGCCCGGAGCAAGAGGAAAATACCAGGAACTCAAGGAAAACATCTCCGGGGAAATACCCCTGGAAAATTTCCTTAAAACCCTGGATTATAGAAACAACGACTAAATATTACCCGTTAGGGGGCAAGCAAAATGGCTGGAAGGTTACTGAAAGTTAAAATAACTCCACCACCTCAACCGGTAGGGCTGGTAAAAAGGACCCGCCTTTTAGAACAGATTGAAAAAGGCCCTACTCCTGCCCGGGGATATCCCCGCAAACTGATTTTAATTTCGGCTCCAGCCGGGTTTGGAAAAACGACTCTTGCCCTGCAGTGGGCGGCAAAATGGGAAGGGAGAACAGCCTGGTACAGCCTGGATGAGAGTGATAATGATCCCCGCCTTTTCTGGACCTATTTTATTTCTGCTCTGCAGAGAGTCGAACCAGGTCTGGGTGATTTTGCCCTGGAGAATATTCAGGCCGGGGCCCCCAACCCTGAATTTTCTCCTGAACAAAGTTTGCTCGTCTCCTTTTTAAACGAACTTGTTGAAATTGACGAACCCTTATTCCTGATCCTGGATGATTACCATCTTATCGAAGAAAAAACAATCCAGGAAAACCTTTCCTTTTTCATTGAGAACCTGCCTCCCCATATTCAACTGTTTGTTACCTCTCGGGCTGATCCACCCTGGCCTCTGGCCCGCTGGCGAGCCCGGGGACAGCTGACGGAAATCCGCGGTGACCGCCTGCGGTTTTCTCCTTATGAAATAAAAGAGTTCCTGGATTTATTCGGCCTGGAAAACCTTACCGAGGAGGACTTAAGTGATTTAACCCGGAAAACAGAGGGTTGGGTTACGAGCCTGCAGATGGCTGCCCATTCGATGCAAAACCAGAAGGACCTCCGGTCTTTCATCCGGAACTTTACCGGGAGCCACCGCCATATCCTCAACTTTTTAACAGAAGAGGTCCTATCCCAGCAACCCCCGGAAATCCAGGATTTCCTTTTACAGACCTCGATATTGAAAACCCTGGATCCTTCCATCTGCCAGGCTATTACGGGTAGAGGGGACAGCGGGGAGATCCTAATTAAGCTGGAAAATCAAAACCTTTTTTTAACCCCTGTCGATCCAGATGTTTTCAAATACCGCTACCATCCACTTTTTGCTGAGCTTTTAAATTTTCAGCTTTCCATTCGGGATGAAGATCTGCTCCCAGCCCTGCACGAAAGGGCCGCCCGCCACTTCCTGGAAAGAGGGGAGCCAGGACAGGCTGTAGAACACGCCCTGGCCTTTGATAACATGGAGTGGGCCCTGGAAATAATTGACCAGGATCCTGACTTTATTTGGCAGCAGGAGGGCAACAGGAGGTTTTCCGGGTGGCTTGAAAAAATCCCTTCCGATCTATTGAAAATTTTTCCTCGCCTTTTTGCCTATAAAGCCCTGTTTTTAATCATTAGGGGTAATTTAAAAGGGCTGGATTCCTTTATGGAAGAAGCCCCTGAGATCCAGATTACCGATGAAAGTGAACGGAAGGAATTCGAGGGAATGCTGGCCCTAATCAGGACTTATCTCTCCATTTTCCAGAACGATACCAGGGCCATTGTTACCCGGAGCAGGGAAGTCCAAGAAAAACTGCCCCCGGAAAAAACCCTATGGCATAGTTTTGCAGCCCTGGCTGCTGGAGACGCCCTGGCCCTGGAAGGTGATTTGAATAAAGCTGCGGAAGAGTTTGAAAGGGCTATTGCCCTGGCCAAAAAAAGCGGACAGCACTTTTCCACGTTACTCGCGGGCTGGAAACTCGGCAATATTCACTGGTACCGGGGCCGTCTGGGAGAAGCCCACCAGATTTGCACCGAAATTCTTAAATATGCTGAAGAAAACCACCTCACAAATATGCCCCGAACCGGGCCCCTTCTTGCACTTGAGGGTTTAATTTATAAAGATCAAAATGAACTGGAGAAGGCCCGAGATAAAATTAAGAAAGCTATAAAAATATGCCAACCCGAAAAACAAATTTTGGCCTGGTGCCAGTATTGCCTGGTCCTGGTTTGTTTCTCCTCGGGAGAGCTGGCAAAAGCCCAGGAACTCCTGGGAGAAATGGCAAAAATCCAGCGTGAGGACGGCCTGCCTGCGGTCATTGGCCAGTTGGTTTCTACCTGGAGAGCCCGGATTTATCTCGAAGAAGGGGATTTCTCCCTGGCCCGGGACTATCTATCCCGGTTAAAACCCTCTGCTGAAAACAAACCTTCCTTTGGGCAGGAAACAATCCACCTGGTCCTGGCCCGTCTGGAAATAAGTGAAGGGAACCTGCAAACCGCTGAAAGAATTCTGGATACCCTGGAAAATAATCTCTCCCAAATCGAGGCAAGGGGAATTAAGATTGAAATCCTGCTTTTAAAGGCCCAACTTGCCTGTAAAAAAGATAATAAGAATTCAGCAATTTCCTATCTTACCGAAGCCTTGAACCTGGGAAGCAGCGAAAACTTTATCCAACCTTTCCTTGACGAGGGAGAGGAAATTATAAGACTTCTTTCCAGAATACCTGCCAAAAGAAAGGTTTCCAGATTTGCAGCCAGGATTCTCCATAGACTTGGGGAAAAATGGACCAACGGCCAGCAGAAACTTTTAACTCCCTCGGAAGTCACCAGGCTGAGCCCACGGGAAATGGAGATTCTACAGCTTTTGGCCCGGGGATTATCCAACCAGAAGATTGCCGATAAGCTTTTCCTTTCCGTGGGTACAGTTAAGTGGCACATTAGTAACATCTATACCAAACTCCTGGTTGAAAGAAGGGCTGAAGCAATTGCCAGGGCAAGGGAATTGAACCTGATCAGGGAAGAATAAAAAAATATAATTGAATAACCTTTTTTTGAAAACCGGGATGCTTCCCGGTTTTTTTATTTACCAACCCATTCCCTAACCCTAACCTAACTTTCGTCAGTTCTCTTTTGGCCCCCAAAATATTATTATGGATCTGCAAGAAACATTCCAGGAGGTGCGACATGAATTCTTTGGCAAAAAATCAGGTGAAACTAAAAATTTGGATCAGGGGGCATATAGATCCCGACTGGTCAGAATGGTTCGCCGGACTAAAAGCCCAACACACACCAGAAGGAAACTCCCTCCTTTTCGGGCTGATCCAGGATCAGGCAGCTTTCTTCGGTTGCATTAATCGTATTCGGGATCTGGGAGTTAGTTTAATAAAAATCGAAGCAAATTTCAAAGGGGGTTGGTGTTAAATGAAAATTCTAGTATTTGGTGCTGGACCCTTGGGGAGTTTAATGGCAGCAAGACTACATGAAGCAGGACACAATGTTTCAATTCTTGCTCGAAACCAGCGCCTCGAAGATATTAAAAAGCACGGAATTGTAGTTCAAGAAGAGGGATCGGAAAAGAAAGAAATTGCCAGAGTTACTCCTGTTAAATCCTTAAAACCTGAAGATGATTATGACCTTGTAATGGTAGTCATGCGCAAAAACCAGGCAGATGAAATTATCCCTACCCTGGCCGGAAACAAAGAAGTAAAAACTTTTCTGTTCATGCTAAATAACGCTGAAGGGCCAGAAAAGTGGATTAAAGCCCTGGGCCAAAAGAGAGTTCTCCTGGGTTTCCCTTACCCCGGCGGGGAAAGAGAAGGACACATTATGAAAATTGCCCCGGTTAATGAGAAAAAGATCTGGACCATTCCCATCGGAGAGGTTGATGGTGAAGTCAGGGAAAGAACACGGGAGATAGCTTCGGTATTAGGATCCATGCGGGGTTATAAGGTTCAGGTTCGAAGAGATATGGAAGCCTGGTTAAAGTACCACGTGGCCCTTTTAATGCCTGCTTTTGCCCCGGCGTTGTATGCTGCAGGAATCAGCATGAAGCGTCTTGCCCGGACCCGGGACCTCCAGATTTTAGGGGTCAGGGGAATAAAAGAAGCAATGCGGGGACTCCGGAAAAATGTCGGGATCCCTCCCAGCCCTTCTTTCCTGCACATCGTTGAATTAATCCCCGAGCCTGTTTTTGTTAAATTAGTTGAGATCGTTATGCGTAAAGAAATGGCTAAATCAAGTATTGAAGGCCATCCCCGGGCGGCTCGGGATGAACTCAAAGTTTTAACTGACGAACTTATGATCATCCTGAAAGGGGCAGGAGCTGAAACACCTGTAATTGATAGCCTGCAAAAGTACTATGATCCTGAAACTCCCCTTTATCCCGATGGAAAAAGCACGCTTTCCATTAAATGGGGCGGCATCCTAATTCCTCTGGGAGTAACCCTGGCTATTATTATCGGAATAATTTTTTAAGGAGGTACCCTAGCATGAAAAAAGCAGCTTTAATTCTTGCTCCAATTTTTGTTCCCCTGAGTGTTTACTTGGTAATGCATTGGACCAGTGAACTCCACCACATGGTTTCCTTTTCACTGGGTTACGGCCTCTACTGGCTTTTCTGGTGCCTTGCCTTTCCAGTCTGGTTAATGGGCTGGGGACAATTGAAACAAGTCCTATTAAAGGTCCAACAACCTTTGAGAAAACAAGCCTTTTTAGGTGTAATAATCCTTGCAATACCCGTAATCCTCTCCGTTGTTTTTACCGGCCCTTTTGAAGGAGAACGTGCTCTCTGGCCAGAATCCACTCTTCTGATGATGTTAATCGCTATCCCAATGTCTTTATGGAACGGGTTGCTGGAGGAAATCCTCTGGCGGGGAGCTTTTATCAGGCTTTTCCCAAAAAAATTGTTCTGCGGGGTTATCTACCCTGCAATTGGGTTTGGAGCCTGGCACCTGGGACCATTTCTTGCCACTGAACCCTGGAACATTGAACAGGTTTTCATTTTACTCGGTGGAGGTGCAATATTTGGCTTATGCTGGAACTATATTGCAATGAAAACAGGTTCCATTCGCTATACGGTTTACTCCCACATTCTTGCCAACATTGCTCTTTTCACGGCCCTAAGTATGGTCTAGGAGAAAAAAGACCCGCCTTTAAAAGCAGGTCTTTTTTTTACAATTTCTCCAGGTATTTTTCAACCATTTTGGAGGCTTGGAAAAAAATAATCCTTTTATTCTTCCCGCATTCTTTCAGTTTTTTCAATAAATCCCCTCGTTTTCTCTTTTTAAAGTTCCAGTTACCCAAAATAAAGGCAGGTCCAATTTTTCGGGGTATTTGGGATTTAAATCAGGTCTATTATTTCCCCAATACCTTACTCTTCTTTTTGCTGCCCTGTAAAGATTAATTCTACGTGAAAAATCAAAAAAGAAAACGGTATCGGCTTTTTTCAGCGGGGTACAGAAGTTCGGCTGAAATTTCCATCAATGATCCAGGTAGGGCTATTTACAAGGGTTTTAATAATTTCATCCCATTCCTCCTGTAAACTTGGTTCCCAATCCGGTTTCCAGTATAGACTATCCAAATGAACAACGGGAATTCCCAGCTTTTCTCCCGGTTTCCGGGAAAACAAAGTTTTTCCCTGGTCCCCCTGGCCCAATTACAAGAATTTTTTTCACCCTTCTTTTTCCTCCTGGATTTGCGAAAATTTTGCCAGGAGTTCCAGATCAGATATATCCGGGGAAAGATCTCCACGGTTATATTCTTCAAATTTCCAGGTCAAACTCAAAGCCTTATCAATAAAAGCGGCTCGGGATATATTTGTTTTGGTCTGGTCAATTTTTTCACTGAGAACATTTACCATTTCCTCCAGGCACTCCGTTTTTTCCAAGAGAGGAGTCATGCTTAATTCATTGATCATAAAGCGACCTACCTCCATGCAGGCTGGGCCCCGATATCCTTTGGGGTCAATAGCCTTCCATTCTCTCTCATTTTTCAGGATATTCCAGTGGTTAAGATCACCGTGAAGAAGAAAATCAGGCATCTCCTCGGCAAATTCCCTCAGCCGTTCCCGGGCAGAAATAACCAATTCCTGAACTTTTTCCCCGGCAGTGCCCGCTTTGGGGAAGTTGGCAAACGCTTTTTCTGCCAGTTCTCGGAGCAGGGGAATTTTCCCTTTTCTTTCCCATGGGATTGGCAAATCCGCACAAATTTCCGCAGCAATTTTGAGCCGCTCGCCCCTCTCCTTTATTATAGTCAGGTTATCACCTGGCCTAATTCTTTCCAGCAAAAGAGCTCCAAACTCCCGGTTAAAATCTAGAAGCCTGACTATCTTCCTACCACCAAAAATTTGCAAAGCTTCCATTTCCGAGAAGAGATCTGGATGGGGAAAACCTATTTTCAAAACTACTTCTCCGTACAGATTGGACCTGCAGAAAGAAATGTAATTTGCGAACATAATTTCAGATTCTGAAAGGTTTTCTAACTGCCATAGTTTAATACATTCCTCTTTTATTTTTGGAATTTCTTCAAGCCACTTTAAGCCTTCTTTTCCAAAATAACCGTAAACTTTTCTTTCTAAATCCTCAGTAATCTGTATCCCCTCCCGCAGGCTATTGGAAAAATTTTATCGGGGTTTTTATTTCCAGTTTTTCCTGAACATGTGATATGCTGTTATACCTTTCTGTGTTGCTTCTTCAATTAATTCATAGCCAAAATTTTCATATATTTCTTTGTTCTTCTTATCCGCAGTAAAAAGGTAAACCCCTTTTATTTCGGGATCTTTCTCCGCAATTTCATGGATTTTATTTAAAAGCCTTTTTCCCATTCCCATACCCTGAAATTCTCTACCAACACTAACCGCTTCCAGGGTAAGGAAAGGTTCCTCTATTTTTTCAGTGAATTTGAGGCTTTTCAGCCCTGGAATTACATTGCCGAAACGAAATTTCCCCAGTAGGGGAAGAATCTTAAATATGTCGGGAAAAATAATTTTTAATAACTTTCTCCTGGGAACTTTACGGTTTCTTTTTAATAACACGATCCCTGCAATTTCCCCATTCTTTTTTGCCAGGAAAATCTTTTCCCCGGCTTCCAGGTTTAATCTGGACTTCAATAAAAAAGCCCGGAAAAGGTATTTTTTCGTGTTTTTTTTAGAAAAATCAAAGATAAAACTTGTAAAGCCCTCATTTAAAAAGGCTCCAAGTAATACTTCAGTTCCTTTTTCAATAGTGTTTTGATCAGCAAGTTCAATTTTCATTCCATCCATTTATAGCCCCCACCAAATTTATTATTTTTCCCAGAAACTAATCAAAACCTAAACTCTTTTCCTTCCTTTTTGCAAATCCTCTGCACTGCCCATTTCCCGGTTACAGCTGCCCCGGGCAGCCCTCCGGGTGGCATTAACCAGATCCCAGCCAGGAATAGGCCTTCCAGGCCTATTAGTATCCCTTTATGGCCCCATTTTTTTGCTTTGGGGCGTGGTCCCAGAGGGCATCCTGGAACACCAGGAAGCTTAAAATTCATTAGACTTAAATTAGAATTTTCCCGGATTAATCAAAAAAGGGAAAACGGTAGTACCAAAAACCCAAAAATAAGATAAGGGATGCTCCTGTAACCGTAGCAAAGAATAACCTCTGCAGAAAACTTCCCTTTTTCCTACCCCAGAGGTTAACCATTGCAATACAACAGAGAACATTAAGAAAATCAGCCCCAAAAATATCGCCCGGGCCAGGTAAAAAGAAGGAGGCAGGTCAAAACCCAGGTAAATGAAATCCCCCAACCCCGCAAAAGCAACCAGGACAGTCCCCAGCCAGGTAAGGTGAAGCAAATGGAAAAAGAAATACAGGGCTCTTTCGGGGGTGGTTCCAGCTCCATTTAACCCTACCATACTTTGATAATCCCGATTAACCCAGGCATCAATATAGGCTCCCCATTCCAGCATTTCTATTTTCACATCTACCCCAACTCCCATTAAAAGTTCCTGGATTACAACTGCTGTTTCCACAATGTAGGGGTGGGCGCTGGAAGTAGTAATGTTTATTTCAAGTCCGTATCCGTACCCTGCTTCAACAAGCAATTCCTGAGCTTTCTGGGGAACATATTCATAAGAGGGAAATTAATCAACATCAACAGCCCATAATTCCTGCGAGGGGGACCGGCCTGGTCACCTGGACAAACCGATCATAGGCAATTTCCCCAAATTAATTCCCGGTCAATTGCATAGCTCATTGCTAGCCGGACTTTGGGATCATCAAAAGGCGGTCCGGTTGCATTAAAAGCCCAGTAGTTGTAATCAAAACTCGGTTATTCTATTACATTAAGACCCGGCCTCCCCCTTAAAATCTGGGCTCCTTCTGGAGAAATATCATTAACATGAACTTCTCCAGTTTTTATGGCAGCCATCTGAGCAGATTCGTCTTCCATTATTACATAACAACCTACATCCACATAGGGAACCCCTCCTTCATAATAATCTTCATATGTCGCAAGCAGAGTGTAATTATCAGGAACCCATTTTTCCATTTTGAAAGGTCCGGTCCCAACAGCAACATTCATTAAGTCCTCGGGTTCTTCAACTACCTCCCGGGGAACTATATTTGCATAGGTGTGGGTCACATTAATCATGAAATCCGCGAACGGTTCCTCAAGGTGGAAAAAAACAGTTTAATCATCGGGGATTTCAATTTCCTCTACCATTTCAAAATAGGTTTCAGCAAGCGAACCCACTTCTGGATCGGTCATTCTTTCAAAACTGTATTTCACATCCTTGGAAGTCATTTCCCGGTCATTATGAAATTTAACCCCCTGCCTGAGGTCAAAACGATAGGTTGTATCGTCAATAATCTCACAGGATTCAGCGATTTCGGAAATTATCTCCCCCTCACTCGAGGGTCCTACAAGACCTTCATAGATCTGGCTGTAAATCTGGATTGAAAAAGCGGAAAGAACAGTATGGGGAACAAAACCTCCGCTTCAGTGTTTTTGTCCACAATTAAAACATTTTTTTCAGCCAATCCGACCTGGCTTCCGGCAAAAACAACCAACAACATGACACCCGCAGAAAAAAGAATCGCAGCATTGAAACTTTTGGGAAGCAAGGTTAATCCTCCTGAATAGTTTTGGTTTTCCGAAACCTTCAACCAACCTGAGAATTTTTCTTAAAATTCTCGGGCATTTACACACCCTTATAACCTGCAAACCAAAACCCCTTTTCTCCAATCGGAAAAACTTCTCTATCAGATAACTAAATAATCTCTAACAAACTCATGGAGTAAATTTCCCTTTTCTGAACCTTCTCCAGGAAAAAGAAATGCATTAATTAAGCACTCTTCCCCTGAATCGATTTTGATCCCGTCGTTTGCTCCAATTGTAAGGTAACTATCCCCCGGGGGAGGCATTTCTATAAAGTTTACCCTTGAATTTTCGTCTCCGGTTATAATTAACCTTTCTTTTCCCTGTATTGCAACCCAATCAAGATTATTCCTCTGGCTTTCCAGGGCCCCGATTTTTCTCAGGCTTAATTCTCTCCCCTTTTTCAGGTGGACCCGGGATCCCCCCGTCAAGAATTCGGGATTTAAAAAAATGTAAAATCCCGACCGGACAAAAACCCGGTAATCATTGTTATTCTTTATTCTCAGGCCACAGTAAAGGGAAGGTATCCCCGGCAAAGTAAGGTAAAGAACCTTAACTTTCAGCCCCTCAAAATTTTCCTGGCGGGGGTGGATAGAATACTCAAAACCTTCCCAGTCCAGGCCCTGGCAGCTAAGCCTGCTTTTTTTCAAATCAACATCCTTTTCCCTGTTCAAGTTACCAGGATAAAAATCATCCTTTCCGGTTAAAATTACCGGGTGTATCCCTCCAAACCAGGGGTAGGTCCAGTGAAAATCCCCGGCTTCTGGGTAGGGTGAATTCAATAGTTCTATCCCCTTATATTTCAGCTCATAAACCGAACAGGCAAATTGGGGATCTATTTTCCCTTTTAAAAACCCACTGGACAAATCCCACCTACCTCTGCCCTGGGCAGCATCATCTTTTTCCTCTCCCCCAAGGACAACTACCGGGAGTTCTTTTTCTCGTTCCACCCCCCGGAGAGAATATTTTGTTCTGGTAGAATAAATACCCGGTTTAAGGGTACCCTGTTTCCACTCCAGGCGGAAAGAATAACCCTTTTTATCCTTTAAAAAAGCCCTGTATTCCTTGCCATTCCCAAAGTCAACGTTTAACTCAAAGAGGCATTTTCTTCTTGCTGGATAAGAACCTGAAATAATCCCTGCTCCTCGCCCATCAACCAGTACGGGAAATCCATCATCCCAAAACGGTTCGGCCAGGGAAAAAACTTTTGGTTTTTTTCGATTAGGTTTTTCAGTTTCGACTAATTTTTCCCAGCTCCCTTTACCTGCAAAAAAAATTGGTCCTGGTAAAATCCGGGAAGAATCCCCTCCCAGGGGGAAAGTTTCGTGGAAAAATTCGAAGCTATTATCCCTGATTTGAGCTTTTCCAATTTTCCCCCGGGGAATAATCCCCACAACACTTTCCTCCCTTTCCCAGGCCAGCCAGGGTAAACTGGAAAAAACTAAATCACCCCTGCCCGGGAAATTTTCCACATCAAAATCTTCGGCCATAACCCCCTGGTCAACGGGAAAAACAACACGGGAAAAATCCCTGCCGGGAAAACCATTTCGGCACTGGAAACGGATTTTTTTGCTCTCCATACCCCTGTTTGAAACCATTACTTCGGAAACCACCCTGTTACCAGAAAGGCTAAACCCATGTTCAATTTTGAGGCCCTGCTCTCCGGAACCTTCCTGAGTTAAAAATAATTTACCGTTTTCAACATGATAAATAAACTCTCTCTCGCGGAAAAGGGCGGGATTAAAATTGGGTCCTGATTGCCAGGCTTCCGTTTTAAAAACCCACCTCCCGAGAGATTTATCATAACCCTTAACCCAGGACCCCTCAGCGGTAATTGCAATCCGGTCATTTATTAACCAGGGCATCCCGTTAATTTTCCCTTCCCCAATTGTTCCCGGATACCTGATTATAAACTCCTGTTTTTTAACAGCCTTAATAACTTCTCCATCTGCCCTAATTTCTATGAGTCCCTTTCCTTCTACTTCTCCTTTTAATGACAGCTTTATTTCACCAAAACCCCCGGGAGCAATTTCCACTGGAATTTCTTTGGATTGATCAGAAATTTCTTTTTTGCACTTGACCCCGACTTTTCCAGAAAACTTCTCCTCCAGGTTATTTTTTACTTTAAATAAAATTTCTTTTTTTTCCCCTGCAATTAACTCCGGCAAATCATTTGCTAGGATTAACTCCAGGCCAGGTTTAATTTCTTTTCCCACTCCCAACAGGACCTGTTTCCCCCCTGATGAAATATTTACGGAAAATTCCCTTTTTTGCCTCTGGTCACCGGGATTTATTTGAGGAAGGCGAATTATTTTTTCCAATTCCCAGGATTTGTCCACCTTAATCTGGCTTCCCGTAGGCCAGGAGTCTCCATCTCCGAAAAAAGAAATGGAAAGAGGTTTTTCTCCTTCCTTTCTTTCTATTTTTCCTTTCAGGACCGAAGATCCCGGGTCGGAAACATTTTCTTCTCCAAGGGACAATCCAGCTTTTAAACCTGGAGCTGAAAAACTTTTTATCTGCTCACAAATCGGATCAATAACCACCTCAAGGGTATCCTCTTCCCATTTCCATCTGTAATAATATCCTTCAGAGGAAATTCCCCCTTTTAAAAACCCGTACCAACCTTTTTTAGAAATGAATTCCCCCAATAGGGAATTTTGCATAATCAGGGGAAGAAAATTAACCATATATACTCCTGCCGGCTTACTGAAGGCTCCTTCTCCGGTTTTTTGCAAAAAACCGGTCTTATTATAAAGGGGTAAGGCCTTTCTATTGGCAGTCCAGGTATGCAAATCAAGCCTGTTCAAACCGGTTTTAAAAACTTCCTCAAGACAGGCCCGGAGGAGATCCCTGCCCACTCCCATGCCCTGAAATTCCGGGTGGACGTTGACCAGGTTAATGTACCCTGTTTTATTTTTTTCGCTTTGTAAAAAGTAACTTAGCATTCCGGCTATCTTTTCCTTTTCCATCGCCAGGAATATCTGGGGATCATTCTTTTCAAGCCACTCCTGAATTGTTCTTCGGTCAAACTCAATCCCACTCTTAATTCCACCTGCCGGCCAGCCATCTTTGCTTTGATTGAGATGTTCTGCAATTTTTTCTCCAAATTTTTTCTCAAATTTACGAATTTCCACCCCTTCATCCCCCTTGGTAAAAAGGCCAAAAGAAATTATTCAAGATCTCCCCCGTCATGAATAGAACAAATTACATTATGCAAACGGGCCCTGACATTATTCAAACCCGGTTTAAATTGAGGGTGAAGGTGATTGGCTAAAAATACCACTACCCGTTTATACTCGGGGTCGATAAAAATAGAGGAACCGGTAAAGCCCGTGTGTCCGAAAGACCTGTCCGAAAATAGTTCGCCTGCTGGAGCAGGGCCAATCTCTGGATATAACGGAGTAGGAAGGAATGGAGCCATTGATGACTTCCCAGCAGGTTTTTTGAGCGTATTTTTTAATAAAACCCAGCCCAGGCCAAATTCTTTTAGTCCCATCTGCTGCTCCCTTACGGCAAGACTGGCAAGGGACCGGGGTAAAAATCCTTTTCCTTCCAGAGAAAGCAGCCAGGCCTGGCCAAATTTGGTCAGGTCAGAAGCGTTGCTAAATAAGCCTGCATTTCCACTTATCCCCCCCATGGAATAAGCAGCGTTTCCATCATTAACCTCCCCGGGAGCAAAACCCTCACGCCACCCAGAAAAGCTAAGACCTGCTCTGTTTACCATGCCCTTTTCGATTTTATGATCTTTCTCCTGGAAAACAAAATCTTCCTCCCTGTATCCTTTTTCCAGCGGCTTAAACTGGGTTCTCTCCATTTCCAGGGGTTCAAAAACAAATTTTTGGGCAAGTTGATCAAGGGATCCTTCTCCTATTTTTTCCAGGAGGAGCCCCAGGAGAATGTAACCCAAGCAGCTGTATTCATTTTTTTCTCCAGGTTCATAGACGGGTTCCAAATTAAGAATCAAATTCAGAACCCCCTCCCGGGAAACACCTCGAGAATAGGTTGGGTACCAGGCTCGAACCCCGGAAGAATGATTAAGTAGATGTCGGAATGAAACTTTACCAAACCGGTGGTGAAATTCCCCGGGAATGTAACCGGAAAGGGATTCATCCAGGGAAAAATACCCTTTTTCCACCATTTTTAAGGCGGTAGTGGCAGTTGCAATGGGTTTGGTTAGCGAGGCCAGGTCAAAAAACATTTCCCTTTCCATAAGGTTTTGTTCTTTTCCCACTTTCCTATTTCCGCCTTCGTACTGGAAAAGGACATTTTTTTCATCTGCAACGTTTACCTGGTAACCGGAGTAGATGCCTTTTTTCATCCCCTCATCTGCAATTTCTCGAGCAACATTCCAGCCTCTTTCCATTGTGCCCCCCTCTCAAACCTTGATTTTTGGATCAAGGATATCCCTCAATCCGTCCCCAAACAGGTTAAAGCTCATAACAGTTACCATGATTGCCAGGGATGGGAAAATAACCGTCCAGGGCGCCAGTTCCATGTAGCGGCGGCTTTCGCTCAGCATTGAACCCCAGGAAGGAGTAGGAGGTTGTATCCCCAATCCCAAAAAGCTCAGGGCAGCCTCTGTCAAAATCGCTCCCGATAAAGCCAGGGAAGCCTGGACAATTACCGGGGCCAGAATATTGGGAAGGATATGCCTGGCAAGGAGACGAACATCCTTTAATCCCAGGGCCCGGGCCGCCATAACATATTCTTCTTCCCTAACAGAAAGAACCGAAGCTCTAACAATTCTTGTAAAAACAGGCATATTGGTTATACCAATAGCGATCATTGTATTGGTTAAACTGGGGCCGAGGACCGCGATGACCACAAGGGCAAGTAAAATCGAGGGAAACGCAAAAAGGATATCCATAAACCGCATTATAATACTATCTAAAAACCTGCCGTAATACCCGGCAATCAGGCCTAAAACCAATCCGCTGAGAACTCCAATACTAACTGCAATAACTCCAACCTGCAATGAAACTCTTGCCCCAAAAACAATCCGGCTGAATTCATCTCGCCCAAAACGATCCGTTCCAAAAATATGGTCTGTACTAGGGCCTTCCATCCTGCGGAGAGTATGCATTTCCCGGGGAGAGTAAGGAGCGATTAGCGGGGCAGCAATAGCAATAAATATTAATAAAATTACAACTACGGCACCAATGGCACCAATTTTATTTTTTTTCCACTGCTTCAAAAACTCTTTAAAATGCTTCCACATAAGAAATCCCTCTCCCTACTGATATTTGATCCTGGGATCAACAAAAGTGTATAGAATGTCCACAACGGTATTCACTAGGGCGAAAACAATAGCAATAACAAGGACACAACCCATTACAACCGGATAATCCCGATTGTGAATCCCCGTTAAAAGTAACCTGCCAAGTCCAGGCAGAGAAAAAATCTGCTCAACTATTACTGCTCCTCCGAGTAAATACCCTAGCTGCAAACCAACCAGTGTTAAAATAGGGATCAGGGCATTCCGGAAAGCGTGGCGGTAAATGATAAGTCTTTCGGGCAGACCCTTGGAACGGGCAGTCCGAATATAATCCTGTCTGAGGACTTCGAGCATGGCAGACCTGGTCATCCTGCTAACAGAACCGGCCATACCTGTTCCCAGGGCAATAACCGGAAGAACTAATATTTGCAGTGCCATAACCGGATTATTCCAGATATTAACAAATCCTATGGGAGGATGCCAGTTAAAAACATTGGAAAGGAAAAGGATCAATAAAACCCCAAGGGCAAAGTTGGGTATGGAAACTCCAATAAGAGCAAAAATCCGAATAAAGAAGTCGCTAACTGTATTCTGGCGTATCGCCGAAGCAATCCCTATGGGAAGGGCCAGGGAAACGGAAAAAATCATCCCAAAAAAAGCCAGCTGCATCGTTACCATAAAGCGGGTTGCCAGCTCATAACTGACCGGAAGTCTGGTTAAAAGGGAATAACCCAGATCTCCCTGCAGTAGCTGCCCGAGCCAGTGAAAGTAACGAAATAGGAGGGGTTGATCCAACCCTAACTGTTGTCGGATTTGTTCGGCAAGTTCTTCGGTCCCCTCTATTCCCAGAAATATTCGAACCGGGTCGCCGGGAACAAAATTAATTGCCACAAAAACTAAAAAAGTAATCCCCAGAGTTAAAGGGATCAAGGCTAGAATTCTTTTAATAATATATTCTCTAATTTCCAACACCCCCTGCCGAAACCATTGGAGCGGGGTCTGCTTGCACAGACCCCGCTTTTTTCATTTAATTTTCAATAGTGATATAAGGGAACAGGCCTTCGCTCATGTACGGAGTAGGCTCAAAACCCTCAATGTCTTCACTGGCAATATAAAACTGGGAAGGCGAATTCAGGAAAAGGTTAGGAGCCAGTTCGTTTACAAGAAGTTTTTGGGCTTCGGCATAAATCGCGGCCCTTTCTCCCTGATCAACTACCACCCTGGCTTTTTCTACCAGTTCGTCAAAGCGTTCATCAGAAAAACCCCAGACGTTGGCTCCCCCGTTGGTATGGAAAAAGAAATAAAGGGCCCGTTCGGGAGTACTTCCTGCCCCATTACGCCCGACCATTGCCTGGTGGGTCCTGTTTATCCAGGTATCAATATAAGTTCCCCATTCTACCATTTTAATTTCAACATCAACTCCAACTCCAGCCAGCTGTTCCTGGACCATTACTGCTGTATCAACCAGCCAGGGATAGGCAGGAGAAGATGTTATAGTAAAGCTGAGGTCATTATTATAACCGGCTTCTTGCAGGAGTTCCCTTGCCCGGGCTGGATTGGTTTCATAAGAAGGATATTCGCTAATATCAACGGCCCAAACTTCCTGGGAAGGAGGTACAGGACCGGTAACCCGGGCATAGCCATCATATACAACCTGGGCCAGCAACTCCCTATCCAGAGCATAACTCAGGGCAAGCCGGACCTTGGGATTGTCGAATGGTGGCTCGGTAACATTAAAAGCAAGGTAGGTATAATCAAAACTGGGGTATTCTACAACATTTACCCCGGGGCGGCCCTGGAGAATACGCGCTCCTTCGGGAGAAATATCAGTAATATGGGCATGGCCGGTTCTGATAGCAGCCATCTGGGCTGATTCGTCTTCCATAATAAGGTAACGGACCCCATCAACCCGGGGAATTCCTTCCTGCCAGTAATCTTCAAAAGCGGTTAAAAGTGTGTAATTATCCGGGACCCATTCGGCCAGCTGGAATGGTCCTGTCCCAACGGCTACATTCATCAAATCCCCGTGCTCATCAATGACTTCTTGGGGAACAATTCGAGCATAGGTGTGGCCGATATTGATCATGAAGTCAGCAAAAGGACCGTCAAGGTGGAAAATAACGGTGTAATCATCTGGTGTTTCAATTTCTTCCACCATGTCAAAATAGGACCTGGCAAGAGAAGCGACATCGGGATCAATCATTCTCTCAAAGCTGTATTTTACATCAGCGGAAGTCATTTCCCGACCATTATGAAATTTAACCCCCTGGCGCAGGTTAAATTTGTAGGTAGTATCGTCAAGTATTTCCCAGGATTCCGCCAGCTCAGGAACAATCTCCCCGGCTGAATTAAATCCTACAAGACCTTCATAAATCCGGCTGTAAATTTGAATCGAGGAAGCTGCAGGAACAGTGTGAGGGTCAAATCCCTCCGCTTCAGTATCTTTTGCCACAATCAAAATATTGTCCGAGGCTAAAGCCCCTTCGCCTAACCCAACAAAAAGGACTGCTGCCATTGCTAATGAAAGAATTAACCATTTCCAGTTCGTTGCCTTTTTCAAAACATCCCCTCCTGATTTTTTTTGGAAAACCTCTTTAAACCCATGGGTTTATTATTACTAAAATAATTAAATAAAATAATAAAATTTCCTTCTTATTTTTCCCTGAATAAAAAGAAAATTTTACTCCAAAGAAAATCTTTTTCGCTTCCCCCCCCCTTAAAAATCCTTATTGCTGGCTATTTCCCGCTTACCACGAACTTTTTTCTCCGAATTTAAAAATTAGGGCTATTAATTGTAATTTTACTCAACTAGTTTCCCTGTTTTGATTAAATTTAACTTTTCCTCTTCCAACAATCCCTTCTCTGCCGAAAATACTTTTCCTGTTTTTTTCTCCCGGACATGTTATAAT
>Ga0207421_10002711_pt1 | contig 21747 bp, 13 predicted proteins | sample SodLakKL_010_SED_4_FD_187542 | JGI IMG/M metagenome (GOLD analysis project Ga0207421, IMG submission 187542) | Alkaline sediment microbial communities from Lake Tanatar, Kulunda Steppe, Russia - 8KL_010_SED (SPAdes) (version 2) | ecosystem: Environmental > Aquatic > Non-marine Saline and...
GCTGTGGTTCAAATTCCCGGCACTGATAATCTTATAGCAGCCAAAATGGAAAGCCACTGTTCCCCCTGTGTCCCCCGTCCTTACGATAGCTCGGCTACAGGGGCAGGCGGTGCCATGAGGGACGTAGTGGCCATGGGTGCCAGACCCCTTTTCATACTTGATTTTATAGGCACCCGTCCCCTGGAGGAAGAAGTGCTGGTAGGGCCCTGTGGTTTCCAGGGAAAGTGCACCTGTGGAAACTGTGTGGTAATGACCAGTCAGGAAAGGCTTAACCTGATGCTCAAAGGTGTCAGGGATATGTGCGAGGCCATGGACGTTTTTGTGGCCGGGGGAGGCTTTTCCACATCTTTTAGTGATATCGTTCCTGCCGTGGTGATTTCGGTGGTAGGTAAACAGATAACGGAAAAACCCCTTACCAAGCCGGCCAAGTCGGCGGGGGATAAAATTATAATGGTAGGGAAAACAAATAACGACGGTAATGATACCCTTTACAGGGCAGGATTGGTTTCCGAGATGCGTCCTGCCGAGGCCCTCTTTGAGGAGGAAAGGGTAGTCATGGAGGCCAGCCTGGCTGCCTTCCGCACTGGAAAAATAAAGGCCTGTTCTGACCTGGGAGCTGCAGGTATTGGTGCAGCTGTTTGTGAATCAGCGCGATTCGGCGGTCTGGGGGCAAAAGTGGACTTGACAGGGGTTCCGGTAAAAGTTGAAGATATTACCCCTGAAGAAATTTTAATCTGTGAAACCCAGGGACGGATGTTATTCCAGGTTGCACCCGGGGATGTGGAGGAAGTTTTAGGCGAAATCCTTTCCCACACTGATGCAGTGGCTCTCATCGGGGAAATTAACAGTGAAGAAAAAACCGTATTTGAATATAAGGGCAGCAAAGTAGCGGAAATTCCCAACCAGCTCTCTAAGGAAACCCTGGATTACCTTAGCAAATTATAAAAAAAGTAATATAAAAAAGTTATCAAAAAATTCTGAAAAAGCCTTGACAAGAAATTTACCCTGTGTCATAATGTATTTAAGCTAGACACCGAGGAACTGAAAGATACACTGGGGGAAGCTTCATTGGGTAACCGGGATTAAGGAAAGAGTATTTAAGGAAACTGGGTACCCGGGGGAGCAGCCTCGCTGGAGAGATTGCTGGTGGAAATACAGGCTCAGGAGCCACCCTGCAGCGTGTAGGGAAACCAGAGAAGCCTCACAGCTCGAAACCATATCTTGTTTGAAATAAAGGGGAAGTTCTTGAGAAGTCGAGAACGGAAACTGGATTGGAAAGATATGGGTAAAGGTTTCGGCAGTGGAGTTGGAAGGCTCGTTGGTGTCTAGCTTTTTTGTGTACAAAAAATGTTATAAAAGAGAGGGAAAAAATGCAGGTTTTAAAAGAAAGGGTAAGGAATACCATTCTAAGTTCTGCCAGGTCTGAGTTCAGGGAAAAGGGTTTTAAGAATTCCTCCATGCGGGAAATAGCCCGGGGGGCCGGGGTTACAGCAGGAAACCTGTACCGCTACTTTGAAAATAAGGAAGAACTTTTTTGTACCGTAGTCGGCCCTGCCTATAAAATGATTGTTGACCTGGTGGAGGAAGTAAAGGAAGTCAGCTTCAATGTTTCCCCCCAATATCCTGTTTTCATGGAGGAAATCACCCATAGGATTGTAGATATATACCGGAACAATCGTGAAGAACTCCTGATACTGGTTAAGGGAAGTCAAGGCACCCGCTTTGAGAAGGCCAAAGAAAACGTAGTTCTGCTTTTGGAAAAAAAGCTGCGGGATATTTTGGGAGAACATCTTCAAAAAAAGAATAAAGGCCTGGAAGACGATTATCTTTTTTATGTGATTGCATATGGCTTTATAGAAGGATTGATTATAATATTAGAAAGGTTTGAGGAAGAGGAAAAGATGAACAGCCTTATCGGACAGTATATTTGTTTTAATTTTAAAAATATCTGGGAGAGGTTGGAGTAAATTTTTTTTGCCTTAATAGTAAACAAATGTTTACTTATCATGTATAATAATAGTTAATGTAAAAACTGCAGGGCCGGGAGCTTACCCGGCAGATAATAATTATCGCATGCGCAGGGGAGGGTTACTTTTTTGAAAAGAATGTATGGTGTATTTTTGTTGGTTTTCTTATTGATACTTTCTGTTTCATGCCACAGGGAGGAAGGGGTTGCTGAGCCAGAGGTGAAGCCTGTACATACAGCAATACTTCAGGAGGAAGTCAGACCGCTATATTTATCTTATACGGGGAATGCAGGTGCGGAGGAAATTAAAAAACTATCCTTTAAAGCTTCAGGAAAAATAAGCCGGGTTCCTGTGGAAAAAGGGGATAAAATTCAGCCAGGTCAGCTGCTGGCCAGTCTAGAAACTTCGGAACTGGAGTTAGATCTGGAGGCTTCAAAAGCCCGGGTGGATGCAGCCCAGGCCCAGTATGACAAGGCTCAAAGGGGCGCAAGGGAAGACGATATTGAAAAAGCGGAAATGGAGCTGAAAAAGGCCCGGGATGCCTATGAGTTTTCCCGGGACCAGTACGAGAGGGTGGAGAGTCTTTACCAGGAAGGGTTTGCTTCTCAAATGGAACTGGACCAGGCTAAATTAGAACTGGACCTGAGACAAACCGAAATGGAACAGGCGGAAGTTATAAAAAACCAGGTGGCGGATCCTGTCCGGGAGGAGGACAAGCAGGTGCTGTTGTCCCAATTGGAACAGGCTCAAAAGGATTATGAGCACAAAGAAATTCTGCTGGAGGATGCTTACCTCCATGCTGATGGGGAGGGACAGGTTCTGGAGGTTCCCTCCCGGGAAGGGGAAGTTGTAGCTGCCGGGCAACCTGTCCTGGTAGTTCAAAATCATTCTCAAATAGTGGACACCGGTCTTTCCCAAAGGGATCTGGAACATGTTGACCCGGGAATGGAAGTCCAGGTGGAGGTGGAGGGCCAGGTTTTAGAGGGAAAAGTTACCAGAATAGCACCCTCCCCTGATCCCTACAGCCATACCTATAATACCCGGGTCAGTTTGGAACCCGGAACCCGCCTTCCCCTGGGGACTTTTGCCCGCCTGAAGATCATTCTCGGTGAAAACACAGGGATATGGATACCGGTGTCTTCAGTGCTTCCCGGGGATAGGAATTATGTATATCTTGTAAAAGAAGGAAGGGCCGCCAGGCAGGAGGTAAAAATACTGGAGTTTGACGACAGCCAGGTTCAGGTAGAGGGGTTAGAACCTGGAGATGAGCTGGTGGTAGAAGGAATGAGAGACCTGGAAAAGGGAGTTCCGATTTCCCTTGTGGGTCGGGACTGAGGTGAGAGCGTGAAAGGAATTGTGAAGGCTGCTATTAACAACAGGAAAGTCACTCTTTTCGTGGTAGTACTGCTGGTCATGGCCGGTATTTATAACTATAGAATGATTCCCAAGCAGGAATCACCCGACTTGAATGTGCCCTTTGCCATGGTAACTACCTTATATCCCGGTGCCTCTCCCGAGGATGTGGAGAGCCTGGTAACCAGGGAGGTGGAAGATAAGCTGGTAGAAGTTCCCGGCTACGATCACTCTATCTCCAGCTCCAGGTACAGTCTTTCCACGGTAATTCTAAGGCTGGAACACCAGGCAGACATTGACGAGGCCTGGGATGAACTCAGGCGGTTAATGAAGGACCTCCAGGATAAGCTTCCCCAGGGTTGTGAAGCTATTTCCGTAGATACTGACCTGGTGGAAACGGCGGGCATTATTTACAGCCTCCGGGGCGAAGAATTTACTTCAAAGGAACTGGCCCGAAAGGCCGAATACATACAGGGTGAATTGAGCAGGATAGAAGGCCTTTCCCGGTTTGACGTGGTGGGGGACAGGGAAGAAAGGCTGGTGGTGGAAGTAGATACCCTCCGCCTGAAGGACTATTCCCTTTCCCTGGGAGATATAAATGATATTATCCAGGCTCAAAACGTGGAAATTCCTTCCGGTGAAATTGACGACGGGGAAGCCAGGCTGATGCTAAAAGTTCCTGCTCCTTTTATTTCCCTGGAAGAGGTAGAAAACACCGTGGTGGTCCTTTCCCCGGAGGACGGCTCAGTGACCCGGCTAAAAGATATTGCCCATATCTACCTGGAGGAGGATCACGGAGATTACCTGGTAAAGCACAGGGGAGAAGAGGCAGTGTTGCTGGCAGGATATTTCCAGGAGGATAAAAACATACTCCATATTGGAGGCGAAGTGGAGAAGGAGATAGAAAGAATTCAAGGGAATCTTCCCGGGGGGATGCAGTTTGAAAGGATCCTCTACCAACCCCAGGATGCGCAAAAGTACATAAACAATTTTAACCTGAACCTGCTCCAGGGGGTAGCATTTATAATCCTGGTGGTTTTAATAGGAATGGGTTACCGGAATGCTTTAATTGTTTCCACGGTTTTACCCCTTTCCATATTGATGACCTTTTCTGCCATGGCTTTAACGGGATTGAAAGTTCACCAGATTTCCATCGCCGCTTTAATAATAGTAATGGGAATGCTGGTGGACAACGCTATTGTGGTTAGCGACAGCATTCAATTTCACATTAACCGGGGAGGAGACAAGGTCGCAGCCTGTGTGGAGGGGGTAAGGGAGGTGGCCCTGCCTATTTTCACCTCCACATTGACCACCATCTGCGCTTTTCTCCCCCTTCTGTTTTTAGCTACCCTGGCCGGAGAATATATTGTCAGCATACCTCAAATAGTAATAATTACCCTGATATTCTCATATCTTGCTGCCCTTTTGTTTACACCTGTGATGTCATATATACTGTTAAAGGAAGATTCCGGGGAGGAATCGATTTCTCCGGCAAGAAGATTTTTCCTGGGGCTGTTGAAAGGGGGGTTGAAGCATAAACCGGCGGTAATCCTTTTGGTTGTTTTGTTAGTTGCCGCAGGCATAACCATTGCCTCAAACCTGGGGCTGCAGTTTTTCCCCAAGGCTTACACCGATATGATCTATATCGAAGTTACCTCGGAACAGGCAAACGACCTGGATAAAACAGAAGAGATGGCAGGAAGAGTTATGGAAATTCTGGACAGCCAGCCGGAAGTATTGCATCATACAGCTGCCGTGGGGGGAGACCTGCCAAAATTTTACCAGACCCTTTTCCCCCACTCCCCTTCCCCCGGCTTTGCCCAGTTTCTGGTGAGGGTTGACCTGGAAAAAGGAGACCGGTTCACCGGCAACATGCAGCTGGTTGATTTCCTCCAGGGCTTATTTGATTCCAAAGTGGCCGGAGGAACTGTTGTGGCCAGAGAACTGGAACAGGGGGAGCCCCTGGGTTCTCCTGTGACCATCAGGGTTTCCGGAGACAGGAGGGAGGATATAGAGGCAGCTGCCCGGGAAGTAAAGGATATTTTACAGGAGATCCAGGGCACCGTGAACATTCGAGACGACAGGGCCCAGGATATTTTTGAATATCATGTGGTGGTAGATTGGGATAAGGCGGGCAGCCGGGCCTTGTCTAATTATGATATCCAAAGTGAAGTCAGCCGGGCTCTCAGGGGTGTTGAGGCGGGAGTTTTTCGGAAAGAAGGAACAGATTACCCCATCCTGGTAAAGGGAGGCATAGATTCCATAGAGGACCTGGAGAACATGGGGCTTAAATCTTCCCTTACGGATCACAAGCTGCTTTTAAAAGACTTTGCTGATATAACCATGCAGGCCCATTCTCCAGAGGTGAAGAAATATGACCGGGAGCCTACGGTAACTGTTTACAGCGATGTGAGGTATGGTTATAATCCGGTGGCAATAGAAGATGAGGTTAAGGACCATTTGACTGCTGCCGGCACAGAAGATGTAAAGATAAGTTTTACCGGAGAAAAGGAGAAAATTATCAGCAATTTCGGCAGTATGGGCAGTCTGTCGGTCTTTGCGGTATTACTGATATTTCTGGTGCTTCTTCTGCAGTTCAATTCATTTTCCCAGCCCCTTATAATTCTTATGACCATACCCCTTTCTGCCATAGGGTCTGTTACCGGTCTTTTTATAACCGGCCAGCCCCTTTCCTTCACAGGTCTTTTAGGGATTGTGAGCCTCATGGGAATAGTGGTGAACAACGCCATTGTACTCATTGACCTGATTAACATTGAAAAAAAACAGGGAAGGGATATTCACCAGGCCTGCATTAACGGGGTTAGCAGGAGAGTAAAGCCTATTCTCTTAAGCACTACCACCACCGTCATGGGCCTGACCCCCCTGCTCTTGTCGGGAAGCGAGCTTTTCAAGCCCATGTCTATTTCCCTCATCAGCGGGCTTATTGTATCTACCTTTCTCACTTTGATAATAATACCGGTAGTATACAGCATGGTTGAGAGGTGAGTCTCGCAAATCTTTGCTTTTAGTGTCTTGATACAATCTTTTATTATTGAGAAATCGACACCATGTTCTTATATGTTATAATAATTGTTAGTAGCTTGAGTATGTTTGAAGGGAGTCCTTTTGTTTGCTGAAAACTGTATTTAGTATGGCATTTATTCTAAATGCCTTAATCTTCTTTTTCCAGGCCATGAGCAAAAACATTTTCCCTCCACTTCTGCCTCCCCTCATGGGCTTTTTTGTTATCGGTGAGGAAAAAGCAGGCCTGCTGGTAACTCTGGTCTTTATGGGTTACGCCCTGGCCCGTTTTCCCTCAGGGTTGCTGGCAGATAAAATAGGGTATGCCAAAACTGTATTGTTGGGAAGCGTGACCATGGCCTTTTCCTTTATTATGGTAGGCATGGCTCCAGGCTATTACAGTATGGCCTTATTAACCTTTATCCTGGGGGTTACCAGCGGCATTTACGTTACTGCCGGCTATACCCTTGCGGTCAAGATGGGCACGCAGGGTCGTGCAGCTACCTCCACGGCACTTTTTGAGATGTTTGGAATAATTGCCGGCATAATATCACCTATGCTGGTTACTTTTTTTGTCCTCCAGCTAAGCTGGCGCTATCTCTTTATCCTTTCTGGAGCTGCTTTACTTCTGGTGAGCTTTCTTTTTTACTTAAAAGATAACAGCACCCCTTACTATGGAGGGGTCAGCACCATCCCCCGGAAAGGGGTCGCAAATAATAATGGGACTGCCCTGAGCAACAGTGACGCCCTAAATGGCAGCAATGTGGCCAGTGACAGGGAAGCTGTAAAGGAAACCGGAGTTACAAAGGAGAAGGCTGATTCAAATAGGGTCCGGAGCTTAAAGGAGGGGCTTCTAGACTCCCTCAGCTTTATTATCAAGGACACCCAAATAAGGCGTTTTATGATTTGGAGCACCCTGGTAGGGGGTTTGGGTGCCATAACCTGGACTGGAGCCAGTTCTTTTATTCCTACCCTCCTGGTAAATGAGAAGGGCTATGAATATGAAACGGCCAATAAAATGTTTACCCTGGTTGCTTTTTCAGCTCTTTTTACAAAAGTTGCCATAGGCTGGTTGGGGGATCGTTTTGGTACCCGCCGGGTTTTGGTGGGAACTCTGGGTATAAAAGCGGTAAGCGTTTTGGCCCTGGTGTTGGCCCAAAGCCACTGGCTTCTTTTGCTTCTCCTTATGTTTTTAGGGGGCACGTCCCTTAACTCCAACACCCTTATCAATTCCTATGTGCTTCGCAATATGCCCCGGGAATACCAGGCTACAGGTTTTGGCCTTTTCAGCACAGCTTATACCGTAATCTACAGTTGCGGGCCCTTTATCACCGGGCTTTTGTCAGTGCAGCTGAACCTGGGCACCGCCATGGCTATAAGTACCCTGGGGGCATTTACGGCTATCCTGCTGCTGTTCTTATTTCCCCTGTTTTTCCCGCAATCCCCTAAAGTAGAGGGCGGTTACAGGTCAAGACAGTGGGAGGGATAAATAGGGGGAGAGTCTTCTCCTGACATACTATAAATGCGACCCTCTCCTTTGCAAGACTAAGTGCAACCTATTTCCCAGGTGGGGGTTGCATTTACTTTGTCTATTAACCGCCCTATAATTTTTTTAAAAAAGTTATCAAAAAATTCTGAAAAAGCCTTGACAAAGTATTTTCCCCGTGGCATAATGTAGTTAGTCAAACACCGAGGAACAAAAAGACTCACTGGAGACAGTTCCGGTGGGTGGCCGGGAGTAAGGAACGAGTAAGGAATGAAACCGGAGGCCCAAGGGAACAGTTTCGCTGGGAGAGACTGGTGGAAATACAAGACAAACAGGAGCAGTTTTGAAGGGAAACCCGGAAGTAGGCCAAGGGTAAACCGGAAGGGCAAGGCCTGGGAGTGTTGTAGGGAAACCAGAGAGGTCTCGCAGCCTGAGCGACAACTCCTGTATTAATAAGATAAGGGAAAGTTCTTGAAAGATTAAGAATGGAAACTTGATCGAAGGTAGGGAGAGGGCTCGAGCAGGGAAGTCGGAAGGTTCGTTGGTGTTTGACTATTTTTGTGTACTTTTTTTTTGTACTACTTTTGTGTACAAAAATATTTCTTGACTTTTTTCAAATAAACCTGTTAAGCCAAGAATCAAGTGAAGTTACTGTTTTTTTTGGAAAATGACCAGTGCTACCCCTGAGGAAAAAACAATTATCCCCATTATGCCAAAGGAAGTTCCCAGTCCTATCCAGCCGCTGGTAAGGCCAAACAACAAGGCGCCCATGGCTACAGACATGTCAATGGTGCTTTCCAGGACTGCCAGGGCCGTAGCCCGGAGGTTTTCCTGAACAGAATCTATAACCCAGGCAAAGCCCACGGAGATACTGCTGGCCGCCCCTATTCCCGTTAGAAGGCTGCTGAGGCCCATAATAAAGGGCCTGCCCGGAAGGAAAAGCAGGCTGATAAAGCCTGAGCCTAAAATTATTATAGCGGGCCAGAATACCGCCTGTCTTCCCCAGCGATCCGAGAGGCGCCCCGCGTTTAGATTGGCTAAAATTCCGGCCACGGCATAAAAGGTAAAGAAGATGCCGGGGTTGGCCAGCTCCGTAACCTGGGATATATAGATAGCCACAAAGGTTAAAAGGGCTCCGATACAGAGAGCGGTGAGGGTTACCCCCTGGAATACCTGCCACAGTACTTTTGTTTTAAAAACAGTTTTTAAGCGGCCCAGGGAGCTGTCTCCTTCCTCCATGGAGAGGAAAGGAGCCTTAATAAAGGCGGCAGAGACCATTGACAATAGTCCCAGGAAAATCCCCAGCAGAAACCAGGCCGGGTAATCAAAGTTTCTTATCACAAAAAGGCTTCCCGCCGGTCCTATCAAAAGAGACATGCTCATGAGGAGGCGGTAAGAGCTTATATAGGCTCCGGTTTTGCCCTCCGGTGCCATGTCGGCTACCAGGGAGCTACCGCTGGAAAAAAAGGCTGCCAGTCCGGCAGCCTGGTAGATGCGGGATAAGACAATCCCCCAGGCTCCCCACAGGCTGCTGGTCAACCAGAAAAGTAGGGGGGCGGTGGCAAATACCGCTGCGCCGATAAGCATGGGCAGTTTTCTGCCCCGGATGTCGGCCAGAGGGCCAAAATAAGTGCGCATAAGAATGGCAGCTAGAAAAAACAGGGTATTTTGCAGCCCTGACTGAAATTCCGATCCCCCCAGTTCCAGGATATAAAGGGGGAGTACTGTCATGGAGGAGGTAAAGTTAAGAAAAACTAAAAAGGCCGTAATATAAAGCAAAAACAGGTTAAGCCGGTTGCTGTGTCCTTGCTGTCTGTATCCTTGTAGTTTTTTTCCCCCAGGGTTTTTGGTATTATCTAGTATCACGGAAAACACCTCGAACCCTATTCTATATTATGAGAAGGGGAATTTCAATCATCTTAAAATTTCACTGTCTTAAAATCTCAAGGTACTTTTTATGCAGTCACACTTGCTTATCACCTTGTGATTGGGTACATTGTAGTTAAGGGCAACTTCCTTGCTGGATATGTTAAAAGTTTTTAACTCTATTAATGCATATTCAAATCCGGCTGCCCAGGTTTTTTCCCTGTGCTCATCAAGCTGGGGAAGATCGGGATAAGTGCGGTTGATAAACCTTGACCATAAGTGTTTTACTTTTTCTATAGATTGATCGTCGTATTTATCATGTTTTTTCATATTGTTAACAACCCGGCTCAGGACGTTGCTCCAGCAGGTGTACAGCCCTTCTAAATCAGTATACCTGTTCATATAGCTTTTTAAAGTTACCTGAACAGTTTTATCATTCCATAAAACCTCATAAGGTTCTTTAGCGCCTATTTTTTTAAGGGATAGAAGGGCCAGCTCGATATGTTTTTCGCTGGCTATAGTGCTTTTAATAAAATATCGCAGCGTTTTCTCTGCAATCTTGTTATTCTCTAAAAGGCCATAGAGAAAAATTACACTGGAAACCATGTAACCGTCCATCTGGTATAGATAATCGCTCATTTGGGTCTGGACGAAGGGAGATTGATATTTTATGTGCATCTTTTCCTTGATAGATTCAATTTTCCCTGCATATTCACAGGTTAGCTTGATATAGTCCAAATTTTTTTGGAAAAGGAAAACTTCCTCTATGTTGTTTAATAATTGTTTTGCTTCCTGTTTTAACTTGCCTTCTGGTTTTTTGGCAATAAACTTTTTCAGGTAATGTTCTGTTCCATTAATATCTTCCTTCATACAATAAAAAATACCGGCTAAAAAAAGGTAATTAGGGTTTGAATCTTCAAAAAAATCTCTGGATATTTCAAAATCTTGCTCAAGGCTTATTTTAGAAAGGTAGTAAGCTATAGTTAGATAAACTGACCTGTCTTCTGAATCGGCTTCCATAACTTTCTTAAAGTATTTTAAGGCTTTGGAGTAATCATGGGATCTGGCATAAAAAACACCCTTTTTCAAGAAGTGACTGGGATCCTTTTGGAGAAAAACGACCTTTTTATTATCTTTTTCTTTTAAAAAGAATTCATTTTTTCTCAATTGTTATCACCTGACCAATCCAATTATACTTTTCAATAAAAAACCTTTTAACATGATATGCAATAATATAAATGAAGTTAGCTGCTCACCCTGTATTTTAAATGATAAATATTAAATATTTATTAAGATTGTTTGTAAAATTTATAATATTTGAAATATTCTCAAAATTAAGCCAGTGCAGTATAGATCCATCACAAACACTAGCTCGATAGACCCTGAAATGGTATAATTATTAATACTAGGGTGGTGATACAGCATGGCGAAAGCAAAAAAGACTATTATCCAAAAATTACTAGCCATTTCATTAACAAACAACATATCTGTTATGTTGTGCCGGTAATGGCCAAGATATTACATACTGCCGACCTGCATCTCAGGGAATACGGAGATGAGCGATGGAAGGCCCTGCAGGGGCTGGTGGAGACGGGGAAAAAAGAAGGGATAGACTTACTGGTTATCAGCGGGGATCTTTTTGACCAGGACATAGACGGGGAAAATCTCCGGGATAAGATAAGGCAGGTTTTTACCGATACAGGCTTTAAGGTAGCCATAGTACCCGGTAACCATGACCAGGATTCTTATAGCAGGGGGATGTATTTTGGAGAAGATGCAGTAATTTTTTCGGACTTTTCCAGTGCCCCTTTGGAGTGCAAAGATGTGCTGGTGTGGGGGTTCCCCTTTGAGCCTGTAGAGGAGGTAGAAGTGATACACCGCCTTCGTTCCTTCGTTGGGAAACTTCCCGAGGATAGGTGCAACGTTTTACTGTATCACGGGGAGCTGCTGGATGCCTGCTTTTTCCGGAAGGACCTGGGAAATGAAGGGGATCAAAGGTATATGCCGGTAAAACTTTCTTACTTTAAGGACTTGAACTTTGACTATGTTTTGGCCGGTCACTTTCATTCCAGCTTTAAGGTATGGAAGATGGAAAACGGCGGTTGTTTTGTTTACCCCGGTTCAGCCGTTTCCATAACCAGAAGGGAAACAGGCCGGCGGAAGGCAAACTTGTTGGAAACGGGGAAATCTCCAGGGAAAACCCCGGGAAGACCCCTGGAAAAATCTTCAGTAGAGTCTCCCCGGGAATATGAACTGGATACTTTTCACTATGAAGAAGTGACGGTGGAACTGGATCCTTTTAACAGTCAAGACCCCCTGGATCTTGTCCAAAACCGGCTGCAGGAAACTCACCCCCAGGCCCTGGTTGAGCTAAAGGTTACAGGGTTTATTAACGGCGAAGCTCAAGGTCTATGCGAAAAAGAGCTGGTGGAAAAGATAAAAGAAGCGGTTCGCCCTTTTGCTGAAAAAGTTTGCTTTTATCCCCAGTTTAAAGACATCAGGGCAGTGTTGGAGGATGGGTTGGCTGTGCGATTTTTTCAAAAGGTGGAAGAAGAGGTTAAGGATGAAGAGATGAAAAGCCGCATACGGGATTTGGCCCTAAAGGCCCTGATGGAGGAAAAAGTATGAGGATAAAGCATGCTTACATAAAAAGATACGGCCCTTTGCAGGATAAAACCTGTAATCCAGGTGAGGGCTTAACTATATTAATGGGCAGCAATGACCAGGGGAAGACCCTTACTATTGATGCCTTAATAAAAATGATTTTAGGAAAGAAGGATACCAGAAATTTTGAACAGATAGACCGGGTGGGAGAAAACCCTGAAGGTTACGCTGTCCTGCTGGATGCAGAGGGACAGGAAATAAAAGTGCCGGAAAAAGGATGCCTGGATAGTATAGCCGGGTTGACCTCGGAGGAGTGCCGCAACATTTTTATCATCAGGAACAGTGATTTGTCAATTTCTAGGGAGAGCCAGTTTTATAACCACATAACCGACCGGCTTACGGGATTGCGGACGCAGGAAATAGATAGTATTATAAAAAAATTGCGGGAAGAGGCCAGAATAACGCCAGGTGGGGCTTTTACCAATGTTCAAGGTGTTAAGCTGAAGGAAAGGATAGAAAAGGCTAAAGGGATTGTCCAAAGTATAGCTGAGCTAGAGGACATTGTAAAAAAAGAGGGGTATGATAACATAGAAGAGGAATTGGCTGCTCTGGAAAAGGAAAAAGAGATTACTGCCGGAAAACTGGAAAACCTGGAAAATGCCCGTAAAAGGGAGATGTATGAGAAGGCGAAGGCAGCCCTGGAGAAACTGACCGGTGCCCGGGACAATCTGGAGGAGCTGAAATCCTATGGGGATGAGCAGGAGCAGGCCTGGAGGGACAGTGAAAAATCTCGGCAGAACTTGCACCAAGATATAGATGAACTGCAGGAAAAGCTGGAGGAAAATAAAGGCCGCTATCAAAAAGTACTGGGAGAGCTAAAAGAAAAAGAGCAGGAACTGCAGGTTCTAGAGGAGAAAAAAAATACCCTGGATAATGAAGTAAGGCCGGACTTGAAAAGCTGCCTGCAAAAAAGGGAAGACCTGAAGGAGGCAGAAGAGAAAAGCCGTCAGCTAACCCCTATGGGAGCCTGCTCTGCGCTGATGCTGGGTATTTCCTTGATAGGGTCCATAATATCCTCCTCCCCCCTGTTTATTTTCCTGACTTTTTTCTTTTTGGCAATCACCATAGCCTTGTGTCGGCACAGAGTTATACTGGTCAGGGAAAGGGCATCCTGTGCCGGGCTCCTGGAAAGGATTAACCTGGTCCTTTCCCGCTACGGGATGCGGGGGGATAGCCTGGAGGAGATTTTAGAAAAGGTAAATAAATTTGCTGAGGATCAGGCCCAAAAAGTAAAACAGGCAGAGGCCCTGCGCACTGATCAAAGGGTTCTCCGGGAAAAAATAGATGAGCTGCAAAATAAATATATTCCCCAATTGAAAGAAAAAACCCGCCGGGCAGAGGAGGTTATAGAAAGCATAAAGCTGGAATCAAAAGAAGAAACCTTGAGGGATTATTCCTCCCGGCTTAGGGATAAGAAGGAAACAGAAAGGATATTGGGTGAGCAAAAGAGCATTCTGGAGCACACTTTCGGGACAGTCAGCTACAGTTTTCAGGATAATCTGACAAACTGGGGACAGAAAGTAAAAGATCTGGAAGGGTTCAGAAAAAAAGCAAGGGACACTATATACGATGACAGAAAGGTTATAGAACTTGAGGAGAGAAGGGCAGATCTGGAAGATAAGTTAGAGGAAAGCAGCGGCAAGCTCAGAATATATAAGGAAAAGTTGTTGGAGGTTGAAAAGGAAGCCAACCGGCTGCTCCAGCAGGAGAAAGAAACAGATTACTTGCCCTGCAGCACCTCTCTGGACCTGGGTTGGGTTAAAAAGAAGGTGCAGGACTTTATTGATGAAAAAGAAAAAAACAGGGAAGCTGCCCAAAGGGCGGTATCCATCTTTGAAGATTTGGAAGCTGAAGAAAAGAAGAAGGTGAGCCGGCTTTTTGGGAGAGACAGCGATGTTTCCTGCTACTTACAGGAGATAACCGGAGGTCTTTATCAGGAGGTTGTTTTTTCGCAAGAAAAGGGAAACTTAGAAATAAAGCGCCGGGACGGGGTTCTCTTGGAGCCGGAAAAATTATCGGGAGGTTCCTACGACCAGCTGTACTTCTCCATCCGCCTTGCCCTGGGGGAAAAACTTTTGAAAGGTAAAAAAGGTTTCTTTATTCTGGATGATCCCTTTATTAAGGCAGACTATGAAAGGCTCTGCCGCCAAATGCAGGCGATTTTAAAGATAAGCCGGATGGGCTGGCAGGTTATTTACTTTTCTGCCAAAAAAGAAACCCGGGAGGTCTTAGAAAAAGAAATTAACAGCGGAACAGTGAACTGCCTGGAAATAGAAGACCTTTAGAATTAGACGGCAAGGAAAAGCGCAAAAGCAATTCTTACATCAGGCTGGAGGTTTCTTCATTATACTTAACAATTAATATATCGAGGTCTTCACTTTTTTTAATAATTTCCTCGTCATCTAAGGTTTTTTTCTCTTCGATAAGTTCGTGTAATTCTTTTCTAAGTTTTTCAATTACTCTGATTAAGTGTTCTGAGTCCAATTAAATAACCTCCTGAACTTTATTATTAAAAATTATCGTGTTTATTCAAGACTTTCAGAGTTCAAATTAATAATAGCTAAAAATTGCCAAAATGTCAATAATTGTCTGGGTGCGTCCAGGGGCGACTTCATTTAACAGTATCTGCCAGGACTCCCAGAAATGGGGCTTTTGGATACATAAGGCGATTTTTTTTGCACTTGTTAAAAAATTTTAAAAATTTTGGCAGTATTGCACGAAGTAAAAAAGTGGGAAAGGGAAAAACATGAGTAGAAGAATTTTATTCGGTCCAATTAAATCAAGGCGCCTGGGAACTTCCCTGGGGATTGACCTTATCCCCCATAAAACCTGTAGTTTAGATTGTGTCTACTGTGAATGCGGGGAGACTACAAACCTGACTCTCCAGCGGGAGGAGTTTGTGCAGGTTGAAGAAGTCATTAAAAAGCTGTGGGAATATCTTAAAAAGGGTCCCTATCTGAATCACATAACCTTTTCCGGTTCCGGGGAGCCCACCCTATACCGCTGGATAGACTTGATAATAAATTTTATTAAGGATAACTTTCCCCGCTATAAAGTTGCCGTATTAACCAACGGCACGCTTTTAAGCCAAAAAGAAGTCCGCAGCCAGTTAAAACGAGTCGATGTAGTTATTCCTTCCCTGGATGCTGCTTCGGAGGAAATGTATAAAAAGATAAACCGCCCCCACAGCGACCTGACCTGCCATGACTTAATTTCCGGTCTTATGCAATTTCGCGGGGAGTACCAGGGGAAAATGATTCTGGAAACATTTATAGTCCCCGGGGCTAACGATACAGAAGAAGAGCTTGAATTATTGAAGGGTGCAATTAAAAGGATAAAACCGGACCTTGTCCAGCTGGGATCCCTGTACAGGTGGGGGACAGAAGAATGGGTAAGGGAAGCGGAGCCTGGAGAAATGCAGAGAGTCGCCTCTTACCTGGAAGGCAGCAACAGTAAAGTAGCAATAATATAGTCTCCTTCTAGAATATAGCCTCTTTTTATAGACCATGGCAAAAAATGGCTAGTTTTATGATAAATTGTACTTGATATATTTTAAATTATGACGTATAGTAGCATCAAGTAAGTTGACATCTTTCAATAATAGAGAGGAGAAACAAATGGAAAAGAGAATTGTTATTCTCATACCGGCACATAACGAAGGAAATAGGATTGAAGCTGTTCTAGATGTTGTCTGCAGCTATCCCCGGGAAGTTGAGATAATAGTAATAGACGGCGGGTCTAAAGATGACACCAAAGAAAAGGCCAGTAAATACCCGGTAGAAGTTATATCCTATAAAGAAAACAGGGGTAAGGGAGCTGCTCTGCAGGCGGGCATAGACCATGCTGTTCAGGCAGATTACTGGCTCTTTATTGATGCGGATCTTGTTAACCTCCAACATAACCATCTTGATCAGTTGCTGCAGCCGATGATGGATGATCCTGAGACAGGAATGACCGTCGGCAGGCTTGTAGAAGGAGGAAAAAAGATAGTCGATATCGTCCAGTGTTACATCAGTATTACCAACGGGCAGCGGGGCTTGGCAGGTTGGTTTGTTTCCCGACTTCCGGACATGTCCTGGTCCCGTTTCGGAGTAGAAGTATTTATGAGCAGGCTATCGGAACACTGGGATATAAAAGTTGAAACGCCACATTTACATGGAGTTACCCACTATCCAAAGGAGGAAAAGTTTGGCTTAATCCGCGGCTTTTATTATCGTATGCACATGTATGCAGAATGCATGCACGCTGTAAGAGTATGGAAAAGATATTCGGTAAAAGAAAAAGATAGTAGCGCAGCGGTTATCCCTTCCAGGTAACGGGCTGTCAAGGGGCCGTTCTTCTGGCAACCCAAAATTTGTTAAAATTGTCACGGGAAAATTTCAATTCACAACAGGGACAGCATTTTCACTGCTTCCCTTTTTTGTTGCTTCGGTTAGCTTATTTTTGATATAATATAACCATATTTACTCCTTAAAAAGATTTAGCGTAAAATTCATTATTTAGCCAGAGAAAGGTCGGTAGACTTATGGAGCTTTTTTCAATAATACCAGAAAATCTTTTTAACGTGTTTTCCGGGAAACTTAAAGCTGATTACGCCAGCATCCTTTTTAAGGTTTACGAGCAGTACAAGCTGGTTCCCCTTTCTATTGAAAGAGAAGTGATTATCGATATTATCAGCGATTACCTGGAAGAAAGGCAGGAAAGCAAGACATTTAGGGAGGCCCTTACAGAAGAGTTTGCAGATGAAATGGAATATCCCGAAAACTGGAGGGAAAGGGCAGGTTTTTTTCTGCGAAAACTGGAAAAATACGGTTGGGTCATGATTGAAACCCATAATGATTACCGTCAGTACGTAAATCTGGCGGATTACGCTATAGATGTTTTGGAAACTTTGGATAAAATAAGGAAAAACGTAAAGAAAGAATACCAGGGCTACGTTTATGCTACCTATTCTATACTATATTCTGAAGAAGCGAAAAGGCAAGGGCTGGTAGCCTTAGAAAAGGCTTACGAGCAGACTGAAATGCTTTTAAACGGGCTCAAGTCATTAAACCACAATATCAAGAGATATACCGAAGTAGTACTAAAGAAAAAACAGCCCAGGGATATTTTAGAAATTCATTTTGAGCAGTACAAGCAGGAGATATTAGATAAAAGTTACCATCGACTAAAAACTTCTGATAATGTTTTTAAATATCGCCCCAGGATAATACAAAGAGTTGACGAGTGGATGGAGGATTCCCGCTGGGTGTTGAAGTTAGCCAGGGAAGGGCTAAAAAGAGGCTCCTTTGAGGATATGGAGGAGGCCCGGCAGGCTGTATACCGGCAGTTGGACTTTATTAAGCAGGCGTACCAGAATATGGATTACCTTTTAGAGGAAATAGACCGGCGCAATACGGACTATGCGGCTACTTCTTACCGGCAACTGGAGTATATATTAAACACCAGCCACAGTACCCAGGGCCAGTTAATAGAAGTATTAAAGTATTTATCAAGCCAGATCCGGGATGAAAGCAATGAACTGAGCCGCCGAGATGATCTGCCCCCTGCTTACCAGGAGCTTTTTTCCTTGTTTGCGCAAAAATTCATAGACGATGGGTCTTTATATAAAGTAAGGGAATACAGCAGAACTCATGAGCCGGTGTACTTGCAGGAACTTCAGGCCCTGGGGTCGGAAGAAAAAGCCCAGATTTCAAAAAAGAGCAGGGAAAGGTTAAAAAACCGTATAACCAGAGATAAGGTAAACTCCTTTGTCTTGAAAAAGTTAGGAGAGCGTTCTTCCATGCGGGCTTCAGAGATGGATATCATGACTTTGCGGGATTACCTTTACTTAATCTATACTGTAGCTTATTCCGGTTCCCGCAGGGTAAATTACCGGGTAGAATTTAAGGGAGAAAGGGTCACCAGCACCAGCAGCAAAGGCCACTTTAGCTTCCGAGACGTTTTAATAAAACGGAAGTAGATTTAGGCAGAAAAAAGGGGTGAAACAAATGGCAAACATAGGAGACTGGCAGGCAGGATATGAGGCCCTTACAGTATCGGAAAGGGAGCAGTTTACGCGCATCCTGAACAAGTTGTTATCCCAAAATTTTATAGTAAAGCGCAAGGAGGATAACCGGAAAGATTATTATTTCCTCTATAGACACCAGATGCTTTTTCAGGAATATTTTAAAATAGGCGGCTGGAACCTGGTATCCGAACCTGCAGCCGGTGTTTTTTACCTGCAAAACCGGGAAGGTTACAACCGTCTGCAGCTGAAGATGGAAGAAAGCATAATAATACTTATCATAAGGCTATTATATGAAGAAAAGAGGGGAGAAGTAAAACTTACCGAGGATATTATCCTGCGGGTGGGAGAAATCCAGGAGCGGTATCGAGCTTTGAAGATTAAAAAAAGGCCAATTGATAAAACAGTTCTAAGGGAAACATTAGGCATGCTAAAAAGATTTAATTTAGTAGACGGTTTAGATGGGGACATGAGTAGCCCCGAGTGCCGATTGATAGCTTACCCTTCCCTCCTTTATGCGGTTAAGGTGGAAGGTATTCGCAGTATTTATGAAAAGCTGCGCTACTATACTGGTGATGTTGCAGCGTCAGAAGAAGTACAGCAGGAGGAGGAAAAAGAAGCATGAAAGAACTTACGGGTATAAAATTAATTAACTGGCACTACTTTACCGATGTTACCCTGAACTTTTCAGGCAGCACCCTGCTTACAGGGGACAATGCATCGGGAAAATCAACTATCCTGGATGCTATCCAGCTGGTTCTGGTAGCCGACCTGCGCCACATAAAGTTTAACGTGTCTGCCCATGACGAAACAGACCGGACCTTGAGAGGATATATCCGCTGCAAAACAGGGGAGGACAACTCTTTCGGCGGCTATCTCCGCCAGGGAGATTTTACTTCTTATGTGGTGCTGGAGTTTTATGACACGGAAAAAAACAGTTCATTCCTGCTGGGCTGTGTTATAGATGCATATGGTGATAACCTTACGGAAGACCGCAAGTTTTTCAAGCTGGAAAACTCTTCCCTTAAAGATCACTACTTCAGGGTTGACGGAAAAAGCAGGAATATTAAGGGATTCCGGACTTTCATGAGGGGCCATAAGGGTTTTGAGCTTTACAATTCCGTGGAAAAATATCGCCAGGACCTTTTGCAAAAGATGGGTTCTCTCAGCAATCGTTTTTTCTCCCTCTTTGTAAAAGCCATAGGTTTTAAGCCTATAACTGATATCAGAAAATTTGTTTACGATTATGTCCTGGAGGAAAAACAGGTGGAAATAGAAAGCATGCAGCAGAACTTCCAATACTACCGGGACCTGGAAGAACTGGTAACTAAGACCCAGGAAAAAATTAGGCATTTAGAAAACGTTGTAAAAAAAGGAGACCAGATAAAAAGGCTAAAAGAAAAATCTCTGGTTCAGGAATATTTGATTTTACGGGCCGAGGCAGAAGATTGTAAGGAAAAGTTGGACCTAAGGGCCGGGGAAAAAGAAAAAAAAGAAAACAGTCTTAAAAAAGAGCAGGATAACCTTTCCTTTTTAAAGGGCAGGCTGGAAGATAACCAGGAGCAGCTTAAAAAAAGCCGTGAAATCCTGGGCCGGGATGCCCTTTACCAGAAAGTAAAATCCCTGGAAGCCGATATTAAAAGGCTGGCAGGGGAGGAGAAAGATCTTAAGGAGGAAAAGGAGCGTCTGATAAAGTATTCCCGGGAAGACGCCAGTAATTTGACCCTTCTTTTAGAAAGGGGGAAGAAGTTTGTTTTCCCTGAAGAAAAGGACTTTCTAGACAGTTTTATCCCGCTGCAAAAAAAGCTGGGAGAGGGGATTATTCCCGGGGGAGATGAAAATGAAGATGATGCCGATGCGCTGGCCAATACGAGGAAGCAAATTGGGCAGGCGGAAAAGGTGTTACAGGAATTCAAGGAAAGGATTTCTAATGAGAAATACAAGCTGGATGTCGAAGAAAAAGAACTGCAGGAGAAATTAACGGCAGTCCAGGAGCACCTAAAAAAACTTGAAAAAAAACGCCATGTTTATGATGAACGGGTAATGGCTTTAAGGAAGATTTTAAGGGATAAACTTAAAGAAGAGACCGGCCAGGATATCGAGCCTGCAGTTTTTTGTGAGCTTTTGGAAATCCCCCATGAAAAATGGCAAAATGCCGTGGAGGGTTTTCTCAACACCCAGCGTTTTGACCTCCTGGTAGAGCCCCGCTACTTTGATTTTTGCCTGAAGATTTATGAAAAATATAAAAGAGAAGAAGGGATCTACGGGGTAGGACTGGTAAATACATCCAGGGTATTAAGTTTTTTAGATCGGGCACAGCCGGGCTCCCTGGCCGAAGAAGTGGAGGCAAAAAACGATTATGCCAGAGGTTATATTAACCAGCTCCTGGGAAACCTTATCAAGTGCGACTCTGAAAAAGAACTTAAAAAGCACCGCAGGTCTATCACCCCTACCTGTATGACCTATTTAAATAATGCGGCCCGCCAGATAAATTTTAAAGTATACGAGATTCCCTACATTGGTGAAAGGGCCTTTGTTCGCCAGATTGAAATTAAAAAGAAAAGAAGATCACAGCTGGAAGAAAGGCTGGCAGAAGTTAAAGCTGAAAAAACCTTTATAAATGAACTTATTTCTTTGTCAGGGAATAGCTTAAGTGCTTACTCCTGGTTAAAGGAAAATTTGGAGGTAGTCGGCAAGCTTAAGCTTCTGTTGAAAGAAAAGGATGAAAAACAAAAAGACCTGGAAGCCATAGACAGGGAAAGTATCAATAGCTTAAAAGAAAAAATTCAGAAACTGGAAGAAGAAAAAAGCCGCCTGGAAGAGGAGAAGGAGAAATCCCATACCACGGTGGTAGGCCTGGAGAAGGACCTGGAGTACCTGGAAAATGATATTATTCAGCTTCAAAGCCAGGAAGAGGGCTGCCGGGAAATTCTTGTGCAGTTTTGTAATAGTCACCCAAATATTGAAGAGCCGGGCAGGGCTCGCTACCAGAAAGAGTTCCTCAGGATTTCTCCGGAGCAGATATCAATCAACTTTACCCATAATAAAAAGAGCCTGGACAGCCGCATACAGAATCTCATTTCTGAGCTGGGGAACCTGCAAAGAAACTATAATGACCTTTTCCAGTTTGGCGGGCGTATAGACGGCGAAGACACCCGGGAATATCAGGAGGAATTTAACAAGCTGGTGAAGAGCGAGCTTCCCCAATACCGGGAAAAAATTGAAGCCACCCGCAAGGAAGCGGAACAACAGTTTAAAGAACATTTTGTTTACCGCCTTCGGGAGTATATCGAAGATGCCAGGAGAGAATTTAAGCTGTTAAACAGCGCCTTAGATACAGTGCAGTTCGGGCAGGATAGATACAGTTTTATCAACACTCCCTC
>Ga0207421_10002713_pt1 | contig 21738 bp, 25 predicted proteins | sample SodLakKL_010_SED_4_FD_187542 | JGI IMG/M metagenome (GOLD analysis project Ga0207421, IMG submission 187542) | Alkaline sediment microbial communities from Lake Tanatar, Kulunda Steppe, Russia - 8KL_010_SED (SPAdes) (version 2) | ecosystem: Environmental > Aquatic > Non-marine Saline and...
GCCGACGATCACTCCGGATCGAAGCCGCCGACGAGGCGGTCCACGGCGAACAGCGCGAGCGCACCCACGACCGTCCAGACCGCGGTCAGCGCGATCACCTCGCTCGTCCAGGCGTGGACCTCGCCGACGTTGTAAAGCGGCGCGGGGATCGAGCCGGCGATGAGACTCACCAGGAAGACGAGCGTCAGCTCCCGGCGTCGGGCGAGGGCGTATCTGACGATCCGGGCGATGGTGAGCAGCCCGACCACCCCGCCGGCGAGAAAGAGGGCGACGGTCGTTCCAGGATCGACGACGGCCGCCGGCGAGCCGCCGGCGCCAGCCAGCCGTCCGAGCGCGCCGATGAACGCGCTCAGCTCCCCCGAGAGGAAGACGTACTGGCCGAGCAGGATGAGGATCAACGAGCCGGAGATCCCCGGGAGGATCATCGCGCTGATCGCCAACACCCCCGAGAGGAAGATCAACACGCCGCCGCTGCCGGGAAGCGTGAGGACGTTCGCCGCGACGAGCGAGGCGAGCGCGACGCCCGCCACTGCCGCGAGGAGGTGGTCTGCGGTGGCGATCTCGAGGCTCCGGTAGAGGACGATCGCCGAGGCGGCGATGAGGCCCGTAAAGAAGCCAAAGAGGGCGATCGGGTTCGAGTCGGCGAGCGCCGAGACGGCGCCGGCGATCAGCGCCACGGCGGTCACCATCCCGACCCCGAGGGGGATCAGGAAGGCGAGGTCCATCTCGAGGAGGGCTTTCCGGGCCCGGTCGCGTCGGCCGGGGTCGTAGCCACGGAGGACCGCGAGCGCCCGACCCGGAGTGAGGGCGGTGATCGCGGCGATCAGCCGGCCGTAAAACCCCAAAAGGAGCGCCACCGTCCCGCCGGAGACGCCGGGGAGCGCGTCGGCCGTCCCCATACAGAGGCCGTAGCCGTAGATACGGACGGGTTCCATGCGGTCGACGAAGTATCGACGGAGGCTATACCCCATAGCGGAGACGTCGGACGGTGGTAGCTCCCGACGGGAGGGTGGGTCGGTCGCGGTGCATACCTACCGGATGTCGCCGCCGTCGGATAAACCCCACCGCCGGCTGCAGCGCGTGATGGAGCGGGCGATCACTTCCCCTCGAACTCCGGCTCGCGGTCGCCCTGGAACGCCGCCAGCCCCTCCCAGAGGTCGTCGGTGGTAAACAGGTGGCCGAAGTAACTCGACTCGACTTCGAGCCCGGCGTCGACGTCGTCGCGGCCGGCGAGCATCGCCCGTTTGGTGAACTTCTGGGCGATCGGCGGGCCGGCGGCGAGCTCGCGGGCAAGCTCCGTGGCGCGCTCGTCGAACTCGTCGGCCGGGACGACCTCGTTGACGAAGCCGTAGTCGGCCATCGTCTCGGGGTCGTAGTCGTTGCGGGCGGTGAAGATGATCTCTTTCGCCCGGCCCTCGCCGACGATCCGGGCGAGCCGCTGGGTGCCACCCCAGCCGGGGAGCAATCCGAGGTTGTGCTCGGGCTGGCCGAACTGGGCGCTCTCGCTTGCGATCCGCAGGTCGGCACACGTCGCCAGCTCCATCCCGCCGCCGAGACAGTAGCCGCCGACGGCCGCGACGACGGGCATCGGGATCTCCTCGAGACGGCCGAACACCGCCTGGCCCCGACGGGACAGCTCCGTGGCCTCGAGGCCGGTGCCGGCGGCGGCCGTCGAGGCGTCGAAGCCGGCCGAGAACGCGCGATCGCCCTCGCCGGTGAGCAGTATCGCCCGCACGGCCTCGTCCTCGACGAGCCGGTCGAGGGCGTCGTCGATCTCCTCGATCATGTCCGTCGTGATCGTGTTCATCCGGTGGGGTCGGTCGACGGCCAGCCGGGCGATCCGTCCGTCGACCTCGACGACGATCTCGTCGTAGGCGTAGCCCTCGGCCGTGTCGGCCGCGTCGGGCTCCCGGAAGCCGCCGGCCTCGGCGCGCTCTTTTAGGTACGCCGCGGGGGCGTACCGCTCGTGGCCGGTCTCCTCGTGGGCCTCCTCCAAGACCCCGAGCAGCTCGTCGAGCCCGTGATCGTCGGCCATCGCCACCGGGCCGTCGGGGAAGCCGGCGCCGAGCTGGGTGGCCTCGTCGATCGCGTCGGGGGTGGCGACGTCGCCGCCGACGAGCTTCGCGGCCTCGTTCGCCATCGTCGCCAGCAGCCGACCGCGGACGAGTTCGGAGCCCGCGTCCGCGGGGATCTCCGCGCCGGGGCCGTCCTCGTACTCGTAGATCCCCGTGCCGGTTTTCTTGCCGAGTTCGCCGGCCTCGACCTTCTCGACGAGCATGGGTGCGGGTTCGTAGGCGTCGCCGAGCACCTCGTGCATGTACTCGAGGACGTGGTAGCCGACGTCGATGCCGACCTGGTCGGCCAGCTCGAAGCTGCCCATCGGCAACCCCATGTCGAACTTCGTCGTCGAGTCGACCTCGGCGACCGTCGCGGTGTCCTCGTCGACGAGCCAGGCTGCCTCGTTCATCAGCGGGACGAGGATCCGGTTGACGATGAAACCGGGCTCGTCCTTGTGGACCCTGACCGGCGACTTGTCCATCGCCTCGGCGAGCTCTTCGATCAGTTCGAGGGTCGCCTCGTCGGTGTGGGCTCCGGAGATGACCTCGACGAGGTCCATCCGGACCGGCGGGTTGAAAAAGTGCATCCCACAGAACCGCTCGGGCCGATCGGTGAACTCCGAGAGCTCGGTGATCGAGAGACTGGAGGTGTTCGTCGTGAAGACGGTCCGGTCGGGGGCGAGCTCCTCGACTTCCCGCCAGACGTCCTCTTTTATCTCCATCTGCTCGGGGACGGCCTCGACGACGACGTCGGCGTCGGCGAGCGCGTCCTCAAGGTCGACGAGCGGCGTGATCCGTTCGAGGGTCGCCTCGGCTTCCGCCTCGGTGAGCCGATCCTTCTCGGCCAGTTTCCCGACCGACCACTCGATCGAATCGTAGCCGTCCTGGACGAACTCCTCTTTTATGTCCCGCATCCGTACGTCGTAGCCCGCCAGGGCGGCCACCTCCGCGATGCCGTGACCCATGTTCCCCGCACCGAGAACTGCGACGGTGTTGATATCCTCCAGTTCCATACGGTGGTGTCCAACCGGGAGCCGTTTGAACGTTTCCCTCTCTCCGCCTAGAAACTACCCGTGAGTTTACTTCGGGTTACGAAGCTCTTTATCGTTGGTGATAGAACGGGTGAGTATGGAGTTCGGACTCACCGACGAACAGGAGCAGATCCGCGAGGAGGTCCGCCGGTTCGCCGAAAACGAGGTTCGGCCGGTCGCAAACGAGTACGACGTAGCCGAGGAGTATCCCCACGACGTCGTCGAAAAGGCCGCCGAGATGGGGCTGACCGGCGCGTACATCCCCATGGAGTACGCCGGCGCCGGCTACTCGATTCTCGACACCGCGATCATCACCGAGGAGCTTTTCGCCGTCGATCCGGGGATCGCCCTCTCGATTCTCTCGACGTCGTTTGGCTGTGAGGCGATCATGAACTTCGGCACCGAGGAACAGAAAGAGCGATTCCTCGAACCCGTGGCGATGGGCGAGGCGATATCGGGAGCCGCCATCTCCGAGCCGGACACCGGCTCGGACGTCTCCTCGGTGTCGACGACGGCGGAGAAAGACGGCGACGAGTGGGTGATAAACGGCTCGAAGATGTGGATCACCAACGGCACCGTCGGCGACTTCTTCGTCGTCCTCTGTAAGACCGACCCCGACGCCGCGGGCCGGTACAACGGCTTCTCCCAGATCGTCGTCGAATCCGACCGCGAGGGGTTCTCGGCGGAGAAGATCACCGGCAAACTCGGCATCCGCGCCTCCGATACGGCCGAACTGCTCTTCGACGACGTCCGGGTGCCCGAGGAGAACCTGATCGGGACCAGGGACGCCGCGTTCATGCAACAGATGCAGTTTTTCGACGAGACCCGCACCGCCGTCGCCGCCCAGGGCGTCGGTATCGCGAAGGGCGCGACGGAGGCAGCCCTCGAGTACGCCCAGGAACGCGAGCAGTTCGGCAAGCCCATCTCGGAGTTTCAGGCGATCCAGCACAAACTCGCCGACATGGCCACGAAGACCGAGGCCGCCCGCAACCTCACCTACAAGTCCGCCTGGAAGGTCGACCAGGGCGAGGACATCACGAAACTCGCCTCGATGGCCAAGGAGTACGCCTCCAGGATCGCCGTCGACGTCGCCGACGAGGCCGTCCAGATCCACGGCGGCGCCGGCTACGTCGACGACTTCCCCGTCGAGCGGTTCTACCGCGACGCGAAGATCACCCAGATCTACGAGGGCACGACCGAGATCCAGAAGAACATCATCGCCCGCGAGATGCTCGGCAAGGGGTTCTGACCGGCACCCTCCGGCCGACGGCGACCTCAATCCGCGTTGGCTGAAAGAGCGATTTTGCCTTACATTGGCTATTTGACCTGTCGTCGCCTACGAACCGGTATGGACCACCCCGCCATCGAGACTCCCTCCGAATCCCGGAACGCGTCGGCCGAGCCGGACGGAGCCGACGCGCTTTTTCTCCGGAGCTACGACCTCGACAGGAGCCACCGCCTCCGCGTTCGCATCCGCGACGACGACGGCCGCGTCACGGCCGAGACCAGCCACAGGCTTCCGCCCGGTGGCTTCGACGTCCTCCCCGACGCCCTCGACGGTCGGGCGGCGAGCGTCGAGGTCACCCTCGACGGCGCCGGAGTCGAGCGAGCCGTCGGGCTCACTGGCGCCGAGCGGCTCGTCGAATCCACAGGCAGCGGAGCCGAGCGGCTCGTCGAACCCACGGACACCGACGCCGAACGCACGGATGACGGCGCGACCGTGATCGAGTGTGGGAGCGACGGCGTCCACGTCACGGAGTGGACGTGTCGATGAGCGGGCGAACCGCCGGAGTCCGGGAGCGTTCGGGGATGGTTCTCGAGGCATTCGCGTTCTGGACCGCGGTCGGATTTCCACTCCTGTATCTCCCGTTGCTGGCGACCGGGCTCGACACGCCGGCCCGCCTCGGCGCGTTCCTCGGCGTTCTCGCCGCCAACGTCGCCGCACTGTCGATCGGCCGTCGGTACGGCCTCGAGTGACACTGTCGGTCCGGTGGCGAGGCCGTGCTCGAGTGGGCACTGTCGGTCCGGTGGCGAGGCCGTGTGATCGTGACGGCGACCCGCCGATGGGCTTAGGTCCACACGCCCACTAGAGTCGTCGATGACCGTCGAGGTCGCCTACACCTGCCCACACTGTGGAGCCGTCACGCGGATACAGCGACGGGCCGAGCTCGCCGACCGGTCGGTCACGACCGTCCCCCAGGCTGGCTGGGAGTACGCCGAGCCCGGCGACCCCGACCTCGAGGAGGCCGACGGCGTCGCGTTTCGCTGTGGCGAGGACGGGCCGACGACGGACCTCGCGGGCGAGCCGGTCGATGGCTGTGGCCGGCCCTACTACCTCAACTTCGTCCGGTTCGAACGCGGCGTCGAACTCGACCCCGATCCGGCGACCTACGGCGGCCCGCGGTTCGACTTTCGGCCCTGAGCCGTCCGGTCGAGGCCCCGAGCACAACGCTTTTCGAGCGTCGATTTCAAACCACCCCATGGACGAAGCTGCGGTTCTCGAACGTCTCCGGGAGGTCGAGGATCCCGACCTGGGCGGCGACCTCGTCTCGCTCGGGCTGGTAAACGACGTCTCGGTCGAGGACGGCACGGTCGCCGTCGACCTCGCGCTGGGCGCGCCGTACTCGCCGACGGAGACGGCTCTCGCCGGCCAGGTGGACGACGCACTCGCCGACGAAGGTCTCGAGGTCGAGCTCTCGGCGTCGGTGCCCGGCCGGGACGACGTCTCGGGTCCGGAAGCCGTCCTACCGGGCGTCAAGAACGTGATCGCGGTCGCCTCCGGGAAAGGCGGCGTCGGGAAATCGACCGTCGCGGTCAACCTCGCCGCGGGGCTCGCGGCCCGTGGCGCCCGCGTTGGGCTGTTCGATGCCGACATCTACGGTCCGAACGTGCCGCGGATGGTCGACGCCGACGAGCCCCCGATGGCGACGGCAGAGGAGACGCTCGTCCCGCCGGAGAAGTACGGCGTGAAGCTGATGAGCATGGCCTTCCTGGTCGGGGAGGACGACCCCGTCATCTGGCGTGGACCGATGGTCCACAAGGTGATCACCCAGCTCACCGAGGACGTCGAGTGGGGCCACCTCGATTACCTCGTCGTCGACCTCCCGCCCGGAACGGGGGACACCCAGCTGACGATGCTCCAGACGATGCCCGTCACGGGCGCGGTGATCGTCACGACCCCCCAGGAGGTGGCCCTGGACGACGCCCGCAAGGGCCTCGAGATGTTCGCCCGCCACGACACCGTCGTGCTCGGCATCGCCGAGAACATGGCGACGTTCGTCTGTGAGGACTGTGGGAGCCACCACGACATCTTCGGCGCCGGCGGCGGCGAGGCGTTCGCCGACGTCCACGAGATGCCGTTTCTCGGATCGATCCCGCTCGACCCGCGGGTCCGGGAGGGCGGGGACAGCGGCGAGCCGGCCGTCCTCGACGAGGCCGGCGGGACGGGCGAGGCCCTCCGGGAGCTGGCCCGAAAGGTCGCGGACAACGTCGGAGTCGTCCACCGGCAGGCGGTCTCGGCCGGGGGTGAGGGAGCCTCCGACGGAGATGCCGTCGAGGAAATCCCCGGCCAGGACGTCGACGACGGAGGTGTCGGGATCCCCTCCGAGGAGGAAACGCCCAGAGGTGGACTCGACGTCGACTACGGGAGCGACGACCCCGTCCCGGACGGCGGGGATCGCCGGGAATGACCGGAGGCGATTCGGGGGCCGACGGCGACCGCCTCGGATCCGACGATGGCGACCGCCTCGAGCCCGACAGCAGCGACCACCTCGGAACCGACGACGGCGACCGCTTCGAGCCCGACCCCGAACGGGTCGCGATACTCCGTGAGATCGCCGACGACGTCCGCGGGGACACCGGCGAGAGCAAACAGCTCGCGAACGTGCTCTACCGAACCAGCGACCTCTACGATCCCGACGAGGAGACCTCCCCGGAGGAGATCCTCCGGAACGTCAAGTTCATTCTCGAGGTCAAAGAGCGGGGCACTCTCGAACGGTAGGTGCGAGACCGGCCGCGAGGGGGCGCACCCGTGGCCGTCGGTCGCGGTGACCGGTCCGAGATCCAGCGCCCGGATCGATCAGTAGCCGAGATCCAGCACCCAGTTGGCCGCGACCGCGACGCCGACCGCCGAGAGCAGGACGATCAGGACGAGAAAGGAGATCGCCCAGCCGAAGAGGTCCGCGAACAGCCCGGTGGCGACCGACCCCAGGGAGGCGACGGTGAGATACACCGTCCGCACGAGCCCGAACCCCCCGGCTCGCTCTGCCTCCGAGAGGTTGTCCATGAACCGCGGCTCGACCGCCGAGGCCCAGCCGAGGCCGGTTCCGACCAGGAGGACGGCGCCGACCACCGCGAGCGTGCCGGGGACGGCGACGAACAGCGCGAGTCCGGCCGCGGTCGTGGCCATACAGCCGACGATGACGACGTCCCGGCCGTAGCGGTCGGAGGCCGCGCCGATCGGCGGCTTCAAGAGCGCCTGGACGACGAAGTACGCCGAGAAGACGACGCCGGCAGCCGCCGTCGACTGGCCGCGGTGTTCGACGAGGAAGGTCGGCAGAAACGAGGCCGTCCCCTGCCAGACGAACGCGCTGACCGCCGCGATCAGGACGGTGAACGCGATCGGTGGCCGCGAGAGCAGTTCGAGAAGCGGCTCGAGTTCGAACCGATCGCGCATCCGGTCGTCGGGCCGACGTGGATCGGTCGGTCGAACCCGCCAGGCGAACAGCACGAACACGGGGAACGCGATCGCCGCTCCGACGGCCACCGCCGGCCGCCAGCCGTACCGCGTCCCGATCCAGGCCGCGGCGATCGGCGCGAGCAGGCCCGCGGCGGGCGAGCCGATCGTGTGGACGCCGATCGCGGTCCCCATGTTGTCGAACGTCCGTGCCAGGAGCGCGGTCGCGACGCTGTAGTGTAAGCCGGCGACCGCGCCGAGGACGACGACGCTCAGAGAGAAGAGGGCGAAGACGGGCGAGACCGCGAGCACGAGGCTCATCACCGCCGTCCCGCCGACGGCCACGAGGACGATCGGACGCTCGCCGAACCGATCCCCGAGCACGCCGCTTGGATACTGGGAGAAGGCGTAGGACATCCACATCCCGGTCAGCGCGATCCCGATCGTCGCGTTGGTGATCGCCAGATCGTCGGTGATCTCCGGGACGACCGGGCTGATCGCTAGACGCGCGACCATCGTGGCGAAGAAGGCAAGCGTACAGAGGGCGAGCACCGTGTGACGGTAGTGCCAGTCCATTCGGATCGGAGACGCCCGCGTTGGGCACTCGGGGTCCCCTTCAGATGGGCGTCGTATAACGGCGTCGAAACGGACGAGAGGGGCCGGGGTCCGAGACGGCCAGCTCTGTGAGAGGACTACCTGGAAGACGCGGGTGACTCCGCCGTCGGAGTCCGATACAGCTATCCGTCACCTCGCCGTGGTCGTCGACCATGTCGACCATCATCGCCGGCATCGACACCGACGAGGACCGCGCACGGGCACTGGCCGAGGGACTCCTCTCGATCCCCGGCAGCGACGGGATGGACGTCGTCCTGGTTCACTCGTTCGACTCGAACCCCGAAGGCGCCTCGGTCGATCGGGTCGCGGCCGTCAGACGCGCCAGAGAGCGCCTCGAGGACGCCGGCGTGGAGGTGCGTCTCGACGAACGAAGCGGGGAGACCGCAGCCGGGCTCCTCGATGCGGCAATCGAGTACGACGCCGCGATGATCGTCGTCGCCGCCCGCAAACGGTCGCCGACCGGGAAGGCGGTCTTCGGGAGCACGACCCAGGACGTCATCTTGGGCACCGAGCTCCCCGTGCTGGTCTGTGACGCCTCCGACTGACCCGTCCGTCGACCCCTCTCTGCCAGCTGGCAGGCGTTATTAACAGACGTGCTGGAAATAATAACACTTTTACCGGTCGGGACCGAGCCACCGGTATGGAATACACGCGCCGTTCGGTGTTGAGTGCCGGCGCCGGCAGCGTCGCGGCGGGGGCGCTCGCGGGCTGTCTCGGCGAGCCCGAGGGGGGTGACGGTGACGGCGACGGCGAGGCCTTAGAGGCGTACGCCGCCTTCTTCGCGCTGTGGGACTGGTGTGAGGAGATCACCGGCGACCTCGCCACCTTCGAGAACCCGGTCACGACGGGCGAGATGGGTCACGGCTGGGAGCCCGACGGCGATCTGACCCGCGAGGTCGCCGCCACGGACGCGTTCGTCTACCTCGACACGCCGGAGTTCTCCTGGGCACAGAACATCGCGGACGACCTCGAACGCGAGGGCGACGTCGCCGTGATAGACGGGATGACCGCGGTGAGCGACTACTTCCTCTCGATCGACCGGGAGCTCCCGCGGGAGCCGGCCGACGACTACGAGCTCGACCCCGAGACGTTCGAGGCGAGCGAGTTCGACCTCGTCGACGGTCGGACCGGCGAGCTGACCGCCTACTGGCACGTCGACCACTGGCACGAGGAGCTGCCGGACGTCCCCGTCGACGAGACGGTGCCGATCGAGGCGTTCGTCGCCGACGGCGACGGCGAGGCGGTCCCGCTCGGCGGGGCGCTCACCCTCCACGCCCGGCTCGCCGACGGGGCGCCCGACGGACACGTCGCGATCGAGTCGACCGGCGACGCCGTCGAGCTCACCGGCGAGGCGCCCGGCCGGACGCTGCTCGTCTTCGAGCTCCGCCACGACGACGAGGTGCTCTGGGACACGAGCGAGGACGGGATCACCGTCGACGTCGTCGAGGAGCCAGAGGGCGAGGGCGCCGACGAGTTCGTCGACCCCCACGTCTGGGCCGACCCCGTGCTGGCCGGCCGGATCGTCGACCACCTCGCGGCGGAACTGGGGGAGATAGACCCCGAGAACGCCGACGTCTACGAGGAGAACGCCGCGGCCTACCGAGAGCGTCTCGAGGCGGTCGACCGGGCGTTCGAGGAGCTGGTCGAGTCGGCCGACCGGGAGGTCGCCGTCTTCGCCGGTCACGACTCCTACCAGTACGTCGAACAGCGCTACGGCTTCGAGCTGCGGACGCCCGTGGGTGTCTCACCCGACGCGGCGGAGTCGTTCGAGGACGTCGCCGACCTCGTCGACGTGATCGAGGCCCACGACATCGAGACGATCCTCTACGATCCGTTCGAGTCGCCCGATCCGGACGAGCAGCTGCCGCGGATGGTCGAGTTGCTCATCGAGAACAGTTCGGCGACCGATCACGCCCCGCTCAGCCCCGCCGAGGGAACCACCGAGGAGTGGGAGGCGAACGGCTGGGGCTGGGTAGAACAGATGGAGGAAGTGAACATCCCCTCGCTGAAACGGGCACTCGATGCGGAGTGAGCGTACGGCCGGCCTACTCGTGCCGGAACGGGTCGGCCCCGCGGTGGACGGGCTGAAAGCGCTATCTGACCGGTCGGTCGACGGGAGGACACCGTGAGAACCGTCGTCGACGTCCGGGACGTGACGTTCGCCTACGGGGAGAAAGTGGCCGTCGAGGACGTCAGCCTCTCGGTCGACGCCGGGAGCTTCCTCGGGCTCATCGGCCCGAACGGCTCCGGGAAGACGACGCTGTTGCACCTGATGCTCGGCATCAAACGCCCCGACAGCGGCCACGTCGAACTGTTCGGCGAGCCGGCAGACGCCTTCGAGGACGGCGAACGGATCGGTTACGTCTCACAGCGGTCGACCGACCGCGGTGAGGCGATGCCGACGACCGTCCGCGAGGTCGTCACCATGGGACGGTTCGCCCACGTCGGACGCGGACGGCTCTCGGCGACCGACCACGAGATCGTCGCCGACGCCCTCGAGACGGTCGAGATCGGCGACCTCGCCGATCGGCGGCTCAGCCAGCTCTCGGGGGGCCAGCGCCAGCGGACGTTCATCGCGCGGGCGCTGGCCTCCGAGGCCGACCTGCTCGCACTCGACGAGCCGACCGTCGGCGTCGACGCCGACTCGCGCGAGCGGTTCTACGACCTGCTCGACGACCTCAACCGCGGGGGGATCACGATCGTCCTCATCGAACACGACATCGACGTCCTCACCAAACACGTCGACTCCGTCGCCTGTATCAACCGGCAGCTGTATCACCACGGCGACACCGTCTCCTTTCTCGAGAGCGACGCGCTCGCCGAGGCCTACGGTGCGGCACACGGCGTCGTCGAACACGATCACCCATGAGTCTCGACACCGACGAGAGTCCCGCGGTGAAGACGGGCCTGGAGGCGGGCTGGCTGGCGAGTCACACGACCAGAGAGCGCGTCGAGCTGCTCGCCGTCGCCGCGACCGGGGCGATCGCGGTCGCGATGCTCGCGTTCATCGTCCTCGACTGGCTGCGGTTCGCCCCGTTGCCCGCCGGGCTCGACGCGACGGCGGCGACCCTCTTCGAGCAGTTCATGATCGCGGGGATGTGGCTCGACTTCTACCTCGGCACCAACGTCTTCCGGTTTACGTTCGTCTGGCGGTCGATCGCCACCGGCGCGCTGGTCGGGGTCGTCGCGCCGGTGGTGGGGGTCTTTCTCGTCCACCGGCAGATGGCGCTGATCGGGGAGACCCTCGCCCACACCGCCTTCGCGGGCGTCGCGGTCGGGCTGATTTTCATCGCGCTGACTGGCTGGACCGGCTCGCTTTTGTTCGTCGCCCTCGTCGTGAGCGCGCTGGGGGCACTCGGCCTCCAGTGGCTGACCGACCGCACCGACCTCTACGGCGACGTCCCGATCGCGATCGTGTTGAGCGGCAGCTTCGCCGTCGGCACGCTGCTTATCAGCTGGGGTCGGGATTTCGCCGCGATCGCCATCGACGTCGAGGACTTCCTCTTCGGGAGCCTCGCCATCGTCACCGTCGAGGGCTCCCGGCTGGTCGCCGTTCTCTCGGTCGTCGTCGTCGCCGTCGTGGCGCTGTTTTACAAACAGCTGCTTTTCACGACGTTCGACGCCCAGGCCGCCCGCGTCGCCCGGCTCGAGGTCGACCGGTACAACACCCTGCTGATCGTGATGACCGCCGTGGTGGTCGTCGGGGCGATGCAGATCCTCGGGGTGATCCTCGTCGCCGCGATGCTCGTCGTCCCCGTCGCGGCCGCCTCCCAGGTCGCCCGGAGCTTCCGGGAGACCCTTTACCTCTCGATCGTCGTCGGCCAGGTGTCGGTGCTCGCCGGCCTCGGGATCTCGATCGGAGCGAGTCTTCCCCCCGGTGGCTCGATCGTCGTCGTCGCCATCGCGTTCTACCTGCTCGCGGTGGCGTTCTCGGATCACTCGACCGGCGCCATCTCCGTCCACTGATAGTGTGAGTCTTTACCGCCGGGTGTCGAGGGAATCAGCCGTGCAGAGCCGGAGCTGCCGTGTGTTCGCTGCCGTGCCGAAAATCACCCCAAGAATCAGTACGAGACGAGCTACCCCTCGTCGTCAGCCGACGTCCCGTCGCTCTCGGCGACCACCCGGCGGAACGCCTCGAGGATGACCCGCTTCGTGACCGCACCCTGGGTGGTCCAGTGGTGGGCGTAGTCGAGCATGTCGTCGTGGACGTCGGGCTTACAGCCCGCGGCCTTCGGATGACCACCACCGCCGACCAGCCCGGCGACCTCGTGACAGCGCTCGAAGGCGTCGGTGCCACGGATCGACGCCGAGCCGGCGGGTTTGACCACGACGGAGACGTCAGCCCCCCGCTCGCGCATCGCCTCGGCGACCTCGTTCTGGGAGCACCGACCGTAGGTGATTCCGACGGTGTAGCCGTCGATCTCCCGGAGTTCGGCCCGGGAGACGGCCTGTTCGATCAGCCCCTCCTTCTCGATGCGTCGCTCGGTGAGGTACTCCCGGACCCAGTCGGGGAGGTCGGCGCCGTGCTCGCGGACGACCTCGACGTACTCCTCCGGCTCTGCCCAGTAGGCGTAATCCGCCAAGTCGTCGCTCCGGGGGTCCTCGCGCAGCCAGAGGTCGTGATCGCGGGTGACGGCGGCGAGCTCCTCGTAGATCGGCTCGAACTCGTAGGCGAGCGAGCGGTAGACGACGTCGGCGCTGCACTCCTCGTCGCTGTCGCCGATCACGAGCTCGACGCCCGCCTCGCGGACGGCGTCGGCCACGTCCGGATCCCACCGGTGGTGGTCGTACCAGGCCGCCCCGTCGGCGACCGCGAGCGCCGCCTCGAGCTCCTCGGCGACGTACTCGTAGCGATCCGGCGCGAGGTCACAGACGTAGAGGGCGATCCCCTCGGGGGCGTACTCGCCGACGTGGGCGAGCTGATCCTCGAGGTCGTGGGGGCTCGCGGGCAACAGCGCGACCCGGTGTGGGGTCGGTTCGACCCCGTCGAGGAGCTCGGGGGCCGTCTCCCCGTCTGCCTCCCCGGGGCCGTCGGGGACGTTCCGAACGTCGCCGTGGGCCTCCCGGACGAGGGCGACGCAGGCGAGCCCGTCGGCGTCCGTGTCGGCGACGACGGCGGCCTCCGCACCCTCGAGGGCGGCCCGTGCGCTCTCCTCTTCGACGTCCTCCTCGACCGGATCGGGGAGAAAGAAGCCGGCGCCGGGGAGGAGGGATTTACGCGCCAGTGGCATCTCGTCGGTCGCGATGAGCCGTTCGTCCATGCCAACCCCTCCGGGTCGAGAGCCAAGAAGTCGCCGGTCGACGCCGACGGCCCGGTGTGACCGATCAGGCCGTCTCGAGCTGGCGGACGGTCAACACGGGGACGGGCGAGCTCCGGACGACCTCCTCGGCGACGCTACCGAGCAGAAAGCGGTTCTCGCCGTGGCGACCCCGGGTACCCGTGACGATCAGGTCGGCGTCGACCTCGCGGGCGTACGCACAGATCACCGGCGCGGGGTGGCCCTCGCGGACGGCGGTCGTGAGGCCGTCGTCGACCCGCTCGCGGACCGTCGCCAGCGCGGCCTCGGCGTGGCTCTCCAGGGCGGCTTCGAGCTCGTCTCTGAGCTGTTCGGGCGAGGCGTCGATCTCCCCGGCGTCCAGCACCGAGAGGGCGTGAACGCCGGCGTCGAACCGCGAGGCGAGATCGAGCGCGGCGTCGACCGCCCGCGAGACGCTCTCGGAGCCATCAGTCGCGACGACGACCGTATCGAACATGGCCGGCCGTTTCGCGCGCGAGGATAAAAAGCGGCCGGTCCCCGGCGACCCGTCAGTCGCCGGTCGCCCACCAGCTCGGCTGGACGGGCGTCCACCAATCCGGCTGGACGGGGGCGGGCGTTCACCAACTCAGCCTGAGGGGGACGGGCGGCGGCCACCCCGACGTCCGGCGATCAGCCGATATACCGGAGGTCGTCGTCGCTCGGGACGTCCACCGCGGCCTGCCCTTCCATCTCCTGGATCTTGCCGACGACCTCCTCCATCTCCTCGGCCCGCTCGTCGAGCGAGCCGTAGTCGATCGTAAACTCCAGACGCGTCTCGAGTACCCTCAACACCGCACGGGCGCTTTTCGGGTCGACGAGGTAGCCACTCGTCTCGCCCATCAGACACGCCGCGTCGAGCCCGCGGCGTCCGCCGAGCCCGAGCAGGAGGCCGCTGACGCCGACGATGCCGCCGGCGGGCTCGCCCTCCCGGAACTCGACGCCGGCGTCCTCCAGGGGCTCGATCAGCCCCTCGTGGCTGACAGCGCCCAACACCGCGTACTCCTCGATGAGCTCGCCGGTCGGCACGCCGCCGAGGGCGTACACCTCGCTCGCGCCGAAGCTCTCGGCGACGTCGAGGAAGGCGTCGGTCAGGACGTAGTGGCCCGCGTTGCTCCCGGCCTGGTGATCGCCGGTAAGAACGAGCAGGTCCCGACCGTCGGGGACGGTGACCGCGTGGAGCCGTGCGGAGGCGAGTTCGGCGACGCCGTCGCCGACCGACACCTGTGGGGGAAACTCCCGCGAGTGGATCCGTCGGACGAGCGTGCTCTCGGCGTCGAGCTCCTCGATGAGGTGTTCGGCCGCGAGCTTCCCGACGTGGCCGACGCCCGGAAGCCCCTCGATCAGCGCCGGCTCGTCGAGGTCGACCTCGGCGACCGCGTCGACTTCGAGTTCGTCCATACCCTAGCCGCGGCGGCGACGTTTAAGAGCGCGTCGGTACTCGCCGTACCGGTCTTCGGGGTCGAACGGCGCCGGGGCGCTGTTTACCGCCTCGGCGCCACACGCCGGACAGTGCGAGCCGAGGGTGTACACCGGCCGTTCGTGGACCTCCCGCCAGTCCGCACAGCGGCGGATGTCCGATCGCATCTCACTCGTCGTCGGTCCGTCGCTCGCGGTGGAACTCGCCGTCGCCGCCGTGCTCGCCGATCGCCGCGACCGCCCGCCGGGCGCTCTCCTCGAGCTGTGACTCGGCGGTCTTGTAGTTCGGGGCCCGGACCTGGATCCGGTACTCCGGCGCGCCGACGTAGGTCACCTCCAGATCGACCTCCTCGGGGACGGCGGGCTCGTCCTCCGAACCCCCGCTCGGACCGTCGCCGTTGCCCTCGGCGGCCGCGAGCGCCTCCTTGACGCCGTCGACGCCGCTCGGCGAGGGGTTCTCGAGGTCGACGTAGCCCGTGACGGTGACGTACGGCACCGAGACGTTCTCCCGGGCGGTGTCGACGATGGCTTCGAGCTCCTCGTCGGTGAGATCGGTGTCCTCGAGGGCCTCCCTGCCGTGGATGGCCGCCTGCTTGAAGCCGTCATAGAGGCTGCCGTGGGCACCGATCAGCGCGTTCGCGATCGCGGTGTACTGCTCGTCGGCGACGTCCTCGCCGAAGGCGAGCTCCATCCAGTTGTCGGCCTTTTGTTCGTTCTTCCAGTCCTGGATCGTATCAGACCGCTGGTGGTCGTTTACGTCCTTCAACGAGAGGTCGATCTGCTCGTGGCCTTCGTCGACGTCGAGGACCTTACAGACGACGATCTGTCCCTCGCGGACGTGATCGCGGACGTTCTTGATCCAGCCGCTGGCGACCTCGGAGATGTGGATCAGTCCGCGTTTCTCCCGGTACTCCTCCAGCTCGACGAAGACGCCGAAGTCCTCGATCTCGTCGATCCGGCCGACGACGAGTTCGCCGGGGTCGGGCCAGCCGCTGTATTTCATCGTGACTCGACTGTCTCTAGGATCTCGTGGTCGATCCGGGCTTTCCCGCCGGTCGGCGTCGCGAGCGTCGTCCCACAGACCGCACACGCGACCTCCGTCGAGGCTTTCCCGAACACGACCTGTTCGTTACCACAGTCACCACAGCTTACCTTGTAGAAGTTCCCTGCCATAGCTCACTCCTGGAAATCGAGCCGACCGGCACGCCACCCTTCCCGGAGGTGGGCTTTGCCACACTCGCTGCAGCGGTACTTGAGGTCGGTCTTTTTCGTGGGCTTGTCCCCGCTTGGCACCTTCGAGAACTTGCCGCTGTTCCCGATTCCCGTCTGGCGCTCTCGCTGTCGGTCGATCCATTTCATCCCCGTCTGTCGGCCCGTCCGGACCTTCTCTACCTCGTGTCGGTGGTGGCCGTCACAGTGTGGACAGTACGTGTTGAACCGGCGTGGCATCTCCATGTTATCTCACTTGCGGTCGCCTAAGACGGGCCCGTTTATAACCCGTTTGGTTCGGGGACGGATGGAACGTCGGTCGCCTGATTCGGGGACGGACGAGACATCGGCCACTCGGTTCGGGGACGAACGAGATACCGGCCGCTAAGGGGCGACCGACGGTCTCGGGGGACAAGGACTATCAGAACCCCCTCCCAACTCGGCGCATGTCCGGACTCCGACCGGCCGCCGAGACGGCCGTCCGACAGTGTCTGAACCTCACCGAGGGCGAATCGTGTGCGATCGTCACCGACGACGAGCGCGAACCCATCGGCGAGGCCCTCTACGAGGTGGCAAGCGAGGTGACCGACGACGCCGCGATCGTCCGCTACCCGCCGGGGGAGACCCACGGCGGCGAGCCACCCGAACCCGTCGCGGCGGCGATGGCCGGCGCCGACGTGGTGCTCGCGCCGACGACGAAGAGCCTGAGTCACACCCGCGCCCGCACGGAAGCCAACGACGCCGGTGCCCGCGTCGCAACCCTCCCCGGGATCTCCGAGGCGGTGTTCACGACGGGGCTCGACGCCGACTACGAGGCGATCGCCGAGGCCTGTGTGGCCGTCCGCGAGCAGGTCGCCGAGGCCGCGGAGATCCGCGTGACGACCGAGCGGGGTACGGACGTCACCTTCGGGATCGGCGACCGGGAGTTTCTCTCCGACACCGGCATCGTCCACGAGCCCGGGGAGATGTCGAACCTGCCCGCTGGCGAGGTGTTCGTCAGCCCGGAGACGGCCGACGGGCGCTACGTCGTCGACGGGACGATGCGCCCACACGGACTGCTCGAGGCCGGCCAGGAGCTGACCTTCGAGGTCGAAGACGGGCTGGTTACCCACATCTCCGACGACGAGATCCGGGCGACCGTCGAAGCCGCAGCCGAGGAGGTCGGCGACGACGCTTACAACCTCGCCGAACTCGGCATCGGGACGAACGTCGCCGTGACCGAACTCGTCGGCTCGGTGTTGCTCGACGAGAAAGCCGGTGGGACGGTCCACGTCGCGATCGGTGACGACGCGGGGATCGGCGGCGACGTCGACGCCCCGATCCACCTAGACGGGATCATCAGGAGCCCGACGGTGTACGCCGACGGTGTCGAAGTGGAGCTCCCCCGGGTCGACTGAGTCCGGCGGACTCCCGCGTGATCGGGCCGTCGATCGGCATGAGAGAGACGGTTCTCCGGAACAGTCCCTGGACGGTTCACGGAGCGATTCGACCTTCGGCCCCCGAGTTCGCTGCCCCACGGGAGTTCGTTCCGGACGGATATTCACCCGCCCTTGGTAATGACGACAGTGCCACTCGTTGCCAAACATCTGGCGCATCATCCATGCTTCGGGGACACAATAGGTCCCCAATACATTTACCAACCCTGAGCTTCCGTTATTGGTTTCGATCTATCCTCAAACGCCGTGAGTAAGCCGTGTCGCGGTAGCCTTCCATGTCAGAACCACCTTTTCCCCTTCAGATAATTCAAGTCGATCTGTGCTATCCTCTGTAACCAGTGCTCGAAAGACAGTGCCGTCGACATCGATAGTCACGGTAAACACTGTTTCGCCCTGCTGAATATTCGCAACTGTTCCAGTCAGATGATTTCTCGCACTTGTTGAATCTGGATCAGGGTCAGCAGTTGGATCAAGGACAGTAAGCGAGTCAGCCCCGATTCGGACTTGGACGATGTCATCAAGGGTTATACCATCGTGCAAGCCGCGTACGATACCGACGCTCGTCGAGACATCCGCTAACTCACCCGAGATGGATGAGACTGTTCCTTCAAGAACAGTTTCAGGCACTTGCGCGGTAGCAGAGAGTGCGACTTGAAGTCGTTTGTACTGGTTTAATAGTCGCGTTGCGTTGCCAGTTAATTTGCTTCCACCCCCACCGCTTCCGCCACGGTGGCGTTCAACGAGGTCACCAAACACTGATTCGAGTTCTTCGATCCGGGTGAGATCACGGGCACGTGAACGACCGAGGTTCGTCGATGCTTTCGCTACCGAGCCCGTTTCGTCAATCTCCTTGAGCAGGGTAACGTCTCGTTCGTCAAATTCTACCCCATCTCGTACGAGCGTAGCACGCCCTCGCCCACTCGGCTCATCCATTATGTAGGAATTCATTCGGGGAACTTTAGAATCTTATCTGTTTCTTGTTCCACTTCAGTAGACGAGCTCGCCATCGATGAACTTGCGTGCCCGGGGATCGTCGGGATTCGTGAACACCCGTTCGGCGGGGCCGAACTCGATAAGACGCCCTTCGAGCATCACTGCAACACGATCGGCAACGCGCTCTGCTTGGTTCATATCGTGAGTAGCGATGGCAACCCCGAGTCCGCGTGCTCGTGCCGTCTCTATCGCGTCTTCGATTACGGCGGTGTTCCGGGGGTCGAGGTCAGATGTGGGTTCGTCGAGGAGCAAGAAGTCGGGCTCATACGCAAGAGCACGAGCGAACGCAACTCGCTGTGCTTCCCCACCCGATAGCGAGGTTGCTGGCTGAGTCTCGGCGTCTGCGAGTCCAACGACATCCAGTGCCTCAGCAACTTCTTGGCTAGTATCTTCGTTTCCTATCCGTGAGAGCCAGTGATTGAGGCGATTAGTCCAACTCCGTCGGATGTGTTGTCCATAACTCACGTTCCGACGAACGGTTGTGTCGAAGAGGTTTGCCTCTTGGAATACCATTCCGATTCGCCGTCGAACGTTGAGGCGTTCACGCTCAGACAGCGTCCATACATCAGTTCTATCCATTTCGAGCGTTCCCGTGTCCGGACGGTAAAAAAGCGCCAGAAGCCGGAGTAGCGTTGTCTTTCCCGTACCTGAAGGGCCGATAATTGCCACAGTCTCACCCTGTTCGACCGTAAGCGTTATTTCATCGAGAACATCGGTACCATCGAACCCGTGACTGACGTTCTTGAGGGCAAGCCCGTCGTTAGCTCCCCATTCCCGTTCACCACGCTGTTGTTGTATCATACGCGCCCACCACCTAATCGGAGAACGATACCATTGACTAACAACACGAGCGTGACGAGGATCGCACCGAGAATCAGTGCGGTTTCGAATCGTCCCTGCCTGGCTTCGAGTTGGATCGCCGTGGTGAGTGTCCGAGTAACAGATGTACCGTCTGAGCTAGCGATGTTGCCACCGACGATGAGTACCGACCCAACTTCGCTGATCGCTCGCCCCAGTCCAGCCAGAATACCGGTCATAATTCCGTAGCGGGCCTCTTTGATGGTCACGAGCGCAACATCAAGACGGGTTCCACCCATCGCATACGCGGCATCACGGACGCCGTCCTCGATACTGGAAACGGCAGCGAGACTCACACCTGTAATGACTGGCGTAGCGAGGACGAACTGCGACATGATCATCGCCTCTGTGGTGAACATGAGATCGAAGGTACCGAGCGGCCCTTCATTCGAGACGGTGAATAACACGACCAGGCCGACGACGACGCTCGGAAAGCCCATTCCAGTGTTGATTAGGGCGACGACGAACCCTTTACCAGGGAATTCCGAAAATCCAACGAGCATCGCAATTGGGAGACTTACGAGTGTACTGATCAGAACAGCAGTGAGACTCACGTACAACGAGACGTAAATAATACTCTCGACGTAGTTCCGTTCGAAAGGAAAATCGACGATGAACGGAGTGAAGCTGTCTGCGATGGGAACTAATGACGATACCAGTTCGATCATTGCTACGAATTACTCTTCGTCAGGGGTCCAGTCCTCGGGGACGTACTGTTGGAAGTTCGGGTTCTCAGAAACCGCCTCAGGGAAGAACAACTGTTCACCTTCGACTGTATACTCCTCAATAATTTCCTGTCCTTCTCTGGACGTGATGAACCCGATGTAGGACATAGCGAGGTCGTAGTTGGCATTCTCGTGAACGCCGGGATTTACGGCGACGATGCCGTATGGATTTGCCAGAAGATCTGGACCGCGTTCAATCGGGCCTTCAACACGGATCGAAATGTCGAGTTCGGATTGTTGAGAAATGAATGTACCTCGGTCGGCGAGTGTGTAGCCAGGAGTCTGGTTCGCCTGGTTCAGTACTTCTCCCATTCCGCTACCAGCCTCGCGGTACCATTCTCCACTCGGTTCGATACCGGCCTCGTCCCAGATGGCGAGCTCTTTCGTATGTGTTCCGGACTCGTCACCACGTGAGATGAAAGTAGATTCAGTCTCGGCAATTGCCTGGAACGCCTCTGTCACGTCGTCCATGCCATCGATCTCAGCGGGATCGTCTTCAGGACCAACGACGATGAAGTCATTGAACATGAGATCACGACGGTTGACGCCGTACCCATCTCGAATGAACTCGTCTTCGAGTGACCGGGCGTGAACCATCACCACGTCAGAATCACCTGATCGACCGGTTTCGAGTGCTGCTCCGGTCCCCTGTGCGACGGCCTCGACTGCAACACCGTATCGATCCTCGAATGCAGCGTTCACCTCGTCAAGTAACCCAGTGTCGTAGGTACTTGTCGTCGTAGTGAGAGTAAGAGTTTCGTCGAGAATCTCTGCGTTCTCCCCTTCATCATCAGCTGTACACCCGGCAAGTGCTGCTGTCATTCCCCCAGCGGTTGCAACGAGGAATTCACGACGTTGAATCATCTATGATACAACGTGCTTAGACCACATACTTAGGTTTTCCGTCTTATATTTGAGCAGATTTGGTTACATCTTGGGGCTGAATAAATGGGGTAGATAACACAAGCCCTTCCATCGGTTAACAGCCAACAAATGTTATCGAGTAAGAGAGATTCTAGAACGAACTACCCAGTCTTCTCTCATTTACCGCCCTTTTAGAGGATTGTTTGATTTGATGAATCAGTGGTTACCCCTTTTCGTTGTAGGACGTAATACGCAAGAATCCCAGCAATGAACGCAACACCCAGATTGATTAAAACACCAACTCCCCCAATTCCGATCACTAATAGATAGTGGTCGGTCTTCGAAGACTCGTCCCGCCTAATTGAAGCGCACTCAAAACGAGAATCACGCCGAGTACTGTAAGCGGATAAACAGCGTTGATGCCGACGGCAGGAATACTACAGCCAGATTGAGCTACTCTCTGCCGAACATCTGGCGCATCATCGGGTGCATCTCCATCATCTGCTCTTCGGCGATCTCCTCGTACAGTTTGTACGTGATCGAGACGGCCAGCAGCAAGCCG
>Ga0207421_10002714_pt1 | contig 21736 bp, 22 predicted proteins | sample SodLakKL_010_SED_4_FD_187542 | JGI IMG/M metagenome (GOLD analysis project Ga0207421, IMG submission 187542) | Alkaline sediment microbial communities from Lake Tanatar, Kulunda Steppe, Russia - 8KL_010_SED (SPAdes) (version 2) | ecosystem: Environmental > Aquatic > Non-marine Saline and...
GAGAAGGTGAGGTCGTTGGCGAGGAAGAACGTCAGGATGATGCCGGCCAGCAGCAGGCTGCCACCCACCATGATGTAGGCGATGTACTTCAGGCCCGCGGCCAACGCCGCGGGAGTCTCCTCGTGCACGACCAGCACGTAGGTCAGGATCGACAACAGCTCGTAGAACACGAGGAACGTCAAGAGGTTGCCGGCGTACGCCACGCCGATGGTGCAGGCGACGCAGATCAGGAGCACGCCGTAGTACCGCCCCAGCCTGGGCCCGTCGCCGAGGTACCCGAGGGAGTAGATCACGGCCAGCAGCGAGAGGCCGGCGACCAGGACGACGATCCCGATCGCGGTCAGCGGGCCGAGTGGCTCCCCGAGGAAGGCGAGTGCGATCATCGTCGCGAACAGGGGCCGCGTCGAGAGGATCGCGCTGTTGAGACTCGCGCCGACCTTGTCGACGCCGACGAAGATCGTGATCCGCCCGATTGCCGTCCCGACCACGCCGGCGAAGACGAAGACGGCGATGATCTCGAGGCTGATCCCGGAGAAGGCGGCTCGCCCGTAAAACAGGCTGACGACGGTCCAGTAGATCACGAGTTCGACGAGCACGACGACCAGCGACGCCTGAACCGGGTCACCACCCGCGGCCATCCCACGTTTGTCGAAGATCGGCGCGAGTCCCCACAGTATCGCCGGGAGCACCGCCAGGGCGACGACCTCGGGGGTCGCACCCGTCACGGCACACACCCTCGGCTCTCGTCTCTCACTTTTTTCGAACTGCGGGCGGCGGCGGGGTCAAGGTTGCGGTCGACCCGCCGCGGGCGGTCACTGGAACGGTTCGGGAACCCGCGCCCAGCCGATGGCGTCGACGACGACGACCCGGTCGTCACACCGGACGTAGATCCCGTTGTACGCCGTCCCGTCGCCCTGGTAGTACGGCGCCGACCCGCGTACGGCGTCGACGACCTGCCAGGCGTCGTCGGCCTCGAGGTTGACCTGTTGCCACCCCTCCTCGTCGGCCTCGAGTGCTCGCGAAACGACCTCGAGGACGGCGGGGAGCGCCGCGAGACGACGCGAGGAGACGTCGACGACGGCCGCCTCGGCGGGTACTTCCGAGACGACGCGTGCACCGACGTCGGCTCTCGGTTTCCCGTCGTTCCGGCCGCGACCGGACCTGAACAGATAGCCGACTGCCGCCGCCGCCCCGACCGTGAGAAGCGACAGGGCCACGTCTTTACCCCTGACCATGCTCTGACGTTACAGTAATCGGCTAAGTATCTTTCGCCGGAACGTCGCCTGAGTAAATGTCGGAGTGGCGACGGTTCGTCGCGGTTGACGCTCCCTGTGAGGGGTATTTTCCGCCGTGACAGTTGCGGAACTGTTTTACCGACCGGCTGGCCAAAGGTATACAGTATGAGTGAACTGGAGGAAGAGTACCGCCTCGAGTACTTCGAGGAGGAAGGCTTCGAGCGCAAGGACTGCTCGAAGTGTGGCGCGCACTTCTGGACGCGTGACCACGATCGCACGACGTGTGGGGAACCGCCGTGTGACGAGTACGGGTTCATCGACAACCCGGGGTTCGACGAGGAGTACAGTTTAGAGGAGATGCGCGAGACCTTTCTCTCGTTTTTCGAAGAGTACGACCACGAGCGCATCGACCCCTACCCCGTCGCGGCGAACCGCTGGCGTGAGGACGTCCTCTTAACCCAGGCGTCGGTTTACGACTTCCAGCCGCTGGTCACGAGCGGCCAGACCCCGCCGCCGGCGAACCCGCTTACCATCTCCCAGCCGTGTATCCGGATGCAGGATATCGACAACGTGGGCAAGACGGGCCGACACACGATGGCCTTCGAGATGATGGCCCACCACGCGTTCAACACCCGCGAGGACGCCGAGGGCGAGTACGCCTACGATGGGGAAGTCTACTGGAAAGACCGCACGGTCGAACTCTGTGACACCCTCTTAGCGGACCTCGGTGCCGACCTCGAGGAAGTCACCTACATCGAGGATCCGTGGGTCGGCGGCGGGAACGCGGGGCCAGCGATCGAGGTCATCTACCGGGGCCTCGAGATCGCGACCCTCGTTTTCATGTGTATGGAACGGGACCCCGACGGCGAGTACGAACTCAAAGACGGGAACCGTTATTCGTACATGGACACCTACGTCGTCGACACCGGCTACGGGCTCGAGCGGTGGACCTGGATGAGCCAGGGGACGGCGACGGTCTACGAGGCGATCTACCCCGAGATGATCGCCTTCCTGAAGGACAACGCCGACGTCGACCACACCGACGAGGAAGCCGAAGTCGTGGCTCGAGCGGCCCGTCTCTCCGGGAACCTGGACATCGACGACGTCGACGACGTCGAGGCCGCCCGTGGCGATATCGCCACACAGCTGGGCGTCGACACGGACGAACTGCGCGGACTGGTCGAGCCACTCGAGGACCTCTACGCGATCGCCGACCACTGTCGCACCCTCGCCTACATGTTCGGGGACGGCATCGTCCCCTCCAACGTCGGGACGGGCTATCTCGCGCGGATGGTTCTCCGACGGACCAAACGGCTGTGTGACAACGTCGGCGTCGACGCGCCACTGGACGAACTCGTGGACATGCAGGCCGACCGTCTGGGCTACGAGAACCGCGATACGGTCCGCGACGTCGTCCGTACCGAGGTCGAAAAGTACCGCGAGACCCTCGAACGGGGCGGCCGCCGGGTCGAACAGCTCGCCGGGGAGTACGCCGAACGCGGCGAGACGATCCCGACCGAGGAACTGATCGAACTCTACGACAGCCACGGCATCCAGCCCGACATGGTCGAGGGGATCGCGACCGACGCGGGCGCTGACGTCGACGTCCCCGATGACTTCTACAGCCTCGTCGCACAGCGTCACGACACCGCAGGGGAGGCCGAGGCCGAACCGAGCGAGGAGCAAGAACGGTTCGAAGACCTCCCGGAGACGGAGAAACTGTACTACGACGACCAGCAGCGAACGCAGTTCGAGGCGGTCGTCCTCGACGTCTTCGAACTCGAGGACGGCTACGACGTCGTCCTCGATCAGACGATGTTCTACCCGGAAGGCGGCGGCCAGCCCGCGGATACGGGAACGCTCTCGACCGAGGAGTCGACGGTCACTGTCACGGACGTCCAGATCGAAGACGGCGTCATCCGCCATCGAACCGACGAAAAGCTCGGGAAAGGCGAGTTCGTCAACGGCCAGATCGACGCCGGCCGCCGTCGCCAGTTGATGCGCCACCACACGGCGACCCACATCGTCATCCACGCTGCCCGGCAGGTCTTAGGCGAGCACATCCGCCAGGCCGGTGCACAGAAGGGCGTCGACAGCTCCCGGATCGACGTGCGCCACTACGAGCGCATCTCCAGGGAGGAGATCAGGGAGATCGAACTGCTGGCGAACGAGATCGTGATGGACAATTCGGCCGTGAGCCAGGAGTGGCCCCACCGAAACGACGCCGAGGCCGAGTACGGCTTCGACCTCTACCAGGGTGGGATCCCGCCGGGAACGCACATCCGACTGATCCACGTCGACGAGGACACCCAGGCCTGCGGTGGCACCCACGTCGCCCGAACCGGCGACATCGGCACGATCAAGATCCTCTCGACCGAGCGCGTCCAGGACGGCGTCGAGCGGATAACCTTCGCCGCCGGCGAGGCCGCCATCGGGTCCACCCAAAGGAAAGAAGACGCCCTCTACGAGGCCGCGGAGATCCTGGACGTCTCCCCGCCGGAGGTCCCCGACACCGCCGAACGCTTCTTCGAGGAGTGGAAGGGGCGGGGCAAACGGATCGAAGAACTCAAAGAACAGCTCGCGGACGCCCGCGCCAGCGGCGGCGGTGGCGGCGAGGAAATCGAAATCGGCGAGACCACTGCGGTGGTCCAGCGCCTCGACGCCGACATGGACGAGCTCCGGGCGACGGCAAACGCCATCGCCGAGGAGGGCAAAGTCGCCGTCTTCGCCAGTGGCGCGTCGGGTGCCCAGTTCGTCGTCGCCGTCCCCGAGGACGTGAGCGTCAACGCCGGCGAGGTCGTCGGCGAACTCGCCGGGAGAGTCGGCGGCGGTGGCGGCGGCCCGCCGGACTTCGCACAGGGCGGTGGCCCCGACGTCGAGGCCCTAGACGACGCCCTGGCGGACGTCCCGGACGTGCTTCGGCAGGTCCTCGACGTCTAGACGTCGATCCCCCGTTCCCGACCCCCGTTCTCACACACTGTAGCCCGCCGACAGCCCCATGCCCATTGACAGCGAATCCCACACTGCCTGTCAGTGGGTAGGGTTACACGACTCCCACGGCGGACCGATCCCCGTTCGATCCACAGAACACGCCGGGACCGCCTCGAGTGTCCCCTGTCAGCACTCGAGATCGCTTCCGTTCTTTCCGGACTGCCCTTACGCGGAGTCCGCTCCGGCGTCGTGGGCCTCGAGGGCCTCGATGTCGTCTTCGGTCGGGTGGTCGGGCAGTTTCTCGATACACGGATAACACAGCAGGTGAGTCGTGCCGTCCTCGAGGTCGAGGGTCAGGGCTGTGCCGTCGCTGCCGTCCCGTTCGCCGAACGTCCAGAGGTTGGCGACGCCCCCGGCGACGGTGACTTTCCGACCACAGCCGTCACAGAATGCCTTTCCCATACCAGTCAGTCGGTCTCCGTCGGTGAAAGTCGTTCCCCCACCGGTTGTCAATTAAGTTCGGGCCCGGTGTAGGCGTGTCCATGGAGGTGAACTGTGCTGGCTGTGCCGGCTGTTGTATCGACTGGCGGTCACTCGACGAGGACGGCCCGGACCACGAACGACGCGGCCCCTGGCGGCCACTCGACGACACCGACAACTTCCTCGCGCTCACCCGGGACGAGATCAGGGCGTTCCTCGAGTCCGGGCTCGGTGACGCCCTGACGCCGCGACTGTGGGAAGGGGACGGTGGTGACGACGGAGACGGCCTCGAGATCGACGGCCACCACGTCGCGACGGTCGCCGGCCGCCCGGCCTTTTTCGTCGGACTCCGGAAACCGCCCAAGCCGGTCGCGCCGTTCGACCTCGCCGAGCCACGGTGGCTCCCGACGTGTGTCTTCCTCGATCCGACGACCCTGCAGTGTCGCCTCTACGACGACGATCTGTTTCCCGCCGAGTGTGAGGAGTATCCCGCCCACAACCTCACGCTCGAGGCCGAAACCGAGTGTGAACGCGTCGAGGACGCCTTCGGCGGCGATCGCCTCCTCGAGGACGACCCCGGCGACGTCGACGGGCTCTTGCTCGGCCCGGGGGCGATCGGTGCCAAGGTGTTCGCTCACCCGCGACCCGAGGATCTCGAGGGCGTCGTCGAGCGGGCGGCCCGCGAGGAACTCAGCTGGGCCGATCGCGCCGAGTTCCTCGCCGTCGCCGCCGCCTCGAGTCCCGGCACGATCGCCGTCTCGGAGTCCCACTACGACCGCGGGAGAGAGCGGGCACTCGAGGCGGACTCGTGGGTCGGTGCAGCGATCGAGGCGTGGCACGACCGTTGTGACGGCGACGAACGCCCCGAAGCCGAACTGGCTCGAGTCATCGAGGACCGTCGCGGAGCGCCGGGAACGCCCGGCTGGGAGGAGAGGTAGATTCGCGTCGTCTTCGGCGGCGTCGACACTGGTCGTGACGCGAACGTCGGAGACGGTCGCTTACTCGAGTAAGCCGAGATCCTCGAGTCGGGAGACGATCTTGTCGACGGCGTGTTCGGCGTCTTTGGGTTTCTTCCCGCCGGTGATGACGAGTTTGCCCGAGCCAAAGAGCAAGGCGACGACTTCCGGCTCGTCGAGTCGGTAGACCAGCCCGGGGAACTGTTCGGGTTCGTACTCGATGTTCTCGAGTCCGAGGCCGATCGCGATCGCGTTCAGGTTGAGGTTCCGGCCGAGGTCGGCGCTCGTGACGATGTTCTGGACGACGATCTCGGGGTCCTCGTTGACCTGGATCTGGAGTTCACGGAGTTTGTCGAAGACGATGCGCAGACTCTCGTGGACGTCGTCGGTGCTTTTCGCGCCGGTGCAGACGATCTTCCCCGACCGGAAGATCAGTGCGGCGGATTTCGGGTTCTGGGTGCGGTAGACCAGGCCAGGGAACTGCTCGGGGTCGTAATCCGCCCCCTCTAAGTCCATTGCGACGCTCTGGAGATCGAGTTCCTGTCCGATACCGGTCGACGCCACCACGTTTTCGATGTTGATGGTCTCCTTCGGATCCGTCATTAGTCGACTTAAAAGACGTATTTAAGGTTTATAAAGGTTGGTGCCGCCACCCGATATATCCGGTTCGTGGACCTGTTCGGTCCGCTACGGCCCACGCCATGTCCGATCTCGCGGCGAGTGGCGAGCCATTCCGGTAAAAACGGTACGCTCTTGACTCACCTGGGTCAACGGACGGCCGTGTACGTACTCGAACTCGGCGGCGAGGACGACGCGTTCGCGGCGTGTGAAGCCGCGAGCGCCGCGAGCGGGGTCGAACGGATCGCCCCCGGCCTCGCCGTCGCCGACGCGGTCGCCCCCGAACGGGTCCGTGGCCTCGCGTACACCCACCGCGCCAGCGACCTCCTCGCCCGGACCGACGCCGACCTCGAGAGCGCCCGTCTGGCCCTCGAGGCCGCCACCGCCGGGGCCGACCGAACGGGATCGATCGCCGTCCGGGCGACCGACGTCCACGGCTCGAGTAGCGTGAGTACGGGGGACACAGAGCGTGTCCTTGGGAGTGTGCTGGTCGATCGGGGGTTCGAGGTCGACCTCGAGAGCCCCGATCACGTCCTCCGGGCGGCCTTCTCGGAAGGCGACCTCGAGGGCGAGGCGGTCTCGGTCTGTACGCTCGGGTGGCTTGTCTCAGAGAGCGTCCGGGATTTCGGCTCGCGCCGGCCCACGGACAAACCCTTCTTTCAGCCCGGCAGCATGGATCCCCTGCTGGCTCGAGCCGTCGCCAACGTCGCGGGTGCCCGCCCCGGCCGGACCGTCCTCGATCCGATGTGTGGCACCGGCGGCGTCCTCGTCGAGGCCGGCCTCCTCGGTGCGGACGTGATCGGCACCGACGCCCAGGAACCGATGGTCCGTGGCGCCCGGGAGAACCTCGACCACTACCTCGAGGGAACGACCCCCACTGGTGTCCAGAGCGGAACGTATCGACTCGCCCGCGCCGACGCGACCCGCCTCCCACTCGCCGACGGGGTAGTCGACGGCGTCGTCTTCGACGCCCCCTACGGCCGCCAGTCGAAGATCGCTACCCACGGCCTCGAGGGCCTCGTCGCCGGCGCGCTGTCCGAGACCCGGCGGGTGGCCGACCGTGCCGTCGTGGTCGCCGACCGCTCGTGGGTAGACGTGGCACGCGAGGCCGGCTGGGAACTCGAGGCCGCGTTCGAGCGGCGGGTCCATCGCTCGCTGACGCGGCACGTACTGGTCCTCGGGTGACGTCCGTCGGCTCCGGCCGTTTCGGGTCGTATGGGTATGCGAGGATTCGAACCCCGAGCCTGCTGACCAACGCCTCCGGTGTGATCGAGCGTGCCGCGCGGACTCACGCTCTCCATCCCCCCATCGATCCAGCTGTTCTGCCGAACTGAACTACATACCCCTTCGGTTGCAGGTCGAACCCCTGGGTGAAAAATGTTGGCGACTTTCAGGACCGTTGTCCCTTTCGGCCGCGATCGACGGTCCCCGTTCGGTCTCGATCACCGTCAGGGCGAGCAGAAACCTTCGTTAGTGGTGATGGCTGCGCTGGTAGGATTTCGTGACCGTCTCGAGGGACGTCACTCCCCGAACTCGCTGGCACGCTCGCGGAGCTCCCGTCCTTCCTCGGTTTCGACCTCGAGGTCGGGTACGGGCACCGGCCGGCCGTCCTCGTCGACGGCGACGAACGTAAAGGCGGATTCTGTCGTCTTCTCGCGCTCGCCGGTTCGTGGGGCCTCCCGCCAGGCACGCACCGCGACGTGGACGCTCGTCCGGCCGGCGTCGTAGACGTACGACTCGGTCAGAGCCGTCTCACCCACCGGGATCGGACGGACGAAATCGAGGTCGTTCACCCGTGCGGTGACACAGGTCTCGCCGGCAAACCGCATCGCCGACATCGCCCCGACCTCGTCGAGCCACTTCATGAGGTTGCCGCCGTGAAGCGTCTCGAGGTTGTTCGCGTGGTTTGGCTGGACGCGAAAGCGGTTCCGGATGTGCGTCTCGAGTACGGTTGGCATACCCGGACTCACGGGGCGACGGTAAAAAGGATATCCGGCCGCGGTCAGACGTCCCGTCCGAGTTCCGCGAGCAGATGTGAGACGTGGACCCGGTCGTTCGCCCCCTCGGCCATCGCGAACTCGACGTCCGCGACCAGTCGGTGGATCCGCGCGAGTTCGTCGCCCCGGTATCGCGAACGTGAGACCTCGAGGACCGCCTCGAGGACCTCCCCGCCGTCTAGGCCCTCGTCGACGAGCAGAGCATCGAGGGTCTTGCGGGCGTCGGTAACGTCGCCGGCCTCGGCGGCCTCGAGCATCGACTCGACATCGTCGTCGAGGCCGACGGCCCCCAGGGTCTCGTAGGCGGCGCCCATCGTGATCGCCCCCTCCTCCAGGGCGGTGGTCTGGGCGGCCAGGATCGCTTCCCGGAGGTTCCCGCCCGCGTAGCCGGCGACGAACTCGAGACCGTCGGGGTCGTAGTCGACGCCCTCGGCCTCGACGATCCGTTCTAAGACGGTGACGATCTCCTCGCTCGTCGGCGAGGGCATCGAGACGGGGAAACACCGCGAACGGATCGGGGGGATGAGTTTGGTGGGCTGGCGGGTGGCGACGACGAACTGTGTCGTCCGGTGGTGTTGCTCCATGATCCGCCGGAGAGCCTGCTGGAAGTCCTCGCGGACGTCCTCGGCGTTGTCGAGTAAGACCGTCTTGTAGCTCCCCGAGACGGGAGCGTAACTCGCCGACTCCTTTAACACGTGGTTGATCATGTCCCGCTTCGAGAAGTCCGATTTCCCGACGAGGAAGTGCTCGAACCGGGGGTCGTTCTTGATCTCCGTTTTCGTCCGGCCGAAGAAGTCCGCGACGTTGATCTCGATGAGATCGTTGTCGGGGTCGTCGTGGGCCTCCCTCGCCAGTGCGCGTGCCGCCGCGGTCTTCCCGACCCCAGGGGGTCCCTGCAGGAGGATGTTGAGTGGCTCCTCGACCGCCCGCTGGAGGTACTCGCGGGCGTCGTCCTGTGGGATCTCCTCGAGGTCCGGGGCGTGGGTCTCGGTCCACAGCGGCGCGTCCATCGGCTTCCGGTAGGTGCGGTGGCGGTAAGAATCGGTCGATCCGTGAGCCGATCAGGCGAGCCTGATCCCGGCCCAGCAGACGAACAGGCCGAAGCCGCCGAGCATAAGCGAGAGATAGGCGGCGAGCCCGGTCTCGAGGCCGTCTACCGTCCAGATCCCGCCGGCCGCGGCGAGGGTGGCCAGACCGATCGCGACGGCGACGACCGTGACTGCCCGGTTCGGTGGGGACGTCTCGTTTTCGATCGGTTCGGCCCGCTCGAGCGCTCGGTCGACCGCCCCGGCTGCCTCGACGGTCACGGTGAGCCAGGTGGGCGTCGAGAAATCCCTCGCTCCCGACCGGTAGGACAGCCAGTAGACGACGACATCTCCCAGGCGGAGCCGCCGGACGGTCCCGACGGCCTCGAGGGGGACGGTCGTGGTGCGGTACTCGAGTCTCGGTTCCGTGGGATCGACCCGCCCCCAGGTGATAAACCCCGAGGCGAGTACCAGGAGAACGAACCAGAAGGCGACGTAGGCGGCGAGTGCCCGGGCGTCGAGGCCGGCGAGGGCGGCGATCACGCCGGCACCGATGAGGACCGACGCGACCACGCCACGCCAGGAAAAGGCCTCGGCGTAGCGCTCGGCCACCGACTCCTCGGGGTCGTCTACTGGATCGGGGACGAAAAGCGAGAACGACGGTCGCCACTCGGGGCGGAGTGCGGGCCAGACGTACAGCACCGACACCGGGCCGCCGAGGAGAACGAGCACGGCGACCCAGACGAACGGGCCGACCTCCCCGGCGAGTGCCGAGACGATCGCCCCGCCGACGGCGAGGGCACCGACGAGTGCCATCGCGCCCCCGAAGAGGCCGATCCAGCCGTAGAGCACCCCCCGCAGCAGCCTCGAGTTCGCGGCGTCGACGCGCCACTCGACCGGCTCAGCAGTCATCTATCTTCCACGTACAGTTATTGAGGTGATAGATCTTCTGACGAGTCGTCGTCCGTCTCGAGGCCCTCGAGGCGGTACCCGTTATTCGTCGTCCGCGTCGACCGTCACCTCGACCGGTTCGTCCTCGACGGTAAACGGCGTCGCCGCCTCGAGGTCCTCGGGGTCGCCCTCCGAGAGCGTGACGGTCAGTTCCTCGCCTTCCTCGGCCGGCTCCTCGAGGTCGACGGTGAGGTTCTCGTGGTCGCCGGCCTCGAGGTCGTCGCTCGTTCCGAGGACGTCCTCGCCCTCGACGGCGACGAAGCCGGGTTCGGGGAGGCCCGCGTCGACGGTCACGGTCTCGGTCCCCGCCTCGAGGACCTCGAGGCTCGCGGGGCCGTCGTAGACGACCTCGAGTTCCTCGAGTGTGCCGTCGCCGTCGGTGTAGACGCCGTAGACGTACTCGCCGGGGCCGACGTCGCCGGCGTCGACCTCGAAGGAGACTTCCCCGCTTTCGCCGGGTGCGAGCTCGAGGACCTGCTGGCCGTAGACCACACCACCGACGCGCATCTCGACTTCCTGGCTCGTCTCGAACTCGGTCGGGTTCTCGATCTCGGCGGTCACCCCGATCGTGTCGTCGGTCGTCACGTTCGTCGGGCCCTCGAGTGACTCGACGGTGAACGTTCGCCGGTCGAGTTCCTCGTCGGGGTCCTCGGCCGTGATCATGGCGCTATCGGCCACCGGGAACCCGTCCTCGAGGTAGGGTCGGTCCTCCTCGCCGTCGGTTTCTGCGTAGGCGTATGTCCCGTCGTCGGTCGTCTCCCGGTGGACGGTCGCGGTCAACTGGCCGAACATCTCCGCGTCGACCGTCTCGAGTCGATCGACGGTGACGTTCCCGTGGTCGCCGGCCTCGAGGTACTCGGAGACGCCGAGGGTGGTCCCGTCAGTGTCGGTGACGACGACGAATCCGCCGTCGCTCGTCGAGACGGTGGCGACCTCGATCGCCTCGCCGTCGGCGGCCTGGTCCTCGAACTCGATGTCGGCTTCGGGGTCGTCGATCTCCGCGCCGAAGAGTTCGGGTGCCTGTCCGACGACCACCCCCGCCGCGAGGACGACGGCGATCGCTATCAGTATCGCCACGACGCGTTGTATCTTGCCGACGGTCAGTCCCGAACTCATTCTCGTCGTCTGAATGCGTGACGTCGTTCCGTAGGACCGTAAAACGACCCCTCCGTTTCATCTGGAGAGTTCCCGTTCCCGTGAATATCCTTTCGACTGTCCAGCAGTTGATACCGTTTCACGGCGGGCGGCCTCGAGCTCCGGCGAGGACCCGCCCGGATCCGAAGCCGGTTTACCCCCGGCGGTCGGAGTCGTTCCCGATGCCACTGTGTGTGACGTTCCTGGGGACGAGCGGGGCCGTGCCGACGGTCGGACGGAATACGGCGGGGATCTTCCTCGCCCGTGAAGGTGAGAACCTGCTTTTCGACTGCGGGGAGGGGACCCAACGGCAGATGATGCGCTTTGGAACCGGCTTTACCGTCTCACAGCTTTTCATCACGCACACCCACGGCGATCACGTCCTCGGGATCCCCGGACTCGTCCAGACCTGGGACTTCCAGGACCGTGAAAAACCCCTGACGATCCACGTCCCACAGGGGCGACGCCGGACGATCCACACGCTCGTTCGCTCACTCGGCAACGACCCCGACTTCCCCGTTCGCGTAAACGAGGTCTCCCCGGGCGACGTCGCCTACCGGGCAGAGGAGTACGAGGTCCGCGCGTTCGACGCCGACCACGACACCACCGCCGTCGGCTACGCGCTGGTCGAGGACGACCGCAAGGGCCGTTTCGACCGTGAACGCGCGGAGGAACTGGGCGTCCCAGTCGGGCCGAAGTTCTCGACGCTCCACGAGGGTGAGCCGGTCGAACTCGAGGACGGCACCGTCGTCGAGCCCGAACAGGTCGTCGGCGACCCCCGCCCTGGCCGGAGCGTCGTCTACACGGGCGACAGCCGCCCGACGGTCGAGACCGTCGAGGTCGCGGACGAGCCCGACCTGTTGATCCACGACGGCACCTTCGCCGACGACCGCGCCGACCGCGCGGGCAAAACCGCCCACTCGACGGCCAGGGGGGCCGCCCGCATCGCGAACGAAGCAGGCGCGAAACGGCTCGCGCTCGTGGGCATCTCCTCGCGGTACGCCGGCGACGTCTCCGATCACCTCACGGAGGCCCGGTCGGTCTTCGACGGCGACGTTGTCGTCCCCGACGACGGCGACAACCTCGAGGTCCCGTACCCGCAGGCCTGACGCCCGTCGACTGTGTGGCACACGAGCGTGTTAACATACCGTGGCACACGAGCGTGTTAACATACCATAACATTTTATACCGAACGCGTTCGAACTGGCCGGGTATGGGGGACGTGGGTGAGCGAATTTCCGGAGAGATGGCCGAGCGGTTGCTCGAACGACGGGGCCACGGAGTGCTCTCACTGGCCAGTGGCGGCGACGGGTACGGAGTCCCGATCTCGTACGGGTACGACCCGGAGAACCGCCGCTGTGTCATGCACCTGGTCGTCGACGATGACAGTCGGAAACGGGAACTGCTCCAGGCGGAGGGGACCTCCACGCTGACCAACTACGTCTTTCGTGAGGACGGGACCTGGGAGAGTGTCATCGCGGAGGGATCGCTGCGGGAGCTCTCGGACGCCGAAGTCGCCGACGGCGGGGCCGCCGTCTTCTTCAGTCAGGCGGTCTCGGCGCTCCCGGAGATCCGCCGGGACGACGAGTTCGAAACCGTCTGGTACGCACTCGAGATCGAGCGGATCACCGCCAGAGGCGACGGTGAAGCCGTAGACCTCATCTGAGACTGTGTTTCCGCGTCGGATTTATACCTCGTTCGTCCCTAGAAGCCCCCGTGAGCACGCGAACGAGTGCGCTCGACGCGGTAGTATTCGGGGTCGATATCCAGAGCGGTGACGTGCGCGGTGACTCCCCGTCCTACGCGCTGGTCGAGTACGACGGTGAGGACCTAGAGCGTGACGTCGTCACGGGCCGGAAACTCCGTCGGTTGATCGAGTCCGTCGAGCCGGCGATCGTCGCGACGGACAACATGTACGAACTCGCCGCCGACAAGGACGAACTCGTCCACTTTCTGGGCTCGCTTCCGGCGGAGACGATGCTCGTGCAAGTCACCGGCGCGGAAAAACCGGAGCCGCTCTCCCGAGTCGCGAAACGCCACGGGATCCCCTACAGCAAAGAGCCGATGGCCGAAGCCGAGGCCGCCGCCCGCCTTGCCGCCCACAACGTCGGCCACGAGGTGTCGGCCTTTACCGACACGACGGAAGTCAAAGTCTCCCGGGGACGTTCCACCGGAAAAGGTGGGTGGAGTGCCGACCGCTACACCCGCCGGATCCACGGCTCTGTAAAGCGGCGCGCACGGGAGGTCGAGTCGGCATTCGAGCGGGCGAACCTCGAGTACGACGTCGAGATCCGCGAGGCCTACGGCGGCTACGCCAACGCCGTCTTCACCGTCGAAGCGCGCCCACAGGACATCCCGGTCTCGCGGAACCGGTCGGGCGACGTCCGCGTGGAGATCGAACGGGAACGCCGCGACGGGATCGAGTTCCGCCCGCTCGCGAAGCGCCACGATCACGTCGTCATCGGCATCGACCCGGGGACGACGACCGCCGTCTCCATCGTCAGCCTCGAGGGCGAGGTGTTGGACGTCTTCAGTTCGCGGACGACGGATACGGCCGCGGTGATCGAGTGGATTGTCGAACGGGGCCGTCCGATCGTCGTCGCGGCCGACGTGACGCCGATGCCCGAGACGGTCGAAAAGTTCCGCCGGAGCTTCGACGCCGCGGGCTGGACGCCCGAGCGGGACCTCCCGATCGACGAGAAACAACACCGCACCCGCGAGCATCCCTACGACGACGACCACCAGCGTGACGCGATGGCCGCCGCGCTGTACGCCTTCGACGCCCACGAGGATCAGTTCGATCGGATCGACGCCAGACTCCCGCCGGGGATCGACCGCGGCGAGATCACCGCTCGAGTCGTCGCCGGCGAGGAGAGCGTCGAGGCCGTCCTCAGGGACCTCGAGGACGACGACGAACCCGAGGCCGACTCCACTCAGCCGGAACCGCGCGAACTCACCGCCGAGGAGCGACGGATCCGGGACCTCGAGCGCCAGGTCGATCGCCTCCAGTCACACGTCTCGACGCTGGAAGGCCGACTCGAGGACCGTGACGACCGGATCGCCGACCTCGAGGGCGAACTCGAGGCCACTCGCCGAAAAGAGCGCAAGGAGGTCCGGCGAAATCGCGAGGTGACCCGCTACCGACGGACGGCCGAACGCCTCGAGTACGAACGCGACGAGGCCCGCGAGACGGTCGCGGAACTCGAGGAGAAAATCGAGCGGATGAAAGCCCTGTGGAAACTCGACCACTCGAACTTCAGCGACGTCTCGGCGAAAAAGGAGGGGCTCGTCCCGGTGAAGGTGATCGAGCAGTTCACGAAAGACGCCGTCCGGGAGGCAAACGAACAGTACGGTATCGCCCCCGGCGACGTGGTCTACCTGCGGGATGCAAGCGGTGCTGGCCGGTCGACGGCGGAGTCGCTCGCGGAGTTCGAGCCACGGGTCGTGCTCAAGGACGGTGGGCTCTCGGAGATCGCCGACACGATCCTCTTCGATCGTGAGATTCCCGTCGGGCCCGCCGCCGACGTCGCTATGCAGGAAGTCGACGAACTCGCCGTCGCCCGCGAGGACGACGTCGAGGCCGTGATCGACGACTGGTACGATCGGGCCAGAGAACGGAAGAAACGCCGCAAGACGGCGATGGTCGACCGACTCATCAGCGAACACCGCGCCGGCGACAACGAGGCGTAGTCGTCGGTCTTCGGTCCGCAAACGTCCTCGAGGTTCCGGTACCAATACGCTCAGTAGCGTCGGCTCCGTTGGTCGACCGATGAGTGACACGCGGTACGACGGACTCCTTCTCGACCACGATGGGGTGATCGTCACGCTCTGTTCACGACAGGTGTTACGGGAGGCCGCTATCGACGCGTTCGCCGATGCCGGGGTCTCGGATCCGAACCCGACGGACGTCGACGCGATCACCATCGACGTCTCGGATGCGGAGCTGAGCGCCGTCGGCGAGCGATACGGTCTCGATCCCGACACGCTCTGGCGGCATCGAGAGGATCGAATCGAACGGACCCTCCGGGCGGAAACCAGCGCCGGGCGGAAGGTCCCGTACGAGGACACGACGTGTCTCGAGGGCGTCGACGTTCCGACCGGGGTCGTAAGTAACAACCAGACCCGGATCGTCGAGTTCGTCCTCGCGGAGTACGGGCTCCGTGAGTGTATCGAGACGGTCCAGGCCAGAGCTCCCACCCGCGAGAGCCTCCGGGAGAAGAAACCGGACCCGGGATACCTCGAGACAGCAGCGGCGGAACTGGACTGTTCGAACCCCGTGTACGTCGGCGACAGCGAGAGCGACGTCGTCGCCGGGAAGCGGGCGGGGTTCGATACCGTCTTCCTCCGCCGCGATCACAACGCCACCCGACAACTCGACGTCGAGCCGACCCTGGAACTCGAAAGCCTGGCCGCAGTCCTCGAGGTCATAGACGGATCGAACCCGTCCTAGAACATCCCCCACGACTGGAGCATCCCGGCGACGAGTGATTTGACGACGAGCCCGAGTCCGGCGACGACGAGTGCGATCCCCGCCGCGATCTGGAGGCTCGCGTGGGCGACGAGCGCGACGCCAGCGAGCAAGAGGACGAGACCACCGATTCCGAGGGGGCCGAGGTTCCCGATCATACCCCCGGTTGGTCGGGCGACTCCGTTAAACGGCGTGATTCGTCGATGCTCGAGGCCGGAGTTACCGACCGTTCCGTTCGACGAACGAAAAAGCGTAAACGGTTCGATGACAAACCACCGGCGATGAGCGACGACGACAGCGGCGGCCGCAAGAACCTCCGGATGCCCGAGGACGGGGAGGTCTTCGCGACCGTCACGGACATGCTCGGAGCGAACCGCGTGACAGTACGCTGTGCCGACGGGAAAGAACGCACCGCACGCATTCCCGGCAAGATGCAAAAACGCATCTGGATCCGCGAGGACGACGTCGTGCTCGTCTCCCCCTGGGACTGGCAGGACGAAAAGGCCGACATCACCTGGCGCTACGAGAAATCGGAAGCCGACCAGCTCCGCCGGGAAGGACATATCCAGTAACCGCTCGCTTCGCTCACCGTTTCTACCAGCGTAGATCGCTGTCCGAGACGCGAACGCGTCTCGTCGCGACGTGGTCTCCTCTTAAGCGATCTCGTCGTACTGTTCTCTGAGTTTCTCCGCGGCCTCGCCGAGTTGGTCGCGTTCGAACTCCGAGAGGTCCCACTCGACGACCTCCTCGACGCCGTCGGCACCGAGTTTCACCGGCACGCCGAAGGCGGTGTCCTCGTGGCCGTACTCGCCCTCGAGTTTGATACTGCCCGGCAGGACCTCGCCGGTGTCACGCAGGACGGCTTCGACCATGTGGCCGACGCCCGTCGCGGGCCCCCACTCGGTGGCACCTTTCTTCTCGATGACGTTCATCGCCGAGGTCTGGAGTTCCTCGAGGAGTTCCGTTCTCTCCTCGTCGGTAAACTCCAGGTCCTGGCCGTTGACCCGGACCTTCGAGAAGACGGGGACCTGGGCGTCGCCGTGTTCCCCGAGGATGGTCGCCTCGACGTTCCGGACGGGGACGTCATAGCGTTGGGAGATGACGTAACGAAACCGTGCGGAGTCGAGTCGGCCGCCGAAGCCGATCACGTTCTCCCGGGCTCGGTCGCCGGCCTCGTAGAGGTGGCGGTTGAGCAAGTCGACGGGGTTCGAGGTAGTGATCGTGATGAAGTCGTCGTTGTGTTCGGCGAGCGACGAGCCGATGTCCGCCATGATCGGCGCGTTGTCTCCCGCGAGATCGATGCGGGTCTGGCCCGGCTGGCGTGGAATGCCAGCCGTGATGACGACGACGTCCGAGCCGGCGGTGTCGGCGTAGTCGCCCTGGCGGACGACGGTGTTCGAGTCGTAGGCCCCACCGTGGTTTAGGTCGGCGGCCTGGCCGACCGTGTCGTCTTCCATGTCCGGAATGTCGACGAGAACGAGTTCCTCCGCGATCTCTCGCAGTGCGATGTTGTAGGCGGTTGCGGCACCGACCGTCCCTGCCGCGCCTACCACACTAACTTTCGTCATGTGTAGAAATCCATCGGCCCGGAGGTTAAATCCGTCGAATCCTTTACTATACGTCGGGAGCCGTCCCCGACCCGACCTCCCCCGGGGCTACCGATCCGTAGGCTGATGACGGTCGGCACCGCCCACTCGGGTATGCGCGTAAGTGTCATCGGTGGCGGCTCGGTTACCGAACAGGAGGAAAAGCTCGCGCGGGCGGTGGGCGAACGACTCGGTCGGCGCGACCACACGGTCGTCTGTGGCGGCCTCGGTGGCACGATGAGGGCGGTCTGTCGTGGCGCGAAAGCCACCGGCGGGGAGACGATCGGTATCCTCCCGGTCGAGGATCGGTCGGCGGCAAACGAGTACGTCGACATCGCCATCGCGACCGGGATGGGCCACGCCAGAAACGCCCTGGTTCCCCTCAACGGCGACGGCGTGATCGCCCTCCCGGGACGTGCCGGGACGCTCTCGGAGATCGGCTTCGCGGGGGTCTACGACCGACCGATCGTCGGCATCGGCTGTGGGGAGCTCCCGGGCGTCGAGACCGTCGAGACGCCCGAGGCGGCAGTGGCGTCCCTCGAGGCCCGGGTCGAGCGCTGAGCTACCGCCGTCGGCCGAGGACGATCCAGACGACGGCCCCGGCGAGCCAGACGCCCGTCCCGACGAGAGCGAGTACCGGACTCACGAGGCCCACCGCGAGCAGCCAGACGACCGCGAGGTAGCCGGCGCTTGCGACGGCTTCGGGCGCAAACTCGAGCCAGAGGGTCCACTCCTGGGACAGCCTCGAGCGAAGCTCCGTCCATCGATCCGTCTCACCCGTCCGTTCGGCTGACATCCGTTCGATATCTCCGACAGGCGAACTAAGTGTTTCCGGAGTCGTCGATCACGGTCGCAGGTTTTTCGACGGGGACCCACGTCTAGACGGGTATGAGCGACTTCGATAAGGAAGCAGAGCGCGAACGCCTACGCGAGAAGTACGAACGCGACCAGGCAGAACGGGAGGCCACCCAGCGGATGAGCGACCTCCTGCTCAAGGGAGCCCGGATGACGAACACCCACTGTGACGCCTGTGGTGACCCGCTGTTCCAACAGGACGGCGTCACGTTCTGTCCGAACTGTCACGGCGGCCCCGGGGGCATCGATGGGACGCTCCCGGAGGCCGAGACGGACCGGACCACCGACGACGGGGCCGAACCCGCCGATGTCGAACGGAACGCCGTCGCGTCCTCGGGTGGCGACGCGGCCGACGGCGACGAGGGGGCGGTAGCCGGAGCCGAGACGCCACAGCCGACACAGCGACCTCGAGACGCCACCCGGGGGACGGATACCGCCGACGGGACGGCCCGGCCACGGCCCGGGGAGCGACCGCGGCCGTCGGACCAGGGTGATATAGAGGCGGGCCGGACCGCCCTGATCGACGCCCTCGAGCGGTTCGCGAGCGAGGCCGCCGCGACCGACGACCCCCGGTACGCCCGTGAGTGCCTCGAGGCGGCCAGGGAGGCGAGTGAGGCGATCGCGGCCCTCGAGAGGTAGTCGTTCGCCGGGACGAAGGGGGTAGTACTCCCCCGTAGGCGGGGGATAACCGCCACCGAGACCACGGCAACCGTGTCGTAAGGCGGAAGGGCTTTTTTCTCCGGGTCGGTACGTACGTTCGATGAGTCGCTTGCGAACCGCCGTCCTCAACGCGGCCCTCGAGGACGCGAACACGACCCGAAACTTCCGGCGCGAACTCGAGGGGTCGGCCGTCGAGTTCGACGTCACCGCCGGCCACGTCCCCGGGACGTTCGACTTCGACGCGGTCGTCGTCACGGGGTCGCGGACGTCGGTCTACGACGACGAGGCATGGATCCCGCCCACGAAAGCGTGGGTGCGAGAGGCGATCGATCGGGGACTCCCGTGTCTCGGCGTCTGTTGGGGTCACCAGCTACTCGCCGAGGCCCTCGGGGGAACGGTCTCCGACATGGGCGTCTACGAGATCGGCTACAGCGAGATCGAGCGGGTCGGCGATTCGCGGCTGCTCGAGGGCGTCGACGAGCGCTTTACCGCCTTCACGACCCACCAGGACGAGGTCACGCAGTTACCGCCGGGCGCACAGCCGCTGGCCAAAAACGAGTACTCGAACCACGGCTTCCGGAAAGGGCGGGTCTTCGGGGTCCAGTTTCACCCGGAGTTCGACCGCAAGACCGCCCGCGATCTGAGCCTGCGCAAGGACCTCGAGGACAGTCGAAAGCGCGAGCTCCTGGAGAGCATCACCCGCGAGAACCACGCCGAGACCGGCCAGGCGAAACTGGTCTTCGAGAACTTCGCGGAGATCGTCCGAGAGCAAGCCGAGGTCCAGGTCGCAGCCGACTGAGGCTGGGATCGGACCGCGACACGAACCGATTTTTCAGGGTGCGACGCCGACCGTGAGCAGCGTCCCGAGCTCGCGGTAGCGTTCGACCATCGCTTCACGGCTGTCCCACTCCTCGGTGGGGAATTCGGATTTCGGTGGGATCTCGATCTCGAGGTCCGGGACGTTGTCCTGTTCGGCGACGGACAGGCCGGCCTCGCGGAAGGCGTCGCGATACTCCCTCGCGGACCAGCGGGTCATCTCGATCGAGATGAACTCCTGCCACCCGTGGGAGTAGCCGTTCTCCTCGTAGTAGTTTACCGCACAGTAGAACGTGCCGCCGGGACGGAGCACGCGGGCGATTTCCTCGAGGGTATGGTGTGGGTTCGAGGCGTAGTAAAAGGCCTCCATCGACCAGAGGTGATCGATCGAGTCGTCGCCGAAGGGCAGCGAGCCGAAGTCGCCGACGACGTAGCCGACCTGTGGGTCCTCGGTGTACTCAGCGGCGTTTCGGGTCATCTCGGGGGAACCGTCGAGACCGTAGACCGCACCCGCGTCGTAAGTGTCCCGCAGGGCGCGGCCGGCGTAGCCGCTGCCACAGCCCATGTCGAGGATAACGTCGCCGGCTTCGACCGGCATTCGCGCGAGCGCGTGTTTGGCGGTGTGCCAGTGGCGCTCTTCCATTCCCTTGTCCCGTCCCTCTTCGGCCCAGTCGTCGAACTCCTCGCGAACGCTCATATCTGCGGTTTAGGTCCGCGCCCGACTAAACGGGTTCGTCTCCGGCGGGGGAGATCACCGATAAGTTCTTTAGGGCGGCCTAAAAAGACACGTCCCGAGGGGTTTAGGTCAGCCGAAATCCCGTGGGCATCCGGGCTTCGCCGACCGACCAGCGCTTTCTTTCTTCGCTCTTCATCCACTTTGCCGTCGGATTTCGGAAGGTATTTATGTTTTAGGTCGACCTAAAACTAGGTATGCCAGAACACGACGACAGCGCATCGCGGATGAGTTCGACGATCGGCCGTCGACGATTCCTCGCCACCACGGGCGTTTCCGTGGCAGGGATCGCGGGGCTTGCAGGCTGTCTCGGCGGGGCGAGAGACGATCCCTTTGAGGAATACGGGCCACAGGGATCACCCGTAGAGGCGAGTGCCGTCTCCTGGGACGACCTGGGGGACCTCGAGGGGGAGCTGGTGATCTACTCGGCGCGAACCCCGGACCAGGTCGATCCGCTATTCGAGCAAATCGAAGACGAGTACGAAAATTTCGAGATCAGTATCGACCACGACGACGAAGGCGATCAGCTGGCAAGCCTTCTCGAGGAAGGTGAGAACAGCCCCGCCGATCTCTTCTACACGCAGTCTTCGGGCGAACTCGCACAGGTCAAAGAAAACGATCTCGCACGCGACCTCCCCGATGACGTCGTCGACGCCGTCGAGGACAACTACCGCGACTCCGACGGCCAGTGGACGGGTGCCTCCGGCCGCGTTCGTGCAGTCCAGTACAATACGGATCACTTCGACGGCGACGAGCTTCCCGACGATATCTTCGCGTACGCTGAAGACGAGCAGTTCAGAGACGTCATCTCGACGCGACCGAACTCCGGAACCTTCCGTTCTTTCATCGTCGCGATGATCGAAGAAGAAGGCGAACAGCGCACCCGCGAGTGGGTCCGCATGATGGTCGACGACCAGAACGCGACCCTGTACAACGGCGGAACGGAACAGGCCGAGGCCGTCGCGGACGGCGAACAGGAGATCGCGCTTGGCAACCAGTACTACGCCGGCCGCATCCTCGAGAACGATCCGGACGCGCCGATCGACGTCACCTTCACCAGGAACGATCCCGGCTGTCTGTTCAACGTCTCCGGCATAGCGATCCTCGAGGGCGCACAGACGCCGAACCTCGCCGCGGAGTTTACCCGACACATCCTCGCAAGGGAAGGACAGGAGTTCTTCGTCGAGGTAAACGGCGAGTATCCCGTCTTAGACGGCGTCGAGTACGTCGGCGACCTGCCGACCCTCGAGGAGATCGACCCCCTCGAGTTCGACCTGAACAAACTCGGGGA
>Ga0207421_10002716_pt1 | contig 21728 bp, 18 predicted proteins | sample SodLakKL_010_SED_4_FD_187542 | JGI IMG/M metagenome (GOLD analysis project Ga0207421, IMG submission 187542) | Alkaline sediment microbial communities from Lake Tanatar, Kulunda Steppe, Russia - 8KL_010_SED (SPAdes) (version 2) | ecosystem: Environmental > Aquatic > Non-marine Saline and...
CAGTATGATGACCCCGCCTCCGGTAAAAACCTTTGATGTGCCTGACGCTTTTGTAAGTCAGTTAACCGATGCGGCAAAGGAATACTTTGAGGTGAAAAACGCACTGGTCGAATCAGATCCCGAAAAAGCCGCCTCCTTTTCGGCAAGTCTCAAAACCGCACTATCAGAGGTCGATATGGCACTGCTCGAAGATGAGCCTCACCACAAATGGATGGAGTTGCTGGAGGGTCTGACCGGTGCTGCAGGCAATATTGAGGTTGCCGGTGATCTGGAAGAGCAGCGTATGCATTTTGAGCATCTTTCACAATACATGATAGATGCGGTTGAGTACTTCGGTTTTGAAATTGAGAGGGTTTACAGGATGCATTGCCCGATGGCTTTCGATGATGAGGGGGCTGACTGGCTCAGTGACAGCGAGGAGATACTGAACCCCTATTTCGGCGATGCTATGCTCCGCTGCGGGGAGATCATGGAAACATACCGCAAAGGCGCCAGAGTGTTTGAAAGAGAAAGGGAGGCTCCTTCACCGGAAGCCGGTCACCGTCACTGAGCCCTTTTTTGAAATATAAATAAATTATGCGCATTGTTCTGAATAGCAAATATTTGCCTGTAGCCGCCTCTGCCACTCTGGCGGTTGCAGGCATTATCCTGAATTATACAGGAGCCGGTTTCTTTACCGGTCCTCTCACCCTTGTCTGGTTTGCTGCAGCTTATATCATAGTGGCAAGGGGGGTGTTGGCCAATGCTTTGCGCGAAATGCTGAGGTTCAGCTTCTCCAACGAGTTTTTTTTGATGTCTGTTGCCACCCTGGGAGCTTTTGCCATTGGAGAGTATGCAGAGGCGGTGGCTGTAATGCTGTTCTATGAGGTAGGCGAGCTGTTGCAGGAAAATGCCGTTAACAGGGCAAAAAGCAGTATCAGGTCTTTGCTTGATATGAGGCCACTAAAGGCTGTAGTAAGAAGAGGGGGGAAGTGGACTGAAACTGATCCCCGTCAGGTAAAGCCGGGGGAATTGGTGTATGTGAGAAAGGGTGAAAAAATACCCCTTGACGGGGAGATGATAACTGAAAGCGCAACAATTGACACATCCGCACTTACCGGGGAGAGCACCCCGTCAGTTTTATCCAGGGGTGATGCCGCGCTTGCCGGGTCGATAAACCTGGGTGAGCCTTTGAAAATTAAGACCACAAAGATATATGAAGAAAGTTCATATTCGAGGATTATAAGGCTTGTTGAAGAGGCAAACAAAAGAAAAGCCCCTACAGAAAGGTTTATGCGCCGCTTTGCAAGATATTACACTCCCTTTGTTATGGCCATGGCCGCACTTATAATTTTTGTGCCATGGGTTGCCTCCGGAAGCTACAGTTTCAATATCTGGCTCTACCGTGCACTTGTCTTTCTTGTCATTGCCTGTCCGTGCGCCCTCTATGTCTCAATACCCCTGGGTTATTTCGGGGGCATAGGCGCGGCTGCTAAAAACGGCATACTTTACAAAGGGGCCGACTTTATTGACCGGCTCAAAAAACTTCATACGCTTCTTATAGATAAAACCGGTACACTTACAAAAGGGGTGTTCATGGTGCGTGAATACAAAATAGAGGGTTTTGAGGAAAGCGAAGCGCTTCAGCTTGCTGCGGCACTTGAGGGGTGCTCAACCCATCCTGCGGCGAGAGCCATTGCCGGGTTTGCAGATTCCGGCGGGGAGATTACAAAGGTGGTGGATGTGGAGGAGTTTCCCGGCCTGGGGATAAAGGGAACGGTAAACGGCAAAGATGTAGTGGCCGGCAATGAAAAGATGATGAAAAAATTTGACCTCAATATTGAAAATGAAATTCCCTCCACACCCTATACTGTCATATACATTGCTATTGAAGGAAGATATGCCGGTTATTTTGTTATAGCTGACCAGGTAAAGGATGACAGCCGTGATTCGGTAAGTGCCTTAAAAAGTTTAGGTGTCAGGCAAACGGTGATACTCTCGGGCGACTCGCAGGCAATAACTTCGGCTGTAGCCCGGGAAACAGGTATAGACCAGGCTTACGGGGATCTTCTTCCCGAAGAGAAGCTTTCTATTGTTAGAAAATTTGTTGACCGGGGAAAAGGGTTTGTAGCTTTTGCCGGCGACGGGATAAATGATGCCCCTTCCATTTCAGTTTCCGATGTGGGTATAGCTATGGGAGCAATGGGAAGTGATCTTGCCATTGAGAGTGCCGATGTTGTTATACAGACAGACCGGCCCTCTGCCATAGAGCGGGCTGTGAGGATTGCGCGTTCAACAAGCCGGATAGTATGGCAAAACATTTTCCTTGTTTTTGCCGTCAAGCTTGTTTTCCTTACACTCGGTGCATTGGGTATTGCTACAATGTGGGGAGCCGTTTTTGCCGATATGGGAGTTGCACTTGCAGCAATTTTCAATGCAGTAAGGATCCAGCAAATGAAATTTTAATTACCTTCTGTTATTACCTGTGCTTCTCATGTGCTTTGTAGCCACAAGCTTGTTAACCTGCAGTTTTTCTAAGAGAAAAGAAAAATTCAACACCTCCTCCGTCCCGGTTTTTTACCGATATATCCCCTCCGTGGAAAAGCACGGCATTTTTTATTATAGCCAGTCCAAGGCCAGTTCCCCCCGATTTCCTGCTGCGCCCCTTGTCAACCCTGTAGAAACGTTCAAAAACCCTGTCGATATGTTTTTCGGGAATACCGGCACCGGTATCATAATAAGAAAAATAATAGTAATTCTCATCTTCAAAATAACATTTCACTCCTGCTGAAATGTTCTCTCCGGCGTGGACTATGGTATTTTCAAAAAGATTCTGAAAAACTGAATAAATCAGTGAATAGTTGCCTTCTATATTTATTTTTTTGCTTATCTGAGGGTTTACCGAAATGTTTTTTTCCCTGAATTTTTGCTCCAGGCTGCCGGTTATCTCATCGACAATCTCCTTTATTTTGATTTTTTTATTGTCAACCGTTACAGCACCCTCTTCGATGCGGTTCAGGACAGATATGTCGGAGATGAGCTCAGACAATCTCAATGTTTGTTTATAGGCTTTTTCAATAAAGGCGGATTTTTTTTCACTGTCAAGCTCTTTCGTGCCTGTTACCGTTTCCAGGTAGCCTTTTATGGAGCTTACCGGTGTTCTTAACTCGTGGGCAATATTGCCGGTGAGCTGTTGTTTTATTTTTTTTTCCTGCTCCGAGGATGTAACATCATTCACTGAAATTTCAAAAGTCTTGTCGGAAAAGATAATTACATGCACTGAAAAATATTTCCCCCTTTTGTTTATTAAGAAATATTTTGCCGGCAGCTCGGTTTGCAGAAAAGCAATTTCCTGTTCAAGATATTTTTCAATAAAAGAATTTATTTCCCTGAACTCTTCGATATTAAATACCTGCTCGGGATTAAGGGAGGGTTTGTCGGATATAAAGTTGATATTCTGAATAAAAAGACTGTTGGAGAGGATTTTTTTCTTTTGCGGGGAAAAAATGGCGATCCCTTCCCTTGAGATGTAGAGGTGTCTTATAAGCTTTTCCTTTTCCATGCTTATATCATCCCTGGTTTTTTTCAGATTGTCGTAGATATTGACTATCTGTTTGCTGATTATCCCAAGCTCATTGTCCGGAAATTCCATATTTGGGTCAATTCTTTCATCCTTTGCCGCTTTTAGTGCGAAATCCTTCAGTTTTGAAAGTGTTTTGCCGAATTTCCCGGAAATGTAAACAAGAAGAAGAGTCATTATAAAAAAAAGTATAATAATGAATACAAAAAACATCTTTTCGGCCTCCAGGAAAGATTTGACATCCATATCATAGTCAATTGCAGTTCTTACGTAAAAGTCCGGGTATTTTTTCGCGTAATAATAGAAGGGTGTGGCAGTTGTGGCGGACTCGCGGATATCGGTCCCGAATTCACTGTAAAAGGCCTCCTGGATTTCGGGGCGTTCCAGGTGATTCTCCATTAGGGAGGGGTCTTGAACGTCGCTGTCGTACAATACTTTCCCATTGATATCTATTACTGTTACCCTGAGGTTTTCATTCCCCAGAATTGTGTAAACAGAATCAAGGAGAGTGTAATCACCTTTTTGGTGGATTGAATTTTGCCGGATATAGTTGCTGACAATATCAGTATAACTTTCAAGGTTGCTGTTGAGCTTCTCCGTATTATGCTCGGTTTCTCTGTTGTATTGCAAAACTGAAACGGCTATTGTAAAAGCTGCGAAAACAAGGAAAAAGTAAAAGAAAAGCTGTTTTTTGTACATCTGATTCAATATTTTGTAATATTTCTTTTTAGCAAAACTCTCTTTTGTATTAGCCCACTATAACCGGAGACAACTTGAAAACAAAACAGAACAGTTTACATAAAGGGATTTATGAGTTGTTCTCCGAGAAAAAATAACCGTAACCTGCCCTGCTGCAGATCAACTTTCCATGCCCGCCCAGCTTTTTTCTCAACCTGGTTATATGCACATCCACCGTTCTGTTATTTACCACCACATCGTCACTCCATATTCTGTCGAGTATCTCCTCTCTTGAAAATATCCTCTCACTGTTATCCATCAGCAGGTAGAGTATCTCAAATTCCTTTCTGCTCAGGTTGATTGTTTTATCCTCAATTGTTAGTCTTTTTCGTTCCACATCAAGTTCCATCCCCTTTATATTCAGTTTTTTCTCTGAATAAGCCGATTTGATTCCCGCCCGCTGGATAACCGCCTTCACCCTTGCTATAACTTCCTTAACCCCGAAAGGTTTTACAATATAGTCGTCCGCTCCCAGACTGAAACCGGTCAGGGTGTTCTCCTCGCCCTCTTTTGCGGTTATAAATAAAATCGGAACGGTGAGCTTCATTTCCTGTCTTATTATCCTTGCCAGCTTGAAGCCTGATATTTTGCCCATCATTACGTCAAGCAGAATAAGCTGGTAGGCTTTAAGGTTTTTTTTCAGCGCATCCTCGGCAGAAAAAGCCACGTCCACTTCAAAACCTTCCCCTTCGAGGTTGAACTGAAGTATTTCGCAAAGATCTTCTTCGTCGTCTACAACCAGAATTTTTATAGCCATAATTTATTCATTTTTATCTGATGAAGGCTTTTCCAGTTCGGATTCAACGCTTGTGATATCCGAATGCCTTATATCCTCCCCTTTTAAATAGTAGATTGATGCCTCGGCAATGTTTGTGGCCTGATCCGCCATTCTTTCGATATTTGACACGATGATTTTTATATTAATAAAATTACTCAATGTTTGTGAATCACTGAGCTGCCCCCTGTTCTTTTTTATGATTTTTTTAATCATTTTTTTGTTTATCTCATCTATTATATCATCGTTCTTCAGTGTCCATATAGCATATTCAATATCATTGTTGAACAATGAGAGGATCGATTTTTCAACCATATTATTGGTCAATGTAAGCATGTTGGATATCTCGTCAATAAAGTCCTTTATGTTGGGATGTTGTTTTATCTCCAGCAGTATTCTCAAGATCTTAAGTGCCATGTCGCCTATCCGCTCGAGGTTTATGGAAAGCCTGTAGCAGGCTATCACCATCCTCAGCTCCGATGCAACTGGCTTGTGCAGGCTTATAATATTGATGAATTCATCGCTTATTTTTATTTCGTATTCATCTATTGTTTTTTCGGTTTCCCGGAATTTTTTCTTTTTCTCACTCTCCATGCAAAGCTCTCCTGAAGTCAGCAAATTGTCAAGTTCCCTGAGCTGGCCCAGGATAAGCTCAGACATTATTTCAACGTCTTTGCGCATATTTTGTATCGCGGTGTTCTTTTTAACGCTCATCTTCATAAATTTTAAACCGGTAAAATAATTGATTTTATTAATAAATTACCCGAATTTTCCTGTAAGATATTCCTCTGTCCGTTTGTTTGCCGGGTTTGTATAGATTTTTTCCGTTTCCCCGAATTCCACAAGCTCGCCGAGGTAAAAAAATCCCGTATTGTCGCTTACCCTGCCGGCTTGCTGCAAATTGTGGGTTACAATAACTATAGCGTAATTTTTTTTCAGCTCGTGAATAAGGTCTTCGATTTTTGATGACGACTGAGGATCCAGGGAGCTGGTGGGCTCATCCATCAGTATAACTTCAGGCTCAATTGCCAGCGCCCTGGCAATTGAAAGTCTCTGTTGCTGACCGCCCGAAAGGCTTCCGCCCGGACTGTTAAGCCTGTCTTTAACCTCATCGAACAAAGCCGCCTGTTTCAAAGCTCTTTCACAAACTTCATTCAAAAGTTTTTTGTTTTTGATACCCACAAGCTTCAGTCCTGCAACCACATTGTTGAAGATCGACATTGTGGGGAAAGGGGTTGGCTTTTGGAAAATAATGCCAACTTTTCGTCTTATATCCACCGGATTTACTTTGGGGTGATAAATGTTTCTGCCGTCCAGCAGCACTTCACCGCTCACAGTTGCGTTCCTTGTAATGTCATGCATCCTGTTAAGCGAGCGCAGAAAGGTTGTTTTTCCGCACCCTGAGGGGCCTATAAGAGCCGTTACCTTCTCATTGCAGATCGGCAATGATATATTTTTCACACCTGTTACAGTACCGTATTTTACCGTCAGATCCCTTGATTCCATTCTGATGCCGGGAAGCCCGTTTTCCTCGATTTTTTTGTTTGGTATGTTTGTTTTTTCAGATACTACGGCTCCGGCTAACTTTTTGTTTTTAAGCATTATATCCATATGTTATATTTCGTTAATCGTAATTTTTTTCCCTTGTGAGCATCCGTGCAATTATGAATAGTGTTACAACAAACCCCAGTAATACTATACCGGCGGCCCAGCCCAGTTCGTGCCATTCCTTGTATGGACTGATGGCCAGGCTGTAAAGTCTTTGGGGTAATGTGTCGACCGGTCCGAGTATCATACCGGTCCAGTGATTTGGAAGATAGTTGTTTCCGAAAGATGTGAACATTAACGGCGCCGCCTCGCCTGCGGCACGTGCAAAAGCGATAAGAAACCCCGTTACCAGTCCTGTCCGCGCTGCCGGCATAACGGTTGAAAGCACGACCCGCCAGCGCGGTAATCCGATTGCCAGTCCCGCCTCCCGTATTGACCAGGGGATACTCATCAGGGCGCTTTCAGTTGATCTTGCAATTATGGGGATCATTACAAAGGCAAGTGCAAAGCCCCCCGAAAGACCCGAAAATGTACCCATAGGCTTAACTATCAGTGCAAATGCAAGCAGTCCCTTAAGAATGGCGGGCATTCCGTTCAGCGTGTCATTTATGACCCTGAGGATTGGATTCAGCTTGTGATCGGGGTATTCCGACAGCATAATTCCCGCCCCCAGTCCAACGGGAGCTGCTATTATAATTGCCAGAAGATCAACAACTGCAGTGCCCAGCATTGTGTGTATCAGGCCGGTGGACTTGCCCTGCATCGCACGTGCCGGCGACCCCAGCTCCTGTGTGAAAAGATCCCAGTTTAACGCACTTATGCCGTTAACAACAACATAGCCTATGATAATCAGCAGCGGCAACATAACCATAATGGTACTGAAGGTTAAGAGAGCTACCATGAAGCGGTCCCATAAGTTGCGCTGCCACAGGGTTTTATGTTCAGAAAAATTCTTCATACAAGTTGCCCTCCTGTAGCTGAAAGTTTTCTGGTTATATAAGCAGCAATAAGGTTAACGGTAAGCGAGATCACAAACAGTACCAGTCCAATGCCCATCAGGCTCGAAACATGAAGGCTTCCAACGGCTTCGCGGAATTCGTTTATAATAACTGAAGGCATAGTGGCTGCAGGCCCTATAATTGTAAAAGGAAGAGTATTTTTGTTTCCTATCAGCATGGCAACGGCCATTGTTTCACCTATAGCCCGTCCAAAGGAGAGCATTACTCCCGCCAGTATTCCGCCCCTTGCATAGGGCAGAACGGCCATTCTTATAACTTCCCACCTGGTTGCTCCCAGTGCCCATGCCGCTTCGCGCTGTTCCCGGGGGACTTTGCTTATTGCATCCCTTGTGAGAACCGTCGTGAAAGGAATTATCATCAGTGCAAGGATGATGGTTGCTGTGGCTATACCGTATCCCATGGGGTTCCCCAAAACAGGTAAAAGTGAGGGCCAGTTGTTTGCAGTCCAGTTAAAAACAGGAATATAAACACTCTCACGCATCCAGGGGGCGAAAGCAAAAATCCCCCATATTCCTACCACAACGCTGGGAATTGCAGCTATCAAATGAATAAGGTTGTCAATTATGCTGCCAATCCACTTTGGAGCATATTCGGCAATAAAAATCCCAATCGCTATTGCAGGTAAAAATGCTATTGCAAGTGCCGCAACACTTGTCACCATTGTTCCGAGAATAAACGGAAGGGCTCCAAATTTCAAACCGACACCGGGATTCCATGTTGTTCCAGTGAGGAACCCTCCGATTCCGAACTCTTTGAAGGCCAGTGAGCTTTCATCGCTCAGTACCCATGCCATTGAAACTGAAAGCACAATAATTGTCAACCCCAGAGCGAACGCCAGTGTAAAGAAAATCCTGTCGCCTAGCCACCGGTAAATGATCCCGAGAGGTTTTTTAGATATACCCTCTTTCTGTTTATCTTTCATAATCACTGTAAATTGACTTATAAAGCAAAAGCAGGGAAGGGCTGCTGCAAGAAGTATCCTTCCCTGGCTTATTACATATTTTTAAATCAGTTCATTGCTTTTCAAAATTTCCATTCCGATTGGTTCTCCCTCCCATTTGACTTGCTTTATCATATTTATATTTTTTTCGATTGCCGCCTCGGGCAAGCGTGCATAGCCGAGTTCCTCCGAAAAATCCTGTCCATCGGTTATGCTCCATATTATAAATTCAATAAGCTCTTCTGCCTGCTGCCGGTTACCTACTGCTTTGTTTTTCTCAAGGTTCTCATAGACAAGCATCCATGCAAACCCTGCTATGGGGTAACCTTCCGGAGCGGGGGTGTTAGTGAAAAGTATCCTTGTGTCATCAGGCAGGTTAATATCTGCAGCTTCAGTGGTTGCTTCGAAGCTTGGTTTTATGGTGTTCCCGGAAGAGTTGACAATATATCCGAAAGACATGTCATTCAGCAATGCATATGAGAAGCTGTTATAGCCTATGGCACCCGGGGTGTTCATTACGGCTCCGGCTACCCCCTCATTACCGTTTCCCCCCACGCCGGCAGGCCAGTTTATACTTGTTCCATAGCCGATTTTTGATTTCCATTCTTCTGACACCCTGCTAAGGTAGCTTGTAAAAAGGTTGGTAGTTCCCGAACCGTCGGAGCGATGTACAACTGTTATGGGCAAGGAAGGCAAATCTTTCCCCGGGTTCAGCTCAGCTATTTTCGGATCGTCCCATTTTGTTACCCTCTCCATGTAAATATCTACCAGCAGCTCTCCGTCAAAAACCAAACCTTTTTCGATTCCCGGAATGTTATAGGTAACAACAACATCAGCAAGGGTGACCGGCATATTAAAAGCTCTTCCTTCTGTTTTGCTTTCAATTTCGGACATTATTTCATCAGATAGGAATGCTTCGCTCATTCCGAACATTATGGTTTGTTCAACAAATTGACGTATACCCCCTCCTGAGCCGATTGACTGGTAATTGACCGTTACACGGCGGTTTGTAATCTGCCTGTATTCATCGGCCATTGCAGTAATTAGCGGTGCCGGGAAAGAGGCGCCTGCTCCCTGAAGCTCAACGCGGTCCTTACGCTCAGCCCTTCTTTCTTCGGAGGAGCGTCCGTTTGAGCAACCGGCAATGAAAAGAATGATCACTGAAAGCAGTATCAAATTGAATGTTTTGTTTAAGGGGTTCATAATTAAATTGATTTTGTATAGTTAATAAATTTGTTTGCTTTTATATTACGGTTCAAAAGTATTGACAGGAAATTACAGGCATGTGACACACCGGTTAAATTTTTGTTACAAAACCGGCTGGTCTCTCAGAAATTATATTGAGCCCGTAATGCTCCCAACACAGGTTTTTCATTAGATTCAAGATTGGCAAAATTGACAAATATTACATTGCCCATAAAGCGAAGCTTTTGGGTAACATACCTGTTTACACCTAGTGTGATATTTTTTTGCTTTCCACCGGTGAAGCCTGCATTGTTAAGATCCGTAAAGCTGTAACGAAGTGCTATTTCCCACGCACCGGATTCTCCTGCCGGGGTTACCCCGCCTGTAATTCCTTTTGAATAGGAGCGGCTTTCACCTGTGAGAACATAACTTGTCTGCAAATGCCATCCGAAGAATTTTGGATTATCTCCGGCATCTTGCTTTCGGATCACATTTACCTGCAGGTATTCACCTTCAACCGAAAAGGGTCCGTTCATATAAAGAAGCTCCAAACCGCTTTTAAAAGTGCTTTTAACTTCGTTAACCTGTGCACTTATAAATCTTACACTTCCCCCCTTGCTGTCGCGGCATTCCGGCCTGTCACTGTATCCTGCGGGATTGGTTTCCATCAGGTCTTCATAGGCAACCGAGGTTCCAATATGTAACAAACCTCCTGCAAGTTCAGGGCTATAAACACCTCTGAATGCTATACCTATCGGCATATCGTCTGTCATGCTGCCTCTTCCGCCAAGCGCTCTTCCGAATATCATGCTTTTGAATCCCAGATTGCTGCCGAACTGCTCATATGCTATGCCCATTCGGCGTGAATCTGTGATTACGTTACTTGGAGTTGAGCGTTCAATGAAAGTGATCTCGTTGGAGCTGGTAAGCTCGTTCAGTCCCTGAGGCACTTTGAATTGTCCGATCCACAGCCTGCCCCCGTTTTCAAAAGAACGGCGCAAGCGAAAATCGTTCGGGCTTATCCCCCCGTCTGCAAAATCGATTTCAATCCGCCCGTCCCAATTGTCGTCTATCAAACCGTCCATTCCCAGTCTTGCACGGCGGTTATTGAAGCCGTTACTGAATTGCAGCGCATTATGGATACCGTAGAACCCGTCCATGTGCAGTCGTCCGCGGATCTTGAACTCCTGCGCATCGGCAGCTTCCTGGAAAGGAAGTAAAAAAATCAGAGTAACTGTTATTGCACGGGTGGCAACTTTAAAAATTCTCTTCATTGTTTTAATTATTAAGTTAATAGTGTATGACTACCGGTGCAATATTAGATAGGGGGTGTTACATAGATGTTTCATTTGTTTTATATTGCTATTACATTTTAAACAAATCGTATCAACCCGTTAAAAGTTTTGAAATAGCCGGAAATGAAGAGAATCAAATGAGCAGAATTTTTCGGCAGGACGGGAGTTTTACAAATTGAATAATTTATATAATAATTTTCCGTTTAAATAGAAAAATATTATAATAATTTTCCGTTTAAATAGAAAAATGGTTAAAAGGGAGCTGGAATCGATTATAAATAATCACCTTTTTAAAGGTAAGGCTATAATTATATACGGAGCGCGGCAAACAGGAAAAACCACCCTGGTTGAAAGCCTGTTAAAGGATTTTAAGAAGAGCACCCTTTTTCTGAACGGAGACGATACTGATGTACGTGATTTATTATCAAATCCGGCTTCAACGAAGCTTATTCCTGTAATCGGGAACAATGAAGTTGTTGTACTGGATGAAGCTCAGAGAATACCTGAAGCAGGTGTTCTCCTTAAAATCATTCATGATAATTTTAATAAAGTTCAATTGATAGCAACGGGATCATCTTCTTTTGAAATTGCAGATGAAATAAAAGAACCGTTGACCGGCCGCAAGTTTGAATTCTTGCTTTACCCCTTTTCTTTCAGCGAGATGGTTGGCCACCACGGATTTCTCAATGAAAAAAGATTGCTTGAACACAGGCTTGTGTTTGGGTATTATCCCGATATAGCCCTTAATATCGGAAATGAGGTAAAACTTCTCAAATTATTGGTATCAAGTTATTTATATAAGGATTTGTTAATGCTCGAGACAGTTAAGAAGCCGGTTTTACTTGAAAAAATACTTAAATCACTCGCTTCTCAGGTTAGCAATGAGGTTTCTTACAATGAACTGGCGCAAATGACCGGATCAAACAAAGAAACAGTCGAAAAATATATAAGCCTTCTTGAAAAATGTTGTGTTATATTCAGGTTAAATGCCTTAAGCGGGAATCTGAGAAATGAAATAAAAAAAAGCCGCAAGATCTATTTTTATGATAACGGCATTCTTAACGCCATCATGGGAAATTTTACCCCTTTTGCTTTAAGATCAGATAAAGGTGCATTATGGGAAAACTTTATCGTAAGTGAAAGACTGAAATACCTTGAAAACAACCAGATAGAAGCCGGTACTTTTTTTTGGCGCACTGCCCAGCAACAGGAAATTGACTATATTGAGGAGTGTGATAACAGACTTTATGCCTATGAGTTTAAGTGCAACCCCGCAAAAAGGGCTTTTTTGTCAAAAACCTTTCTGAAAGCTTATCCCGGCACCGAATTTAAAGTTGTCTCGCCCGGGAATATCGATGAATTTTTGCTAAAAAACTGAGCTTTAAATTATTTTTGTTAACAAAAATTTGCTTTATTTACTGTTGGAAATTAGCAGGGTTAACTGAACCTGCTTTTTAGTTAAAATATTGCCAGCAAATTAATTATTACTGTGTTGCCTGATTATTGCCGGTGTCTTTTGCTTTTGAATCCTTTGAGATTGAAACATATGAGCATTGATGTCTGTGCCCCCCCCAACACCGTTTTCTGCCAATCAGATTAAATTATTAAATAAGATCATTATGAAAAGAATTAAAAATTTGCTCTTCCTGCTTGGGCTGCTTATTGCAATACCCCTGCATTCACAGGATGAGAAGGTTATAGACAGGATCATAGACCTTGGCATAACCGAGCCGAAGGTTATGGAGCACATTGATGTGCTTACCAACCGTTTTGGTGACCGAATAACCGGTTCAGACAGCTATTACATTGCTTCAAAGTGGGCAAGGGATGAAATGCGCTCCTGGGGCATGATGGCTGAAATGCAGGTGGCCGGAGAGCTGCCGGTTGGCTACAATCAGGGCCCCTATTTCGGCAAAATGGTTTATCCCTCGGAAATGGCCCTTGATTTTGGTACTCCGGCATACACTTCCGGAACAAAGGGCAAACAAAAAGGGCATGTTGTTATTTCCCCGGCCAATGTTGACGAGTTCTGGGAAATGAAGGATACCCTGAAGGGGGCATGGGTGCTTATTGAAGGGACCAATACCGGGTGGCCGCGTGACAGGGGTGGTAAGTCCGAGCTGACAAGACTGATGAAAAATGCCGGGGCGTTGGGCACCATTCAGCTTGCCACTTTCCCGATAAGGTTGCTTTACGGAAGAGTGGAGTCATGGGAGGAGCTTCCCGAGCTCCCCGATATTAAGCTTATTGATACACAGTATGAAAAGATCAGGGAGATGGTTGAAGAAGGTGAGAAGGTGGAGCTGGAATTTGACATCAGGAATTATTTCCGTCCCGGTCCCATAAAATTCCACAATGTTATCGGCTGGATACCCGGAACTGAAAAACCGGATGAGTATGTCATTCTGGGCGGACATCTCGATGGTTTTACCGGAGGCACCAGCGCGGTTGACAATGCCTCGGGTGTTGGCCCGTCAATGGAGGCTGCAAGACTTATAATGGAGGCAGGCGGAAAGCCCAAACGCACAATAATGGTGCACCTTTGGGCTGCCGAGGAGTTTGGGCTGATTGGTTCGCGTGAATGGGTTATGTCCAATCCCCAAAAGCTGCCAAGGATATCTATGATGATCAACAGGGATTACGGCACCAATGCCATTGCCGGGATGAGTGTTCCGGAAGCGATGATGGATGATATGGCGAAGGTTACAGAACCGATACTGGACATGCATCCCGATTATCCTTTTGAGCTTTCGGAAAGGACCCGCAAGGTGAGAAAAGGAGGCAGGGGAGGAACCGATACTCACTGGTTCCTTCAAAGAGGGGTTCCCGCCTTTGGGTTTCAGACCAGGGGAGAGCACAGTTACGGCCGTACATGGCATACCAATCTTGACACATACAATGAGCTTATTCCTGAGAATCTTGAATACTCATCAATGGTTACCGCAGTTGTTGCTTACGGTATTGCCAATCTTGACAATCTCCTCTCCAGGGAAGGGTTGTTTATGGACGATGGACTTTATGCTGATGTGAGGACAAACAAGGGTACTTTTTCAATTTTACTCGATAAGGAGAATGCTCCTATGACTGTGGCAAATTTTGTGGGACTGGCCGAAGGTAACATAACAAATGCCGCTTTTGGCAAAAACAGGCCTTTTTTTGACGGTTCAAAATGGCACAGGGTGGTTGACGGACATGTCATCCAGGCCGGAATTCCTGTTATAGACCCCGGCACATCGGAAGAGCGAACAGGAAATGCAGGCTATAATATCCCTAACGAAATTTCCGGTCTCAGTCACGATAAAGCCGGAATGGTCGGCATGGCCAATGCCGGTCCGCACACCAACTCATCGCAATGGTATGTCACGCTCGATGACAGATCTTATCTTGACGGCAATTACACAATTTTCGGTGAAGTTGTCACAGGCATGAATGTGGTGAATGATATTGAGCAGGGGGATACCATTTATACGGTCAATATTGTAAGGGCGGGTGAAGAGTGGGAGAATTACCGGATGAATGATGAGCTTTTCAACGAACTGGTAAACAAGCAATGGAGGAAGGTTAAACATCAGGAGCAGATGCGCAGGTCAAAGGAGGAAAAAATAATTGAAGAGAGGTATCCCGGACTTCAAACAAGCGGCAGCGGACTTCAATATAAAATTATAAGGGAGAGTTCAGGAGCTGAGGTTACTGAAGGGGCAGAGGTTACTCTTTCATACAAGGGAAGGCTTATAGAAGGTGTGAAATTTGTAAGCTCTTCAGATAATGGAAAGCCGGTAAGGGCTCATAATCCATCAAATTTTACGTGGACTGCAGGGGAGGATGCAATAATTGAGGGACTGCAGGAGGCTGTTATGGATATGAGGGAAGGAGAGGTGAGGCTTCTTGTTGTTCCTTCATCTCTGGCGTACGGGACTACAGGTTTTTACGGGGAGGAGGTTTCCGGACGGGAGCGTTTTGTTATCTCCCCCGGGGAAACCTTGATTTTGGAAGTAACCGCAAGATCTGTCAGGTAACAGGTTCTACGCTTTTTTCAAATTGTATGCTTTTTCTATTTGGATGCCTGTCAATTTGGTTAACTTAGCAGGTTGATTTTTAAAAACACTTAAAAAAGATTATTTATGACTTATAGACAGGAAGCGGAATATTATTCCCGGAAGATAAAAAGGAATGCCAGAAAGATAATTGTCGGAATAATAGTATTGGCTGCCGTTTTAACTTCCGCCAAAACAGTGGGGCCGGAACAGGAGGGGGTTGTTATTACACTTGGCAAATACAACCGCACCGTTCAGCCCGGGCTGAACTTCATAATCCCTTTCGGTATCGAGAGAATGTACAAAATACCTGTTCAGAGGCAGTTGAAACAGGAGTTCGGTTTTCGCACAGAGGAGCCCGGTGTTCGCACCCGTTATTCAGAAGAAGACCTTAAGGATGAGTCGCTTATGCTGACCGGAGACCTGAATCTTGGTGATGTGGAATGGGTCGTTCAGTACCGCATAGTTGATTCTTACCAATACCTTTTCAGGGTAAGAGATGCCGAGGATGCTCTTCACGATATGTCGGAGGCCGCCATGCGTAAGATTGTTGGCGACCGTACCGTGAATGAGGTTTTGACTGTCGGACGCCAGGAGGTGGCAACAGAGGTCGAGCAGCTGTTGCAAAGGATGTGTGATGAGTACGAAAACGGCATTCGCATCGACCAGATAGTGCTTCAGGATGTAAATCCTCCCGAACGGGTAAAGCCCGCCTTCAATGAGGTTAATGAAGCCCGCCAGGAGAGGGAGACATTGATCAACCGTGCCCAGGCCGATTATAACAGGGTGATCCCCAGGGCCAGGGGGGAGGCCAGGGAGATGATACAACAGGCTGAAGGCTATGCCATTAACAGGGTTAACAGGGCAACGGGACAGGCTTCCCGATTTAGCGCCATATTTGATGAGTATGTAAATGCACCCGAGGTTACAAGAACAAGACTCTATTATGAAACACTTGAGAGCATTTTGCCCAATATAAACCAGAAGGTGATAATGGACGAAAACAATCCCAATGTTCTTCCCCTTATGAACCTGGACGGGGACAGGATCACATTTGAGAGGGAAGACAGGGAAGATAACCAATAATAAGAGGAAAAAATGAAGAAGAAAAATATCATATTGTTAGTAATAGGTGCAGTTATACTGGTTGCTGCTTTTGACGCCATCTTTATTCTGGATGAGAAGGAGCAGGCAATAGTTACCCAGTTCGGAAAGCCTGTAGGTGACGCCCGTGTTGATCCAGGTCCCAATGTAAAAATACCCTTTATTCAAAAGGTGCAGTTTTTTGACAAGCGTTACCTGAAATGGGACGGTGACCCCAATCAGATTCCGACGGCCGACAAGAAGTTTATCTTTGTTGAAAGTTACGCACGCTGGGAGATAACCGATCCGCTTCAGTTTTTTATGCGCCTTCGTGATGAGACCTCCGGACAGTCACGTCTTGATGACATACTTGACGGTGAAACGCGTAATGCGGTTGCCAGTCATGATCTGCTTGAGATTGTGCGCTCCACAAACCGAACACCGGAGATACATGAGGAACACCTTGAAGAGCTGGAGGAGCTTGAGGAGATCAGTGTGGGAAGGGATAAGATAGAGGGGGAAATTCTCCGGAGTGCGAATGAAAGGGTAGAGGACCTTGGAATAAGGATCCTTGACTTTCGCTTCAAGCGCCTGAATTATGTTGATGAGGTCAGGGAAAGAGTGTTTGACCGGATGATTAGTGAACGTGAGCGGATTGCCGATCGGTTCCGCTCTGAAGGGGAAGGAGAGGCAAGCAGCATAAGGGGGGACAAGCAGCGGGATCTTGACGAAATTATGTCAGAGGCTGAAAGGGAATCTGAAACCATACGGGGCCGCGCCGATGCCGAGGCTTCGGAAACTTATGCCTCAGCATACGATCAGAATAATGCTTCAAGAGACCTTTACAGCTTTCTCAGGGCTATGGAAGCCCTTGAAAACTCTTTTGACGACAAAACAAGTGTCATCCTTTCTACAGAAAGCGAACTTTACCGGTATCTGAGAAGCAATAATCCCGACTAAAGTCTTATCTGCTAAATATTATGAATCCCTCACCAGCTCCTTGCAGAGAAAACAATATGCATGGGAGTCCCTTTTCGGGTCTTAACAGGCAAGGCAATGTGGCCAAAAAGGTTATTACAATATTACCTTTTGTTTTGGTAATCCTGCCGCTCATTAGCTTTTCTGCGTCGGGAGAGTATGATCAAAAAGTTCATCCTGTTCCTTATGAAAAACAGTATGAGGAGTTGATATCCGAAGCTTTGCATTTGCACGTGAAGGCCGACTCCCTGATGAGGGAGGTTGCAGAAATGAGAAAGGAGATTGCCCGTTTGGAAAGGGGAAAAAGAAGAAATGCAGAGAAAAAAATATTGGAGCTGGAAGAAAAGGCTTTCAGAATACAGCGGGAAACAGATGAAAAATATGCACAGGCAAGGGATGTGGAGTTAAAGCTGATAACGGCACGTAAGAAGGCCTCTGAAAGATATTATGAGGAAGAGGATTATCCTGAAGTCTCTTTTCTTAACTTTGGAAATGTAAATGCAGCCGGGTTTATTTCTGAAAACGCTTGGGATAAGGCAGAAAGCCTGGAAAAAGATTACCGAAAGGCAAACAGCCTTATGGAAGAATTCGAGGGATTTAAGGATCGGATAGAAGAGAACAGGCGAATACTTGAGGGAGATCCTCGCTGGATTGTTCGCCGCAGGACTCAAAGAGAGACAGAGGAGCTGAAGGAAAAGGCCCTGAAGAGCCTGAATGAGGCGTTAACGATTTTTGAGATGGTTAATTTTATGCGCTCCAAGGCATTCGGTCTGGCTCTTCAGTATGCGCGCCACAATGCAACTGATGCTTCTTTAATTACAAAAGGTCTTGCCTATGAAGAAAAAGCCTCAGCCCTTTTTGCCAGGGCAGGGGAGCTTCGTCAGACTACCGGAAGTTTGGAGAGCCTCTCTTATCTGGAGGAGTACCTGATGACTGCCTGTGAGAATGAGATGGAGGCTTTTGGTTACCAGCAAAAGGCCTGGGAAATTTACACCACCTCATTGAAAGATCCTGAATATATGGAAGCATCAGCTGCCTCAGAGTATGGTTTTGAAATACTTCCATCCAGTCCCTATTCGCCGGAAAACCCAATTCCTTTTGATATTGCCCTCCCCGAAGGTTTGATTTACAGGATACAGATAGGTGTTTATATGGCTCCGATGGGAGAGCGGCTTTTCGGGGGTATAACCCCTTTAACGGGTGAGTACGTTCCGGGCAGGAAGTCATATAAATATTATGCCGGTATGTTCAGCTCTGTTGCAGATGCTGAAAGGGCACTTCTGGATGTAAGAGGGAAAGGCTTTCGTGATGCATTTATAGTTGCCACCTACAGCGGACGTTCAATACCACTCAGCAGGGCTGCTAATCTGGAAAAAACAGCCGGTGACAGGCTGCAGCCAAGGGAGAGTGCGCTGAAGCCTGCAGAGGCAAGCGAACACGTTCCTGAACAAAAAAAAGAGCAGCCCTTACCAAAAGTACCGTTGAATCAGGTTTTTTTCAGTGTTCAGGTAGGTGTCTTCAGTGAAATGATCAATACAGAAACCCATCGTTTTTTCCGGAAGGCTGCAGGAAGCGAAACTCTTGAGCAGCGAAAAAATAAACAGGGTTATTATGTTTATTCTATAGGAAATTTTAATACATTTGAGGAAGCATTGCTGATGCAAAAGCAAGTTAATGCTCAGGGTTTAACAGATGCTTTTGTGGTTGCATACAAAGGGGAAGAGAGAATAACTGTTGAAGAAGCAAGGCAGATTATAGAACAATAAACACCTCTTTTTGTTTTAGATAATATAAACAGAAAAGATATGGCAGAGAGCAAAAAAGAACAGGAAAAAGAAGAATTCGGTGAAGAAAACACCGACTGCCGGGATAACAATCGCTATCTGATCCTGCACAACGATGATTATCACACATTTGATTATGTAATTGATTGTTTGGTAGATATTTGCAAGCTGGATGATGTGCAGGCCGAACAGTGTACATACATTGTCCACTTCAAGGGAAAATGCGACATAAAAAAAGGTTCGTACGATTTTCTCAGACCCTTCAAAGAAGCCCTTTCATTAAAGGGTCTGAAAGTTACTATTGATTAAACTTTTTATTATGTCACTGTTTGCCATTGTTTTGATCGTTTTTCTTGGTATAGTCCTTCTTATAGTCGAGTTCCTGATTGTTCCGGGGATAACTGTTGCCGGGATAGGAGGAGTTATACTGATAGGGGTGGGTGTTTATTTTGCATACGATGTTCACGGAACAATGATGGGCAACTATGTGTTGCTGGGTACATTCATGATGATGATTCTCACCCTTTTCTATGCTTTAAGGGCCCGAACGTGGAAAGGAACAATGCTTGATTCAAAAATGGAAGGCAAGGCTTATTCCTATGATAAAACCAAGGTAAAAAAAGGCGACACGGGAAAGACGGTTACACGCCTTGGGCCCTACGGAAAGGTAGTAATTAATGGCATTTACATGGATGCCAGATCTGTTTCCGGCATTATCGGGGCAAATGAGCCGGTTGAAGTAGTAAAAACAGAAAGCAGCAAAATAATTGTTAAACCTTTAAATGAATAATCTATGGAAGACATTGGTGTTTACATTTTTATAATTATAGCCGCCATAATCGGGCTTTGGATCATCCTGTGGTTCATTCCTATTGCGTTATGGTTTTCTGCATTGTTGTCGGGTGTCCGTATATCCCTTGTTCAGCTTGTATTTATGCGGTGGAGAAAAGTACCGCCGGCAGTCATAGTGAAGGCACTGATCAATGCAACTAAAGCCGGACTTGTGCTTTCCCGTGACCAGCTGGAGGCGCACTACCTGGCCGGGGGAAATGTGATAAACGTTGTAAATGCTTTAATATCTGCCGACAAGGCAAATATTGACCTTGATTTCAACTCAGCCACCGCAATTGACCTTGCAGGCCGAGATGTCTTTGAGGCCGTGCAGATGTCGGTTAACCCTAAAGTAATTGACACCCCTTCTGTAACTGCGGTCGGTAAAGACGGTATACAGCTCATTTGTAAGGCCAGGGTTACCGTGAGAGCCAATATCAAACAGCTTGTCGGCGGAGCCGGGGAGGAAACCGTTCTTGCAAGGGTAGGTGAAGGCTGTGTCTCCTCGATTGGTTCGGCCGATAATCACAAGTCTGTCCTTGAGAATCCGGATACAATTTCAAAGCTTGTACTTGGAAAAGGTCTTGATGCGGGAACAGCTTTTGAGATTCTGTCCATTGATATAGCAGACATTGATATCGGAAAGAATATCGGTGCTGTACTTCAGATGGATCAGGCAAATGCCGATAAGAATATTGCACAGGCCAAAGCGGAAGAAAGAAGGGCCATGGCAGTGGCTCTTGAGCAGGAGAATAAAGCCAAGGCTCAGGAGATGAGAGCAAGGGTTATAGAAGCCGAAGCCGAAGTGCCCAAAGCCATATCGCAGGCATTCCGTGAAGGAAACCTGGGAGTTATGGATTACAAGCGCATAAAGAATATTGAAGCAGACACCGACATGAGGAAGAGCATCTCAAAAGAGGATTCCGACAAAGGTGAATCTTCATCCTAAATGAAAAGGAGGAGGATGCAGCTCCTTTTTTCGTCGTTTCGCGAAATTCTTTAAATACTACATAAAGGTTTTTTATTAATATTTTGATCAATTGGATCAATTTTTCTACCTTTGTGAATCTTTTAAAAAGCGGCGTTGAATAACGTTGCATATAGATAAAAGGATCCCGGAAAAATGTTGGGTTTTGGGTTGAATTTTCCGGGATTAATGGAGAGGTGGGTGAGCGGCTTAAACCAGCAGTTTGCTAAACTGCCGTACCCGATAAAGGGTACCGGGGGTTCGAATCCCCCCCTCTCCGCAGGTTTTTTACAAATTTGCCGGACCGGTCATAAGTCCGGTTTTTTAAAGTTTTCGGGGTGTAGCGTAGCCCGGTCAGCGCGCCTGCTTTGGGAGCAGGAGGTCGCAGGTTCAAATCCTGCCACCCCGACCTGATAATCAAAGGGTTGCAGCTTTAAAAGTTGCAGCCCTTTTTTAATTTGCATACAGATTTGCGCGATAAATAAAACAGGTGCCACTTTACTTCTCAACCTGCTTTTAAAGTACCCCGCCGGTATACTGCATATTGGTATCCCTCTGGTATACTGCATATTGCAAGTTAGTAAAAAAATTTCTAAGGATGATTCTTGTAGTTGTTAGCGCTTCTTCCAGTTATTTGGCAGGAGTTCTTCTAAGCGGTTTGCCGGACGAAGTAGCTTAACACGGTACCGTAAGTGATTTAAAAACCTGCATACTTGCCTGTTTTATATACATCATGTTGCCTGCTGGCATTTATTTCAACACATAACTTGTACTTCTTCCTCCTGCTTCTTCTTTTTTCAATATGTCTTTGCTTATTAAATCATTAATATCCCGGATTGCCGTATCCTTTGAACATTTTGCAATCTTAGCCCATTTTGAGGATGTCAGCTTAACTTCAAATCCGTCCAATATTTTGTTTAATAATTTTTTCTGTCTTTCGTTAATTTTTGTATTTGAATGCCTTTTCCAAAATTCTGCTTTGAATAAAACCC
>Ga0207421_10002717_pt1 | contig 21725 bp, 22 predicted proteins | sample SodLakKL_010_SED_4_FD_187542 | JGI IMG/M metagenome (GOLD analysis project Ga0207421, IMG submission 187542) | Alkaline sediment microbial communities from Lake Tanatar, Kulunda Steppe, Russia - 8KL_010_SED (SPAdes) (version 2) | ecosystem: Environmental > Aquatic > Non-marine Saline and...
TGGCGTGGTGGCTGCGTGACGAGCCACGGCTGTTCATCCTGATCCTCGTCGCGCTCGTGGCCGCCCAGGTCACCAGCTACGTCCGTGCCAAGGCCGAGGCGATCGACCTGGACTGTTCGGTCGGGATCATGGAACGCGCCGAGCGGGCCGTGCTGTTGATGTTCGGCCTCATCTTCCACCGGTGGTTGCTGGAGCCGGTCCTGTGGTTGTTGGCGGTCGGAGGCGCGGTGACCGTGATCCAGCGGGTCCACCACGTGTGGTGTCAGATCGCCCGGGACCTCCCCGAGGAACTGGTCGCGCTGACCCTGCAGGACCATGCGTGGAGCCGGGCGTTCAAGCGGGCTGCGCGTGGGTTCTACGGCGAACAGAACTACCAGGAGGCGCAGCGGCAGCACCAGGACGCTGAGCCGTCGGGCTCTGGGTCGACGGGTGTCGGGTCGACGGGTGCCGGGTCGACGGGTGCCTCGTCGTGAAGTCGGAGGCGTCGCTGGATGCGCTGCCGCCACCACCGCCGGCGACCTGGTCGCAACGCCTCAGCTACTGGGGCTACCTGGCCGTGTGGGAAGGTGCCGCGCGTACCCCCGACCGGGTTGCCCGCCACCTGCCTGAGCGCATCGGACGGGCGTGGTTCACGGCTGCGAACCCACGGCAGCGTGACCAGGTGCGACGCAACCTGCGACGGGTCGTGCCGGACGCCTCACCGGCTGACCTGCGGGATCTGGTCCGGGCCGCCTACGTCTCGTATGCGCGCTACTGGCTGGACAGCTTCCGTCTGCACACGATGGATGGCGCGGCGATCGTCCGTGACACGCCGGCCGAGGGGTTGCACCACATCGACGCGGTCCGCGACAGCGGCAGAGGTGGCCTGTTCGCCACCGGGCACCTCGGTTCCTGGGACGTCGGCGCGTTCTTCACCGCGCAACGCAACTGGGGCATGGTGGTCGTCGCCGAGGTCGTCGAGCCCCGGCCGCTGTTCGAACGGTTCGTGCGCCTGCGCCAGCAGGCGGGCATCGACGTGATCCCGCTGGTCCGGGGTGGCAACATGCTCGAGCAGCTCGAGGCGCGGATCACCGAACAGGGCCAGCTCGCCACCCTGCTCGCGGACCGTGATCTGACCCGCAAGGGCCCGATCGTCGAGTTCTTCGGCGAGCCCTGCCGGCTGCCGCCGGGCACGGCCGTGCTCGCGCGGCGCACGGGGCGCGACGTGTCGATCGGGGCGTTCATGACCCAGGGGGACGGGTTCTACGGCGTCGTGTACGCACCGATCGAGGTGGCGGAGCTGTCGGTGTACGACGGTACGCAGCGGATCGCCACCGAGCTCGAACGCCTGATCCGTCGGTTCCCCGAGCAGTGGCACGTGTTCGTGCGCAACTGGCTGCGGGATCGGGAGCCAGACCACCCGGTCGTCCATGCCTGGCGTCGGGGTGAGGACTGGCGGGAACTCGCGCGCGCAGACCGGCGTGCCACGGCCCCGGACCAGGAGCAGTGATGAAGGTCGCGCTCGTCTCGCCCTACGACCTGCAGATCCCGGGCGGTGTCCAGGCCCACGTCGACCAGTTGGCGGCGACCCTGCGGGCCGGCGGCGATGACGTCGAGGTCCTGGGTCCGGGCCGTGCCGTCAAGGTGCCGTTCAACGGTTCGGTGGCGCCGATCGGCCTCGGTCCGACGGCGGGCCGACGCCTGCGGGAACAGCTTGAGGCTGCGGTGCCGGATGTCATCCACGTCCACGAACCGCTCGTGCCGTGGATCGGTCTGGCCGCCGCGACGTCCGACGTCGCGCCGGTCGTCGCGACGTTCCACGCGTGGTCGGATCGACGTCGGCTCTACCGGATCGCGCGGCCGATCGGGCGGCGGGTCGTTGCCGGCCTGTCCGGCATGCTGGCTGTCAGCGAGGCCGCAGCCGCCTACCACGCGGATGCGCTCGGTGTGCCGCGTGGCCGGTTCACCATCGTCCCCAACGGCGTCGAGGTGGCCCGGTTCGCCGACGCGGAACCGCTCCCCAACGTCGCCGATCCGTCCCGGCCGACCCTGCTGTTCGTCGGTCGCCTGGAGCCCCGCAAGGGACTGGTGAACCTGGTCCGGGCGTTCACCCTGCTCAAGAGTCGGCACCCGGACCTCCGGCTGCTGGTCGTGGGGGAGGGCAGCGAGCGGGAGCACTGCCAGTCGCTGCTACCGGCACGCCTGCGGGCGGATGTCGTGTTCCTCGGCCGGCTCGGCAACGAGGATCTGCCCGGCGTGTTCGCCGCCTGCGACCTGTTCGTGTCGCCAGCGGTCGGTGGAGAATCGTTCGGGATCGTGCTGTTGGAGGCGATGGCGGCCGGGCGAGCGGTGGTCGCGTCCGATATCCCCGGCTACCGCAGTGTCATGACCGACGGGCGGCAGGGCCGTCTGGTTCCACCGGGTGAACCCGCACCGTTGGCGGAGGCGATCGGTGTGATGATCGACAACCCGGCGTTGCGCCACGCCGCCGCGGTGGAAGGCCGGCGCACCGTGTCCCGCTACGACTGGCCGGTCGTCGCTGACGAGGTCCGGGCGTGCTACCTCGACGCGGTTGCGCGGGGGTGACACCCCTCGCCACCGGACCTGGGTGCGCTTGCACGACCCCGGTGTCCGGTGGCCGTATCCTCTCGCCCGACCGTGTCCCGATGTGATCTGCAGAGAGCGGAGCGATGACCATGGTGGGTCGGATGCGATGGTTGCTGGTGGTGCTGGTGGTACTGGTGATCGGAGCGCTCGGACTGGTGGCATGCTCCTCGGACGAGCCGGAGGAGACCACCGCCGTCGAGGAGCCGGAGCCCGAACCGGAGCCGGAGCCCGAACCGGAGCCCGAGCCGGAGCCTGAGCCGGAGCCCGAGCCGGAGCCGGAGCCCGGCCCGGCGGCGGTCCTGACGGGCGAGCAGGTCGATGAGGAGGTCCTCGAGCGGCCGATCATGATCGTCAAGATCGAGAACTCGCCCCAGTCGCGGCCGCAGTCGGGTCTGGAGGCCGCGGACGTGGTCATCGAGGAGGTCGTTGAAGCCGGAGTGACCCGCTTCATGGCGCTCTACCAGACGGAGATCCCCGACGACGTGGGGCCGACCCGCTCGGCGCGTCCCGTCGATGCCCAGTTGGTTGCCAGCTATGGCCGTTCGGGGTTCGTCTACTCCGGGGCGCGGCCCGAGGTCCAGAATCTGTTGGCCAACACGTCAGCGATCCGCATCGCGGAGGGCGGGCCGGGCTTCTACCGCCTGGGTGAGCGTCGGGCACCGCACAACCTCTACAACCGGCTGCCGCAGGCACTGGACGCGGCCATCGGCCGTGATGCGGAGCCGGTCGAGGACGTCGGGTGGGTGTTCGACCAAGAGCCGCCGAACGGCGAGGTCGCGTGCCCGCCGGACCAGGACGATGCGTGTGCGGACCCCGGTGGCCAGATCGACATCCGGCTGTCCAGTAGCTACCGGACCGGCTGGGAGTACGACGCCGACGAGGGCGTCTACCGCCGCTTTCAGAACGGTGCGCCGTTCGTGGTGACCGGACCCGACACGATCGGTGCGGCCAACGTCGTGGTGCTCGCGACCCGCCACTACCTCGGGGAACCCAACTGCTACGGGGCGCGGTGCCCGGAGACCGACGTGGTGACCGATGGCGCACGTGCCATCGTGCTGCGCGACGGCAACCGCTACGAGGCGACCTGGCGCAAGCCGTCGGCCGATGCCGACATCGAACTGCTCACCGAGGACGGCGAACCGTTCCCGTTCAAGCCCGGGCCGACCTGGCTCCACCTGCCGTCGGCGTCCGATATGCCCCCGCAGATCGGGTGATCGGGTCGCTCCGACACGCGTTCATCCTCGGACGGTGAGGCAGTACGCTGAGCAGGCAGGAGCGCCCGTTCCTGGCTGTCTCGACCAACCGGGCGACCTGCCTCCCCAAGCTTCTGGAACCACGAACGTTCGGAGTCCACGGTGACCGACCAGTCGACCGACCACGCCGCTGCGACCACCGGGAGCACCCGCGTCAAGCGCGGCCTCGCCGACATGCTCAAGGGTGGCGTCATCATGGACGTCATCGACGCCGAGCAGGCCCACATCGCCGAGGAGGCCGGTGCCGTCGCGGTCATGGCGCTCGAGCGTGTGCCCGCTGACATCCGCAAGGACGGCGGCGTGGCCCGGATGAGCGACCCGGAGATGATCGACGGCATCGTCGAGGCCGTGTCGATCCCGGTCATGGCCAAGGCCCGCATCGGTCACTTCGTCGAGGCACAGGTGCTGCAGTCGCTCGGTGTCGACTACGTCGACGAGTCCGAGGTCCTGACCCCGGCCGACGAGGCCCACCACATCGACAAGTGGCAGTTCGACGTGCCTTTCGTGTGTGGTGCGACCAACCTCGGTGAGGCGTTGCGCCGCATCTCCGAAGGCGCGGCGATGATCCGCTCCAAGGGCGAGGCCGGTACCGGCAACGTCGTCGAGGCGACGCGTCACATGCGCTCGATCATCGGTGAGATCCGGCGCCTGGCCACGATGGACACCGCTGAGCTGTACGCGGCCGCCAAGGAACACCGCGCGCCGATCGACCTGGTGACCGAGATCGCCGAGTCGGGTCGTCTGCCCACCGTGCTGTTCACCGCCGGTGGGATCGCGACCCCGGCGGACGCCGCGCTGATGATGCAGCTGGGTGCCGACGGTGTGTTCGTCGGGTCCGGCATCTTCAAGTCCGGCAACCCCGAGCAGCGTGCCCGCGCCATCGTCGAGGCCACCACCCACTTCGAGGACCCCCAGGTGATCGCCAAGGTCTCGCGTGGGTTGGGTGAAGCGATGGTCGGCATCGAGATCAACACGCTGGCCGACGATCAGAAGTACGCCTCCCGCGGCTGGTGAGTGGCCGTTTCGTTGCACCTCGGTGGACGCCGGGGGAGCGGCTGACGGGCCGGCTTCCCGATCCCGAGTGGTCGGACGAGGCACCCACGATCGGGGTCCTCGCCCTGCAGGGCGATGTGCTCGAGCATCTCCGCGCGCTGCGCCGTTGTGGCGCCAACGCGGCGCAGGTCCGCACCGCGACCGACCTCGATGGTGTCGACGGGCTGATCGTGCCCGGCGGTGAGTCGACCACGATCGGCAAGCTGCTCACCCGCTTCGAGGTGCTGGAACCACTGCGCGCCCGGGTCGCGGCCGGCATGCCGACGTTCGGGACCTGTGCCGGGATGATCCTGTTGTCCGACGAGTTGGATCAGGACGTCGAGCAGCCGGTGATCGGCGGTCTGCACGTGCGGACCCGCCGCAACGCCTTCGGCCGGCAACTGGACTCCTTCGACACCCGGATCGAGGTGGCCGGGATCGACGGGGGCCCGCTGGACGTCGCCTTCATCCGTGCGCCGCGTGTCGAGCAGGTGCTGGCGGACGACGTCGAGGTCCTGGCCGAGGTCGACGGCTACCCCGTCGTGGTCCGCCAGGGACCGTTGCTGGCGACCAGCTTCCACCCGGAGGTCACGGGCGACGACCGCCTCCACGCGGCTTTCGTTGCGACCGTCCGGAATGCGATGGCGGCTCCCTGACGTCAGCCGGCGTGCAGTAGCGGGGGTGCTGTTCGCACGGCAGTGAGGGAGTCGATCACCAAGCCCATCAGTGCATCCAGGCATCGGTCAGGCGTCGACCCGGTCGCTGTAGCGCTGACGCGCGGCTTCGCCGCTCGTGCCGAGCTGCTCTCCGACCTTGGTCCACGACCATCCTGCCTCGCGGGCGCGCCGGACCTGCTCCAAGATCTCCTGCTCGACGAGCGCACGGCGATAGACGGCACGTCGAAGCGCGAGCAGGGCCGGCTCGACTCGGTCGGCTTCGCGCGGCTCGTAGCGCTCGAACTCATCGGCGAGTTCGGCGGCCTGGGAGATCAGGTCATCGATCGATCGCGGCATCACATCACCTCAGGAACCTCGGTCGAGCGCGCATCGCATGCACGATGGCCACATCGTCATGCCAGTCCACGACGCCGATCTCGGTCAGGTTTCCGGCGCGGTCGGGACCGATGTACATGACCATGCCTCCGCCGAGGTCGTAGACGTCGATCGCGAACGCCCAGGCATGCAACGCATCGGCTTCGGCGATGCCGTGCCTGGCTGCGCTATGCAGCACGATCGGAGCGTCGATGTCCACGGAAGGTATCCCGTGCCGGAGGCGAGGGCAAGGTAACTTGTCGCCATTGCTGCAGTTGCGTCAACGGTTCGGCCCCTGTGGAGAACATCACGCTCGTCACCTCCAGATGTGGCCTCGGTCTCGAGCTGCGATCGAACTCATGCTCGCGGCGCGGATACCGTCGGCCATCAACCTTTATGGAACGGACGGTGCCGGTGAACCTGCTCGATCGTGACCTGTTGCTGCGTGCGCCGAAGGTGCTGCTGCACGACCACCTCGACGGGGGTTTGCGGCCGCAGACGGTGCTCGACCTGGCGGCGCGGATCGGCCATGACCTGCCGACCACCGATCTGGACGGGTTGGCGGCGTGGTTCGACCAGCACGACAAGGGCGCGGATCTCGATCGGTACCTGGAGACCTTCGGCCACACCGTCGCGGTGATGCAGGCCCCCGACGCGCTCGAGCGGGTCGCCCGGGAGTGCGCCGAGGACCTGGATGCCGACGGCGTCGTGTACGCGGAGGTGCGGTTCGCCCCGGAGCTCGCGACGGCCGGGGGACTGGCGATCCCCGAGGTGCTGGAGGCGATCGCGCGGGGGTTCGCGGCGGGACCTCCGACGATCACCGTGCGCCAGATCGTCTGTGGGATGCGCCAGGAGGACCGGGCCGGTGAGGCGTTCGCGGCCGCGGCCGACGCGCGCCACCTCGGCGTTGTCGGCATCGATCTTGCGGGACCCGAGGACGGGTTCCCGGCCTCGAAGCACGCCCCGGCCATCGCCGCCGCCCGCGAGGCCGGGCTGCACGTGACCCTCCATGCCGGGGAAGCCGCGGGTGCGGGGTCGATCGCCGATGCATTGGACCAGGGCGCGGAGCGGCTGGGCCACGGGGTCCGGATCGTGGACGAACTGTCGGTCGGGGAGGATGGCACGGACGCGATGGGACCGGTCGCGCGACGCGTGCTGGCCGGCGACGTGACCCTGGAGGTCTGTCCGACCTCCAACGTGCACACCGGGGTGGTCGCGGACGTGGCCGATCACCCGATCGCCCGGCTGCGGGACGCCGGGTTCCGGGTCACGCTCAACACCGACAACCGGCTGATGAGCGGGGTCACGGCGACCAGCGAGTTCGTGACGATGGCGGACACCTTCGGGATGGGCCTGGCGGAGTTCGAGGGCATGACCCTGGCGGCCATGGACAGCGCCTTCCTCGAGGATGGACAGGCCCGGGCCGCCCTCGTGGAGCAGATCCAGCGCGGCTACGCGTCGCTGCGCCCCTGACCCGGGCGCGGCACGGGAGGCTGTGCAGGAAGTCGGCGTATGCGCCGGTTCCGTGCGGCCGTCCGGCGCTGGCGGGATGACGGATGTGAGAAGTCGGCGTATGCGCCGGTTCCGTGCGGCGGCACGGGTGTGGATCGTCCGGTCGGGGGTTGGGGCGTGCGGGTAGGCTCGGGGGCTGATGCACGCGGTCCCGACGACGGGGCGCGCGGTCACCCGATCGGCGGAGGTCTCCCGGATGTCCGGTCACAGCAAATGGTCGACCATCAAGCACAAGAAGGCGGCCAAGGACGCCAAGCGCGGCAAGGCATTCGGCAAGCTGATCCGCGCCATCGAGACCTCGGCACGTGGGGCCGGCACCTCGGATCCGGAAGCCAGCCCGTCGTTGGCGCTGGCCGTGCAGAAGGCCAAGGACGCCAGCGTCCCCAAGGAGAACATCGAACGGGCCTGCAAGCGCGGCGCGGGGGAGCTCGACGGGGGAACGACCTACGAGCTCGCCCAGTACGAGGGCTACGGCCCCGGTGGCGTCGCCGTGCTGGTCGACTGTCTGACCGACAACCGCAACCGCACCGCATCGGACGTGCGTCAGGCCTTCACCAAGGCCGGCGGCAACCTGGCCGAGCCGGGAAGCGTCGCGTTCCTGTTCTCGCGGCGGGGGCAGGTCGTGATCGAGGCCAACGGGACGTCAGAGGACGAGCTGATGATGGTCGGGCTCGACCACGGCATGGAGGACCTGGAGGCGCAGGATGAGCAGTTCCTCGCCTGGTGTGATCCGGGCGACGTCCAGGATCTGCGCAAGGCCATCGAGGAAGCCGGCTTCACGGTCGCCGACGCTGGCGCGCCGATGGTGCCGGCCTCGACCGTGCCCGTCTCCGAGGCGGCCCACGCCAGGCAGGTGCTGCGGCTGTTGGACCTGCTCGACGACAACGACGATGTCCAGGAGGTCTGGGACAACGTCGACATCGACGACGACGTGCTCGCCGAGTTGGATGCGTAGGGCGCTCGGACGGCGGTGGTGCCTGCTCGTCGCGCCCCGGTCACGCCGCTAGGCTGCGAACGCACGTTCGGAGCCCGATCCGTGGCGACGACCCGTGGCACCGACCCGCGGCACCGATCCGTGGCGATGAGGAGAGCACCGTGGCCGATGGCCCTGCCGAGGTGGTCGTGCTGGGTGTCGACCCGGGCCTGACCCGGTGCGGGATCGGGATCGTGGTGGGCCCGTCGGGGCGCCCGAGTGTCCGCGATCACCGGTGCGTCCGGACCACCCCGGACACCCCGCTGGAGCACCGGCTGCTGCTCGTGCACGATGGGATCATCGCGGCGATCGAGGAGCACCGACCGACCGCCGTCGCGGTGGAGCGCGTGCTGTTCTCCAACAACGTGCGGACCGCGATGGCGACGGGGCAGTCGGCCGGCGTCGCGCTGTTGGCAGCCGCGCGTTCCGGTGTGCCGGTCACGTCCTACAGCCCGACCGAGATCAAGCTGACCGTCGCCGGGTCCGGCTCGGCGGCCAAGGATGCGGTCGGCCGCCTGGTCGCCGCCCAGCTGGGTCTGGGCGCGGTCCCGGAACCGGCCGACGTCGCGGACGCGCTGGCCGTGGCCCTGACCCACCTCGCGCGGTCGCGGATGGCCGCCGCGGTTGCGGGTACGCCGGCGGCCTCCGCGCTGGCCGAGGCCCACACGCACGCCTCCAAGGCGGCACGCGGTGGGTGGGAAGCGGTCCTCGGAGACCGACTGGAGGGACACCGATGATCGCCCACGTGCGCGGCACGGTCACCCACCGCATCGCCGGCAGCGTGGTCATCGACGTCGGCGGCGTCGGCTACCTCGTCCATGTCACCGCCGCGGACCACATCCCCGCCCAGGGCCAGGAGGTCGAACTGCACACCTCGCTGCAGGTGCGCGAGGACTCGATGACGCTCTACGGGTTCACCGCCCGCTCCTCGCTGGTGCTGTTCGAGCTGTTGTTGTCGTCCTCCGGGGTCGGCCCGAAGCTGGCGCTCGCCGCGCTCGGCACCCACCGTCCGGACGTGCTGCGCCTGGCGATCGCCGGCGGTGACACGGCGACGCTCACCGCCATCCCCGGCGTCGGCAAGAAGGTCGCCGAGCGCCTGGTCCTGGACCTCAAGGACAAGGTCGGCGGCGACGGCCTGGGGACGTTCGCGGACGCGTCGGGCACGGCTGGGGGTACCGCCGGTGGCGCGGATCCGTCGGTGCTTGCGGAGGTGCGCGATGCGCTGCTCGGCCTCGGGTACTCCGCCAGCGAGGTTCAGGCCGCGATGACCGAACTCGGTGATGCCCGCAACGATCCGGCTGCCGACGCGGCGGATCTGCTGCGCCGGTGCCTGCGCGTGCTCGGCTCCGGGGTCGTCGAGGGGGAGGGGGCGCGGCGATGAGCGACGCTGGTCAGCCGGATGACGGGGTGCTGGAACCCGAGGTGCTGCCGGGGGAGGACCGCCTGGATGCGAGCCTGCGTCCCACCCGACTCGCCGAGTTCGTCGGCCAGGAACGGGTACGACGCCAGCTCCAACTGGTCCTGACCGGCGCGCGGCAGCGTGGCCAGGCCGCCGACCACGTCCTGCTGTCCGGGGCTCCCGGGCTCGGCAAGACCACCCTGGCCGCCATCGTGGCCGCCGAGGTCGGCGCGTCGTTCCGGGCGACCTCGGGCCCCGCGATCGAACGCCCGGGGGACCTGGCCGCGATCCTGACGGGCCTCGAACCCGGCGACGTGCTGTTCGTCGATGAGGTCCACCGACTCCCCCGCACGGTCGAGGAGGTCCTCTACCCGGCGATGGAGGACTTCAAGCTCGACATCGTCGTCGGCAAGGGGCCCGGTGCCCGGTCGATCCGGTTGGACCTGCCGCGCTTCACGATGGTCGGCGCCACCACCCGGACGGGCCTGATCGCCTCGCCGCTGCGTGACCGGTTCGGCTTCTCCGCCCAACTGGAGCACTACGAGGTGGACGAGTTGCTGGCCATCGTCCTGCGATCGGCCGGCCTGCTGGAGATACAGATCGACGATCGCGGATCGCGGGAGATCGCCGGGCGCTCCCGTGGGACCCCGCGGATCGCCAACCGGCTGCTGCGTCGGGTCCGCGACTACGCCGAGGTGGAAGCCGACGGGTCGATCGACCTCATGGTCACCCGCGCCGCGTTGGAGGTGTTCGACGTCGACGACCTGGGTCTGGATCGGTTGGACCGGCGTGTGCTCGAAGCGCTCGTCGACCGGTTCGGCGGCGGCCCGGTCGGTCTGACGACCCTGGCGACCACCGTGTCCGAGGAACCCGACACCATCGAGGATGCGGTCGAGCCGTTCCTGCTGCGCTGCGGGCTCGTGCAGCGCACCCCCCGGGGCCGGATCGCGACCGCCGGCGCCTACGCCCACCTCGGCCGTCCGGTCCCGCCACCCGGCGCGGTGGTCCCACCCCGCACGCCGGGTGCGGTGCCGCTGTTCGACGACGAACGGTTCGATGAGGACCTCGGGGACGACGACCCGCCCCCACATGCCCGGTAGGATGCCCGACTGACGCGCCCGCCGTTGGCGGGCGCCGACGTGCACCCGTGGCCGTGACCTGCTGTGACCTGTCACGCCCATCCGTCCACGCACGGTGCGGTGCGCGTCACCTCTGACCCCGATCGCCGCCCGGTGATCTGCTGACACGTTCCTGCGAAAAGGTTTTCCTGTGGAGGCCATCGGCTCACTCGCCCTGCCGATCCTGTTCATCGGTGTGCTGTACCTGCTGCTGATCCGTCCGCAGCAGAAGCGGACCAAGGAGCACAAGAACCTCGTCCAGAGCCTCTCCGTTGGCGACGACGTCGTCACGATCGGGGGGATGCACGGCCGCGTCGCCGACCTCACCGACGAGACGATGGACCTCGAGGTCACCGACGACATCATCCTGCGCTTCCAGCGGACATCGCTGGCGCGGGTGGTGCGCGATGACGTGATCGAGGATGTCGACGATGATGTGGCGGACGACGAGGACCTCGTGGATGACGCCGTCGATGCCGACGACGCCGACGACGCCGACGAGAAGTGAGTTCCGAGCACCCGCCCGTCGAACCCGCCGTGGGCGGGGAGGGCGAGGCGCGCGGTGAGTCGCCGGGGCTCGCCCCACCGGTGGAGGATCCCGCACCGTCGGCCATGACCGATCCGGCCTCAGCGATCCTCGATTCCGCCGAGGCGGCGCTGGTCCGGGGCGTCGATGCGTCGGCCGCCGTGCGCGAGGCGGCGGAGGTGGCGCTCGACGCCGAACGGCGGACCGGGTCGCACGTCGACATCCTCACCCGGTTGCAGCAGGACGAGGTCGTCAGCGCGTTCATCAAGCTGTCGGACCAGTTCCTCGGCGCGCAGGGGTTCACGGAGCACGGCTTCCGGCATGCCAACCTCGTCGGTCGCATCGCCAACAACGTTTTGCGGCACCTCGGCGCGGATGAGGATCTGTGCGAGCTGGCCGCGATCGCCGGCTACATGCACGACATCGGCAACGTGGTCACCCGCGCCAACCACGGGCTGTCGGGGGCCTGGATCGCCTACGACGCGTTGCGGCGCCTGGAGGTCGATCCGTACCGGATCGGGCTGGTACTCTCTGCGGTCGGGAATCACGAGGAACAGTACGGGTCGTCGATCGGACCCGTCGGAGCCGCGGTCATCCTGGCTGACAAGGCCGATGTGCACCGCAGTCGGGTCCGCAAGGGAGCGGATACGACCGCCGACATCCACGACCGTGTGAACGATGCGGTGACGCATTCGTTCCTCCGTGTTGACGCCGACGCGGCGACCATCACGCTGGAACTGACCCTCGACACCGACCGGTCGACGGTCATCGAGTACTTCGAGATCTTCCTCGAGCGCATGATCATGTGTCGCCGCGCAGCCCGGACACTCGGGTGCGACTTCCTCATCACCGCCAACGGCGTTCCGCTCGGCTGACACCGGGTCGTCCCGCCACCCTTCAGGACCTCTGACGTGAACAAGAAACCTGTCATCGGCGCGCTGGCGTTCTCGCTGGCGATCGTGATGGCCGCCGGCATCTACCTGGGACTCGGTGCGCGCCCGCAACTGGGGCTCGACCTGCAGGGCGGCATCAGCGCGGTCTACACCGCCGAACTGCCCGATGATGTGGAGACACCCGAGGACTTCGAGGACATCCTCGACGAGACCATCGAGGTCATCCGTGCCCGGGTCGACTCGTTGGGGGTCGCGGAGCCCGACATCTCGCGGTCCGGCACCGACGTGCTGGTGCAGTTGCCGGGTGTCGCTGACGCCGACCGTCTCCAGGAACTGATCGGCACGACGGCGCAGCTGACGTTCCGCAAGGTGATCGCAACCGTGCCGCCCGGCGCCGAGCCCCAGCCAGCGACGGGTGACGTGCCCGCCATCCCAGGCTACGACGAGGGGCCGGACTGCACGGCACCCGTCGACGAACGCGAAGAGCTGGGTACCGACGAACGTGGCCTGATGTGCGGCACCGAGGACGAGTCGCAGCCCGATCCCGAGACGGGCGAACTGCTGGTGCCGAAGTACTTCGTCGAGCCCGCCGCCCTGACGGGGGACCGCATCGATGATGCGTTCGCCGCCTTCGGCCAGGCGGGCGGCCTTGCGGTGTCCCTGGAACTCGACAGCGAGGGCGCGGCCGAGTTCGCCGAGATCACCGCCGAGTTGGCCTGTGAACGCGATCAGGGGTTCCCGGGGCAGGGACGCTTCGCGATCACCCTCGACGGCATCGTGGAGTCCGCCCCGACGATGGCACCAGGTGTGCAGTGCGGGGTCGGCATCCGGGACGGGTCCGCGTCGATCACCGTGGGTTCCGCCGGCTCCCAGCAGGAGCAGGAAGAGGAGGCCCAGGACCTGGCGCTGATCCTGCGGACCGGTGCGCTGCCGATCTCGCTCGAAGCGGCGACCTTCGAGACGGTCTCTGCGACCCTCGGTGCGGACTCCCTGCAGGCGGGGCTCCTGGCCGGACTGATCGGCCTGGCGCTCGTCGGCGTGTGGTTGATCGGCTTCTACCGGATCCTCGGGGTCGTGGCGATGCTGGAACTGGTCGTCTTCGGGGTGATCGTCATGGCGTTGATCTCGCTGCTCGGCGAGGTCGGGTTCGCCCTGACGTTGGCTGGGGTCGCGGGGCTGATCGTGTCGATCGGGATCGCCGCCGACTCCTCGATCATCTTCCGTGAACGGATCCGTGACGAGGTCAACCTCGGCAAGACGGTCCGTTCGGGCGTGCAGAAGGCGTTCACCTCCGCGTTCCGCACGAACCTCGCCGGCAACACCGTGACGCTGACCGCCGCGGTGATCCTGTACTTCCTCGCGGTCGGTCCGGTCCGCGGCTTCGCACTGATGCTCGGGATCGCCACGGTGCTGGACCTGTTCATCCTCTACTTCTTCACCCGACCGATCGTGTTCCTGTTGGCCAACACACGCTTCGTGAACCGAAAGACGGTGCGTGCCGCCGACACGGCCGCCGTCGTGACCGCAGGGAGCCGCCGATGAGGACGCCGACGTTCGACTTCGTGGGCAACGCTCCCCGGTGGGCGATCCTCTCGGCGGTCCTGATCCTGTCCGCGGTGATCGTCGTGTCCTTCCGGGGTCTGGATCTGTCGATCGACTTCGTGGGCGGCAACTCCTACACGATGACCGACGTGCGACCGGACCTGCAGTCCGGTGAGCTCCGTGAGACCGCCGAGGCCGCGGGGGCCGAGGACGTGGTCGCGCAGATCCAACTCGACGGCGACCAGGCCATCGGGGCCGTGGTCCGTACCGAGTCCATGGAGCCAGGCAGCCCGGAGTCCATCGCGGTCCGCGATGCGCTGGTCGAGGCCGCCGAGGCCGGCGAGGTCTCGGTCAACTTCGTCGGCCCGACCTGGGGGCAGCGCATCACCCAGCAGGCGCTCGAGGCGTTGGTCGTCTTCCTGATCGCGATCGTGATCTACATCTCGTTCCGGCTCGAGTTCAAGATGGCGATCGCCGCGCTCGTGGCGCTGGTCCACGATCTGGCGATCACGATCGGCGTGTACGCCCTGGTCGGGTTCAACGTGTCACCGGCGACGGTGATCGCGCTGTTGACCATCCTCGGTTACTCGTTGTACGACACGGTGGTGGTCTTCGACCGCGTCAAGGACAACTCGATCGGGCTCGGGGACCCCGGCCGACGGACGTACGCGGAACTCGTCAACACCTCGTTGAACGAGGTGCTGTGGCGTTCCATCAACACCTCGGTCACCTCGCTGCTCCCGGTCGGCGCGTTGCTGTTCATCGGTGGGCAGGTGCTCGGTGCGACGACCCTGCAGGACCTGGCGTTGGCCCTGTTCATCGGTATGGCGGTCGGGATCTACTCATCGCTGTTCGTCGCGGGTCCGTTCCTCGCCTGGTGGAAGATGCGCGACCCCGAGGAGGTCCGCCGGGCCGCCAGGGTCGCCAAGAACGAAGCCGATGGTGGCGAGGTTGCTGACGACCCCGCACCCGTCCAGGCGCCCGCGCCGGGTTCACCGGAGTCGCGTGCACCGATCACCACCGAGTACGTCCGCGGACAGGGCAGGGGCAAGAAGCGCAAGAAGAAGCGCTGAGCCGCCCGTCAGGCCCGCCGGGAACCCTGGAGCCGATCATGCAGTTGCAGTTCGATGCCGCCATCCTGTCCGCTCGCGTCCGCGACGTCGTCGACTACCCGAAGCCCGGGGTCACCTACAAGGACATCACGCCGCTGCTGCTCGATCCCGTCGCGTTCTCGACCGCGATCGACGTGCTGGTGATGCACTTCGGCCGCGGGACGGTGGACAAGGTCGTCGGGATCGAGGCCCGCGGCTTCATCCTGGCGGCGCCGGTCGCCTACCACATCGGTGCCGGGTTCGTCCCGGCGCGCAAGGCCGGCAAGTTGCCCTCCGAGAGCCGCTCGGTCGCCTACGAACTGGAGTACGGCGCGGAGAGCCTGGAGATCCACGACGACGCGATCGACCCGGGTGACCGGGTCATGATCGTGGACGACGTGCTCGCCACCGGGGGAACGGCTTCGGCCGCCGCTGAGCTCGTGGAACAGCTCGGGGGCACCGTCGCCGGGTTCGGGTTCCTGATCGAACTGGACTTCCTGGCCGGTGCGGCCAAGCTCGTCGGTCACCGTCACATCTCGCTCCTGCACTACTGAGGGGTCGCTGAACCGCGTTCCGTGGGCGGTACGCTGGACCCCGGACCCCTTCAGTGGAGGAACCGCTGGCAGCCGATCAGACCGGAACGCAGGATGTCCGGGACACCCGTCCCGGACAGATCCCCCCGCGTCCTTCCGGTGTGCAACGGGTCCTGGCGAAACTACCGTTGGTCCAGCGCGACACGCCACCACCTGAGCTCGATGAACTGGCCGTCGCGATCCGCGCGGCCGGGAAGGCGGACCTGCGCGAGGTCGTGCGTGCCTACCGGTACGCGGAGCTGATGCACGAAGGGCAGCGCCGCCGGTCCGGTGAGGCCTACATCACCCACCCGGTCGCGGTCGCCACCGAACTCGCGCAACTCGGACTCGGGACCCCGACCCTGGTCGCCGCATTGCTCCACGACACCGTCGAGGACACCCCGGCCACCCTCCAGGACGTTCGCGAGGGCTTCAGCGACGAGGTCGCCCACCTGGTCGACGGGGTCACCAAACTCGATCGCATCCACGTCGATTCCAAGCAGGAGCAGCAGGCCGAGACGCTGCGCAAGATGATCATGGCGATGGCCAAGGACATCCGCGTCCTGGTCATCAAGCTCGCTGACCGTCTGCACAACATGGAGACGATCGGGCACATGCCACGCGACGCGCAGAAGCGCATCGCGACCGAGACCCTGGACATCTACGCACCACTGGCTCACCGCCTGGGTATGCAGAACTTCAAACTACGGCTCGAGGATCTCGGGTTCGGGGCCCTGCACCCCAAACGGTTCGAGGAGATCGTCGCCCTCGTCGAGGAGCGCAACCCCGAACGTGAGGTCCTGCTCGACGAGGTCATGGATTCACTGCGGGAACAACTGCGGGAGCTCAAGATCCGTGGCGAGGTCACTGGACGCCCCAAGCACTACTACTCGATCTACGAGAAGATGGTGCTGCGCGGCAAGGAGTTCGACGAGATCCACGACCTGGTGGGCATCCGGGTGATCGTGGGGTCGGTCCGCGACTGTTATGCGGTCCTCGGACAGGTGCACGCGACCTGGCGTCCGGTCCCCGGGCGGTTCAAGGACTACATCGCGATGCCCAAGGTCAACCTCTACCAGTCGCTGCACACCTCGGTGATGGGGCCCCGCGGCCGGCCGATCGAGATCCAGATCCGCACCCGCGCCATGCACCAGACCGCCGAGTTCGGTGTCGCCGCCCACTGGAAGTACAAGGACACCGGTCGGTCCGGCGCGGACGAGGAGACCGGCACCGAGGACCTGCCCTGGGTCGAGCAGCTCCTGGAGTGGCAGCAGGAGGTCCAGGAGCCGGGTGACTACCTCGAATCCCTCAAGATCGACCTCTACCAGGACGAGGTGTTCGTCTTCACGCCCAAGGGCGACGTCATGGGCCTGCCCGCGAACGCCACCCCGATCGATTTCGCCTACGCCGTGCACACCGAGGTCGGCCACCGCTGCATCGGCGCCCGCGTCAACGGCCGGCTGGTGCCGTTGGACCACCAGCTGACCAACGGCGACACCGTCGAGGTGATGACCTCCAAGGCGGAGGATGCGGGTCCGTCACGTGACTGGCTCAAGCTCGCCGCATCGACCCGGGCCCAGTCGAAGATCCGTGCCTACTTCAACCGGGAACGGCGCGAGGACGCGATCGTCCGGGGCCGGGACTCCGTCGCGCGGGCGCTGAAGCGCAAGGGCATCGGGTACGCGCGTTCCATGGCCGCCGGCGACCTGACCGACGTGGCGCACGTCCTGAACTACAAGGACACGGAGGCACTGTTCCGTGCGGTCGGCGAGGGCCACGTCGCGGCATCGACCGTCGCGAACCAGCTGGTCAACGAACTCACGGAGGTCGAGGAAGAGACGGTCGAGTCGTTCTCGGACACGATCACCCAGGCGCCGATCCGGATCGGTGAGGGCGTCGGGGAGGACGTCGAGGTCGAGGGTTCCGGCGGCATGCTGGTCAAGCTCGCCCGCTGCTGTACGCCGGTGCCCGGTGATGCGATCGTCGGGTTCGTGACCCGTGGTCGCGGCGTCAGCGTCCACCGCGCGGACTGTCCGAACGTTTCCGACCTCGAGCGTGATCCGGAGCGGTTCGTCCCGGTCGACTGGACGGGGGAGTCGACCTCGTCCTTCCGGGTCTCCATCCGGATCGAGGCGCTGGACCGGAAGCATCTGCTGCGGGACATCACCGCGGTGCTCGGCGATCTGCACATCAACATCACCTCCGCCCAGGTCATGACCCGCAAGGATCGCGTCGCCGCGTTGACCTTCACGTTCGAACTGGGCGACCCCACCCACCTCGAGTACGCGTTGCGCTCCGTGCGCGGCGTCGAGGGCGTCTACGACGCGTTCCGACTGGTGCCGCAGGCCTCGGGGAGCTGAGCGGGGGCCTCGCTGACCGACCGGAGATCAGCGGTCCGGCTCGCCGGGTCCGGGATGGCCGCGTGGTCGATCCGCCCGACGTGCGTAGTGCAGGAGTGCCAGGGCGCTGAGTCCGGACAGGATGGCGCCGCCGAAGGTCGAGGTGCCGTAGAACAGGTAGTTGACCGCCATCTCGGGTGGTGTGACCAGGGCGGCGATCAGCAGGATCCCCGTCAGCAGGAAGGCGGCCGCCCCGGCGATGGTGAACGGGGCGATGGCGTCGTAGCCACGGCGGCCCTGGAGCAACACGACGGCCAGCGCACCGAACGGCCAGGCGAACAGGATCAGGGTCAGCACCGTGATCCCTCCCGGACGCCCGTGGCCATGGTCATCGTGCCGCCACGGTACGGGGCCGCGGGCGGGGCGTGGGGACCCGCGACGACGGTCAGCCGACCTCGATGATCCGGGTGCTGACGAACGGCGGTCGGCCCTCACCGTCGGACGGATCGTCCTCGGCGACCTCGACGGTGTAGGTGCCGGGGTCGGACAGGGTCACGGTGTGCTCCCACGTGCCGCGTTCCGGACCGCCGGCGGTGGCCGTCACGAACGTGTCCTCGATGGCGACACCGTCGGGATCCAGGACCCGGATGAGGAAGGTGGCCTCGAAGACGGTCGCCTCACCGCCGAGCACGACCTCGCCCACCTCGGCGCTCGCGCCGTCGGGTCCCATCGGTGGGGAGGTGATCGTGATCGGTGACAGCGCGAACGGGTCCGGCTCGATCGGTTGCGAGAAGTCGACATGGCCCCACAGCCCGTCGATCGGCTCCCCGTCGATCCACAGCACCACCGCGTCGACGGTGTCGAAGGCCGTGGCGGTGTGGGCGAACTGGTTGGTGAAGGCGACCTCCTGGGCCGACGCGCCGCCCTGCTCGGCGAGTTCGCCGGACACATCGACGGTCAGGAGCCCGTCGTCGAGGCTGACGTCCAGGACCTCGACCCCGTCGGGCACGAGCGAGGTCAGCTCGGGGTCATGGGGTTCGGCGGAGAACAGCAGTTCCATCGCGGCACGCGCGACGGCGAGCGTCGGCGCGTCCAGCTGATGGCGTTCCGGCTCCACCCAGAAGCCGGAGTCGTCTGCCCGGACGAAGTAGACCTCCACGAACGGCAGGTCCTCGGCGTCCTCCGCGTCGTCGCCGTCGTCGGTCTCCGTCGGCGCGGCGTCATCGTCGGCGTCATCCGGCTGGTCGTCGGTCCCGTTGGGATCGTCGGGGGTGTCCGTCTCGTCGGTCGTGTCGTCGACGGGAGGTGGATCTTCGGCGTCAGGGCTCTGCCCGCAGGCCTGGGCTCCGACCAGCACCACCGCGATGAGCAGCGCGAGGGACCGCCACGGAAGTTCGGAACGCATGATCGAGCCTTTCCGCGGATCGCCCGCGTCGTGTGCTGCAGTGTCTCATCCGGTTGGCCGCGTCGCTGTCATCCTGTCAGACGCCCCGGGACGCTCCCGGGTTGCATCGGCAGCCAGGTAGCGTCACCGGTGCGGCCGCGCGCAGCCCGCGCGTCCCGTGATCGCGAACCACGTGGCAGGAGGAAGTCGTGACAGATCGGTTCGTCCTCGGTGCACCGCTCGGTCGGTGGCAGACCAACTGCTATCTGATCGGCGACCACGATCGGGGCAGCGGGGTGGTCATCGATCCCGGTGAGCACGGTGAAACGCAGGTGCCGACGATGCTCGAACAGGCGCAGGTCACCTGCGAGGCGATCCTGCTGACCCACGGGCACCTCGACCACCTGTGGGCGGTGCCGTCGTTGGCGCGGAGCCTGGATGTGCCGGTGTTCCTGCACGCCGACGACCGGTGGCTGTGGGACGATCCCGCCGCCGCCTTCGGTGCCCCGCCGGAGCTGCTGGCCGCCGAGTTCGGGATCGAGTGGGACCCTCCGACGGACCACCTCGAAGCTATTGCCGACCATCAGACGGTCGCCTTCGCCGGCATCGACTTCCACGTCCGGCACAACCCCGGTCACACTCCGGGCCACGTGACCTACCTCGGCCGGCAGTTGGCCGGTGTGCCGATCGGGTTCGCGATGGGTGCGGCCGATGAGGCCACGCAGGACGTGCTGTTCGCCGGTGACCTGATCTTCGCCGGCTCGATCGGGCGGACCGATTTCCCCCGCGGGTCGATGGAGGACATGTACACCTCCCTGGTCGACACCGTGCTCGCACTCGAGGACGACACGCTGATCCTCACCGGGCACGGCCCCGACACCACCGTCGGGCGCGAGCGCGCCACCAACCCCTTCCTGCACGAAGCGGCCTCCCGCCGCGCCCAGAGCTGAGGACCCCGTGACCAGCATCGACGCGAACCCGCCGTCCGGCACCCGTGACTACCTGCCCGCCGAGGTGGTCCGGCGCGAGCGTGCCTTCAGCACCATCCGCGACACCTTCCACCGGCACGGGTTCGAGCCGCTCGACACGCCCGCCTTCGAACGCCTGGACGTGCTGACGGGCAAGTACGGCGAGGAGGGCGACCAGCTCATCTTCAAGATCCTGCGTCGAGGTGACCACGAGGCCTCGGGCGATGCGGACCTCGCGCTGCGCTACGACCTCACCGTGCCGCTGGCGCGGGTCGCGGCGCGCTACGGCTCGCAGCTGCCGACCCCGTTCAAGCGCTACCACATCGCCCCCGTCTGGCGGGCCGACCGCCCCGGCAAGGGACGCTTCCGCGAGTTCTTCCAGTGCGACCTCGACACGGTCGGATCGGACTCGCTGGTCGCGGACGCCGCCACGATCCAGGCGGTGGCCGACGTGCTGGACCGGCTGGGGTTGACGGGGTTCCGTATCCAACTCAACGCCCGGCCCGCGCTGGCCGGCCTGATCGAGGCCTACGGGGTGCCGGCCGAGTTGGAGGGGTCGGCCCTGGTGGCGCTCGACAAGCTCGACAAGGTCGGTGCGGACGGGGTCGCGCGGGAACTGGTGGAGCGCGGTGTCCCGCACGCCGCGGTGGACGCACTTGTTGGCGACCTGGGCTCCGCCGACCTTGCCGGGGCCGTCCGGGAGCGGTTGGCGTCGACCGAACGGGGCCGTGACGGCCTGGCGCAGGTCGACCGGGTCCTGGAACTGGTCGGTGAGGTGCCGGGCGGGACACTCGCGTACGCGCCGGTGCTGGCCCGGGGGTTGACCTACTACACCGGCCCGGTCTTCGAGGTCGTCCACGACGGCCTGGACGCGACGATCGCGGCGGGCGGCCGGTACGACGGGTTGGTCGGGATGTTCCAGGCCAACGACGTGCCGGCGACGGGTGGGTCGCTCGGGATGGAGCGGATCCTGCTGCTGCTGGAGCAGGCCGAGGCCGCCTCCGACACGCGGTCTGGTCCGGACGTGCTGGTCACCGTGATGGACGAGGAGGGGGCGGCCGACGCGATGAAGCTCGCGACGCAGTTGCGCGACGCGGGGTTCACCACGGACCTGTACACCGGGGGTGGGAGCCGCAAGCTCGGCAAGCAGCTGAAGTACGGGGACCGTCGCGGCGCCCACACGGCCATCATCCGCGGCGCCGACGAACGCGCCGCGGGTACGGTCGCCGTCAAGGATCTGGCCTCCGGTGATCAGACCACGCTCGATCAGAGCGAGCTGGTCGCCCACCTGGGCGCGCTGCTCGGTCGGTGACCGCCACCTCGGTGCTGCTGGCGGCCCCGCCGCGTGACGTCTGATCGCTCCACCTTCGAACAGTGAGTTCCCCGTGACCATCACCCCCTTCGGTTCCCTGCGCACCCACGGTGCCGGCACGCTGCGTGCCGAGCACGTCGGCGACACCGTCACCATCGCCGGGTGGGTCGACACCCGCCGCGACCACGGCGGGG
>Ga0207421_10002718_pt1 | contig 21719 bp, 18 predicted proteins | sample SodLakKL_010_SED_4_FD_187542 | JGI IMG/M metagenome (GOLD analysis project Ga0207421, IMG submission 187542) | Alkaline sediment microbial communities from Lake Tanatar, Kulunda Steppe, Russia - 8KL_010_SED (SPAdes) (version 2) | ecosystem: Environmental > Aquatic > Non-marine Saline and...
TGTAACCTGTACTTCAAATTTTGTTCTGAAGCAAGTGAATTGGTAACCATTCATGGGGTGTCGGAGCCATGCAAGGTTGCCTGTCTGAAACGCTGGTAATGCCTATCTTTCACACTGTCCCTCCAGGCGGGTATCTCATAAGTTACGCCATCTTCACATTTAGCGCTTGACGCAAAGTGTGAAAATGTGCCGGGGGCTGGCCCCGTCTTTGCTTGAAGTTTTTTTTGTGACAATGTTTGCAGGGCAGGTCATTAAAAACTTGCTAGAGTGGCAAAAGTTATTATTATTGATAATGGGATTATGGGGTATGGACTATGAATCAGGTGTGCATCAGTCAAAGATTGTATTTTACCCATAATCCTTAACCCATAATCCACACACAAAATTCTCAAGACGGTTGTAAGGAAAACTATATGTTTAGATTTGATAATACTTATGCCCGGCTGCCGGAGGCATTTTATGCCAGGGTGGCGGCGGCCAGGGTCCCAAGTCCCCGGCTTATCAAGTGGAACAGTGAACTGGCTGATGAATTGAGCAGGGAACGTCTGCAATATACGGAAGAAGAACTTGCTGATTACTTTTCCGGCAACAGGGAGCTGCAGGGTTCTGATCCCATTGCCCTGGCTTATGCCGGACACCAGTTCGGAAGCTTTGTACCCAGCCTGGGAGACGGCAGGGCGCTTCTTCTGGGGGAGGTAGTCAATTCCAGGGAACAGCGTTTTGATCTGCAGCTCAAGGGTTCAGGCCGGACACCTTTTTCCCGGGGCGGGGACGGCAAAGCCCCCCTGGGTCCTGTTTTGCGGGAATACCTGGTCAGTGAGGCCATGCATCACCTGGGGCTGCCCACTTCCAGGTCCCTGGCAGCTGTTTTGACCGGAGAGCCGGTTTACCGGGACAGGGCCTTGCCCGGAGCGGTCCTCACCCGGGTAGCTTCAAGTCATATCCGCATCGGCACCTTTGAGTATTTTGCTTCCAGACAGGACCATGAGAACCTGAAAACCCTTCTGGATTATACCATCCAGAGGCACTATCCCGAAATCAGGGGGGAACCGGACGCCCCGGTTCTTTTTCTTGGAAAAGTAGGGCGGTTGCAGGCTGAACTGGTGAGCGGATGGATGGCCCTGGGCTTTATCCATGGAGTCATGAATACCGACAACATGTCCGTGGCCGGCGAAACCATAGACTACGGACCCTGCGCCTTTATGGATGAGTTCAGCCATGACCGGGTGTACAGTTTTATCGACCAGGGCGGCCGGTATGCATATTCCAGCCAGATGCCCATAGTACTCTGGAATCTTTCCCGGCTGGCGGAGTGTCTGCTGCCGCTGATGCCCCAGGACAGTAAAGAAGCCGTGCCCATCCTGGAAAATGAGCTTGCAAGCACTCAGGAATTTCTGGAGCGCAGGGCCCATGAGAAAATGTGCAGCAAGCTGGGCATCTTTGACAGTCCCGGGCCGCAGGACAAGAAATTGGTCAAGGACTGGCTGAGCTACCTGGAGAGGGAAAATCTTGACTTTACCCAGAGCTTCAGAAATCTTGCAGAGCTTGTAAGTTTAAGCAATTATCCAGGATGGTTCAGTCCCGGCAATGAATTAAAGGAGTTCTGTGACCGCTGGCGCAGGAGGGTCATGCAGCAGGGACTGGACCCGGAAGAGATAAAAAACAGGATGAATGAGCACAACCCGGTGTTCATCCCCCGCAACCACAAGATTGAACAGGTCATTGAGGCCGGCAATCAGGGTGATTTCAGCCTGTTTCATGAGATGAGCGAGCTTCTGAAGAATCCTTATCAGGAGCAGGAGGGATTTAATAGCTATACTCTGCCTCCCAGGCCTGAAGAAATGGTGGCCAATACTTTTTGCGGAACCTGATTAGACAGGGCCTCTGCGGGATCTCAAGCCCTTTACACTTAGCAAGTTTCTTGAGAATATCCCCACGCCGACTTCCTGTATAAGAGGAAAACATGACAGACAACCGGCATTGCTCCAAAAACAGCATGCTTCTTTTCAAGAACGATCCAGAGGATTGCCTTGAAGTCCTAAAAAACGCCCCCATAGGAATCTTCACTTCTTCCCCCCAGGGCAGATTCCTGTCGGTCAATCCCGCCCTGTCCCATCTGCTGGGCTATGACTCCGCGGAAAAACTGATTGATTCCATCACCCATATCTGTTCCCAGATCTATGCAGATCCTGAAGAAAGGGAAGCTTTGGAGAGGATCCTCAATGATCACGGTCAGGCCGCGAACTACGAATGCCGCTGGATGCGCCGGGACGGCAGTGTTGTCTGGGTCTCCAACAGCATACATGCTGTCCGGGACGAAAACGGCAGCATCACGCATTACCAGGCCTTTGTCCTGGACATAACCTGCCGCAAGCAGAACGAAAGATCCCTGTACGAGAGCGAAAAGCGCTACCGGAATCTGGTGGAATATCAGAATGATCTCATAGTCAGGGTAGATCCGGAATACAGGTTTACATACGTTAAAGATGATGCGCGTCATAAAAACAGACATCTGCAGGTACATCGTGCAGCAATCATTTTGAATTGAACTGTTGTAAGATTTCAATAAAACTGTCCATCAGGTACGGATCGAACTTGGTCCCGGAGAAGCGCTTCAGCTCGGCTATTGCATCTTCGGGGTCCAGAGCCCTGCGATAGGGCCTGTCGCTGGTCATGGCGTCATAGGCGTCAGCAATGGCCAGGATGCGGCACTCTATGGCGATCTCCTCCCCTTCCAGGCCCAGGGGATAGCCCTCACCGTCCCAGCGCTCGTGGTGTTTGAGTATCAGGTCGGCTATTTCTGCCAGATCATTACTGGACCGGGCTATGCGGTAGCCCTTTTCAGGGTGCTGGCGCATGATCTTCCACTCATCCTCAGTGAGGGGACCCTCCTTGAACAGGACATGATCCGGGATGCCCACCTGGCCCAGATCGTGCATCCGGGCCAGAAGATCAAGGTTCGAGAGCTGCTTCTGGGACAGCCCCGCCTGTTCTCCCAGCAGGCGACACAGGTCCTCCAGTCTCTGAGCATGTCCGTGGGTGATGAAATCCCTTTCCTTAAAGGCGGCCAGAATTGTCTGCATGATCTGGGACCGGGCGGTCACACGATGATTCAGCTTGTCCCTGTACATGAGATCGTCGGCTTCCTTGAAGACCGCAAAGAGATCCCTGGTATCGTCCCCGGCCACAGCCATACCCACGGAAAGGCTAAGGGGCAGCTGTGCATCCTGTTTCTCCCGGTTGTACTTCTCCACCCTGGACCTGATGCGCTGCACGATCTCTATCCCGGCTTGAGCATCTATCCCCGGCAGAATGGCTGCGAATTCATCACCCCCGGATCTGCTCACGATGTCTGAAGCACGGAATGCCTCCTGTAAGATATCCGCAGTGAGCTTCAAAATCATGTCCCCCTGTTCATGTCCGAACATGTCGTTGACCGGCTTCAATCCGTCAACATCTATGGAGATGATGCCTACAGGATACTCCCGGCTCTTATTCAGACGATTCAGCTCGTTTTCCAGGTAAGCCCGGTTGTAAAGTCCGGTGAGCTGATCATGCAGGCTCAGATGCTTGAGCATTTCCTCGTTGCGCTTGCGCTCGGTGATATCCGAACAGGAGCAAATCACGTATTTCACTCTTCCGCTGGGATCAAGCTTGGGTGTCTTGATGATCTCCATCAGACGCTGCTGGCCCCTTGCATTGTACACCCATTCTTCAGTATGAATCTGTTTCCCTGTTTGGAAAACCTGGATGTTGCCATCGTGACAGATACGTGCCTCCTCTTGGGTAAATAAGTCCCAAATTTTCCTGTGCTGCATCTCCTCCCGTGTCAGGCCGAAGAAATCCGCATGGGCCTGGTTTACAGAGCCATAGGTTTCGGGGTCCTTAAGATACCATATCTGGACAGGGACAGATTCCAAAAGCAAGGACTGCTCCTCAGTCATACTCCGGAGAGATTCTTCAGCCTGCTTGCGGTCTGTGATATCAAAAATATAATGGACATAAAGATCATCTGAAAGGGGTGCCCATATTCCTTTATACCAGGACCCTCGGTATTCCACCTCGATCTCTTGCAACTGGCCGCTTTTCCATAACTCAGGTGCCCGGCAGAAAGGGCAGGGGTCATGGCGCAACGCTACTGTCTGGAAACATTTTTTACCCGGAACCGCACTCATTTCATGCCCCGCCCTGTTGGAGGCTATAATTTCCCGGGTATCTTTCTTCAGAATTAAAGCAACACAGTTAGGTATATTGTCCAGCAGGGCATTTCTCAAGACATACTCTTCTTCCAGTTGTTTCTCCATCAGTTTGCGCTGGGTGATATCGCGGGCAATGCCGCACAGACCTGTGATTTGTCCGTGCTTATCCTTCAGCGGAACTTTAATAGTGTGAAAGTACCGCTCCCGGCCATTTACCTGCTTACAGGGATATTCCTCCATTACATTCCCCGTCAGCACTTTTTTGTCAGTTTTCTCAATATGTTCCCCGAATTCAGGACCAAACAGGTCGCGGTCCGTTTTGCCGAGCATATCCCTGGCGTTCATGCCAAGCAGGGATTCCGTGGCTGCATTGACTTTGACGTAGCGAAGCATGGAGTCTTTGATAAAGATGGAATCCTCGGCTGAGTCGATGACAGCCTTTAAAAGTTCCTGGCTTTGCCTCAGAGCCTCCTGGGTACGTTTAAGTTCAGTGATATCTGTAACGTCCGCGGCAAACCCCTGATGGGCAACGGTTACCCCGTTGTCTCTAACAGCACGGGCATTTATGGATACCCAAAAGAACGTCCCGTCCCTGCGGCGAAACCGGCACTCATGATTAAACACCTCTTCTTTTTCTTGCAGAAGACTGTTTAACGAATCCCATTCTTTGGGATCTGCGTACAGGTGCTGGGCAATGTCTGTGATGGAATGCATAAGTTCTTGCGGAGAACTATACCCGAGCATGCGGGCCATGGCATGGTTGGCCGACAGAAATCTGCCCCGGGGGGTAGAGGTGAAGATGCCCATGGGGGCGTTTTTGAGTGTTTCAAGAATATCCCGGGAATCACCCTGGACAAAAAGCCCGGTGTCTGTGGAGGGATGCCGGCTTTTTCCCATGCTTTACTCCTAAAGAGACAGTTGAGGTGGGAACTCCAGGAGCTTTCAGTAGAGAGCTGCAGTAAGACTGTAAAAGAAAGCTGTCTCAGAGCCGTTTATGAAACGAGTGTTCCGACCCATTGGGTTTTTTATAGTTTGCCGTATCTATTAACTTAATTTTTGAATTGATATCAAGGAGGGAACCTTTTTGGTATGTTTTTGTCTGTGCTCTTTCTCCAATCATTCCGGGGTAATCGGCAAAAAATATTTTTGATGAAAACAGGACAAAAAGATGAGCAACGGTAAGTTTCAAGAAAGATGTCGCTTCTAGGCCGCAATTTTTTCTGTGTTAGAGGTTCTTTTTTTGTTCAGGGTGACTTTTTGCAGTCACATCCATGATGGCGTCTTCGCTTCGTGAAAGGGTATGCCTATTTGATAAGCCTCTTGCGCATGGACCTGATGCTCAGGAAGTAAAAAATCACTGCAAGCAGAGTCAGGTAGGAAAGGCTGACCAGCAGGCTTGATTCCATGCTGCCCATGGTGGCAAGTCTGGTCAGTTCCACCAGGTGATACAAGGGCGAAAGCTGGGCCAGATACTGACCCCACTCCGGCAGGCTGGAGACCGGGAAAAATGTTCCGCTGAACAGAAAAAGAGGGGTCACCAGCAGAAAGAAGGGCAGGTTGAACATGTCGATACTTGGAGTGATCCCGGTGAAGAACATGCCCGCGGAACCAAAAACCATCCCCCCGAGAAAGGCCAGGGGAATTACCAGTAAAGCCCAGGGGTAGACTGCAAAACCAAAGGCTGAAATTACTCCCAGGATTATGGTTGAAGCCAGCATGGACTTGGTGGCTCCCCAGACGATCTCCGCGGTGATCACTTCTTCCAGGGACAGGGGCGTGGCCAGCATGGCATCAAAGGTCTTCTGGTAGTACATGCGCACAAATGAAGCATAAGTGGTTTCAAAAAAGGCGTTGAACATTATGGCCGTGGCCAGAAGGGCCGGGGCAATGAACCGGATGTAGCTCAATTGGTCACCAGCATAGACCACGTCTCCGATGAGCCCACTCAGGCCTATTCCGAATGCGGCCAGATAGAAAAGGGGTTCCAGAAGGGGAACCATGAAGTTGACCTTCCAGATGCGGCGGTAAACTATGAGGTTTCTCTTCCAGACCGGCAGGAACAAAAAAGTCAGATGGCTTTTTTTCATTCCCGAAGCTCCCTTCCGGTGAGGCGCAGAAACACGTCTTCAAGGGACCCGCTGCGAAACAGACATTTGTCCGGGCAGAACTTCTGCCTGATGATCCTGCCCAGCCCGTTCAGATCGTCAGTGTAAATGATCAGCCTGTCGGCCAGCTTTTCGTGGCTGATTTGTTTTTGTTCCACAAAGCTTTGAAGCTCCTCCCCGGGACTTTCCACCTCTATGACCGATGTTCCGGCAAATTCACGGATCAGTCCATCAGGAGAACCCTGTACCAGGATCCTGCCATGGTCCATGATTACAATCCTGTGACAGAGGTTGGCCGCCTCTTCCATGTAGTGGGTGGTCAGGACCAGGGTCAGCCCCCTGCTCTGCAGGTCTTTGAGCTTGTCCCAGACCTGGTGTCTTGACTGGGGGTCCAGACCTGTGGTGGGTTCGTCCAGGATGATCAGAGTGGGCTCGTTGATCAGGGCCCTGGCCAGCATGAGCCGCCTGGCCATGCCCCCGGAGAGCTGGCTGACCTGGGCGTTTTTTTTGTGGGTCAGGGCAAAGAAGTGCAGAAGCTCCCGGGTACGTTCTGCAGCCTTTTTCCCGGGTATGCGGTAATACCCGGCGAAAATCAAGAGGTTTTGCTCAACGCTCAGGTCCGGGTCAAGGGTGTTTTCCTGCTGGCAGACCCCCATACGGGAGCGGATTTCCCTCCATTCAGTCTCAATGTCCAGGCCGAAGACCTTCATGCTTCCCGAACTCAATGGAGAAAATCCGTACATCATCCGGATGACCGAGGTCTTGCCCGCACCGTTGGGACCCAGAAGACCGAAGAATTCGCCTTCTTCCACCTTAAAGCTCAAGTTGTCCACGGCGGTGAACCGCCCGAACCTCTTGTCCAGGCCAGTGGCTTCAATTACCGGTTTTTCAGATCTCATCAGGGCATCTTATGCGGATCATAGAACATGATCAAGACCCTGGCCCTGTCTAAATACCGCAGGGCGGGTGTTGCCGGATTTGTTGCCGGATGGTGTTTTTTGGGGTATGGGTGCCAACAGGGTGAAACCCGCAGGCCCCCGGGGCACCCCCCTCCAATATTTCTGGGACTCATTACCTGCGTTTTCTTCTGCTAATACTATCCTGACACATAGGGTCATCTTCCAATGGAGGCTTTGTGTATTTCCCTGTGGCAGAAATCCAAGTGGCCCCGGACTGCATGTACGCTGGAGCCAGGACCCAGAAATTTGTCCCGGCCGACTTGATCAAATGGGTCCTGACCTTCATCCTGATCTTTACCGGGGGACACTACATGCTTAGCTTGTTGTTTTAATTTATACGCTTATGGCAGCAAAAAACAGGAAACCATAAGCTGATCCGGACAGGAGTGAGACATGAAAGGCATGACTGATGTGGAACTCATTCGTATTTTTATGGGCGAATCAGCCCAGAAAGCAGGCAAGCCGGCGCATGAGCTTATCGTTGAAGAGGCCAGAAAGCGCGGCATGGCCGGTGTTACAGTCACCCGTGGTTTCATGGGGTTCGGGGCAAGCAGCTTTGTGCATACCGCCAAGATCCTCAGGCTATCGGAAGACCTGCCTGTTGTTGTGGAAATCGTGGATATACCTGACCGGGTGGCTGACTTTCTGCCTGTTCTGGAAGATATTGTTGAGGAAGGAACAGTGCTGGTGCTCAAGGGCAGGGCGGTCATGCATTGCCCCATGCGCATCCGGGACGTGATGAGCCGCGAGGTGGTTACGGTTGAACCCGGGACTCCGGTTTCTCAGGTGGCCAGGCTTTTGTTGCATAAAGGGGTCAAGGCGGCACCTGTGGTTGATAAAAACCGGATTGTGGGGATCATCACCGGCGGAGACCTTTTGCAGCGGGCATCCATGGACCTGCGACTTGAGTTGCAGACTCAGCTTTCTGCGGAGATGCAGGATGAGCAATTCCAGCTGCTGCAGACTAAAGGACTTGCAGCCCGGGACATCATGACCAGCCCGGCTCAAACCATCAATGTCAAAACCAACCTTTCTCAGGCCCTGGCCCGCATGACTGGAAAGGACATCAAGCGCCTGCCGGTGGTTGACGATGATGGAAAGCTCATGGGTATTGTCAGCCGGGTGGATGTATTGCGCTCTATTTCCAGGGCTGCCGCCATCACGGAGTCAATACCCGAACTTCCCCAAAGCCTGGGCCGGACAGCAGGTGAGGTCATGTTCCAGCAGGTGCCCACGGCATCCCCTGAATCTCCCCTGACCCAGGTGCTGGAACAGATTCTGGCCACGCCCCTGCGCCGGGTCGTGGTGGTGGACAGGGACATGAAAGTTCTGGGCATAGTGGTGGACGGGGATATTTTAGCCCGGCTTTCCCGGCAGAAAAAGACAGGGCTGCTTGGTTCCCTGATCTCCGCACTGTCCTCAACTGCAGAACTGCCCGCAGGTATTGAGGGATCAGTCCGGGAGGTCATGAACAAAGAGGTCCTTACCGTGCTGCCGGAAGCTCAGTTGACGGATGTTATACGAATCATGGTGGACAAGGGCGTTAAAAGGCTTGTAGTTGTTGACTCTGAAAAACGCCTGCAGGGAATTATTGACCGGGAAGTAGTCATGCGTGCCCTGGCCGCAGGAGAATGAAGCGGGGGATCACATGGGTTTTTCTGATGTTTATGTAGCTTTTGAAGTCCCTCTGACCGGGAACAGGGATAAGGATGAACCGATTATCTCCTATGCCGGGATGCTTCTGGGTACTGAATATTCAACTCCTGCGGATGAGATCTGCAGGATAGACATCTCCCTGAGCGACAGCGCTGTTCTACGGGATGCAATTATTGATTACTGGAATCTGATAAAATCTCTGCCCCGAGCGGCGGTTTATGTAGATGGCCGGAAAGCAGATCTTGATACCCTGAAAAGTATCTGGACGATTTATGACTGTTGCCAGTGCAGACATAAAAGATCCTCCGACAAAGATTATTGCCGGACCAAGCGTGGAGGATGGGACTGGGGCTGCCTGTTTCTGGACAGGATATATCCTGTCTTTGCAGAAGATGAAGAAGAAATTGACAAGACCCGTCTCAAGTCAATCCTGGAAGAAGAGGCCGGCAAGCTTCGCCTGGATATCTGCCCTTATTTCGACCTGTCAGAGGTTCTGGCCAGGGTTGATGCCCTGACAAAACATGATCCTGCTTTCAAAAATAAAAACAGCAAACCCGTTAGTCAGCTGACGTATATGCAGTCCGCAGGCAAGGATGATGCACCAGCCAGCCAGGACATCCCTGTAACCGGATATGACGATGTAGGAGGGCTGGATGAAGTTGTCCTGTTATTGCGGGAAACCATTGAACTGCCCCTGAAACATCCTGAGGTGCTTAAAAGACTGGGCATCCCTCCCCGCAAAGGAATTCTGCTTCATGGTCCACCCGGCTGCGGCAAAACCCTTCTGGCCCGGGCTGTGGCCCATGAAAGCAATGCCTCTTTCATCCCGGTGAGCGGGCCGGAGCTTATTACCAAATGGCATGGCGAGTCAGAAGAGAAGCTGCGCCAGTTATTTGAAACAGCCAGACAGTCCCAGCCGGCCATTGTTTTCTTTGATGAAATAGACGCCATCGCCCAGTCAAGAACAGCTGATGAAAGCCTGCGTCTGGATTCCAGGTTTACGGCTCAGCTTTTGACCCTCATGGACGGCGTTGTCCACCTGGGACGGGTTATCGTCCTGGCTGCCACCAACAGGCCTGACCTTCTAGACAATGCCCTGACCAGGCCGGGACGTTTTGACTCCATCATTGAAGTTCCCAGACCGGATGCTCAGGCATGCGAAAAAATCTTTGCCATCCATGCCCGAACCATTCCCCTGAGCCGCGATGTCAAACCTGAAGAAATCGCGCCCGGACTGCATGGACTCACAGGAGCCGAGATTGCCTTTGTGGTCAGGGAGAGCGCGTATGTCTGCCTGCGCCGGACACTGCCCCTGGACAAGGTTCTGGAGGATCAAAATCCTTTGACCGATAACCAGCTGCAAAGCCTGACCGTTACCACAGCGGATATCCTGGCCGCCCTGGAAATTTTTCACAGGCGCAATATCTTTGGGACAGAAGAAGAATGAACTTTTTATAATTCCTGATGTGCTCTCGGCCTTGAGACAGCTTGTAAAAAAAGCATGACACCAACCTGAAGCCGTACCTGCCTGAGAAATCAATTTTTAGAGTTATGTTCCCTTTAATTGCACTGGAAGCTGAAAGGACGACCTGGCAACGATGGACATGCTTTTCTGGCCCGTAATCCTTTTGTTGACCATGATCGCCGGCACAATCGGCGGGGCGGTGGGGTTCGGCTCGGCAGTGATCCTGCTGCCGGTGTGCACCTTTGCCTTCGGCCCTGTAGGTGCGGTGCCGATTCTGACCCTGGCCGCACTGATAGGCAACCTGTCCAGGGCCTGTTTTTCCTGGTCCGAGATCAACTGGCCCGTTGTGGGTCTCTATTGTCTGGGCGCTGTGCCCATGGCGGCTCTGGGGGCGATGGTGTTTGTGTCCCTTGACCCTGAGACGGTGCAGCGGGTTCTGGGCCTGTTTATTCTGGCCATGCTGCCCTTACGGCGCTGGTCTGAGCGGCATGGGATCAAGCCAAGGCGCTGGCAGTTTCTGCCCCTGGGCGCGGGCATGGGCTTTCTGTCGGGCGTGGTGGGCACTGTGGGACCCATCAACGCGCCCTTTTTTCTGGCTTATGGTCTGGTGAAAGGCGCGTATCTGGCCACCGAGGCCCTGGGGGCCGCTGCGGTCCACCTGACCAAATCGGGAGTCTACGGGAGTTTTGCCGCCATTGATTTGTCCGTGCTGACGTACGGACTGGTTATCGGAGCGACACTCATCTTCGGGTCATGGGCGGGCAAGCGACTGATCGCCGGACTGGATGCGAAACAGTTTGTCGGCGTGGTGGAGGTGTTTCTGCTCATCGCGGCGCTGCTCATGATCATCGGACTGTAAAAAAATCCCCGGAAATGGGCCGGGGCTTCTGGAGGAGCTTGAGCACTTCCAGGTTGTCCCCCTCGATTGGTTGTCCCCCTGGATGAACAGGTTGCCGGTGCTGTCCCAGTTAAGGGGCTCCTCCGGTGCGGGGCGAAGAGTGCCGGTGCTGGGTGCCTGGGCCAGGCGTATGGACCTGGACTTGCAGTTCCAGGTAAAGCTGTACCACTCATCCCTGTCTTCCACATGCTCGCCCAGAAGCTTCTTCAAGGCCTCAAAGTCAATCCTGCCCTCGGCAAACCCCTCGGGAAACAGTTTCTTGAGCCTGGCCACATTCTCGGCCAGGATGTCCCTGGACTGACCGTCTTTTGCGGTAAGTTGCTGCATGGGTTATTTATGCTTCTGTGCAGAGGGAATATAGTGGCAGGTTACATTCTTTGTTTTAACGTTAGCTCGGAATAATAGCCGTTAGGCGTGCAACGACCAAGCTCACCGGCCGGGCAACAGCTGTAAAGTGAAGCGGTGCTGCTGTTGCCCGGTCCGTGTTGATGCTGTGTCTATGGATTCGTGGTTATTGATGGGCAGTATACTCATCCAGGAGCCTGCGAATCATTTTTTGATATTGTGTATTATATTTTTTTGCTTCTTTCTTAAAAAAGTCCACACTCGTTTTACTTAGAGTAATTGTAACCTTGACGGTTTCATCTTTTAAAGCAAGTTCTTCCGGGGATGGCAGAAAGTCAGAGATAACCTTAACTTTCCCCATTGGTTCGTCTGTGTATTTGATTTTCTCTTTCATAGATTTTCTTTCCTTGTTGCCAATATCCGACGCCTATTATTCTGATTTTGTTCTTTCTGTATGTAAACCGAACCGTCATTATCGCGTCTGAGACCTTGCCAAGACAGTAAAACCGTTTTTCATTTTCACTGTGCTCAAGGTCTTCAAGGATAACACGATCAGTGTCCAGAAAAACAAGCTGTGCCAGGGCGAAAGAAACTCCATGTTTTTCCTGGCTCTGCTTGTCTTGTTAGGAATCCCACTCGAAATCAGATCGTTTGCTCATGAGATTATAATAGATAGGGGAAGAAAACGTGTCAATATAAAAATATGGCTTTTTATATGGCTTTTTTGTTCCAAAATATCCCGGCTGACCAGTTTCCTCCGGCAATCCATTAGCGCCCCCTCGTCGAACAGTACGTAGGGTTTTCCTGCATACGGCTCTCCCGAAAACTGTCACCAAAGGCACACGCAGGAAGTTATCGGCCTGAACCTTCATGGGTCCAGTTGGCCGTCTTGTAGCACGTGCCCTGAAACCTGGAGGTGTCCACAAAGGTCTCTGCCAGCCAGAGCTGGCAGTATTGTAAAATGAAAAATAAAGCCTGGAAAATCAGCAGCACTTGAGGTTTACCTCTGGCATTCCTTTGTCACGCGTCCTGCCACGCGCCTTGCGTGGTCAATAAGTGCATTATTCGTCAAAGTATGAAGATACGCCTAACTTTATTGAGGTGGTTCAATTTTGCCCTATCGGAGTGAGTAGGTTCCGCTGACATCCAGATAAATATCCCCGTGGGGCGGGAAACCATGGCCGGTAAATTGTCCCTGGCCGGTGATCCCCTCGTAACGCCCGGTTCCACCCTCTAAAGTGAACTGCCCGCTTTGCTCGCCTTGTGGATCTCCAGTACCGGTAAAACGGCCGATCTTGGAAGCTCCGTCGGGGAATGAGTAGACCGCATATCCACGGTAATTCGTTTCCGCACCGGATCGCTCGAACGTAAGCCAGGCACTTACCGTTGCTACGTCTTCATCTTCATAAAAGGCAAAACCTCGCTGTTGCATAAGCCCCACAGCATGATCCTTATGCCCTTCAATCTCTCTAAGCTCCGCATCAACAGTAACAAAGGCCTCGCGCCACTCTATTGTTGTTTCTTCGTCCGCATTAACCATCAAAGGTTGAGATAGAAGAAATACCACCAGCGTGGCCCAAATAATACTTCCACCAACTGTATTCGCTTTTGAGACAGCCATGATTGCTTTCTTTCCTCCCTTGCTCAATATTGAGCCGGTTTTTGTGTCAGCCTGAATTCTGTGGATATCAGTCAACATATCTGTTCCTTCCTCTTTTTACATAATGTCTTACTCACCTGAGAGTCAAATGTTCTCCAGCAAATTCTTGTGGTTACTGATAATTTTCAGGATTCTAAATGTCCGAAACAATATTTGTAACTTCTTAATAACTCTTGGCGATCTTACACTAAGAAAACACCTGGATTCCGGCTTTCGCCAGAATGACGAATGAAAACAGGTCGTTGCATTGTGATGTCATACCGGCGGAAGCCGGTATCAAGGAATACTGACCGGAGTTATTGAAAAGTTACCAATAATCTACATAAGTCTTTGTTTTTACTGACCTCTGACCTCTGACTTCTGACGTCTGTGACTATTCACTTTTATTTTCGCCGTAAAGACCTCGGGCTACTCCGGGCAGGCTTCTGGACAGGGAGCACAGAACCGGGACCACTATCAGGGTCAGAAGGGTGGCAACGGCCAGGCCAAAGACCACGGCCACAGCCATGGGTCCCCACCATTGGGCTGATTCTCCGCCTATGCTCCAGGACAGGCTTTTGAAGTCAAAACTGACTCCAGTGGCCATGGGCATCAGACCCAGGATGGTGGTTATGGCTGTAAGCATTACCGGCCTGAACCTGACCATCCCGGCCTGGAGAAGGGCCTCTGCGCGATCCATGCCCCGGCCCAGAAGCTGCATGTAATAGTCAATGAGCACTATGGCGTTGTTTACCACCACTCCAGCCAGGCTTATGACCCCGATTCCGGTCATTATGATTCCAAAAGCCATCCCGGTGACCAGCAGGCCGGTAAATACTCCGATCAATGAGAGCAGGACCGTGGTCAGAATGATCAGGGCAGGTATGATGGAATTGAATTGAGTGATAAGTATCAGGAAGATCAGCAGGAGCACCCCAAAAAAAGCCTTGCTCAGAAAGTCCTTTGCCTTGGCCTGCTCCTCCTGCTCACCGGTAAACTGATAAGAATATCCACGCGGCCAGTCAAAACCAGCCAGGCGATGCTCAATATCCTTGAGCACGTCATTGGCCAGCCGTCCGGATACAGATGCGGAAACCGTGACCACCCTGCGCTGGTTGAGGCGCATGATGTCTCCTACCCCGCTGGACAACTCCACCTGGGCCACACTGGTCAGTGGAACTGGTTGACCCTGGGGTCCTGACACGGTCAGCCTGTTCAAAGATTCCAGAGAATTACGGGCTTCTTCAGGCAGGCGGGCAGTGATATCGTATTCGTCCCGGTCATCGCGCAGCACGCCTACCCTGACTCCGCCGATGGCGGCCTTGATGGTGTAAGCGATGGAGTAGGTGTCCAGACCAAGGAGTGCGGCCTTTTCCTTGTCTACATTGATCAGAATTTCAGGCTTTCCATGTACAAAGTTGTCTTTCAGACCAACCAGACCGGGAATATCTTTTATGGTCCTGCGCACTTCCGCGGCCAGCTGGCCAAGCACCCGGATATCTACTCCAGTGATTTCCATGTTCACCGGAGGGCCGGTTGGAGGGCCTCCCTCTTCCTTTTCCACCTGCAGTTCAGCTCCGGCAATGGCGGCCAGAACCCGCTCCCGGATTTCAGCCACGGTCTTGGCTGAGGATTGGGAGCGCTCGTGAAAATCCTTGAAATCAATAACCACGCGGCTCAGATGAGTGCCAGGACCGCCTGCGGCAAAGGGGTCGCCGCCGGCAGAGCCGATATTGGCGATTACATGCTCAATATCTTCATATTCCCTGACAATGGATTCCACCTGGGCTACAAGCCTGTCTGAAGCATCCAGGCTGGTTCCCTCGGGTGCCCGGATATGCACAAAAGCCCTGTTGGGATCGGTCTCAGGAAAAAATTCCACACCCTTGCCCCAGATTCCAAAGGCCGTGATTGAGACTGTTAGAAACAGAAAAGCAGTGCAAAGGACAATTAATCTGTGTCCAAGGGACCACTTGAGAAGGCGAAGATATATCCTCTTGATCCATGCCTGGCGGACCGGCTGGTCAGGGTCAGGGAGTGTGGCCGCACGAACCTTCTGATAGCGGGCTGACAGTACAGGATTGACCACCAGGGCAATAAATAAAGAAGCGGAAAGGACCATGATCAGGGTTTTGGGCAGGAACATCATGAACTCGCCCACGATCCCGGGCCAGAAAAGCATGGGAATAAAGGCGGCCAGGGTGGTCAGGGTGGCCGTGATTACCGGCCAGGCCACCTGGTCAGTGCCGGTGCGGGCGGCGATTTCTCCTGGCTGGCCGTTCTGCATGTGCCGGTAGATGTTTTCCACTATAACGATGCCGTTGTCCACCAGCATGCCCAGGGCCAGGATAAGGGAAAAAAGGACCACCATATTCAGGGTTATACCCAGTCCGGCCAGCAGAGCGAAACCAATAAACATGGAACAGGGAATGGCCAGGGCCACGAAAACGGCTGAGCGGCCACCGATGAATATCAGAATCACCGTCAGTACCAGGATCAGTCCCGAAAGAATGCTGTTCTCCAGTTCCGAGACTATCAGCCGGACGTTTTTGGACATATCAGAAGTAATGTCCAGTTGCAGATCTCCGGGCAGCTGGGGTCTGGCCTCATCCACCAGGGCGCGGACCTGGTCGCAGATGCGGACGATGTTCTCGCCGCTGCGTTTCTGCACGGAAAGGGTCACGCTGGGACTTCCGTTGATCCGGCTCCGGGTCAGGGGGTCCTTGTGGGTGTCCTCGATTTTGGCCACATCCCGGAGATAGACTGGTTTGCCGTCACGGACAAAAGCCACGATGGAAAATATTTCCGAGGGATGCTTGAAATCTTCTGGAACCCGGACCAGGTAACGGGTTTCACCGATATCCATGCTGCCGCTGGGCATGTTGACGTTGCTCTGGGTGACAGCCTGAATCATGCTGGAAAAGGGCACGTTATAGGCCCGGATGCGGTCCAGGTCGAACTCCACCCTGATTTCACGCTCCAGGCCTCCGCTTTCCAGAACATTGAGTACGCCGGGAATGGTATCAATCTGATCCTTGATGTCTTCAGCCCAGCTTTTCAGCCTGGCCAGAGAATATGGGCCCGAGAGGACCACTCTTATCACTGGAATATCTGAAAAATTGACCTCTTCCACCACAGGATCATCTTCCAGTTCCGCCGGCAGGTCAGCCTTGGCCTGGTCAACCTTGACCCTTACATTCTGCAGGGCGTCGTCAATGTCCACTGAAGGCATGAACTTTACGGCAACCGTGGATAACCCCTCAGCAGAGCTGGCCCTGATTTCCTCCACCCCGGCCAGCCCCTTGAGCTTTCGCTCAATGGGTATGGTAATGAGGGTTTCCATGTCTTCCGGGGACACACCTTCATAGGTGGTGGTCACAAACACGTAGGGAATGGTGATGTCGGGAAAGGACTCCCTGGGCAGGGTCAGGTATGAATAGACGCCCACTATGACCAGGATCACCAGCAGAGCAAGAACTGATGCCTGCCTGCGTAAAGCCCAATGATTGAGGATCATTGCACCAGTACCGGAGTACCGTCTTCAACTTCACGTTGACCGGCAATGATAAGCTTGTCTCCAGGGATAAGGCCCTCAACAATCTGAACCCGGTCACGTTCGATAATTCCGATGCGCACCGGCCTGGCCCTGGCTACTCCATTCTCCTCTACATAAACCAGGCGTTCGCCGCCCCGGTCAATCAGGGCTGAAAGAGGAACGGCTGCAGCATCAGAAATGATCCGGCGCTGGAAAGAAACCCTGGCCATCATCCCGGGCCGGATTTCTCCTTGGGGATTGTCCACCACAACCTGGGTTCTGAAGGTATTTGTGGACTGATCCGCCTTAAAGGATATAAAATCAATAACCCCCGGAAAGTGCTGATCCTGATAAGCGTCAACCATTACCTGGACGGGTTGCCCGACATTTAAAAAACGCACATCCATTTCAGGGACCTGGACCTGGAACTTGATCTTTTCAATGTTAACCAGTTTAATCATGACCTCTCCCCTGTCCACAAATTCCCCGGCCTCTACAAGGAGATTGTTCACCCTTGCCTTGCCGGGCGCCCGCACCAGGCCGCGGTTATATTCAATCTCAGCCTGACGCAGGACTTCACGGGCCTGGACCTTTTCAGCCCGGATCCTGTCCAGTTCTTCTTCAGAAATAATTTTTTTCTCAAAGAGGCTTTCACGCCGGCGCAGCTGCTCCTGGAGAAGCTCGAATGCGGCTCTGGACCGGGCCAGAGCCGATCCCAGAGGGGTTACGTCTATGTGTGCCAGGACCTGGTCCTTGCTGACTTCACTTCCTTCCCTGACCATCAGTTTTTCCACCCGTCCCGATGTTTCTGAAGCCAGGCGGACCTCAAGCCAGGCATGGGCTGTTCCGGGCAGCAAAACAACGTCTTTTACTGTAACAGGAATGACTTCCTGCACCAGAACATTCACACGCCTGGGTTCAGATGAATCAACAGGATTAGCTTCGCCTGGCTGGCCTGAACATGAACAGAGAAACAGCAAAAAGGTCAGTACAAGCAATACATTCAGCATTGCAGACTGCAACTTATTCTTTGTGAATGAAGGCATTTTACATGAAAAATCCTGAAAAATTGTTAAGGAAAAAGGGTCGGATCATTTAGAGTCAGCAAAGACCATGTGCTTGACCTGCCGGGATGCAGTAATGGATAAGTAATTCAGGTCCAAGGGGTACTTTTTTATTATCTTCAGCTCTGCTTTTCGAGCAGGACTATTATATTATTTTAAATGGCCTGTGTCAATAAGGCAGCATGATTTTGCCGGTTCCAGCTCAGGATGAAGCATCAGTTTTCTTTTCATTTTAGATGCCTCCTTATTAAGGATTCTTTACTGCCCCACTGCAATAAAGTTCAGCCAGGTTCTGCTTCTTTTGTTCAAAATAATTTACACTCCAGGCTTTTTTCAGGAGAAAATCACTGAAGTCATTGAATATCTGGAGGAAATGATATTACCGGTGAAGCCGGCAAACCTGCTGGTGTGTCAGGGGCAGCGGAACACCGGGACGTTCCACCAAGGGCGGCCCGTTTTTTTTGCTTTCAACAAGTTTTTCCACTCCCCTTATAGACTTTATATTACTTTTGTGCTTTAGAAAAAAATAAAGAGCACGCAGGAAGTTATGTCTGAGGAAGAATACTGTAAAATCAGGGAGGCTGATTATGTCTGATGTACGTACCTGGTATGTTTACTGGTTGTCCCGGATCACTGCCGGGCTTGTTTTTATAGCCTTACTGTCACTGGGCTGTGCTCCATCCATAGCCCTATACAGCGAAAGGGCCTACGATCAGGCGGTTACCCTGAAGGCATCCTCTCTTCGTTTAATGGACCGGGCTGTTGAACCTTATAATGATCATGAACAAAGTATTGAGTCACTTCTTTTTGAAATGGACAAGGCATATGAATATGCCAGGGGCAGGCCCGCAAATGAGCTGAGCACCAGGCAATGGGAGATACTCAGGGATCCGGACCGGCATCTTCTGGGGGGATTTATCAGGCGCTGGGAAGAGCAGGAGACCCTGTCCCCTTTCTTCATCAGTGAAGCAAAAGAACAGGTCGGCCATGCCTTTGATACAGTCATCGGCCTGGAAAGCGGCAAGATAAGGCCGTCGGAGGTTAATTAGCCATGATAAATTTCAGCCTGATTGTGGAAGAGTTCAGGAACGAGCTGATAAGTCTGTCCTCAGATTTGAGGGACGACATTAAGGACGCCCTGCTTCAGGATGGCCTGGACTTCATTGAAGGATCCAAGGCGGATCTTGAAAGATGGTCCAATCTGTTTGCTGCAGGACAGTTGAGCAGGGAAGAACTGGAGTGGCTTCTGAGATCCAAAAGGGATCTGGTCGAAATGGAGGCTTTGAAACAGAAAGGGCTGGCCCTGGCCAGAATCGACCGTTACAGAAACGCTGTTACCCAGAGCGCTCTTAACGCGGTTTTCAAGGGCATAAGTTAAAAGCCGATTCCCAAATCCTTCGGGCAGAATATGCTTCTGGCTCAGAAAGGACATCACCTAACCACCAAGGGAAAATCATGAAAATATCCAAGCACAAACTGACCAATGAGTCTGCCGCCCATGAACCGGTGAAAAAAAACAGCGGACGCTTTGCCCGGGGCCTCCCGGACACCATTGTCATCCACTATACCGCCGGAGGCAGTCTGGCTTCGGCGGTAAACACCTTCAAGGATCCTGATGTCCAGGCATCGGCCCATGTGGTGGTGGACAAAGACGGCTCGATAACCCAGATGATTCCTTTTGACCACATTGCCTGGCATGCAGGAAGAAGCGCTTTTCAAGACAGGACAAGCCTCAACAGGTTTTCCATCGGTATAGAGATTGTTAATGCCGGCAGGCTGGAAAAAAGCGGTTCTGGGTGGTCTTCATGGTTCGGTCGAAACTATTCCGAGGAAGAAGTCATCCAGGCTGTTCATCGTAATGAAGACAGCCCCTCCTACTGGGAACGGTTCACCGTGGAACAGATTGAAGCGGTCTTCAACCTGTGCAAGGCTCTGAAAAAGCGCTATGACATCGTGCATATCCTTGGCCATGAGGAGATATCCCCCGGGCGCAAGAGCGATCCCGGCCCGGCTTTCCCCCTGGACAAGCTCAGGGATAATATCCTTTATGCCCAGAGAAAAGATGAAGATGAACTTATGGACAAAACACCGGGCAAGGGCATTGTCAAAGCATCCGCCCTGAATATCCGGTCCGGGCCTTCGGTGAATACCAGGACCATAGCAGAGCCTTTATCCCGGAATACCGAACTTAAGATACTGGATGAGCAGAACGGCTGGTACCAGGTCAAGGTGGAAATCAGCGGCTGGGTCTCCGGCGATTTTGTGGAAAAGATTTCATAGCTTTTGTTTTGTAAGCTGTAATTTGTGTTCTGTCGCAGAAGTGTATCAGAGTTATGGACAATGAAAATTTTTTTGTACTGTCCAAGAATTTTGAGGAATAGATCACGAATATTCCCCTTGCTTATGGAAAAAGAAACGGATTTAACTCCTTCAGCGACAAAACTTCTTTTTGAGGCAGGCCCAGATCCTTAAAGAATCAGAACAAAGAGAAAAGCCCATGAACCCTTTCGGTAAAGCCCTTATTGTTGCCGCCCTGGTGATCGTTGTCATGTATGGAGTTGTTAATCCACAATTCGCCCCTGTAAGGGAGGATCTTAACCTGGCATCGATTCTGGGAGTTCTTGGCGGACTTTTTATTCTGGTCCTGCTGATCGAGCGGGCCACGGAGATCGCCATCGCCATCTGGCGGGAGCCGCATACCCGGAGGAAAAAGAATGAACTTGAAGAGTTGACAAAAAGTGCTGCTGAACCCGCCAAGCTGGACCTGGAAAAAACAAAGCTGCTTGACTATAAGTCAGAAACCAAAAGTATTGCTCTGCTTCTGGCTTTTTCACTGTCATTAGTGGCCTGTGCCGGGGGCATCGGGATACTGGATGTCATCGTGGATATCCAAGAAGATGGTCAGGGATTCATGCGCGGAGTCGATATCGTGCTTACCTCCAGCCTCCTTGCCGGTGGAAGCGATGTCTTTCATCAGTTTGTCCGTGCATTGGAGGATTTTTTTGGAAGCGCTAGAAGAAATAACTTATAAATAGTTTTCATCTGGAAATAAAGAATTTCCGGATGAAAACTAAATACTGCTCATGCCTTTTCGCAGCATAGAAGAATAATGATCAAAATCAGATCAAATTCCAGGTTTTGATGTAGAAATAAAATATTGAACAATACATATGAAAATCCGGCACACTGACTTTTGGAAACGTATTCCTCTGCTGCCACCACAGACACTTTTGATCCGCTTTGTGTCTCTCATCCAAAGTCCGTTGTCACAACCAGCCTGCCAGAGATTTCTCACCTCACCCTGTCATACTCCTTATTGGCCAGAGTTCTTTTTGAAAAGCGCATAAATATAAGGACGCTCCTCGCCTGCCGGAGTAATATACGTATAATCCTCATGGGCAAGCAGCGTAAATGTCTTGCCGAGCCTTCTGGCCATTTCCTGTACAGAGTATCGGTAAACCTCGAGTCCGGCGCATTTTCGGGGGCCTGCTGTTGAAAATTCTGCCAGCAATGCATATCCGCCGGTGCGAACGGCTGAATTCAGATTGGCAAAATATCCCTGGATTTTGGATTCTTCCGTAAGGAAGTGAAGGACTGCCCGGTCGATCCAGATGTCTGCCCAGGGTATTCCATCAGGCAGCGGCCTGGAAATGTCGTGACAAAGCCAGATCAGGCTTTCTTCGTTTCTACCGATTCTTGCTGCCAGCTTGGATAAAGCCTCATCACTTATGTCATTTAATATGATCCTGAAGCCCCTGGCAAGCAACTCGTCCACAAGCATGGAGGTTCCGGCACCAGGAAGAAAAACCACGGCCTCTTCGTGTTTCGGGATTAAATCAAGAAATTTCAGGGTC
>Ga0207421_10002719_pt1 | contig 21713 bp, 23 predicted proteins | sample SodLakKL_010_SED_4_FD_187542 | JGI IMG/M metagenome (GOLD analysis project Ga0207421, IMG submission 187542) | Alkaline sediment microbial communities from Lake Tanatar, Kulunda Steppe, Russia - 8KL_010_SED (SPAdes) (version 2) | ecosystem: Environmental > Aquatic > Non-marine Saline and...
CACATTAGTGCGAAACATCTTCCTCCCCCCTGGTGGGGGAGGAATTAAAGGTGGGGGGGGTCTTTTCTTCCAACCTCTCACCTCTAACTTCCCACCTCTCAAAAAGCTGTTTTACTTCTCCTGGTTTACTTCCATGCGGTTGCGTAAATGCCCTTCGTAAGTTTCCGCAAACAAATGCTTTCCACTTCCATCACCCCTGGATACAAAATACCTGTAATCCGTATCTTTGGGATTTAAAGCGGCACGTATAGAAGCTCTTCCGGGGGAAGCTATAGGACCAGGGGGTAGTCCACGCTTTTGGTAGGTGTTGTAGGGCGAATCCGTCTCCAGGTCTTGAAATAAAAGAACTTCTTTATACTCTCCCAGGGCATAGTTAACAGTAGCGCAAGATTCCAGGGCCATCCCGGCCTCCAGCCTGTTGTGAAATACCGAGGAAATTACCTGTCTTTCCTGATCAACTACCGCTTCTTTTTCAATAATTGAAGCCAATGTAATTATCTCCTCCGGGGTCATCCCCGTCTCTTCTATTTTTTCCCACTTTTCCTCAATTACTTTTTTCATCTGGTCCAGCATAACCCGAATTATATCTTCTTCCGCCGCCTCTGCATCAACCTCGTAAGTCTTGGGAAAAAGATATCCTTCCAGGTAATATTCCCGGGAAGAAATCTCCCCTTCCAAAAAAGGGTAATCATCTATTAACTCCGGTGCCGGAGAATAAACCAGTTCCAAAAACCGCTCTTTATCCACCAGGCGTTGTTCATCAAGATGGCCGGCCATTTGTTCAATATTCCAGCCTTCAGGTATAGTAAAAACAATGGTATCTAGATCTTCTACCTCTCCTCCGGCCAGGTAACCCGCAATTTCCGGGACATCCATGGAAGGGCTCAGGGCATAACTACCGGCTTTTATATCCTTATCCATGCCGGTTAAGCGCAGGTATTGAGTGAAAATAAAAGCACTACGGATAAGATTTTTATCTTCAAGTTTTACTCCGATATCTCCAGTAGTCGTGCCGCTTTCAATATCCACTAACACGTTCTCTTCTTCCGCTTCCATATCCACAGGCACAAAAATACAGCGGTATAACATGAATCCTGCTGCCAAAATTAGCAGCATTACAACAAGAAACGCCAAACCCCACTTGCCGGCTCTGCCGCGGATCGCACCTGATAGCCCGGCCGTAGTAAACCCAAATAACAAGGCATCTCTCCCACCCGTCTGCCTCTATTTATTCTTTATGCCTGTTTCAACAGGCTTTCCAGCATTCCTGGCTATTCTTCGGATTCCTCATCCATATTTTCCAGCTGACGAACCCGGTTTTCCCATTCCGCTGCAACATTTTCCCATTCTTCTTCGCTTTCCACTTCTACCAGGGTTTGCTCCCCGTCTACTTCATCGATCCTGAAAATATAAGCACTTTCAAACTCTTCTTGTATTTCTTCCGCCTCTTCACTTTCCACTTCTATCTGACCCTCCAGGGGAGCCAGGACCGCGTAGTCGCTTTCTTTTACCGAAAAAATATCCACCACCGCAAAACGGTGCTCTCCTCCGTTTTCGTCCACCAATACCACCACATCATCACGTTCTTCCGTCATTTTTGACACCACCCTTTCCAGAATTAATATAATACCAGCCTGTATTTTTCCCTTTACCAGGCCTTAAAATGTAACTACTCAGGATAAAGAAGAAAGGTAAGACTGCAATATAAAAACTGCAGACAGCTTATCCCTGACCTTTTTCCTCTTGTTCCTGCTTAAATCCGCTTCCAGCATGGTTTTTTCCGCCGAAGCGGTAGTAAGCCTTTCATCCCAGAGGTGTACCGGGATTCCGGTTTGTTCTTCCAAATATTTTTTAAACATCTCCGCCTCCCTGGCAGCCTCTCCCCTGCTTGCGTTCATGTTCAAGGGGTAACCCAAAACAATTTCCGAAACCTCGTATTCCCGGCAAATATTTTTCAACGGCGACAAATCCCGCCCTAATTCTTTCCTGCTTAAAACTGTCAAGCCCTGTGCAGTAAGATAAAGCTCGTCACTTATGGCCACACCTACTCTTTTCTCCCCCAGGTCAATTCCCAGAACGCGCATAATAATCTCCTAAACTATCCGCAGGCAAAATGAAGAGCAGTAGGCACCACAGTACCCGCAGAGAATGCACCTGCTGTGATCTATCACCGGTCCGTTATCCCAGCTAACCGCATCCTGTGGGCAGGCCTGCACACAGTTCATACAAAAACTGCAATCTTCCTTGAGGTAAAATAGCTTTCTTTTCCGGTTTCCCGCTTCCTGTTTTAAGCTTTCCGGCACTTCCTTATTTCCAAACAGGGCCACGGCATATTCAACTTCCGCTTTACTACCCATACCTACCGCTACCGCATCAGCCAGGCTAAAATCCCGGGCAAAACTAAGAGCTTCTTCCGCCAGGTTAACCAGGTGGCCGCCAGCCAGCGGCTTCATTATAAAAATACCCTTACCCTTCTTTTTCGCCATCTCTATAGCGTTTATCATATCCCCAGCACTACCGTCCCTTATGCCTATTCCCGGTTTGTTTAAAAGGGGATGAATTACCTGCACCTCTTCCATGCTTGCAGCAGCCCTAACCACCTCCTGGTAATGTGTGGATACTCCCGCTGCCTTAATAATACCTTTTTCCCGGCACTCTACCAGATATTCCAGGGCCGGACGGTGCCCCTCCAGGGTAAGGCGTGATTCCTGCTCATGCAGGAGAAATATATCAATTACTTCCCGGTCCAGTTTTTTTCGGGCCTCCTCAACACTTCGAGCCGCCTGATCCCTGCTGTAAGCGTAAGTCTTGGTGCAAACAACTACTTCGCCGGGCCATTTTCTCAGTGCTGCTTTGATATGAGAATATGTTTCATACAGCTCCGCGGTGTCAATAAAATTAACACCGTTTTCCAGTGCGTGGCGAATTAAAGAAGCACCGTATTCCGTCGAATAATTTCTCTGTAAAGCCCCCAGCGTAAGAGAGCCAAAACACAGGTGGGATACCTTCAGCCCGCTTTCACCTAATACCCGGTACTGCAAAACATCCAAACCCCTGGATTATAGATTATCATTATTGCCGGAATCCTCTTCTCCAGAACCGCCGCCCTGGTTTTCTTTTTCGGCAAGCTCGATATAACTGCGCACCAGTTCTTCCAGCAGTTCATCCCTTTCCACCCTTTTTATCAGGCTGCGGGCACTCCGGTGACTGGTGATATAGGCCGGTTCACCGGATAAAAGGTAACCCACCAGCTGGTTCAGCGGGTTATAGCCTTTTTCCTTCAGGGCAAAATACACCTCCAGAAGTACCCGGCGCGCCGGATTATCTTTTTCTTCTTTCCTGGTAGTAAACCAAACGGTATGGTCCGAGTTGTTTTCTTTCAAACGGTCACCCCTCCTTTAACCGGCAAATCCCGGGCTAATATATATACATATATACACTCCAGCTCCTCAGATCGACCGCAGCAATCTCCCTTTTTTTGGTTAATACTCTGGCTAAATAATATTTCTCCACCGCATCTTATTCTTTTCTTGTATCTTTCTTTTTATCTCTTGTTTCTTGAATGGCACCACTTTTCTGCCGTTGTACTATATGCTCTACTTCGTCAAGGGCTGCTCTTAAACCTTCCGGATTTTTACCACCCGCCTGGGCCATTTCGGGGCGACCTCCACCACCCCCGCCTACTTTACCGGATATCTCTTTTACCAGGTTTCCCGCATGAATGCCTTCATTTAATATATCGCGAGTCGCAGCAGCAATAATCATTACTTTTCCATCTTTAACTGCTCCCAGCACAACTACTGAACGGTTTGTTCTCTCTTTAACACGGTCGGCAAGTTCCCGCAGGGCTTCCATATTTTCCGCTTTCACTTCAGCGCTTATTATATTTACATCACCGTTCCGGTTTATCTTGTTTAAAAGGTTGTCTGCCTGGTATTCCGCAATCTTGCTCCTCATCTCCCTGTACTTCTCTTCAAGTTCGCGGTAATCCTCTAACCATTCCTCGACTTTTTCCCTTAATCCCTGCGGGGAGGATTTAAATGCTTCCGCAGTTTCCTTAAGTATAAGCTCCTGCTCCCGCACATGCTTCCAGGCTTCTTCGCCGGTTAAAGCTTCTACCCTGCGAATTCCGGCTCCTACCCCTTCTTCTCCAGTAAATTTAAAAAAACCAATCCTGCCGGTAGAGTCAAGGTGAGTTCCACCACATAGCTCCAGGCTGTATTCACCGGTTTTCAACATCCTTACCTGTTCCCCGTATGTACCTTCAAAAAGAGCCAGAGCACCCATTTCTCTTGCTTCATCCAGTGAAACATGATTTACTTCCACCTGCAGGTTCTGCCGCACCAGTTCGTTTATTGTTTTTTCCAGGTGCTCCAGGTCTTCTCTGGATAGAGAACTGAAGTGAGTAAAATCAAACCTCAGTCGATCTGGAGCTACCAGGGAACCTGACTGGTTAACATGTTCTCCTATATAATTTTTAAGGGCCCGGTGCAGCAGGTGCGTGGCCGTATGGCTGCGACAAATAGCCTGTCTCCTTTCCCCGTCAACCCGGGCCAAGGCCTCCTGGCCTTCTTTTACCGCACCTTCTTCAACGTTGCATTTTAGCACAATCTGCTCAAACTGGTTGTAGCAGGCATCCTTTACCCGTAGTACAAAATCATCTCCTTCAATATAACCTGTATCTCCAACCTGGCCGCCTGATTCGGCATAAAACGGGACCGGAGAAGCCAAAAGTTCTACTTCTTCTCCCTTTTTTGCTTCCCCCTTCCTGGTTCCTTCTGCGGTAACCACCAGTATACGGGTTTCGGCTTCCAGGTGATCGTATCCTACGAAGCTGGTTTCCAGCTCACTACTTCCTTCCCAGGTTTCCCTGGAAAAACCGCCCGTGCTCTTTAACGCTTTCCTGGCTTTTTCCCTCTGCTCTTCAAGGTAACTTTGAAAAGTTTCTTCTTCAATTTCCATACCTTTCTCCGCGGCAATCTCCCTGGTTAAATCCAGCGGGAAGCCATATGTATCATAAAGGCGAAAAGCCATTTCCCCCGGGAATATTGTTTCTCCCTTTTTATCCAGGTCCTGCAGGCTATCTTCGAGTATCCTGCATCCCTGATTAAGAGTTTCTTTAAACCGGTCTTCTTCTATTTTTATTATTTGAGTTATATAGTCGGCTCTCTGCTTGAGTTCCGGATAAGCATCCCCCATGGTTTCTATAATTACTGGAACCGCTTCATAAAGGAAAGATTCTTCAATTCCCAGCAGGCGCCCGTGACGCAGTGCCCGCCGCAACAACCTTCTTAAAATGTAGCCCCGCCCCTCGTTGGAAGGCAGGACTCCGTCAGCCACCAGAAAAGTTACGCCCCGCAGGTGCTCGGTAACAATTCGGAGGGATAAGCTGTCTTTGCCGGGTTTCCCTTGCCCCTTTTTTTCGGCAATTGAAGATAGTTCCTTAACCAGCGGAGCCACCGTGTCAATTTCGTATATGGAGCCCACGTTCTGCAAGGCCATGGCCAGCCTCTCCAGGCCAGCACCGGTATCTATATTTTTCCTTTCCAGCTCTTCCATTCTCCCGGAAGGAAGTAAATTATACTGGGTAAATACAAGGTTCCAGATCTCCAAAAAACGGTCGCAGTCGCAACCCACCTGACAGTCAGGCTTATCGCATCCAAACTCCGGACCCAGGTCGTAATAAATTTCCGAACATGGTCCACAGGGGCCAACTCCTATTTCCCAAAAGTTGTCCTCCTTGCCCAGGCGCACAATTTTTTCATGGGGTACCCCAATTTTTTCTCTCCATATATTATAAGATTCTTCATCGTCTTTATATATACTTACCCACAGCCGGTCTAAAGAAAATTTGTACCCTTTAGTTACCAGCTCCCAGGCCCACTTGATAGCTTCTTCTTTAAAGTAATCACCAAAAGAAAAATTTCCTAACATCTCAAAAAATGTTGCATGCCTTCCCGTTTCTCCTACCCTTTCTATATCAGGAGTGCGCACGCATTTCTGGCATGTTGCCACCCTGGGATATGGAGGTTTTTTCTCCCCGGTAAAATAGGGTTTTAGTGGAGCCATTCCCGCTCCAATCAAGAGCAGGGTAGGGTCATTTTGAGGAATTAATGAAAAACTTGGCAGCACCAGGTGATCTTTTTCAGTAAAAAACTCCAGGAATACTTTTCTAATTTCTCTACTATCCATATATACTGGCCCTCCTCTTTGTTAAGATAATTATAAAGGCTGCATATTGGCGTGTCAACAAAACAGGGCTTTACTAAACCGTCAATTCTCCTAACTTTTCAAGAAATAAAAATAGCGCCAGCGCAAGAGGTAAGGCAAAATAAAAGCCCACCCGATTAGAAGCTAAAAATAAAATGTTTTAAGTGAGAAAAGAATCCCCCTGACCCTGATTTCTCATTGTTCAGTCTCAACGTTCATGCTTAACAAAAGGTAAATGCTATTCAACGCTTTTTCAAATGAGAAGTTATTTCAACGGTTATCTAATATGCTTCTGTAAATAAATCCAGGCGTGCCTTCCCAGTATGCGAAGGACCAGGGCTACAGGTAAAGCCAGAATCAGACCTGCAAAACCAAACAATTTCCCACCCAGCAGAAGGGCGAAGATAATGGCCAGCGGGTGAAAATTAATGCTTCTACCCAGGACCAGGGGTGACAATAACTGGCTCTCCAGCTGCTGTACTATAATTATCAATATCAAGACTTTAAGGGCAAGAGCAGGTGAAGCAAGCAGGGCCACCCCAATTGCCGGAACAGCACCTAAAAAAGGTCCCAGATAAGGTATGAGATTGGTTACCCCGTTTATAATGCCCAAAATTAAGGGGAACTCCAGACCCAAGATTAAAAACCCCAGGTACGTAGTTAACCCAACACTAAGGCTAACTATAAGCATTCCCCGGACGTAAGCTCCCAGCTGGCTATCAATTTCCCGGGTAATTTCCAGGAACCCTTTGCGGTAGCTTACAGGAACCAGTTTTAACAGTTGTTTTTTTAAATGCCTTTCATCATACAATAAATAAAAAGCCAGGACCGGCACCAGAAGCAACATTACCAAACGTCCGAACATATCAATAATGAGAGCATAACCTTTTTCCAGCTTGGAAACCATCATTTGCTGCATACCTTCCAGGTTTTCATCTACAATTTCACGAACCGCGGGAGGAAGGTTAAAGCGGCGATAATCTTCCTGGATTTTTTCCATGAAACCCTGGATCTTTTCCACATAAAAAGGGATTTGCTGCGCCAGCCCCTGCAAATCATCCATAATAGTAGGAAGAAAACCGGCAACAAACAGGTATATAATCATGAATATGCCCAAATAAATCAAAATAATTGAGATCAAGCGCGATACACCTTTATTTTCCAGTAGATGAACTACCGGGCTAAGCACGTACGCAAGTATAAAAGCCCCTATAAAAGGGCTCGCTACAGAAATAAAGTCTCCCCGTCTTGTATAAAACCACCATAAAATAGAAAATAGGATTACCACTAAAAAAATAATATATACTACTTTAAAATAAGACCAGCCATGGGCCCTGTGCTTTTTCAATTTTAACCTCCAGCTCCAAATAAAATTTGTAACGGCTCAAGGCTGGTTCAGGCCGGCAATTAAATTTACGCCGGGATAAAGACTTTTCTCAGGCAGCCTGATATTGTGACGGCAGCACCCTTAGGGCCTGACCCGGGTCCAGTCTATATTCAAGGGAAACGAGAGAACCTCTCTGTTACTACAGTATTTTAATGTGCCTGTTAAGCCCGAGCAGTTACAAATTATCCGGACAGTTTTTTTGTTCTTTATTTAGGAATATGCATTTCAGGTAGCTTTTATTTTTTGTAACTGCTCACAGCGTGAAAACATAAAGAACCTTTCAAGTTTAACAGGAAATATGCATAGTTTTCATGGGAATGTAACTATGGTACCAGGGGATATGGCTCCCATTTTTGGGTTGGAAATTATCGGGGAAAAACAAGTAACACTTTTGGTTATTTACATTACCTGGAGCAAAGATACGGACAGGGAGTAAAAAGGAGGAAATTACAGCTGAAGCTCTTTTACTTCATTCTTCTCCACTTCGATTAAACTACCGTCCGCTTCCACATAATATAGCTTTGTTTCACTGCTGTCGGTAATACGAAACTCGATCAGGCAGTTCCAGCAATAATACTGCCGGCAACCTACCCTACCGGTATTTTTTTCTTCACATACCGGGCACCGCATGCTCATCACCTTTCCCATCTTTAGTTCTACCTGTATATTTCCCATATATGGAAACAACTATTCAGGGTTTATCGCTAAAACTCAAACAAATACAGCACCAGCGCCAAATCAAAAAACAACGCCATAATTGCTCTAACCACATTTAGATATTTTCTACTTCATGACTTCAAGTATTGTGCCCCCACCCAGGACATTTTCTCCTTCGTAAAACACCGCGGATTGCCCTGGGGTAACCGCGGACCGCGGTTCCTGCAACTCTACCCGGGCCACTTTTTCTTTATCCGGTGGATAAAGCACGGCAGGAACTTCAGGTGAACGATACCTGATGCGGGCCATTAATGAAACCGGTTCCCGGGGTTCTGGCATGCTCACGAAATTTAACTTGTTAACCGTAAAATTGCTGGCATATGTTTCCTCTCTGGTTCCCACTACCAGTGTATTGGTGTCAACTTCCATGTCTATTACATACATCGGCTTTTGGGTGGTTAACCCCAGCCCCCTGCGCTGCCCTATGGTATAAAACGGGAGTCCACTGTGTTGGCCCAGTACCTTTCCCGCTTTATCTACAACAGGACCCGGCTTAATATTTTCATACTGCCTGGTTAAAAATTCACGGTAGCCCCCCTCTGGAATAAAACAAACCTCCTGGCTTTCTCCTTTTTGAGCCACCGGAAGCTTCAACCCGGCTGCTTTTTTGCGAACTTCTTCTTTCTGGAATTCTCCCAGCGGAAACAGGCTGTATGACAGCTGTTCCTGGGTAAGGTTGTATAACATATAGGACTGATCTTTTTGTACATCCAGCCCTTTTTTCATAAAATATCTCTTCCGGTTAATATCCCACCCCGAGCGAACATAATGGCCGGTAGCAAGATAACCCGCGCCTATGGCCAGCGCTTTTTCCAAAAACAGGCCGAACTTTATTTTCCGGTTGCATATTACACACGGATTAGGAGTGCGCCCCTGCAAATATTCTTCTACAAAATAATCTACTACTTCTTTTTTAAATTCATCCCTTAAATTAAGTACGTAGTGAGGTATGTCCAGCTGGTCAGCAATTTTCCTTGCATCGTTTACTGCTTCCAAAGAACAACAGCTCTTGCCGGGAACCATTTCTGCCTCCGGGTCAAACCACAGGCGCATGGTGAGCCCTATCACCTCATAACCTTTTTCCAGCAAAAACGCAGCTGTTAAAGAACTGTCAACTCCGCCACTCATGGCTACTGCTATACTTCTGGAGGAATCCACTATCAGTTCACCTCTTTTAAAACTCCGTGTCCACGAGTAATATCCCGCAGGGTTACCTCAAGATCTTTTGCCGCATCGGGACTTGTTTTAAAATAAACGAGAGCATTTTCATGATAATCTATTTCTATTATTTCCCCTCTGGCTTGAGAAATAAGTTTCATGACTTCCCCTAGATACTGGTAAGGAGTTTCTACCCCGAATTTTAATTCCGGCTCTAAAGGTGTGGTGCAACAGGCCCGAACTGCTTCTTCAGTACACCGGCGATATGCCCGGATTAAACCACCAATACCCAGTTTTACTCCACCGAAATAGCGCACTGCAACTGCCAGGGTATTAACCAGACAAAAGCGGCGCAACACCTCTAAAACCGGCTTGCCGGCAGAACCCGCAGGTTCCCGGTCATCACTGCTCTTTTCTTTTATTTCTTTTCCCTGCAATAACCTGTAGGCGTAAACATGGTGAGTGGCATCAGGATATTCTTCTTTTAACAAAGACAGTTTTTCTTTAATTTCTTCTGCACTGCAAACCGGAATTATAATTAAATAAAACCGGCATGCACCTTCCGGTACGCGCACCCTGCTTTCTTCCGTTATGGTAAAATTAACGCCTTTTTCCTCCATTGTAACCTTTCCCCTGTAAGGATTTAGGGAGCTTGTTTACAGGTTGAACTTCGGTTTATTTTTCCTCTTTATTTTTATACCTCTGCGGATGCAGCTTTTCCAGGCGCTGCTTGATTTTGCTTTCCACCCCTGTATCTTTGGGGCGGTAAAATACTTTATCTGTAAGCTCCGGAGGAAGATACCTCTGCTTTACATATCCACCCCGGTAATCATGGGGGTACCGGTACCCCTTCCCGTGCCCCAACCTTTCAGCTCCCCGGTAACCTGTCCCTTTTAAGTGAGGCGGCACTTCACTTGAAGGATGAGCTTTTACTTCCTCTATTGCCTGGTTTATAGCCTGGTAAGAGGCGTTACTCTTGGGCGCAGAAGCAAGATAAGTAACCGCCTGGGACAACAGTATCTTCCCTTCCGGCATTCCTACCAGCTGCAATCCCTGGGCAACTGCATTGGCAATTTCTATAGCCCTTGGGTCGGCGTTTCCTATATCTTCGGAAGCACTAATAACCAGGCGCCTGGCTATAAACAGGGGATCTTCACCCCCCTGTATCATTCGGGCCAACCAGTATAAGGCCGCATCCGGGTCCGAGCCGCGGATGGATTTTATTAAAGCGGAAGCAATATCGTAGTGGGTATCCCCGTCACGGTCGTAATTAAATACAAGGTGGGAAGCGGCCTCCCCTGCTATGTCGGCGGTTATCCGGCAACTTTCCCCTTCTTCCCGTGCACTGGCAGTTTGAACCGCCAGTTCCAGGGAATTAAGCCCCACCCTGGCATCTCCTCCCGCCCTGCTTGCCAGGAGTTCCAGCGCCTCTTCTTCAACTTCTACTTTCCAGTCCCCCAGGCCTCTTTCGGAATCCCGGAGGGCTTTCTGCATTAGTTCTTTTATATACCCCCGGTTAAGTGATTTAAAGGTAAAAATACGTAGTCTGGATAGCAACGGCGAAGTAAGGTGAAAAAAAGGGTTTTCGGTAGTAGCACCAATAAAAAGGAGTGTGCCTTCTTCCACCGCGGAAAGAAGGGCATCCTGCTGGGCCTTGTTAAACCGGTGGATTTCATCCAGGAAAAGGATGGTCCTTTTGCTTTCCCCGCCCCACCTTTTTTTTGCTTCGCTGATTACTTCACGCACTTCCTTTACTGTAGCCGATACCGCGTTTAGCTGCACAAAAGCCGCCCGGCTAAAAGAAGCGATGATGCCGGCCAGGGTAGTTTTACCCGTTCCCGGAGGGCCGTAAAACAATGAAGAAGGAAGCCTGTCTTCGGTGATGGACCGGTAAAGAGGTGCATCTTTACCTAATATCTCCTCCTGGCCCAAAAATTCTTCCAGGCTGCGCGGGCGCATGCGGACTGCCAGGGGGCCTTCCCGGTTAACTTTTTCCTGCCACTTATGAGTAAAAAGGTCCACAGGTTATTCCTCCTTCAGGCAGGCTTTTATATAAAGGGCGCACTCCAGGCGTTTCTGCTGCAGGGCGCATTCCAGGTTATACGGGATTTTCGGGTCGCCGTTAACCACCAGCGAAGCTGCACGACACCCTCCACCACAGTGGTAGCGCGCCCAACAATTTCTGCAGGAATCCAGAGTGGGACCAACCGCCGGAAATTTCTCCTCGGGCAAAATATGTTTAACCCTTTCCGGGGCCAGGACATTTCCCATCACGTATTCTTTCATACCCACCAGCTGGTGGCAAGGGTAAATATCCCCATCCGGAGTAACCGCCAGGTACTCACTTCCCGCCCCACACCCGGACAAGCGCTTAAACAGGCAGGGGCCTTCTTCCAGGTCTATTTCAAAGTGAAAGAAAGTAAAAGGATCTCCTGCCCAACAGCATTCCAGGTAAAACTCGGCCAGCTTTCGGTACTGCCCGGCCAGCTCATCCAGGTCTTCCTCTTGCAGGGCCCAATCCTGGTGTGGTTCAGATACAACCGGTTCCAGGGATATATGACGAAAACCTTCCTGGTAAAGGTGATATACATCGTTAAAGAAATCCCGGTTAAACCTGGTATAAGTTCCTCTTACATAGTAGCTGCCTTCCCAGCTGTTAACAAAATTGCTCAGGCGTTTTATTACCCTGGGGTAGCTAAAAGATCCGTCAGGAAAAGTTCGCATACGGTTATGTACCTCCGGGCGGCCGTCCAGGCTCAATATCACGCTAAAATTTTCCCGGGCCAGGTATTCGCGCACTTCGTCATTTAATAACAGCCCGTTAGTGGTGAGGGTGAATCTGACCTCCGTTCCTTTTTCCTTCCCTTTTTCCCGTGCGTATTCCGTAATTTTTTTTACATTTTCCAGGTTGAGAAGCGGTTCTCCCCCAAAAAAATCAATTTCAACATGGCGTCGGCCTCCGGACTGTTCCAACAAAAAATCAACTGCAGATTTTCCCACCTGGTAAGACATTAGCGGTTTTCCGCCGCCGTATTCTCCTTTGCCGGCAAAACAATAACGGCAAGTCAGGTTACAGATATGCGCCGCATTCAAGCATAAAGCTTTTACTACCGGTTCTGCAGGAGTGTTTTCCAGATGCGGCGGCGGACTCCAGAGATGCCCCGCAGATTTTAGTTCTTCAATTTCCTGCAATACTTCACCTATATCCTCCCGGGAATATTGGTCTGCAAGTAAGGAATATAACCTTTCCCGGGAATAACCCTGGTCCAGTAAATTAATTACGTTCCAGGCCAGCCCGTCTACTACGTACAGGGAATCACTTTCTACATCAAAAACTATTTTTTTGTCTCCCATTTGAAACAGGTGCAGTTCGCCCTGCGACAACGTACTACCTCCTTTTACAGGCCTGACAAAACATTGTATAATTTACATGGGCCTCCTGCATAAAAAGGCCAGGTTTTAAATATAACCTGGTCCTCTGGAAATACTTTAACCTGGAGGCTAAATGTGTTTATGATCTACTGGTTTTTCTTGCGCTCACAAACTTGATTGCCTACTGTGCATGAGGTTTTGCAAGCCGACTGACAAGAGGTGGCACATTCCCTGCATCCTTCTTCCCTGTGTGTTGAAATATTTTTCTGATTTACTGCTTTTATATGCTTCACCTGTATACCTCCTAATTATAGTTGCTACTAACGATTTTAATTTCCTCAGTAATTATAACAGATCTGCCTCAAGTGTGAAACACCGTCTTTAAATTTCAGCGTTTTAACTGTCCAGGCAGGAGGTATAATTGCCAGGGCCGCATGTACCCCCGCCTAACCCTTATCTTAATCAGCCTGATTAGATACTCTTAAGGCAGTGCACCGCCGGGAAGCGAGCGAAAATCTTCTACTGCTTCTTCGGTTAAGGGACTGTGCAGCATGTCCCTTAAGACCCAATAAGGGGCGGTAAGGTAACTTGCCCCGGCAATATAAGCTCCAACTAACTCTTCCGGGGATTTAAGGCTTGCCGCCAGTATATTCCCCTTTCCCCCGGCCCGGATAACGCTCGATATTTCCTGTACCAGCTCCACCCCATCTTTTCCTCTGCGGGTGGAGCGGTTGACGTAAGGAGCTACGTAGTCAGCCCCGGCGTGGAATGCCGTCAGCGCCTGCGAAGAAGTAAAAACAGAGGTCATGCAAACCGGTACACCCGCTTTGCTTAAAGATCCGATTAGATTGACACCGTTCCAGGTGCAGAGAACCTTGATCACCACCCTTTCCGGGGCTAATGACCAGTAATGTACCGCCCAGCGGTACATATCTTTCTGCTCTCCTTCCGGAACCTGCAGCCATACCGGCAGGGTCATTTCCTTGATTAATTCTCCGGCAAACTGTGCAGGTTCTACCCCTGCATCATACATCAACCGGGGATTAGTAGTTATTCCGCTAATTATTCCCAGCACCAGTGCTTTTTCAATTTCATTCCTGTCCGCAGAATCCAGCAACAAAGGCATCTGTGTTTCCACTCCTTATCCGTTTATATTTTACATTTCAACATTGACCGAAAACATCTTCCTCCACCTCTCACCTCTCATAAATCAACCTGCCGAACTACCGGGCATTTCCCTGGCTGCAACACAGGATAAGCCTTCCATGCACATCCCCAGCGACAACCTCTTTATTTGTAAACATATACCCAGGGCAACAATAACATCAAAAATGGCATGGCCGTAAAACCCTGCCGCAGCCGAGCTCAAAACTAAAAGAGCCGCTATAGCCTCGAAACCGAAAAAAGTATATATAACCCGGCCGGTAACGGAATTAGCGGATAACCCCCTGAACCTGAAATATAGCATCAAATAAATAGCCCCAAGAACCAGCGATACGTAAAATACGGAAACATTCGGCGCCGCCCTGGCAGCATCCCTCAACACGCTTACAAAATAAGTATTCATACAAAAGGCAGCAAAGAGATGGAAAAGTCCCACCGCCACAAGGAAACAGCTGCAGGTATACCTGAAAAGGCCCCTTGAATTTAAAGGTAAAAATAAAAACGCAAACAGCATTAAAACTACGACAAAAGAGTGAACTGCAAAACCAAACAGCGCATAACTTTCCCCGACGGCTGCTAAATATAACTTGATCAAACCCAGCACAAAATATGTAAACAACACCAGGAGATATTCTTTTTTAGATTTCTCCAAGAAATCACCCCTTTTTCCCTTTATTATATGGCAAAAAGGGGTGTCAGTGAGACAGTTTAAAAATTTTGCCTGGTTAGCTTATTGCTACACACTTTACACCCAACAAATAAACAGCTATTGCCAGGTAATTATCAAGAATTTACTCCCCACATCCCTCCGACAGCACCCAACACGAAACCCAGGAATAGCTTGGAAAACAGACTTAAACCCGGTAAAAACCCTTCAAGATAAAACCCGCCCAAAATTACTACCACCAGGACATACAAAACGCCTACCAGCCCCCCGTTCAACCATCCTTTAACCCCCAGCGTTTTTCCCGTCTTACACGAACCCAGAAGTATTCCCGCCAGGCTTGCTAAAAATACCGCCGCCGGCATATATTTTTCCGGAAACGGGGTAAAAAACAACAGGGCACTGATTATAATCAGCAATAACACCGATACCAGGAGAGCCACCAGCACTCCTGAAGTTAATACTAAAGCTGTATTGATTTCCCCTTCTCCCTCGCCGTTATAAACCGGAGCCTGAGAATAACTTTTTTCCGGGCACATGAACACACCTCCCCAGGTTTTCTTTATATATATGCCCGGAAAAACAAACGTATTCTACTCTTCATCTGTAACAATATGGTCAATACCCTGCTTGGCAACTTTTATGTTCACGTTGTCTGCAACCCTTAAAGTTAAGGTCTCCTCTTTTATTTCTTTTATCACCCCGTGAATTCCACCAATGGTAACTACCCGGTCACCTTTCTGCAAACTGTCCAGCATCTGCTGCCTCTTTTGCTGCTGTTTCTGCTGCGGCCTTATCAGCACAAAATAGAAAACCGCAAACAGGAGCACAATCATTATAAGCGTTCCATACTGTTCAAACACTTCCATTAACGTACACCTCCATAATAATTTTTACTAATTATCTTTCCACAGTTTTTCTATTTGCTCCCAGTTGTCTTCTTTAACACAGTTTCTAACCAATTCCATAAATTTTTTTATAAAATAAAGATTGTGATACGTGGTTAGACACAGTCCAAGTACTTCACCCGCCTGCAGCAGGTGCCTTATATAAGAACGGGAATATTTAGAACAAACGTTACAAAAACACCCCGCATCCAGGGGGCCCAAATCTTTAGCATAAGCGGAATTACGCAGATTTAAATATCCCCCGGCCGTAATTATTTTCCCATTTCGGGCCATGCGAGTGGGCATAACACTATCAAACAGGTCCATACCTCTTTTCACCGCTTCCAGAAGAGCATCCGGTGAACCTATACCCATAAGATAGCGCGGCCTGTCTTCCGGCAAAACAGGTGCGGTATGTTCCAAAACTTTATACATTTCTTCCCTGGGCTCCCCTACACTCAGGCCTCCTACAGCATAACCGGGAAACTCCAGCTCCAACAGTTCATGTGCACTCCTTTCACGCAGCTCCAGGTTTACCCCACCCTGGATAATGCCAAACAGGGCCTGGTCATCCCTCATGTGGCTATTACTGCAGCGGTGTGCCCAGGCAGTAGTTCTTTCAACTGCTTTTTCCAGTTCATCGTGCGGGGCCGGATAAGGGGGGCACTGGTCAAGCTGCATTATAATATCGGCCCCCAGGGCATTCTGTAGCCTGGTTACTTTTTCCGGGGTAAGGTAATGCAGTGAGCCGTCCACGTGCGATTTAAAAGATATTCCACGGTCATCTACCTTGCGGAAACTCTCCAGGCTGAAAACCTGAAAACCCCCGCTGTCAGTAAGTACGGCCCCGTCCCAACCCATAAAACGGTGCAGCCCGCCATGCCGGGCAATAACTTCTATCCCGGGACGCAGGTAGAGGTGGTATGTATTGCTTAATATAATACCGTAACCCAGCTGATGCAGTTCCTCTACGTGCAAGGCCTTAACACTGGCCTGGGTCCCTACGGGCATAAAAGCCGGGGTTTCTATAACCCCGTTTGGAGTATAAAACAGGCCCGCCCTGGCTTTATTCCTCTTGCTCTTCCCGGTAATTTCAAATTCAAACATTAACCAAAATACTCCTTCAGCTTAGCATTACAGATATAGTATGTCAAACCTCAGTGTGGTATATTGTTCTAATCATGACACTTAACCTATAAACATGGCATCACCAAAACTGTAAAAGCGGTAATTTTTTTCTACCGCTTCCCGGTAAGCCTCCAGAAGCCGCTCCCTGCCTGCAAAAGCGGACACCAGCATAAGCAGCGATGAACGAGGTAAATGAAAGTTGGTAATAAGCCCGTTTATAATTTTAAAGCTGTAACCGGGGTAAATAAACAGGTCCGTCCAGCCTTTTCCTTCCCTTACCATTCCCTTTTCATCAGCCACCGATTCCAGCACCCGGCAACAGGTAGTCCCTACTGCAATTATCCTCCGTCCTTCTTCCCTGGCCCGGTTAATACAGCCTGCTACCCCTGCGGAAATTTCATAGTATTCCTCGTGCATCCGGTGCTGCGTTATATCCCCGGATTTAACCGGTAAAAACGTTCCCGGACCTACGTGAAGGGTAATATATGCTTGCTCAATACCTTTTCGGCTCAACCGGTCTAACAGGCGCGGGGTAAAATGCAGCCCCGCAGTAGGTGCAGCTACGGAGCCTTCCCGGTAAGCAAAGACCGTCTGGTAGCTCTCCGGTTCTTGAAGCTTCTTTCTTATATAAGGCGGTACTGGCATGCTACCAATATGGGGAAGAATTTCCTGCAGGGGGCGGGGGGACTCGAATAAAAATTCCCGGTAGCCTTCTTTATCCCAAATGCTTTCTACACGGCCAGTAACCCCATTTCCAACTTTAATACGCTGCCCGGGCCTTGCCCGGCGGCCCGGGCGAGTCATGGCCAGCCACTTCTCTTTCCCTTCTTCAACATTTTCCAGGTGTCTTAATAAAAGAATCTCCACCTTACCACCAGTATCTTCCCTTCTTCCCTTTAACCTGGCGGGAATAACCCTGCTATCGTTAAAAACAAGGAGGTCACCTTCTTTAAGTATCCCGGGAAGCTCATAAAAATAACGGTGTTCCCTTTTTCCCGTTTCCCTTTCTATTAGCATCAATCGGGAACGATCTCTTTCTCCAAGGGGCTCCTGGGCAATCAGCTCCGGCGGAAGGTGGTAATCGTAACTCTCCAGTAAAATATCACCATTATTGCTTCTATTCATAATTTCTCCCGGCGATTTAACGCCTTATCAAAAAGTTTAAAACCAGCGTAAGTATCAAGCTAATAATTATAGCTGAAGCCAGGGGAAAATAAAATGAGATATTTTCTCTTTCTATATAAATATCACCGGGCAATTTCCCCAAGCCCAGCTTGCTTCCCAGGAAAAACAAAATGCCCACCAGCACAAACAGGCCACCCAAATAAAGCAGAATCCTGCCCAGCGTTTCCAGGTCCACACCAAGCCCTCCCCGAATACCCGAATACATTTAAAAAATAAAATAATGCTTGCCAGCTGTTTAACTCCAAAAACGCTTTTGTTTTTCTTCCGGGGCCTCGAGATTTAAATACCGGTATCCATCCGGGGTTACCTCCCTGCCTCGCGGAGTTCTTTTAATAAAGCCCAGCTTCATCAAATAAGGCTCATAAACATCCTCAATAGTCCGGGTTTCTTCACTAATGGAGGTGGCAATTGTCTCTATCCCTACGGGGCCTCCCCCAAACTTGTGAATTATGGTTTCCATGATCCTTCTATCAATATGATCCAGCCCCATGCGATCAAGTTCCAACATTTCCAGCGCTTCCCTGGCCACTCTATAATCTATGTGCCCCGAAGCTTTAACCTGCGCGTAATCACGAATGCGGCGCAACAGGCGATTTGCTATCCGTGGGGTGCCGCGAGAGCAAATCGCCACTTCCCTGGCACCTTCGCTGTCAACGGAAATCCCCAGTATGTTTGCCGATCTTTTAATTATCTTTTCCAGGTCTTCCGTAGAATAAAAGTCAAGACGGTCAACAACTCCAAAACGGTCCCGCAGGGGGGAAGACAATAAACCGGCCCTTACCGTAGCGCCTACCAGGGTAAAACTGGGGAGTTCCAACCGCAAAGTGCGTGCTCCAGGACCTTTTCCAATTACCACATCCAGTGCATAATCTTCCATGGCCGGGTACAGTACTTCTTCTACAAACCGTGGCAACCGGTGAATTTCGTCTACAAAGAGAACGTCTCCTTTTTCCAGGTTGGTAAGTATAGAAGCCAGGTCTCCCGGGCGTTCCAGGGCAGGCCCGGAGGTCACTCTTATATTTACTCCCATCTCCCTGGATATTATGTTAGCCAGGGTAGTTTTCCCCAGGCCGGGCGGACCGTACAGTAAAACGTGATCCAGGCTTTCTTTCCTCTCCCGTGCAGCTTCTATGTAGATTTTTAGTTTGTCTTTCAGCTTCTGCTGGCCCACGTAATCTTCCAGGGTAACGGGACGAACGCCCTGCTGAAAATGATCTTCTTCCTGATTATTTGACGAAACTATCCTTTCCTCCACTAATATTTACCCCCTGTTAAGCCTGTATAACTATCGGTACGATAAATACTTTAATGATACCTTTAATAACTCTTCAGGCGAACCCTTTTCAACCGAAGCCTTGGCGTGCTCCACTGCCGCAGTAGCTTCTGCACCGGAAAAACCAAGAGAAGTCAAGGCTTCAACCGTTTCCGATTCAGAAGAAGCCATAACCGGTGCTTCTAACGCTTCCCCGGCAGAAGGAGAAAACGAGGCAGGCAGTTTCTCTTTCAACTCCAGGATTAACCGCTGCGAAGACTTGCGCCCTATTCCCGGCACCCCCGACAGTGCCTTCACATTTTCTTCAATAACTGCAACATAAAACTGGGAAACTGTAAACTTCCCCAGTATAGAAAGCGCGTTGCGGGGGCCAAATCCTCCTACCCCCAGTATCAGGTTGAAAAGGTTTCGCTCCTCGGCGCTCCCAAAACCGTATAAAAATAGCCCGTCTTCTTTCCACAGCAGGCGGGTGTAAAGCACCGTCTCTTCACCCTGCCTGTATCCATGGTCAGAGCTGGATACAGGAACTTCTACCCGGTATCCCAGTCCGTTGTTTTCTACTACTACCCACCCGGAACCATCTTCAATAATTTTTCCTTTTATAAAATCAATCAATTTTACCCTCTCCCGGCTGCACCGTTTTTCCACTTCCACTGATGCAGGTGACATAAAGCTACCGCCAGCGCATCCGCTTCATCATCCGAACCAAACCTGTACTCTCCCAGCTGTAGCTGCAAACTCACCATTTTACGCATTTGAGTTTTATCCGCACTTCCATCTCCCGCCACGGTATTCTTTATCTGCAATGGGGCATATTCCTCCACCGGCAACCCGTTGACAGCCGCTGCAAGGATTATTATCCCCCGTGCTTCTCCTACAGTTAAAGCCGAGCGAACATTACGGTTAAAGAAAACCCTCTCCAGTGAAACTGCTTGAGGAGAATACTTGTCTATAAGAGCCTCAACCTCTTCGTATATTTTCTTTAACCTTTGGGGATGTTCCATTTCTTTCCCCGTTTTTATGATACCCGAATAAACCCGCCGGCAGACACCTCTTCCCTGATCTTCCACTATCCCGTAACCCGTTAAAGCAAGGCCCGGGTCAACTCCCAGTACTGTTTTTATCATTTTTTTATACCCCGGTTTATTAAACTGCCTTACAACTTGTTCAAACTTGATAAAACTTTATTTACTACCAGTATTGGAACTACCTGTATTGGAATCGGCAGAAGGCATATATTAACATCTAGTTAACAGGATGATGGGTGGTTCCTTCCCCAATTTTAATTCTTCTACTTCCCCCCTAATTCCTGCCCGAAAATAAAAATGCCGGTTTCTTTTAAACCGGCACCATAATCTATGTCAACCAGCATCAGGTAGTATAGGTTTCCAGCAGCTTAATTTTTTCTTCTTCGGTCCGGTAAGGCACTCCTTTTTTTAACTCCTCTTCATAAACTTCTTTTACCTCATGTTCCAGCTCCTCCAATAGCACACCGTCGGGTGGAATCCCTTTATAAATAGCAATTTTACCATTATGCTCTCCAAGGTATCTTTCTTCCGAACAATCTTCACACAATTCATCAACTACGGTGATATATATTTCTTTTCCATCCCCTGCTTCTGTATGGGCCAAGTGCCAGTTTTCTGGAAATTCACTGCCAGACAAATCTCCGCCCAGGTACGACATAACATCTTCTTCTTCAAATTCAGGGGGGAGTTGTTCCATTGTTTCCAGTGAATGATGTTCACAAATTTCATTCAAGCGCTGGACAATAAACCGCTTTTCAATTTCCCGCCGGCTTTCCGGTTTTTCCCGGTTAAGATGCTCTGATATAAAATCAATTCCGTGTTGTTGCCACATAAGTGCAAGCAGCATACCAACACCAGCTATTATTAAAGCATACGCAGTCCAACGCAAATAACGCATTTTTAAATAACCCTTTTTTTTGCTCAACTGTCCACCTCCCGGGGTTTTTGCTTTCCGTTTTTGCTTTCCATATTTTTCGAATTTTATTTTTCCCCGGAAAAAGCTGCAATATACAAAATAAAGGGAGAGAAATTAGTAATTTTATTCGCAACTACTCTGTTCGCAACTACTCATAGTGTGAAAGCATAGAGCAGACCCCCCACCTTTTTGCTGATCGTTATACACACTTGACACCGGAGGGTAAAACTACAATTTTGGGGTTATTTTATACTCCCTTGCCGCGGGCTTCTTTCTTCCCCCCACCGGGGGGAAGATTAAGATGGGGGGGATACCTTTTGGAAGTTAGAGGTCAGAGGTGGGAAGTCAGAAGTAAAAGGTGAGAAATATAAAGACCATCCATTCAAGAAGTCAGAGGTAAGAGGTAAGAGGTAAGAGGTAAGAGGTAAGAGGTCAGAAAGCAACGAGCTTTGCCTTGTGGTGCAGTAAGCAAAAGGGTTGTGTTTATACCGGCAGCGAGCATTGATTTGCTATATCAAACGCGCACAGCGGCTGAAGATAAGCCGCGGCAACTTGTTTGAGCAGGCTTTAGCCTGCGAGTTTTGCCGCGGCCTGAAGCCGCGAGCACGGAACATTTTATGCGCA
>Ga0207421_10002720_pt1 | contig 21713 bp, 16 predicted proteins | sample SodLakKL_010_SED_4_FD_187542 | JGI IMG/M metagenome (GOLD analysis project Ga0207421, IMG submission 187542) | Alkaline sediment microbial communities from Lake Tanatar, Kulunda Steppe, Russia - 8KL_010_SED (SPAdes) (version 2) | ecosystem: Environmental > Aquatic > Non-marine Saline and...
CCAAAATCATGAAGAAAGAAGCAGGAATTACTTTTTTATCTATAGAAGTTTCTTCTGAAAACGTTTGCATACTTGCAGGCAGGTGAATTTAAATGAAAATATTAGTTTTATCAAAAGGATTAATTCATCCTTCAGTGTTAGCTCGCAACAGTTTAGAGTTGTTATTGAAGAGCCTTGATGACAATTTTGACTTTATTACCACTTCTAATTTAAATGAACTAAAAAATTTACAAAGGAATAATTACGATGCAGTGCTCTTGTATTATCATCTTAAGTCTATGAAAAATGACAATTTGAAGGCATTAATTGATTATGTAAAAAATGGCGGTGGGGTTTTAGCCTTACATTCTTCCATGGCCTCTCTAAAGGACAATGTTGCTTATCAGAACTTGCTGGGAGGGCGTTTTATAGGTCATGGCAAAGTGGAGAAAATAAAGGTTGATATTCATGATAATAATCACCCTATATCTTCCGGAGTTTCCGGCTTTGAAATTAAAGATGAATTATATTTGCATGAGTATGATCAAAACAACGAAATAATTTATTCGGTACAGACCGGTACCAATTATGAACCTGTCTTGTGGACTAGAAGTTATGGGCAGGGCCGGGTTTGTTATTTTGCGCTGGGGCATTGTTTTCACGTATGGCAGCATCCGGAAGTTAAAAGAATTCTTCGGAACAGTCTTAATTGGCTTGCCGATTAGGGGGAAGAAGATGCGTAAATTGCGTTTAGGAATTATTGGATGTGGAGAAATAACCAAGTTTATGAGTGTTTTTGCCAAATTGAATATAAATATTCAATTAGTAGGTTTCTATGATCGCAAGATAGAGAAAGCTCGCCGCTATGCAAGTTACTTTCGAGAAGCTTCAGCCTATGATGACTATCTTCTAATGGCCCGTAATTTACCAATGGATGCAGTTTACATAGCACTGCCGCATCATCTTCATTACCCGGTAATGCGGGAATATATTTCGCAGGGTATTCATGTGTTATGCGAAAAGCCGGCAGCACGCAATTTTGAAGAAGCTAATGAAGCCTTGGACTTGGCCCGGGGCTACAACGTTAAAATTGGTGTTAATTACCAATATCGTTACGATAAAGCTTGTTACCGGATGGCTAAAGCAGCTCGTAATGGAGACCTTGGAAAATTATATTATGGAATTTGCAATATACCCTGGTCGCGAAGTGACCAATATTTCCAGAAGAGCAAGTGGCATGCCGAATGGGAAAAATCAGGTGGCGGCACTCTCATTACTCACGGTTCCCACGGCCTTGACTTGTTATTGTGGTCATTTGGGAAAAGGCCTGTTCGAGCGGCAGGTTTTAGTGCCCAGCAAAAATTTATACAGACTGAAGTAGAAGATTTATGCATGGGTACTTTGGAGCTTGAAAATGGTTCTCTTCTTCAAATAACCAGTTCTATGATAGCAATGCCGGAACAGCCTGCCCAGGTGAAAATTTACGGTTCGAAAGGAACTGCCATATGTAGTTTTCGCGAGATTTTTTCCAAAGTAAATTTTGTGAAAACTTCGGTGCCAAATTATATTCCTCAAGTTCAGGGAGTTCACGCCATGGGAAGAAACCTGGAGGCTTTCAGGCAATGGGTAGTCAATGATAAACCATATTATTGTTCCCTTGAGAATGTGGCCGGTGGGCTGGCGTCAATAGAGGCTATTTATGAAAGCGGCCGCAGTCATGTTAAAACTGAAGTTAGGAAAGGAAACTTTGAAAACTACGGAGGAGAAATATAGTGACTACCATTAAAGATGTTGCTGAAAAAGCAGGAGTTTCCATTAGTACCGTCTCGAGGGCTTTAAGTAGCAGTGCGCCGGTACAGGAAGAAACCCGCCAGAAAGTTTTAGAGGCGGTAACAGAATTAAATTATCAGCCCAATACCATTGCTCGCGGATTAAAAGTGGGGCGCTCTAAAACTTTGGGCTTAATTATCCCCAATTATCAAAGCCTGGTGTTTCCTGATGCCATCAAAGGAATTACTGATACTCTTGATGCTTTTGGTTACAACCTGGTTTTGGGTGATACAGATGATAACATCGAGCGAGAGGAACAACTGATTGAAGGTTTGCGCATGCGCATGGTAGACGGTTTAATCTGCTCTACGGCGCGGGAAGATAGCAGGCATCTTTTAAAATTAAAAGAAGAAGGTTTTCCTGTTGTTTTACTGTTGAGGCATCTAAATGAAGATATTGATGCGGTAATAGCGGATAATTACCAGGGTGGTTTTGAAGGAGGCAGGTATCTATTAAATAAAGGTTTTAGGCGAATAGGCTTCATTAATGGATCATTGGAGTTAGACTTATACAGGCAGCGTTATAAGGGTTTTCAAAACGCTTTTTCCGCTAAAGGCGTTGAACTAGATTTAGAATTAGTAACTCATGGTCACAAAGGCTGGCAAGGAGGCTATTACGCTATGTGGCATTTATTAAAACAAAACCCCATCCCGGAAGCAGTTTTTGCCACCAGTGATCCCAAGGCTTTTGGAGCTATAAAGGCTATTCATGAATTTGGGTTGCAAATTCCTAAGGATGTTTCCGTGGTGGGCTACGACAACTTAGAGTTTTCGCAGTTAATGAATCCATCCTTAACTACCATCGCCCAGCCTTTTTATGATATGGGCCGAATGGCAGCCCGCAAGATTTTGGAATTGATCAATTCTAATAGCCAGGAGGAAGCTAAAGTGCATAAACTTCCGGTAAAACTGGTAGAACGTGATTCGGTAGGTGAAAAAATGAATTAACTATTCAGAAATTGTAGGGAAAAAGAGTCAATACACCCCCACCCCGGCCCTCCCCCCTCAAGGGGGAGGGAGAAAAATTATCAATTACTGCGGGATATATCATTTATAATTCCTTTGGCCTGAATAGTTACATTGAAAATATATTTTGTTTTAAACGTTAAAACGAAATAAAAATAGCAGAGATATTTACAAGGAAGGTGATTGAGTTTGAGTTCAACGCAATCCATGGTTTTAACAGAGTTTAATGCTCCTTTAGAAAAGCGGGAATACCCTTTTCCTAAACTGGAAAAAGGTCAACTTTTGGTAAAAGTAGCTGCTGCCGGGGTGTGTGGTTCTGATGCTCATATGTGGAGAGGGAAAGATCCGCGCACTCCTTTGCCTGTGATTTTGGGCCACGAAGGAGTGGGCTGGGTTGTTGGTATGAAAGATGATAAGGAGTCTGTTGCCGGGCAAAAAATCAAGGAAGGAGATCTTATTCTCTGGAACAGGGGAATCAGCTGTGATCGCTGTTATTATTGTAAAGTCACTCAAGAACCTGCACTATGTACTAACAGGCTGGTATACGGTATTAATAGGGGATGCGAGGAACCTCCTCACCTTAGAGGTGGGTATTCAAGCCACATCCTTTTGGATGAAGCTACTAGCGTATTTCACCTTCCTTCTAATATAGATCCGGCTATAGTGGTGGGTGCTACTTGTTCCGGTGCTACAGCCGCCCATGCTTTTGATCTGGTTTCTCCCGACATTGGTGATACGGTGCTGGTTCAGGGGCCTGGTCCCCTGGGCTTGTTTTCCATTGCATTTGCAAAGGCACGCGGAGCTACTCAAATTGTGGTAATTGGCGGAACTAATGAGAGATTAAAACTTTGTCGGGTATTTGGCGCTAACGTTACCCTTAACAGAAATGAACTAACGGCAGCAGAACGGCGTGAAAAAATAATGGAACTTACCGGTGGCCTTGGAGTTGACTATGCCGTAGAAGCTGCAGGGTCCATAGCAGCGGTTAAGGAGGGAATATCCCTGGTGCGCAGAGGGGGCGCATATTTGTCGGTAGGGTTTGGAGAACCAGCCGGTGCCCTGGAATTGGAAATATTCGAAGAGCTGGTCCATAAAAATTTGCATTTGCAAGGGGTTTGGGTTAGTGATGTTCGGCATACATATATGGCGCTGCAATTGATGAGGGACAACATGGATACATTTGCCCAAATGATTACTCATCGCTTGCCTTTGGAAAGAGCAACTGAAGGAATGGAATTGATGGAGAGAAAAGAAGCGGTCAAGGTAGCTTTAATTCCAGAATAAATAGTACTACAGCGAAAGCTTATAGAATGAGCGTTGCCACACAACCTGCCGTTCCCATGGCTTAGGAAAAGGGGGTAGCTTATAGATGATTGATTTGAAAGTTAATTACGGGGGTTTGAATCTTAAAAACCCTTTGGTGGTTGCTTCTTCCGGTATAAGCGGTAATTTTGATTTAATGCGTAGGGCTGAAGAAAATGGAGCCGCGGCGGTAGTTATGAAAACTTTGTTTGAAGAAGAATATACCAGGAGCACACCGACGCCCTGTTTCTCTCTGATTAGAAGAGAATCGGGCCCCATGAACTCTACGACCTTTTACAGTTTTGAACAAGCAAGCCCCTGGGCATTAGAACGCTATGCGCGGGAAGTTTCCAGAGCAAGGGAAAATTTAGAAATACCGGTCATAGCCAGTATTAATTGTGTTAGTACCGAAGGTTGGTTGGAATATTCCCGAGCCCTGGAAGAAGCCGGTGCAAGCGCGATAGAACTGAATCGCTCCTGCCCTTTCAGCACAGCAGTGTTGGGGACGGGGGATGCCTGGAATGAAAAGGCAGTAGAAACTCTCGATTTAGTTAAGCAACAAGTTGGTATTCCTGTATTTCCTAAATTTACCCCTCAACTCTCTAATCCTTTAGGAGCGGCATTGACCCTGCAAGCAAAAGGAGCTGAGGGGATTGTTATGTTTAGCCGTTTTACAGGGTTGGAGATAGATGTGGAAGAGGAAAAGCCCATTATGCACGGAGGTTTTGCAGGACACGGCGGACCATGGTCTATACATTACAATTTGCGCTGGATTGCGGCAAGTTATCCGGAACTGGAAATACCAATAAGTGGAAGTGGAGGGGTGAGTTCGGGCGAAGATGTAGTTAAATACATTTTGGCTGGTGCAAACAATGTGCAATTATGCACTTCTATTTACATGGAAGGATTTCAAGTTATAAAAGAATATCTGCAGTATTTGGAAGAATTTATGCAGCGAAAAGGCTATTCATCATTGAATGAGTTTAGGGGGGCAGTGTGCGAGAGATTAATCCCGCCCCAGGAAGTGGATCGTTTGCGGCGGATGGTAATGACCATAGATGAAAAGGAATGTTCGGAATGTGGTGAATGTGCAGAAATTTGCTATCATGGCGCTATTCGAGCTTCAAATAGCTACTACAACATAGATGTAGAAACGTGCTTGGGGTGTGGTCTTTGTATTGAAGTATTAAAATGCCCCGCCTTACAATGGAAAAAATTATAAGGGGTAGTTTGCAAGAAAGAAAGGAGGCTCAAATTAGAGCATGATCGGAAAAATGAAGAGCTTGCAACGAATTATGGATACCGGGATTATAGCCGTGATCAGAGGTGATACTGTTCAGAAAGCTGTGCAAACTGCTGAGGCAGTTAAGGAAGGTGGCATTGACATTATTGAAATTACCATGACTGTCCCCGGTGCCATGGATGTTTTACCTGAGCTTCGGCAAAGATTCTCAGAAGATGAGGTTGTTCTGGGAGCCGGTACAGTTTTGGACCCGGAAACAGCTCGTCTCACCCTACTGGCGGGAGCTGAATTTGTGGTTAGTCCGGGGTTAACCCCGGAGGTAGTAAAAATGTGCAATCGTTATCAGGTGCTGAATATGGCAGGTAGTATGACCGTTAATGAAGTTATAAATGCTTTAGAAGCGGGGACAGATGTAGTCAAGTTTTTCCCGGGCAACCTTTTTGGCCCCCAGGTGATTAAAACACTTAAAGGGCCTTTGCCGCAAGCAGAATTTATTCCAACGGGGGGCGTTAACCTGGACAATGTCCAAGAATGGTTACGTTTGGGTTGTCTTGCAGTTGGAGTGGGGAGTGATTTAACTAAAGGTGCGGAAAAAGAAGATTATGAAGAGGTGACCCGGAATGCCAGGGCTTTTCGGGAGAAAATTAAAGAAATAAGAAAAGGGTAAGTTTCATTATATGGAATAAAGGGGGCTTAATATTGGAAAGAGTGGTTACTTTTGGGGAAATCATGATGCGGCTTTCTCCCCCCGGGGTCCAAAAGCTGGTTCAGGCTGAAAACCTGGAGTTGACTTATGGGGGAGGAGAAGCAAATGTAGCAGTTTCTCTGGCTAATTACGGCCTGGATAGTGTATTCGTGACTTGCCTGCCGCAAAATCCTCCCGGTCAAGGAGCGCTCAATCACTTGCGCAGGTTTGGGGTTAATACTCAATTTATTAGCCGGGGTGGAACTAGACTGGGGCTTTATTTTTTAGAAAAAGGTGCTTCGCAAAGACCTTCAGCGGTGACCTATGATCGAAACAATTCTGCGATAGCTGAAGCGGGGAAAGGGGATTTCCCCTGGCAGGTAATATTAAATGATGCCCGCTGGTTTCATTTTACCGGAATCACTCCTGCCCTTAGCGATAGTGCTGCAGAAGCCACCATGGAGGCTTGTAAGATTGCCAAAAATATGGGGGTTAAAATTAGCTGCGATTTGAACTACCGGAAAAAATTATGGTCGCCGCAAAAAGCAGAAGAAGTAATGAGTGCTCTGATGCCATATGTGGATGTGGCCATTGCCAATGAAGAAGATGCCGAAAAAGTTTTTGGGATTAAAGCCGGTGCTTCTGATGTAGAAAAAGCTGAACTGGATGAAGAGGGTTACATGGAAGTAGCTCGTAAACTTAAAGAAAGTTTTGGGTTTGAGCAGGTGGCGATAACTTTGCGGGAAAGTTTTTCGGCATCGGATAATGGATGGTCGGGCTTGCTTTATGACGGAGAAAATTATTATCAATCCCGCCAATACTTTATTCATGTAGTGGACCGGGTCGGAGGTGGAGATGCTTTTGCCGCAGGTTTAATATATGCGTTGCTCAATGAGTGGCCTCCCCGGGATACAATAGAATTTGCGGCAGCAGCTTCGTGCTTAAAACATACTGTTCCTGGGGACTTGAACATGGTTTCCGTGGAAGAGGTGCAAAAATTAGCCCAGGGTGGAGGTTCAGGAAGAGTGCAGCGCTAGTTAACATTGCATTGCTGAAGCTGAAAAAGATGCCGGGAGGAGGCTAATATGATGGAAAGGCCAGTAAAACTGCAAAACTATATATCATATGGTGTTGGTGATTTTCTGGGCGGAGGTTCCCTGGTCATTATCGGCACATTTTTGTTAATATTTCTCACCGATGTAGTGGGAATGGTTCCTTTTTATGCAGGATTGGTATTTGCTATAGGTAAAATATGGGACGGGATTTCTGATCCTCTCATGGGCTATATATCTGATCGGACCCGTTCTCGTTTTGGCCGGCGTCGTTTATATTTTCTTATCGGGTTGGTGCCTTCCGGGGTATTTTTTTTCCTGCTATGGGTGCCGGTGAATATTGAAACTCAACTGGGATTGTTTTTCTATTACCTATTGCTCTACATCTTTTTCAATACCAGTTACACAATTCTAATGGTCCCCTATACGGCGTTAAATGCAGAAATGTCACTGGATTATAGAATAAGAGGCAAACTGAGCGGGTTTAAACAGTTCGCATCGGGTCTTTCATCTGGAATCTGCCTGGTAGGTGCTCAACCTATCATTTCTTATTTCCCGGACGAAGTTACGGGGTACATGATGATGGGGCTTATTTTTGCTCTATTTTTCTCCCTGCCATATATTGCTGTCTTTTTCGGGACTTGGGAAGCACGGACAGATTACGGTGAACCCGAACGGCAAACTATTGCCGAGATATTTAAAAACTTTTTCTCCGTTTTTTGGAACAGGTCGTTCAGGTTACATGTTCTTATGTACGTGGCCGGCTTTGCAGGCTTGGATACTATCATGGCACTGTTTATGTATTATCTTACTTATTATCTTGGCGACCCGGATCTATTGCCCATTTTAGGAGCGGCACTTTTCCTGGCCCAGGGAGTAGCCATGCCTATCCACATTAAAATTGGCAATGTGTGGGGAAAAAGCAAGGCTTATATGTTGGGGGGCATAATATGGATAGTAGGAATGATATTCGCTTTTAACTATACTCCAGATACTCCGATTCCATTAATGGCTGCCGGAGCAGCTGTAATAGGTTTCGGTATGGCCGGTGTTACGGTTATGCCCTGGGCTATCCTTCCCGAGGTTACCGACGTGGATATTCTCATCACCGGCGCTAAAAGAGCCGGTACTTATTCCGGTATGATGACTTTGTTGCGCAAAATAGTAAACGGCCTGGTTGCTTTTATGGTCGGAAGTTTGTTGACTCTTGTGGGGTACGAAGGAGGTCAGGTGCAAACTCCTGATACCGAACAGGCTATTCGCGCCATGTTTGCATTTATTCCGGTTATGTTTGTGTTGATTGGCCTGATAACCAGTTTTAAATTTAAAATTACCCCTACCACTCATAAAATTATGATGGATGAAATCGACCGGCTCGAAGGCGGCGGCAGCAAGGAAAATGCTGACGAAGAAACTCAAAGAGTTTGTGAAGATTGCACGGGCAAGAAATACGATGAACTTTACCTGGTAAAAAAAGAGAATAACGATTAATGATTCGTTCAAAGCAGGGGCGGTTATTCTGTGACCGGTATTAGTTCCAGGAAGAAAGGATGAATGTTTTGATTGAAAGGTTTTACATTTTCCCGGATTCGAGAGTGGAAACAAAGGGTGAGATCTATTTTACAGCCAGGTGTAACCGGGAGGAATATTTAATTTGCTTTCATTCTCCCCGGGTTGATGAAGGTCTGTTTTGCCATCTGGAAAAAGAAAGTGTCAATGAAAATGGGGATGAAGTAAGTAACGGTATAATGGGAAGTTTAGCCGGAGAAAATTTTGAGGTGAAGATTTTTCCCACAACCTATAATAACCTGCTTACATTTGATGACAAAATTGCTCCCCGCAAAAAGTTGCGGGCTTTGAACAAGGAAGGTTATGAATTTGGAATGGGGACTGGAAATAGGGTGATTGTCAGCGAAAAAGATGTTGCCTCCCTTGCTGATATAAGCTGTTGTGGAGTTTTTGAAGGGATTTTTAATGCTCTCTCAGGTAGTGGGGTTCCCAACTGGTTTATTCAGCAGTCTATTATGCGGGAGTTAATTCCAGAGAGCATAAACCATGAAGAATTTCCGGAACTAGGCCATACAGGAGGTTATGGCCCCAGGGAACTGCTGCGTGCCGGATTGTTTGCTTTTTTCAGTTTGGGTGGCTATAACAGTTGGAAAGGTGACATTGGAGCGGATGCGGATCATGCTATTATTAATGGCAACAATTCCAACGAATTTCAGGCTTCAATGCAAGCAAACAAGAGTGCCATTAGGGAAGCACGCGATTTTACAAAATTCACGGTAGATACTTGCGCTCTTTTTGACTTTCCCGAAGGTATCCCACTAATACCTAAGGACAAGCAAAAGCTGGTGGAAACCATGCAGGGAAGTTTTAATGTTAACAATATACTTTCTAACCAGCCTGGCTATGAGTATGTATATACCGAAGAAGAAGTGCTGAATTTAAGTAAAAAATACTGGCAGGCTTTACAAGCTCATGCGGAATTATATGAATATATAAAGGAATTGAAAAATGGGGAACCGTTTGATTACGAACTTTCTCTGGATGAAACAGAAGAAGCGACCTCTCCTAAAGAGCTTTGGTTCTATTTGAAAATGTTGCATTTTTGGTATGAAATACCGGCAGGAGATGTTACTTCGGTAGCACCCTCGGTAGGCTTTTCCAAGAGAAGTGATTATGAAGGAAATTTGGATGATCTATTCCTCCATGTTAACGAGTGTGCCAGCATTGCCCATGCTTTTGGTGCATCTTTGTGTATTCATTCCGGTAGCGGCGAAGGGGTTATCACCGGTAAAGGCGATGGAGTGGATGAAGTTTTGGCCGAGGCTACAGAAGGTAAGTTGCAATTGAAAGTGTCGGGAATATATCAAGAAATATTGTGGAGGACACTGGCTGATTCAGATATTCGTTCCGAGAGGAAGTTATTTGAAAAAGCATGGGAGAGTACTTATCAATTAGTGAAAAACCGAAGTGATTTTGTTCGTGATCTGGACAAAGAAGAATTTAGTTTCCAATTTCCTCAGGCTACAGATTATTTTTTCAGGCATCACTCTTTCCGGATCTGGAAGTTATATCGAAAAGAAGTTTATCAAAATGTCACTAGAAATACCTGGCGGGAATACTCCCGGAGGGTAATGGATTATACACGCATGAGAGTGAATAAGTTGGGCTTGGACCAGAGCCAATAATTATGGAGAGACTACTTTTAACTAAAGGATGAAAGGAATGGGAAAATTGACTAACAAATTGGAAGATGTAAAGATCAGTGTTGCTTTCCGGTTTCATGTGAACATGTATCATTCTTACAGAGGAGACACTCCCGATGAATATGGTATCGGGAAAGACATCAGGCTAATTAGATACATACTTGACATTCTGGATAAGTATAACCAGAAAGGGGTGCCGGTTAGAGGGACATGGGATATCGAGAACTATTTTTCCTTGGAAAATAGTATGCGAAAACACTGTCCGGAACTAATTGAAAGGATCAAAAGGCGGGTAGATCAAAATTATGACGAAATTGAAATTATGTCCTACAATAATGGCCTGGTTTCTGCCGATATGGAGGAAGATTTCCGGGAAAACATGCGAAGAGCTGTTTCTAATGAGGAGGGTTCTGGCGTTCAGGATTTGTTTGGTAATTACGCTCCTGTAGTCAGGCCCCAGGAATGTATGATGACTCCGGGGTTAATAAGGTTGTATCAGGAAGCTGGAATAGAGGCGTTTTCAGTTTATTACAGCTGTATCCCTTTTAATGGCTTTAGCAATTTTGTTCCTTTGCTGCCCATAGAAAAAAGGTTTAATCCTTTGTGGTATACCGCTCCCGGGGTGGAAGATAAAATAATTGTTCTGCCGGCTATTAATCCCGGAGATGTTTATGAAAACTTTGGACTTCTCCACTTGATCAAGGCTTTGCGACGAGAACAAGAAAAAATGGATGAACCCTGTGATCTTCTGGTTTTGCTAGATATGGATGCTGATGATGATTTTTGGCAAGGGTATTTAAATACTACCGTCTCTTTTGGATTGGGTTTTCAAAAGCCGCTTTTAGACGGAGGACTAAATATATTTGTGCATCAGCTAAACAAACTGCCTTATGTAAAATTTGATACTCCGTATAATTACTTACAAAAGCATCCTCCTGTAGGAGAAGTCAGTGTGGGCCAGGATTTAGCTGACGGTTCTTTTGATGGTTATTCTCCGTGGTCAGATAAATTGGAAAATACGAAACTCTGGACGCTAATAGACCGTAGCCGGATGATTTCAGAATATGCTCTGGAAGTAGCTGATCATGATGATGAAATCAAAAATGAGGTTGAGAAAACCAGAAAGCAAAGATTGCTTGCCACTTCTACTACCCACTTTGGATTATCTACCCCGGTTATGTGCAAACCTCGTTTGCAGCAGGCTATAGATAGAGCCGGGAAAAATTATGCTCAATCTGAGCAGATCCTTAGTTCCGCACTTAAACAAAACAGTGATCAAAAAGATAGTTCTGTTAGAGCCATTTTCCCTTCCCGCTTTTATAAGGGAAGAGGAAAAAAACAGGGTTTAATAAGGCTTGCCAGCAATAACAAAGGAGCGCTTACCGGTAATGGGGTGCAAGCAGCTTTTAACCGGGAAGTATTTGGGCAAAAGGAGATTAACTTGGTTTATGAAGGAGAAGAACGAAAAGTTAATTTAAATGAAGGTGATGCGGGAAAAGATTGTTCTACAGAGATGTTTTCTAATGGCATCGGTAATTCCCAACTGGAATTACGGATCGACAAAGATAATGACTTAGTGCTTTACTTTAATGGTGAAGCAGTAACTGATAAAGGTTCTTTCGCAACCGCTATTAACTATCAGAACAGACTGGTACCGGCCAGGGAAGTGGAATATGAAGTGAGCGGAATGGAAGGAAAAGTTGCAATTATAACTGAAAAAGGAAAACTGCACCTTAGCGATAAAATGCTCAAGATGGCTTCTTATGAAAAAAAGTATATGATAGCCGGTGACCTCCCTTATTTATTTGTAGATGTGGATATTTCTTACCCCTTAACTGCTGATTATGGAACGGAGCAAGCCAAAGTAAAAAAATTGTACAGAGGTTATGATACCAGATGGCGGGAGGTTATGCCCTTGGAAATTGTGCCGTCTTTCAGGGGGTCAAAGGAAAACCCCATTCGGGTCCACAAACATAATTTTTTGGGGGAACTAACTTACTTTGATTTCAATTATGAACAATTTAGTGAAAATAAAGAAGTAGATGCCAGCAACAATGCTATTACATGTGGTTTTGTATCGTTTTCGGCCCAAGGCCGGGGAATCCTCATGGCGCAAAGTGTGGCAGCTGACAATAATTTTGCATTTAGCCGGGCCAGAATCCGGAAAGAAAAGGGAATGGATAAGCTTCTTATAAATCCCTTTGGAGTTTATACCGGCAAGCAATTGAAGTATCTTACTGAAAGATGGGGTCTTGCCCAAAAAGTGGCTTTGAAATTTGCGGAGTCTTATATGTCTTGTGCTCCTTCTTTTAGAGGCGGGAGGCAGCAATTCAGCTTAATGATTGCCCCTTTTAGTGGTTGGGAGCCGCCGGAAGAAGTTATAAATTCAGCTATAATGCATGCTTATCCCCCTTATATTCAATCTACAGATCAAAGATACGGAATGATTAATTTTACTGAATGGGAAAACTTTGAGCCACTGGATATTTAATTTATAGAAAATAGAGTTTAACATGGTTGGCAAAGGAGGTTAAAGATTATGAAGTTGACTTTCAGGTGGTATGGGGACAAAGATCCTATTACTCTTGATGAAATAAGGCAGATTCCTACTATGAGTGGCATCGTTTCGGCAGTTTATGATGTCCCCCCCGGCGAGGTTTGGCCGCGGGAAAACATAAGTGATTTGAAAAAAAAGGCACATAAAGCCGGCCTGGAATTTGAAGTGGTTGAAAGCGTTCCAGTTCATGAAAAAATAAAATTGGGTAAGGATTGCGAAAGACTTATAGAAAATTACTGCGAAAATATTCGGCGTCTGGGTGAAGCAGGAGTGAAAGTGGTTTGTTATAATTTTATGCCTGTTTTTGATTGGCTGCGAAGTGAGCTGGAAAAGATGCTTCCGGACGGTTCTTATGCCCTGGCTTACGATCATGCCACAGTGTTGGGGATGGATCCAGGTCAGAATGAGTTATCTTTGCCTGGATGGGATCAAAGCTATAACAAAGAAGAACTGCAAGATTTATTAGCCGAGTACGAAAATGTGGGGGAGGAAGAATTATGGAGCAATTTGCAAACCTTCTTGGAAAATGTAGTTCCGGTTGCAGAAAGGGCAGGAGTTAAACTAGCTATCCATCCAGATGACCCTCCCTGGCCAATGTTTGGATTGCCCCGCATAATTAGGGATGAAAAAACATTGAGTAGGCTTTTGGAAATAGTGGATAGTCCTTTTAATGGTTTGACATTTTGCATAGGAAGCCTGGGGGTTGCCACTCATAATGATTTGCCCCGTATGATTAGAAAATTTGGAGACCGTATACATTTTGCCCATTTAAGAAATGTCCTTATCACCGGCGAACAATGTTTTGAAGAATCAGCGCATCCCAGTCCATGTGGAAGCCTGGACATGTTCAGTATAGTCGAGGCTCTGGTGGATAGCGGCTTTGATGGATACGTACGCCCCGATCACGGGCGGATGATTTGGGGGGAAAGAGGTAGAGGAGGTTACGGGCTTTATGACCGAGCCCTGGGAGCTACCTACCTTGCCGGTTTGTTTGAAGGAGTCCACAAAAGTAAGAGGAAAGGGTGTGAATAAAGATGGAGTTACCATTTGCAATAAACCTGGAAGGAAAAAATGCAGTAATTACCGGTGGGGGAGGGGTTCTTTGTGGAGTATTTGCCAGGGCTCTTGCTGAATGTGGTGCCCGGGTGGCTTTGCTGGATATAAACCGGGAAGCGGCTCAGGGTTGCGCAGACGAGATCAACAACAATGGTGGGGAAGCGCTTGCTCTCCAAGCAGATGTACTCAAAAAGAGTGAACTTGAAGAGGCAAAAAATGAATTGACTTCACGCTGGGGAGAATGTCAAATCCTGATCAATGGGGCGGGTGGTAACCACCCTCAGGCCACTACCGATAAAGAATACTATGAGAAGGGAGATTATTATCAAGAGGATATCAAATCTTTCTTTTCTCTGGAGGAAGCAGGGATTGGCTTCGTATTTGACTTAAATTTTACCGGCACATTGCTGGCTTCTCAGGTATTCGCCTTAGACATGGCAGAGGGAAATGGAGGAGATATCATAAATGTTTCTTCCATGAACGCTTTTAAACCTTTGACCAAAATACCGGCTTACAGTGCCGCCAAAGCTGCGGTAAGCAATTTTACTCAGTGGCTGGCAGTGCATTTTTCGCAAGTAAATATCCGGGTTAATGCCATTGCGCCTGGTTTTTTTGTAACCAAACAAAATGAGAGATTGTTATTTTATGCTGATGGAACACCCACTGCCCGAGCCAACAAAATATTAGAGTCTACTCCCATGCGAAGATTTGGCCGGGAAGAAGAATTGATCGGAGGATTGTTATATTTATTGTCAGAAGGTGCTGAGTTTGTAACTGGCACGGTACTGCCTATTGATGGAGGCTTTTCAGCATATTCAGGGGTTTGATTATAAATGGCAATTGGGGTTGCTATGGGTATTGATAATAATTAAGTGGAAATGGGGTGATAATGGTGGAAGAAAATAATTCGTTTAAAGCACCTTTCCTGGGGGAGAATTTTTTGTTAAACACAGCAGAGGCCCGGGAACTATATTTTAATTATGCCCAAAAGATGCCCATAATTGATTATCATAGCCATCTAGATCCTGCGGAAATCGAAAAAGACCACCAATTTAAAAATTTAACTGAAATTTGGTTAAAAAGTGATCATTATAAATGGAGAGCCATGCGCACCAATGGAGTGGCCGAAGAATACATAACCGGAAATGCAGGGGATTATGAAAAATTCCTGGCCTGGGCCCAAACTATACCCATGTGCATGGGAAACCCTTTATATCACTGGACCCATCTCGAATTGCAACGCTATTTTGATATTTATGATCCTTTGCATGAAGGTACAGCTGAAAAAATCTGGGAAAACACCCGGGAAGCCCTATCCAGTGAGAGATTTACTGCCAGAAGGTTATTGGAGTATTCCGGCGTAGAGGTTGTTTGTACTACTGATGATCCTGTTGATGAACTCATCTCTCATCAAAACCTGGCAGCAGATAAAAATTTTAAGGTGCAGGTGTTACCCACTTTTCGACCTGATAAAGGATTGAATTTGGAAAAGCCGGGCTTTATTAACTGGCTGGAGAAACTGGGGGAAGTAGCAGGGATAGACATAGACAGTTACGAGGATTTCTTGATTGCCATGGAAAGGCGCATTGAATATTTTCACAGGCATGGATGCCGGGCTTCTGATCATGCCCTGGATTATGTTATTTATTGTAAAGCCGGTGTGGAAGAGGTTAAAAAGATATTTGATAAAGCTCTCCAACAAAAAGAGTTAACAGTAGAAGAGGTGGAAAAGTATAAAACCTATACCTTGCAATTTTTAAGCCAGGAATATCACCGGCGGGCATGGGTCATGCAATTACACATTGGAGCCATGCGTAACAATAACTCCCGTATGTATGAAAAATTGGGGCCAGATGCCGGATTTGATTCTATTGGGGATAGTCCAATTGCCAGCCCCCTTTCCCGGTTATTGGATAGTATGGAACAGGGAGATCATTTGCCCCAAACGGTTTTATATGGTCTTAACCCCGGGGACAATTATGTTTTGGGAACAATGCTGGGAAATTTTCAGGGAGGGGGGATTCCCGGCAAAATGCAACTCGGCCCACCCTGGTGGTTTAATGATCACCAGGCGGGAATATACAAACTGTTGGAAGATGTGGGGAACCTGAGCTTGCTGAGCCGTTTTATTGGGATGCTCACTGATTCCCGCAGTTTGCTGTCCTTTACCAGGCATGAGTATTTCCGGCGGGTTTTATGCGATTTGCTAGGACAGTGGGCCCACCGGGGGGAGGTTTGGACAGATCCTGATTATCTGGGAGATATGGTGCAGCGGATTTGTTATTACAATGCTTTAAATTATTATGGTTTCCATGCCCAATAATTTGGGGAGTGTAAAATGTAGCTGGAGGTATAGCATTTGGTTTATTTTTTATTAGGGCTTGGCCTGGTAGGATTATGGATTGTAGTTGATATTATAAAAGCAGCAAGGAAAAAACCTTTGCCCGATCTTCCTAACCAAGTACTAGATCCTACTGGTTTGTCTTTAATATACCATTATCTTACCGAACCGGAAAAAGTTCCAGCAGAAGTCACCATTGATGAACAATATATCTATGAAAACCTTCGGCCTTCACTTGAATTCATTGATTCCCGTTATGATTGTGCTGATTTTCGGACCCAGCTTCTTTTCAGGCTTTATAAAGATTGTTATGAAAAGTTGACACCCGAACTGCGAGGAATTATTAAGCAGACATTTATAAATTTCAAGTACTGGATGGATGAACCCGGTGAAGATAGCATGTGTTACTGGTCAGAAAATCACCAGATACTGTTTGCGGTAAGCGAGTATCTGGCTGGCCAGGAGTGGCCCCGGGAGTTGTTTACGAATAGTGGTATTACCGGCAAGGAGCACAGAGACAGGGCTTTAAAACGGATTAATTTATGGATGGAACAAAAATTTAAATATGGTTTCTATGAATGGTACAGCAATAATTATTATGCTGAAAATATCGCCGCCATGTCTAATTTCATTCAATATGCAACTGATCGGGATTCAGTAGATAAAATGAAAATCATATTAGATCTATTATGGTTTGATGTGGCCACCCATTCTGTCAATAACACATTTGTACTTGCTAGCAGCAGAATGTATGGAGATAATAAAGCGAGCGATCTGTATGGAAACCGGATTAAAGCAGCTATGAATGAGGTATGGCTTTCAGTGGATACGGCAAAGCTGGTCCGGTACTTATCGAGCGTGGAAAAGAATATTCTGGAAGGTGAGCCGGATGTAGAGACCCTGGTTAAGTTGGTAGGGGTGGATGCCCAGATGATGCAAAATTTCATCGCTATGTACAGGGCTGGTTTATATGATTTGCCCCCCGTAATATATGAAATAGCTCTGGATCAAGAACCGGTTGTGGTTAAAACCTCTTCCGGCTTGGATGTGCAAGAACTTGTCCAGGAAGGATTGATCGGGATGCGCGATGATCAGATAATGGCCCAGTGGGGATGTGAAGCGTTTACCAACCCGCAGGTAATTGAGAATTCTTTGCAATATCTAGCCCGGAATAATATGTTTAGAAATAAATTTGTAAACCCGTTTAGATTTATTAATATTAAATTGCTGCGCATGTTGAAAGTTCCTGCTCTTATAAGTTCCCGCCTGGGCTTGATGACCAATGGAATCTCTCTGGATAGAGGCAATGTGTATTCTTACCGCACCAGGCATTATGTCCTGACTACTGCTGTAGCTCACAATGTTGATAGTTGTGGTGCTCAAGAGCATATATGGTCGGCCAATATAGCGCCGGACCTGGCCATTTTTACTACTCATCCCGCCAGGGATGACGAAAGCAGTGAGAAACATGGCGCTTCTCCGGGATACTGGGTGGGTAATGGGCGGCAACCCATGAGTATCCAGGAGGAGAATGTAAACATCACCATCTACCGTTTGCCTGAAAAGAAAAGACTGCTGGAGTTTCACCTGGCTGATATTACCCATGCATACATGCCTAAAGAAAAATTTGATGTATTGGAGTTCTATGAAAATTACTTATTTGCTTTAAGAGATCAGGTAATGGTGGCCATGGCAACCAATGGAGCTTGGAAATACCGGCAATTTGACAGCTATGCCGCTTCTTTGTTCAAAAACCATGACCATCCCGAAAGTGACTCCGGTGTTCACCTTAATCGTGAATTTGACCTGGTAAGAGAAGGGGGCAAGTACCATATTTATGTTACCGAGCTATCCGATACTGATTGTGAATCTTTTGCGGAATTCAAGCAAAGAATATTGAACAATCAACTCCGGTTTGCTCCAGGGAGTGTTAGTTACCAAACTAGAGAAAAAAATATTTATGTGAGCTATGACCGCACTTTTAAGATAAATGGCAAATCACAGATTATGGAATATCCCCGCCATTATAGCAGATATGCTGAAGTAGATAGAAAACCTGAAACTATCCATATTAAGTGTAATGGAAGATCCTGGTGTCTTGATTTTAATTCTGGAGCCAGAAAAAGGGGTAACTTTTAAATATAAAAAATTCACTGGTTGTTTAAAAAGGTTTGATTAGCTAACCTAGTGGATAAAACATGGATTAAAACAGAGGTAAATTTATTATATTATATTACAAAAATTGACAGGGAGGTAAAATACATGGAAAAACAGGTTATTGATTGGCGTGGCATAAACTTGCAGGTATATTCTCTAAATACCGTGGTGGTAGGTAGCGGTGCTGCCGGCCTTAACGCTGCTGATAGGCTTTATCATTTCGGGCAGAAAGATATTGCCTTAATCACCGAAGGGTTAAAAAAAGGTACTTCCCGGAACACTGGCTCTGACAAGCAAACCTACTATAAACTTACTCTTTGTGGAGGAGTACCCGATTCCGTGGACGAGATGGCTCAAACTCTTTTTAACGGAGGCAGTATGGATGGCGATATAGCCATGGTGGAGGCTGCTCTTTCACCTCAAGGTTTCTTTCATCTGGTGGAAATCGGGGTGCCCTTTCCCCATAACCAATACGGGGAATACATAGGTTATAAGACTGACCATGATCCCCGGCAAAGAGGCACTTCTGTAGGCCCACTAACCTCGCATTACATGACCGAAAAGCTGGAAGAACAGGTGCATAATAAGGAAATTGACATTTTTGACGGCTATCGGGTCATTGGTATCTTAACTGATTCTCAAAAAACAAAAACCTTGGGATTGATTACCCTTAATCTAAACCGGCTAGCAAAGCCTGACGAGCGTTACGTTCTATTTAACTGTACCAATGTTGTTTATGCTACCGGTGGGCCGGGGGCCATGTACTCAACTTCTGTATATCCGGAAAGTCAAACCGGGGCAACCGGCATAGCTTTCGAAGCAGGAGCAGAAGGTAGAAACTTGACTGAATCTCAGTTCGGGCTTTCTTCCATCAAATTCCGGTGGAATCTATCCGGTACCTATCAACAGGTCCTTCCTCGTTACGTATCTACAGACCGGGATGGCAATGATGAAAAAGAATTTTTGGAAGAATATTTTGAAGACCCCGGCAGCATGATGGATACCATCTTTTTAAAGGGTTATCAGTGGCCCTTTGATTCGTCTAAAGTGAATAATTACGGTTCTTCTTTAATAGATATATTGGTTTATAATGAAACCGTGATCAAGGGCAGAAGGGTTTGGCTCGATTTTTTGAAGAACCCGGGATGGGGAAGCCAAAACGGCAAACTGGATTTCAACTTGCTGGGAGAAGAGAGTTACAATTACTTGCAAAATTCCGGAGCTCTATTTGGAACTCCCATCGAAAGGCTGGCCCATATGAATCAGCCAGCTATTGATCTTTATAAAAATAACGGGATTGACTTGACTAAAGAATACCTGGAGTTGGCTGTCTGTGCCCAACACAACAACGGGGGGCTTTCTGGCAATATATGGTGGGAGAGCAATCTTCAACATTTTTTTCCGGTGGGAGAAGTCAATGGAAGCCATGGAGTTTACCGGCCGGGGGGCAGCGCTTTGAATTCCGGACAGGTCGGGAGCACAAGGGCTGCCCAGTTCATTGCGGCTCGTTATCAAGACCAGCCACCGAACACCGAGGAATTCCTCCAAATGACGGAAAAACAGATTCAGCAGAAAATAGAGCTGGCCGGGAAATTTATGGAACAACTAGGCGGCAGAAGCAATGTAAAAGATATAAAACAGGAAATAGGCGAGCGAATGTCTCAACGAGGGGCCCATATTCGTTCCTTGGAAGCAGCTGAAATTGGAGCAGAAGAAGCTCGGAAACAGCTGGCATCCTTAGCGGAGCAAACCAGGCTGTCTTCAACTGAGGAGTTGGCGGAGGCATTTTTAAATTATGATATGCTGCTATGTCAGTATATTTATTTGTCTGCTATAACGGATTATATTAAAAACGAAGGCAAAAGCCGTAGCTCATATATAGTTTATGACCCGGAAGGGAAGCTTCCTATTGAAAAACTTCCCGAAGACTTCCGTTTCTCTCTAGATGATGGTTCTTTAAGCCACTATATCCAGAAAGTAATATATGAAGAAGGGGAATGCCACTGCCGGTGGGAACCAGTTAACCCCCTCCCTCAAAAAGAAAATTGGTTTGAAAATGTTTGGAATGATTTTCGTAACGACCGGATCATAAAATAAAACTTAAATTTCTTTTAACTCATATTCCAGGCTTCCCATGTTCATTTTGGCGGCATATTCCAGGGTGTGCCAGTGATTTGAGTTTGGGTGTAGTGACTTAAATTTATCTTCTCCAGGAGATAGGCCTTCTGATAAGGCTGTTCCAGCCAATCCCGCCTGTTGATTGATTAAATTTAAGGAAGCGGCATCAATAGATACGGGGTCTCTGGAGCTTAGCAAGCCGATATCCGGAACTACGGGGGCATCACTCCAGCTGTTACAGTCGCAGTCAGGGATAACATCCAGGAGGAAATTTATGCAAAGAAGTTTATCCATTTTATTTTTTATGGCCCCCAAAGCATGTTCGGCCATTCTTTCCAGGACACTCTCTATTTCGGAGCGCCACCGTATTTTAATGGAATTATACTTGCAGACCATCAAGCATTCCCCACAACCCACACACTTTTCCTGGTCTATACTGGCTATTTTGCCGCTCTCGCCCTGAACAAGGCTTATAGCTTCTTCCGGGCACCACTTGAGGCAGATACCACATCCCTGGCATTTATCTTCTCTTACTTTGGGTTTTACCGGAGAATGCATCATCTGCTTTGCGGCCCGATTACCTCCGCCCATGCCCAAGTTTTTCAAGGCGCCTCCAAAACCAGTTAAAATATGTCCTTTTACGTGGGATAAAACCACAGTAGAATCAGCTTCAAACATTTCCTTGCCAATATTTACTGATTCAAAATGTTTCTGGTTGATTTCTACCAATTGATAACTTCTACCCCGCAGCCCGTCGCCTATGATTAAAGGAGCTCCCACAGTTGCGTACGAAAAGCCATTTTCGATGGCGGTTTGGAGGTGATCCACTGCATTTGACCTGCTTCCCACATACAAGGTATTGGTATCGCATAAGTAAGGTTTTCCACCATGTTCCTTTATTTTATCTACTACCCGGCGAACAAGCACAGGAGAAATAAAAGTGGTGTTACCCTTTTCTCCGAAATGGAGTTTTATGGCCACCAGGTCTCCAGGGGTAATAATTTTTTCTATACCTGAGCTTTCCACCAGTTTTTCCAATTTGAGGGGCAAACTTTCTTCACGAGACGTAGCCCTTCGTGACGTGAAATAAACAGTAGACATTTTAAGATTCCTCCTTGTTGAGGTGTTTTTTAAATACAAGTGATGGAAATAATTTGTTGTTTTGATGGTTTTTACTATGCCAATCCTATCACAATAAGGCTGAGCAGCAAAGTCT
>Ga0207421_10002721_pt1 | contig 21710 bp, 16 predicted proteins | sample SodLakKL_010_SED_4_FD_187542 | JGI IMG/M metagenome (GOLD analysis project Ga0207421, IMG submission 187542) | Alkaline sediment microbial communities from Lake Tanatar, Kulunda Steppe, Russia - 8KL_010_SED (SPAdes) (version 2) | ecosystem: Environmental > Aquatic > Non-marine Saline and...
GGTGCGCCTGAAAAAGATATAGCGCTCCAGAATTACGGCCAGGCTGATAACTGAACTGATCAGCAAAGGCACCATTATTGGTCCACCTTGAACTACAAATTCCCACATGCCTATCTCTCCTTTTCCCAGCATTTAATAATCATAATTTCGACAATGACCTGTTTTCTCCTGCCCAAATATAACCCCAGCAAGAGGGTTATATTTTGCCCGGACCTCGTTTAATTCAGTCGGCTGCGGTTTGGGTTAACATTGCAAAAGTTTTTACGGGACAAGGTTAACCAAACTCCCCTTTATTAGCCGGTTATGGCGGAAATAGTTAGTTTTTCGCTTTTTTTCCCCGCCAGTGCTGAAACTTCATTACTGCTTCGGAAAAACTATCAGTCCCCCATTTCCTCTTCCCCAAATTCAACTTCACTTTCTTCATAGAGTTTTTGGAAATAAGCATTTACCTGTTTTTCATAATGCTCTTCATATAGATCTTCTTCAATCTGGTCCCGAACTTCTTCAAAGGAAGAAACAGTTTCCTCTTCCCGGTCATAAACGTAAATAATGTGAAACCCAAAATGAGTCTGAACAGGGCCTTTAATTTCTCCAACTTCCATATCAAAAGCCGTTTCTTCAAACTCGGGAACCATCATCCCCCTGCCGAAATAACCCAGTTCTTCTCCGTCTTCCATGTAGTCAGCGAAATCATCTCCTGCTTCAATTGCTTCAAGCACTTCCTGGGCTCTTTCTTCCTCGTCATAAAGGAGATGTCTTGCTGCTACCTGTTCACCCGAACTGTACTGACCGATATTATTTTCATAATACTCTTTTAGCTCTTCTTCGGTTACGGAAAATTCTCCAACCTGCATTTCGAGAAGCTTCTCAATTAAAAGGTTGGTATGGATCAATTCCCGGTATTCTTCTTCAGTAAAGCCGGCTTCTTCGAGAAAATTGTCAAACTCTTCCTGGCTTGCGTATTCCTGTTTGTATTCTGCAAAAGCTTCTTCTACCTCTTCTGAAGAAACTTCCAGACCATCTTCTTCAACTTCCTGCATGAAAATGGTCTCCCAGATCAGCTCTTCCATTACCCTGCTTTCAATTACCTGGAGCCATTCCTGGCCTTCAGGAGTAGAAAAATCTATTTCCATCAGGTTGGCAACATGGTATTTTAGTCGCTCAAGGCGTTTCTCATATTCTTCAGCCGGAACTTCTTCGCCATTAACAATTACAACAGCCTCACTGGCCTGAACAGAAACCAGACCGGAAAATAAAAATAAAACTACAGCCAGAATCAGGCTAAATTTTTTCATAACACTTTTTCCTCCTTAAATTTTGAAGCCTTTCCAGACAATTGTCCGGGACATTTAAGCTTCCAATTTGATCCCTTCCCCCACCTTCGGGACCATGGCAATCAGATCCTCCCGTGGCTATTAGGTCTTTTTCCCGGGTTAACCGCAACAGGTAATCAGTAAAAATAAGTGGGTGGCGGGGGTGATAAACTTCGATGCCGACAAGACCTTTTTTCTGCAACCTCTCCACCCAGCTTATATCCTGCAAATCAATGGGGTGGGCAATCACGGGTAAACCACGGGCTTGCAGGATCAATTCTACTCCTTCTTCAGGGCTAATTTTGTAACGAGGAACATAAGCGGGCCTGCCCTTTTTAAGGAGGAGAGCGAATGCTTCATCGGTATCAGCAACAAAACCCTCTTTTACCAGAGCCCGGGCAACATGCATTCGGCCAGGGTTAGAAATTTTTTTGAGTTCTTTTTCTCCCTCGAGGCCGTATCCCAGTTCTGCCAGACGAGTTAGAATTTCTTCCAACCGGTTTACTCTGGCTCTGCTGAGCTTATCCAGGAAACTTAAAAGATAAAAATTTTTATAATCCACGTAATAACCCAGGATATGGATTTCCTCATCATCAGTAACCGTGCTCAATTCAACACCGGGAACCAGCTCCAATCTTCTGGCCCTTTTTAAAGCAGGTTCTACCCCTCCCACGGTATCGTGATCGGTAATGGATAATCCCTTTAAACCGCGGTTTTCAGCTCGCCTGACAGCTTCCTCCGGGGAAAGCTTGCCATCGGAAAAATTCGTGTGCACATGGAGGTCAACAGCCAAATTTATTCCCCTCCTGCCTATTATAACACTGCGGGAAAGGGTGTCAACTGGAAGGTAGGACCTTATCCAATACCATTAACCAGTTTTCTCCCATTATTTTTACTGCATTGGTTTCTCCGTAGCGGGTAATTAGTTCACGGGCCAAAACTGGAAACTGGGCAACATCTTTCAATTCCACGGGAGTAAAGCCGATCCCGTCAAAATCGGAACCCATTCCAACGCAGTCGAAACCCCATCCCCTGACTAAATAATCTATATGCTTTAAAACATCCTCAATACTGGAACCTTTGGTCCCATTGAGGAAATAACTGCTGAAATTAATCCCGATTATCCCACCGCTTTCAACTATTGCCGTGATCTGGTCATCTTTCAAGTTACGGGGATGATTGCAGACTGAAAAGGCGTTGGAATGGGATGCAATTAGCGGGTTTTCACAGATTTGGCCCACATCCCAGAAGCTTTTCTCTGAAAGATGGGAAACATCAACCCCTATCCCCAGTTGGTTCATTTCAACAACTATTTCCCGGCCCAGTCGGGTCAGGCCACCTCCTGTACAGGTTTCTCCGACCCCGTCCGCAAGTTGATTGCGCTGATTCCAGGTTAGAGTAACAAGACGCAGTCCCAGCTTGAAAAATGAATAAAGGGATTCCAGGCTGCAGATTGCTTCCCCTCCCTCAAGAGCTAAAAGAAGGCCGGTTTCATCGCGACTTTTCCTTATCTTTTTCAGTTTTTCCCGAGAAGTAATTAAGGATAATTTCTCTGGTTTACTGTCAATCAACCTGTGGAAGGCTCCAGCCATTTCTAAAGTTCGGGGCAGGGCCTGGAAAGGTTTGAATTTGCTCTCAACAAAAAGGGCCATAACCTGCAGACCAACCCCTCCTTTTTGCAAGCGGGGTAAATCAAGGTGCCCCTTTTTATTTTCAGAAAAAAAATTATAATCAGGATCATTCATAACTCTTAGCATGGTATCACAGTGCCCATCAACTGTAAAAACTGCTTCCATTTTCCCCATCTACCTCCATTATTATTTAATTTTCTTTTGTCCCCTGCAACTCTACATTAATTAACTACCACAAATAATTCTTCGATACAGTCTCTCGATAACCTTTGCCAGCAACAGAAAAACCTTTTATTTATTTAGCTAAAATCTCCCCTTTTAGTTTCTCCTGAACTCCCTCTGGTTTTCGGTTTTTCCCTTAGGGCTGAGAATTTTTTTCTACCGCTTGAAAGTCTCCCAACTTTGCAGGGTTTTAATCCTACCAGGCAGTCGGAAGGACAAGGGGTAAATCGATCAGGGGTTTGATTTGCAAAAACCAAACAACCCTCTCCAGTAATTTCCATTGGTTTTCGAACAAGCAAATATATTTATTTTCCGAGTCGCGAAAAATTCTTTTCCAGAAAAAATTTCCCCATTCCGTTTCCTTTTTGAATTTCAAAATATTTTTTTAAATTTCTTTATTCCCGTTCAACCCAGTCAAAAAAGTATTACAGATTTTTTGTTAATTCCTTGATTGGTAAATTTTGGCCTGTTGAAAGCCAGTTAAAAAGGAGTAATGGGGACTCCGAAAAGAGAAAAGGCCCGTTTGCGAATTAATGCAAACAGGCCGCGACCCCAAACAAACTAGCGAGGTTCTACGATGAGCTTGATTGCGGTCCTTTCTTCACCATCAATTTCAATGTCTGTAAAAGCGGGAATGCAAATCAGGTCAATACCACTGGGAGCTACAAAACCTCGAGCGATCGCAACAGCTTTAATACCCTGGTTAAGGGCACCGGCGCCAATGGCCTGTAGTTCTGCACAACCCCTCTCGCGCAAAACTCCTGCCAATGCACCTGCAACGGAATTTGGGCTGGATTTTGATGATACCTTCAATACTTCCATTTTTGCAAACCTCCTTGCTGAGAATTAAAAAATAATACCAGGTCTCTAATATATAATTACATGCTAAAATAATAAATCCTTCAAACAAAAATTAAAAAACAACTGTATTTTCCATTTTATTACAGATCAAGAATTTTGAAATCTACCGCTTTTCCTTCGGAGTCTGCTTCAATAAAAGTTGCCCGGATTTCAGGAGTACCCTTTGCTACTTCAAATCGCTGCGGAAGTCCTGTTACAAACCGGGCTATTATAGTCTCGGGCTCTACTCCAATAACAGAATCCTGAACCCCGGTCATTCCTACATCGGAAATATAGGCAGTCCCTTTTTCCGTTACCTGCTGATCGGCTGTAGTTACATGGGTATGCGTTCCCAAGACCGCAGTTACCCTGCCATCAGCAAAATGCAAAAAAGCTCTTTTTTCCGAGGTGGCTTCTGCATGAAAATCAACAATAATTATGGGGGTCACTTTGCGGATCCTTTCGATTACTCCATCAAAGGTCCGAAAAGGGCAGTCCTGGGGATTCATAAAAACCCTACCTTCCAGGTTTATCACCCCAATATTACCCTTTCCACTCACGTTGTATATCCCGTAACCGCGGCCAGGAGCCTTGGGAGGATAATTCAGGGGCCGTAAAAGCCGGTCTTCCTGGTCGATTACCTGGTAAACCTCTTTTTTATCCCAGATATGGTTACCGCTTGTTATTATATCAATTCCCAGCTCCCGCAATTCCCGGTAAATTTTATCGGTAATGCCAAATCCTCCCGCAGAATTTTCCCCGTTTGCTATAACAAAATCCAGGGAATATTCTTTTTTTAGGGAGCTCAGCTTCTCCCTTACAACCTGTCGTCCGGGTCTCCCCACTATATCACCAATAAAAAGGATGCGCATGTTAACTCCTCCTCAACAGCCCTGTGTTTTTATATAACAAAATAAATTAACGCGGGATAAAAACTTGCCTCTGTTAACTCCAGGGACTTTATAAAAAAACCCCGGGCTTTCCCGGGGTTTTTTTTCCAGTTTACTTGGCGTAATCGACGGCCCGAGTTTCTCTGATAATAGTTACCTTGATTTGACCCGGGTATTCCAGGTCTTCTTCGATGGTTTTTACAATATCTCGCGCCAGTTTTGGTGCTGCATCATCCCGGACTCGGTCCGGTTTGACCAGAATTCTAATTTCTCGGCCGGCCTGGATGGCATAGGCCTTGTCAACTCCTTCGAAGGAGTCAGCAATTTTCTCCAGGCTTTCCAGTCTTTTAACATAGGATTCCAGGGTTTCTCGCCTGGCTCCTGGCCTGGCTGCTGAAAGTGCATCAGCTGCAGCAACCAAAACAGCTTCGGTACTTTCAAACTCGAGGTCTTCGTGGTGAGCCAGGACCGCGTGCGTTATAGCCTTGCTCTCACCGTATCTCTTACATAGATCTGCCCCTATTTCCACATGGGGGCCTTCAACCTCGTGGTCCACAGCTTTCCCAATATCATGAAGCAAACCGGCCCTCTTGGCAATACTTACGTCGGCCCCGATTTCTGAGGCCATAATGCCGCAAAGGTGGGCAACCTCAATTGAATGATTCAACACGTTTTGGCCATAACTTGTTCTGTACTTGAGTCTTCCCAACAGTTTTATAAGTTCTTTATGAATCCCATGAACCCCCGTATCAAATGCTGCCTGTTCACCTTCTTCGCGGATTTTTGCTTCAATTTCCCGGCGGGATTTTTCCACCATTTCTTCAATCCGCCCGGGGTGAATTCTTCCGTCAGCAATCAGTTTTTCCAGTGCTACCCGAGCAATCTCTCTCCTAATCGGATCAAAACCAGAGAGGATTACGGCTTCGGGGGTGTCGTCAATAATCAGGTCAATTCCAGTCAGGTTCTCAAGGGTCCTGATGTTCCGTCCTTCCCGACCAATGATGCGACCTTTCATCTCATCATTGGGCAGGGAAACAACAGAAACAGTAGTTTCGGCTATATGGTCCGCGGCGTACCTCTGGATGGCAAGAGAAATTACCTCTCTGGCCTTCTTTTCCGCTTCTTCTTTGGCCTGGGTTTCCTTTTCCTTGATCATTCGAGCCAGGTCCTTTTCCACGTCCCTTTCAACTTGGTGGAAGAGTTCTTGTTGGGCTTCTGCCTTGGAAAAACCGGAAATTTCTTCAAGTTTCTTCAACTGTTTTTCCTTGATTTGCAGATTTTCTTTTTCTAACTCCTGGATTTTTTGTTCTTTGACTTTAAACTGCTCTTCTCTTCTCTCTAACTGGTCCGATTTTTTCTCCAGGTTTTCTTCTTTCTGTAAAAGTCTCTGTTCTAACTTCTGTAGTTCAAGGCGGCGTTCCCGGCTTTCCTGTTCAATTTTTTCTTTAGTCGCATGCGCTTCTTCTTTTGCGGCGAGTTTTGCTTCTCTTTTTATGGTGTCAGCTTCTTTTTTGGCTTCTCCCTTAATACTCTGCGCTTCTTTTTCCGCGGACTGAATCCGCATTTCTCCCAGGATCTTGCGAACGCCATAGCCTATAATAAACCCTAGCAACAGGGCTAACAATCCAATCAATAACGGGTTTTGCAGGATTGGATTCACCTCCCTCCATATTCAGTTGTTATCTTAAACAAAGCTAATTTTTACAGGGGTAATAAGGGTTCACTCTCCTCTATTTTAAATCTTTTAAGTTAAGGTGTCAAGAAAAACGAAAACCCCGCTTTAACGGGGTTTTTTAAACTATTTTTTTGTTTCTTTTTGTTCATCCTTTTTCTCATCGGCCTTTTCAACAGCTAAACCCAGATTTTCTTTTACCTTGAGCTCAATCTTTTTTAATAATTCAGGGTTTTCTTCAAGGTAGGTCTTGGCATTTTCCCGGCCCTGCCCCAGACGTTCATCACCAAAGGAATACCAGGCGCCGGACCGGCTGACAATTTCACAGTTAACCCCTTCGTCCAGGATCGAGCCGATACCGGAAATACCTGTTCCGTACATAATATCAAATTCTGCCTGCCGAAATGGCGGGGCCACCTTGTTTTTAACAACTTTTACCCGGGTCCTGTTCCCCACAGTTTGATCCCCATCTTTTAACAACTGGATTTTTTTAATTTCCAGGCGGACTGAGGAGTAAAATTTTAGAGCCCGGCCCCCCGGGGTTGTTTCGGGGTTACCAAACATCACACCAACTTTTTCCCGGATCTGATTGATAAATACTACAACGCTGCGGGACTTACTGATCGAACCAGATAGTTTCCGCATGGCCTGGGACATCAGCCTGGCCTGGAGACCAACATGGGAATCTCCCATCTCTCCCTCGATTTCAGCCTTGGGAACCAATGCAGCCACTGAATCCACTAAAATAACATCAACAGCGTTGCTCCGAACCAGAGCCTCGCATATTTCCAGGGCCTGTTCTCCAGTATCGGGCTGGGAAATTAAAAGGTTATCGGTATCCACACCGAGAGCCTTGGCATATTTAGGATCAAGAGCGTGCTCGGCATCGATAAAAGCTGCAATCCCACCCTCTTTTTGGGCCTCGGCAGCTATGTGTAAAGCAAGCGTAGTTTTCCCGGAAGACTCTGGGCCGAACAGTTCAACAATCCTACCACGGGGGATTCCACCCACACCTAGGGCAACATCTAAAGAAATTGACCCGGAGGGTATTGTCCTAATATTAAGGTTGGCTGTGGCCTCCCCCAGTTTCATTATTGAACCCTGCCCGTACTGTCTGTGAATCTGGCCAATAGCCACATCAAGGGCTTTTTGTTTTTCGCTCATTATTTTCCCTCCGTCCAGTTAATCTGATTTAATTATAGAACACCCGTTCCTATTTGTCAAGAGAACCACACCGAAAACTTATATCCTCCAGTACATTATATACCGGCCCGGTTGGGGTCAGCTGACTTTTAATCAGCTGCAGGGAAGCAACGGAAAAATCCGAAGTGATAAACCCCCGCTGCTGCTCCAGAAGAACCCGAAGAGCCCTTGTATTGCTCTTACCTTTTACTCTTCCCAGGGTCAGATGGGGATGAAACTTATTGGCTTCATCAATTTTAACTCCTGCCCTCTCCAGGCTTTCGAGGACCGCGGGCTGAAGTTTCAAAAGTTCATTTTGACCCCGGCCAACTCCGGCCCAGACCACCCTCAGTTTTCCTTCCCGGGGAAAACCACCTACTCCGGCAAAATTAAGGGAAAAGGGGGAAAAACCTTTAACAGCTTTCTTTAACTCCTGAACAATATCCTCTATCTTCTGGGGTTCCACATCTCCAATGAAATGAAGGGTTAGGTGAAAGTTCTGCGGCTCAACCCAGCGTACCTTGATAGGAGATTTTTCTAATTCCCTCTGTAATCCCCCAAGTTGCGGAGTAATCAAATCCGGAACTTTAATTGCAACAAAAGAACGAATTCCCATCCATAATACCTCCTACCGGTTATGCAATCAAGAAAGGCTATTTTTACAAGGAAACTAATCATCCAGGATATCCAGGATATACCTTCTAACAAGATCCAGGGCCTGGTTTCCAGCCCGCCATTTGTTATCTTTACGACTGGAACCTAAAAGCCTTGTCATCGAATATTCCCTTTCGGGAGCAACGATGGCAAAACTTACAGTCCCCACCGGTTTCTGGGGGGTGCCTCCTCCCGGACCGGCGATCCCAGTTAGCCCTACTCCAATATCACTTTGACAAATTCTCCGGGTTCCTCGAGCCATCTCCAGGGCCGTCTCCTCGCTCACTGCCCCGTGTTCTCTAAGGGTTTCCTCTTTAACTCCCAGCACACCGCTTTTTATCGCGTCATTGTAGGCAACTATGCTACCCCGGAAAAACTCCGAAGCCCCTGGAACATCTGTAATTCGGCTGCCCACAAGTCCCCCGGTACAGGATTCCGCAATAGCCAGGGTCCAGCCCCCCTGGCTGAGTAACACGGCCATTACTCCTTCCAGGGTATCCTCGTCCTCTCCATATACATAATTGCCCAATATCGCTGAAATTTCCCGGGCAACTTTGGCTATTTTTTCCGAGGCCAGATCCTTGTTAATATCCTTACAGGTGATTCTAACCTGGACTTCGCCCTTCCCCGCAAGTGGAGCAACAGTCGGGTTGGTCTGGCCGGCAATAATTTTTCGGAGCCTGTTTTCCACTTCGGACTCCCCAATTCCAAAAATCCGCAGAACCCGGGAGTGAATAATTTCCCGCCCGCTCTGGGTTTCAATCAATTTGGGGCGGACTCTTTTCCTGAACATCATTTTCATTTCGGGAGGAACCCCGGGCAGGGCAAATATTTTGCCTCCATCAACGTCCAGGAAAAAACCCGGAGCGGTTCCTGTTTCATTGAAAAGGGGTTCGGCTCCCTCGGGTAGAGTGGCCTGTTTAAGATTTTCCTCCGGCATTTCCCGGTCCCTTCTGGCAAAGAAATCCCGGATCATCTCTTCTGCTTTTTCATCCCTTTTTAGAGGCCTTGCAAAGGCCTTGGCAATTACCTCCCGGGTAATATCATCGCTGGTGGGACCCAGCCCTCCAGTAGTAATTACCAGATCCGACCTGGAAAAGGCCTTTTGCAGGGTTTCCTCCATTCGGGTAGGGTTGTCGCCCACACAGGTAATGAAATAGAGGTCAATACCAAGGCTGGCCAGTTCCCGGCCTAAAAAAGCTGCATTGGAATTGGTTACATCACCCAGCAATAATTCAGTTCCGATGGAAACTATTTCTGCTCTCAAAAAATCCCGCCTATTCTATGCGATCCAGGCCGCATTCTAAATCAGCAATTATATCCTGCACGTCTTCAATACCCACCGACAGCCGAACCAGTCCCGGAGTAATTCCTGCCTCAATCTGGTCTTTTTCATCCAGAACCGAATGAGTCATTGAGGCGGGGTGCTGGATCAGGGTATCAACATCACCCAGGCTTACAGCCAGAGAACAAAGTTCCAATTCTTCCATGAGATTTTTCCCCGCAGAAAAACCTCCTTTAAGTTCAAAGCTAATCATCCCGCCAAAACCATCCATCTGCTTTTTGGCCAGTTCGTGCTGGGGATGATCAGCTAGACCGGAGTAGTAAACTTTTTCTACCCGGGGATGATCGTGTAAGAACCAGGCAACTTCCTGGCAGTTGGAATTAATCCTTTCCATGCGCAAACCCAGGGTTTTCAACCCGCGGAGCAACAACCAGGCATTAAAGGGGCTGATTATACCGCCGAAATCTTTCAGGGTTGTCCCCCGAATGTGGTTAATATCTTCTTCGTTTCCAACTATTATCCCGGCGACAACATCCCCGTGGCCTCCAATATATTTGGTAGCACTGTGGATTACAATATCCATCCCCCGTTGCAGGGGAAGCTGGTAATAAGGGGTCATGAAAGTATTGTCAAAGATAGTTTTCAAGTTATGGCGGCGGGCAATTTCTGCAGCTTTTTCCATATCAACCAGGGCCATGGTGGGATTTGCCGGGGATTCCAGGTACAACATTTTGGTTTCGGGACGAATGGCTTCCTCAATTTTCCCTGGGTCAGAGGTATTTACAAAAGAAACATTTATTCCCCAGCGGGGAAAGAGTTCTTTGAACAGGGAATGGGTGCAACCGTAAACGGCTTCAGAAGATACCACATGATCGCCCTGCTCTAAAAAAGCCATTGTAGCACTGGTTATTGCTGCCATTCCGGAAGCTGTTGCGATTGCTGCATCTCCACCCTCCAGATCGGCCATTTTTACTTCAAGAGCATTTTGGGTTGGATTCCCCAGTCGGGTATATATATACCCTTCTTCTTCGCCGGAAAAACGGCGGGCTCCCTGTTCGACATTTTCAAATACAAAAGTGGCAGTCTGGTAAATTGGCATGCGTAATGCGCCGGTTACCGGGCATGGTTTCTCCCCAGAGTGAACCAGCCTGGTGTTTACTCCTAATTTTTTCATTGTCTCCCTCCTATAGTAAATCGATCTTTAATTGATCCTTATTCAGCCTTATCAGCATATGCACTACCTAAATTAGTTATTTTTTAAGGGGTTTTTTGTTCTAATTTATTCCCCGCGTCTAATAAAAGATTTCTTCTTCTCGGGGTAAAAACCTTTCTTTGAATTCTTATCTCGAAGTCAAATTTTTAATCTCCCCCTCAACATTTTGCCCCGGGTAAAAATGAGTTTTTCCTGTTTTCACTTCACATAAAAAACAACCCGAAATTGGGTTGTGGTTTTTTAAGAAATGAAGATTTAACCCTGGTGTTCGTCCATTAATACTTTATGACCCCTCCGGAAATAATCATAGCCGGAGTAGATTGTAATTCCGACAGCAACCCAGATTAAAATCTGGTGGATTTGGAAAGGAAACCTAATTATCTGGGGGTGAAGCAGAACTGAAATAATTGCGGTAATCTGCAGAACAGTTTTAGCCTTGCCCAGTTTGCTGGCCGAAATAACCGTCCCTTCGGCAGCTGCCAGAACGCGCAGGCCCATTACTGCAAATTCCCGGCCAATAATCAAAAGCACCGGCCAGGCGGAAATCCTGCCCATATCGACAAAAGCAATCAGGGCAGCAGAAATTAAAAGTTTATCCGCGAGAGGGTCGATTAACTTGCCAAATTTTGTTATCTCCCCCTGGCGCCGGGCAATATATCCATCAAGGCCATCAGTTATTGCCGCAATGATAAAAATCCCCAGGGCAAAAAACTGGGCATAATAACCATACTCTCCCCGAAACTGGAAAAGCAAAAAACCCATCATAATTGGGATCAAAACTATCCGCAGCATTGTCAATTTATTGGGTAAATTCATTTTCTGCCTCTCCCACCAGTTCATATTCCAGGGCCAGGTTAATGCAAACCGGATATATTCTACCTGCCTCCAGGTTTTGCCCCTCCTCAACAATTACCAGATTATCTATCTCGGGAGCATCCCAGCGAGTTCTTCCCAGAGCGTGATCCTGGACAACTTCTTCTATCAGAACTTCGAAAACTCCTCCCACCAATTCCTGGTTGTGAGCGTAGGCAATTTCCCTCTGTAATTCTTCCAATTCCTGCAACCTGGTTTGTTTGACTTTTTCCGGAACCTGGCCGGAAAAACTTGCCGCACTGGTCCCTTTTTCTGCAGAATATTTAAAAACCCCAAGTCTTTCAAAACGTATTTCCTGGAGGAAATTTCGTAGTGCCCGAAAATCTTCATTGCTTTCTCCGGGAAAACCCACCATTATTGTAGTCCGGAGAAAAACCCCCGGTATTTTCGAACGAATCAGGTTAATTAAACCCCGCAGGAATTCTTCATCACCTTCGCGGTTCATTCTTTTCAAAATTCCAGAGCGGACATGCTGAATGGGTATTTCCAAATAGGGAAGTATTTTTTCTTCCTTTGCTATAATTTCCAGAAGTTCTTCGGTAATACCTCCGGGCTGCAGGTACATCAGCCGAATCCAGCTCAATCCTTCGATTTTAACCAGTCTTTGCAGAAGATTTATAAGGCGGGGTTGGCCATAAAGGTCTTCACCATAACGAGTAGTATCCTGGGCAACAAGAATTATTTCCACTGCTCCCTGTTCAACCAGATCTCGGGCTTCTTTTTCCAGGTCTTCGATTTTTCGGCTCCGGAATGAACCCCGAATAGAGGGTATGGCACAGTACGAGCACAAATTATTACACCCTTCAGCGATTTTCAGGTAAACTGAAGGACCAGTTACTTCCCTGGAGGTTAGGGAATAATCACCCCGGGAGAATGGCCGGGAACAGGAAACCATCCCCTGGGGAAACTTGCCCTTTTTTATTTTTTCCAGGAGGGATCCGAACTCAGCCTCAATGCCCACGCCCATAAAAACATCAACTTCAGGTAATTCCCGGGCCAATTCTTCCCCAAACCTCTGGCTTAAACAGCCCACGACAATTAATTTGGCCTCATGTTTTTCCTTGATCCGGGCCGCAGCCAGAATGGTATTTATTGATTCCTCCTGGGCGCTTTCAATAAACCCGCAGGTATTAATTATTATAATATCGCTATTACTTTCTTCCTCCGCGGGGACAAATCCCTTTTCCCGGAGGATCATTTCCAGGTACTGTCCGTCAACCTCATTTTTAGGACAGCCCAGATTAACAAGGATATATTTTTCCAAAGAATTTCACCCCTTGAATAGTTCAACAATAAACAAACTTATCCTTTAAAACTGATGTTTTTTTTAATCTTTAGCCCTTTTAACTATATCACTCCGGCCTGGGAAAATAAAGGAAATTAAAAGATTTTTTGCCTCAATTTAGAAACTGACTTATTGGCCAAAAAAAATAGCCGGTTAAACCAGCCATTTGCATAAACAACCTTAATTTTTTACTTCTTAAACCGGAAAATACCTGCCTTAAAATTCCTTTTTGGCAGTCGACCCATTTCCTCGGACAGGGGTATACCTTCTTCCTTTTTTACCTCCCTCCTTCTTTTTCTCCTGCTTCGGTTTTGCCAGCATTCCAGGAGATTACAGGGATAATCAAATACCCTTTTCATTTTCTTTTTTTCCTGCTTAATTTCCAAAGCCGGTGTTGTTCTGCCCGTTTTTGGAAATCTTTTAGTTTTTCTCTGGCCAGCATTCCCTCCAGGTTTAACACCGCTATCACTCCCTCCAATTTTCCATTTTGGGAGTAACCAAAGAGATTTTTCCCCCGCGAATTAACTCTGAACAAGACTTAGAACAAAAAACCACCTCTCCAAAACCGTAGTTACTCCTGTAACTATTATAATGGGAAGTATTTTTCCAGTCAAAGCCGAACCTGCCCAGAAAAAAGAAGAAAAACTTGACTTTTCTGTCCTATTTTCATATAATAGTTACTGATGTAACTACTACTAATTTTTAGGGGGTATTTCATGGAATCCATAAAAGAAAACCTGCAAAAAATTGGTTTCAACGAAAACGAGGCCCGGGTTTATATGGCCCTTTTAGAAAAACCTGATTCGACGGGATATGAAGCCAGTCGTATTTCAGGTGTTCCCCGGGCCAAGGTTTACGAAGTTCTTGCTTCGATGGAGCGCAAGGGACTGATCATGGTCTCAACAGAGGAAGAACGACAAATTTACCGGGCCATCCCCCCTGAAGTTTTGCTGGGGAACCAGCAAAAAGAAATGGAAAAAATAATAACCTCCCTGCAAATGGATTTGAAAAAACTTGAGAAAAAGGAAGAAAAAGAAGCACTGGTTTCCATCCAGGGTAGAGAAAAAATTCTGGAAATGGCCCGGAACATGGTTGAGCGGTCTGAAGTCCGAATTTTCGCCTGCGGATTCCCCGAGGAGTTGCAAAACCTGGCAGAGGAGCTCAAGTTAGCCGAAAAAAGGGGCAGTAGACCTTTTATCATGAGTTTCGGGGAATTTGAATGGCCAAAACTTAAAATTTTCAACCATCCTCTTTCTCCCCTACTTTTACTCCGGGTTATTTCCGGCGGTCGCTGGTTGACCCTGGTAACCGATAACCAAGAAGCGCTAATTGCCCAGTTAAAAACCCCGGAAAAAAGCCGGGCGCTGTGGACTAAAAACCCGGCCGTTATTCAAACAGGAGGAGGGTGGATTACCAATGACCTTTCCTTTCATTTCCTATTGGAAAGGCTAAATGCAATACTGGAAAGAGACCCCCTGGATATTAAAACTGAACTTTCCAGTTTAAGACAGGAGACAATTAATTTTTGGGGGTCAATGTGGACTCTTGAAGAAAACGAGTGGAGTAGAAATTTTGCAATGGACCAGGAATTTAATCCTCGGGGTTTTTTGGAAAAAATAGAGAAATTTGGGCGGGAAAAATCCTTCCCTTCCTCGGGAGTGGTTCAAATTAATTTAAAAGGTGAATACGGGGGAAGCTGGCAGCTTAATTTCAGTCCAGGCGGGCTTACAATCAGGGAAGGGCAGGATACTGAGCCTGATTTAATTCTGGAAATGGAAACCGAGGACTTCCAGGCCCTGCTGGAAGGAAATTTGCCCTACAATGCCCTCCTGCCCCGGGGAAAAGTTAGGTTAGAAGGAGATCTTAACCTGGCCCGTATCCTTCCCGAAATTTTCGGCTAAACTTTCAATTAAAAGAATTCCTGGATTTTGTCAAAAAAGATCCCTGAAAGAAAAACAGGTCCCCTCCTCGAGGTTTTTTCTGTTCCCTCTCTCCCTGAAGAATTAATCATTTCTTTTAAAAAAACTCCAGAGCAGCCTGATTTCTCGTATAGGTTGAAGGCGATGGGATTTTTTCCAACAATGAAAATAAACGGGTAAAAAATCCCCCTGTTTCCCGGCCAGTTGCTTTTACCGGAATTTCAGGGGGTTTTTATTTTTGCGGTTTAACTCAGTTTCTGCATTTCAAAGTAAACAATCAGGAGTTAACGGAACTTGTAAAGGTCACCCTTTTCATCATAAATTCTCGCAAAAACATCCACTAGTTCAGGATCAAACTGGGTGCCGGCATTTCTTTTTAGCTCCTCTACAGCTTCTTCACTGGAAATGGGCTCCCGATAGGGCCGACCACTGGTCATAACCTCATAGGCATCAACTATTGCAATAATGCGGGATAATAAAGGAATATCTTTTCCCTTTTTCCCATAAGGATAACCCGATCCATCCCACCATTCGTGATGGTAAAGGATTAGATTGGCCACATGAACAAATTCTTCAGTTGACGAAGCAATCTTGAAGCCAGTTATCGGATGTTGCTTGATTTTATTCCACTCTATCGGGGTCAAGCCTCCGGGTTTTAACAGGATTTCTTCGGGTATTGTTGTTTTGCCAACATCATGAACCATTGCCAGAAGAGATAATTTTTCCAGTTCAGACTTGGATAAACCGATCTTTTTTCCCATTGCATTTCCTAAAGCCTGCATTCTCCGAGCATGCCCCTCAGTTTCACTGCTATTTTTAGATAGGGTTTTCAAAAGAGATTTTAAAATATCGCTTTTTACCCAACCACTCTCCAAAGCCTTCTGATCATACATCCTATCCTCGGCTATTTTAAATAAAGACGATAATGTTTCTCCAGGGTTGGCTTTAACGGCAAGACCCAGAGAGAGAGAAATAGGATAGTTTTCGTCCGCTCGAGTGCAATTTTCTTTTATTCTCAAACAAATTTTTTGCCCTTCTTCTTCGGAAGTCTGGGGCAAAAGGGCAAGAAATTCGTCTCCTCCCCAGCGGGCGACTATATCCTCTTCCCGACAGCTTTTCTCTAGAATTTGGCCAACCATTCTTAAAGCCCGATCACCTTCACTGTGTCCCCGGGAATCATTGATCATTTTAAGGCCATTAACATCAGCAAGGATTAAACAGGTAGGAAGCTGTCTTCCCCTATCAAGCCTTTTATATTCTTCCTCGAGGAAATAACGGTTATAAAGATCAGTCAGGTTGTCATGGAGACTCAGGTACCTTATTTTTTCTTCCTGTTTTTTACTCTCGGAAATGTCACGAAAAGAAATCAGCGTTTTTAAATCAGGACCAATTTTTTTCTGACTTTTGGTCACATTGAAAATTTTTTCTTCTCCATCTTTTCTTTTAAAAGCGAGATCAAAATTCTCCTGCTCTTTATCCTCAGGGATTTTCTTTTCTGTATCGAAAAACCGTTTAATATTTTCACCAATTAATTTTTCCCACTCCAGGCCAAGCAAAGTCCCTGCAGAAGTGTTGGCAAAAGAAATAATTCCCCTTTCATCCTGGATCAATATTCCTTCATTAATCGTTTCAACAACCTCTTTATATTCTACCCGGGTTTCATCCAGGGATTTTTCAAAAGCATTTCTCTCTTTGATTTTCTGTTCGAGTTCATGGTTTTGGAATAAAATGTGCAGGTGAGATGCCACAAGCTCTTTAAATTGTCTAAAAAGTTTCTCTTCCTTTTCTTTATACCTCTTTTCCCGGGAAGAAAGGGCACACAATGTCCCGAATATATTACCATCAGGCCATTGGAGAGGAAAACCCAAATAGGAGATCATCCCCAGTTTCAGGTCGGGATTATCTTTCCACCGTTCATCTTCCCGGGCGTTTTTAACGTGCAGTTTTTCTTTTTTTTGCATAACATATTCGCAATAAAGGCCAGCGAGATTCTCTTTTTCTCCAGCCTTATAGGGATTACCTTTAGAATGGCTGCTGGCCAAAACCTCAATCTCAGGTGGTGTGCCCCGCATTATTAAAGCCGCTTCAACCCCCAAAAGTTCGGCAATAATATCCACAGCCCTTTGCCATTTCTCCATAATAGGAGGGGGGATTTTAATATTACTGCCCTTAAATTTTTCCATAATAGGGTCGCTATTCCTTGCCCCAAAGAAAGCCGGAGCAATAATAGCAACAACACACCTCCCCCGGATAATAATTGGAAAACCCCAGATAAGTTCGGGGAAAAATAGAAATAATTTTCTGATATTTTTTATTTCATTAATAAATCCCAATTCCCTTTTATCTTCAGCAAATTTCACCAATTAATTCCTGGATTTCTTCTTTCTTGTAATGAGATTTTCCAAGTTTATACTGCTTAAAATAATATTGCCGGTGGAACTTTGGGATTATAAAGGCCCACCGGAAATTTCCGTGTAACTATTTTTGCATTCCTTCCTTCCACTCCTGATCCAGTTGGGAAAGGAATAATTCAACCAATTCTGGGTCAAATTGTTTTCCTGAACACCGCTTGAATTCGCTGATTATTTCTGCCCTGGACATTTCTTTTTTGTAGGGCCTTCCGTTGAGCATCACTTCGAAGGCATCTGCAATCGCTGTTATTCGGGCAAGAAGTGGGATTTTCTCCCCTTTTAACCCCCGGGGATAGCCCTTGCCATCCCAGTGTTCATGGTGGGAAAGAATATCTTCTGCTACATGAGAAAACTCTTCTGTTGCCCGGGCAATACGATATCCGGTTTCGGGGTGTTTTTTCATCACCTTCCATTCGGGATCGGTCAATGGTCCCTTCTTGGTTAGAAGTTCCTCCGAAAGGTTAATTTTTCCAATGTCATGCAGTGTAATTAAAAGGGTCAACCGGCTCAATTCAGTATCAGGCAGGCCAAGGTTTTCACCGATTATTAGAGATGCTTTTTGCATCCGGCGAGTGTGTTCTTCGGTCTCGTAACTTTTAGTTGCCAGTGTTTTCAATAGCGCATTTAAAACAGCACTCCGGGTGCTTCTGCTTTCAGAAAGCTTTTGTTTATACATATTATCTTCGGCTTCTTTCAGGGTATCAGCAATTGTTTTTTCCGAATTTTCTTTTGCCGAAACACCGAGAGCAATTGAAACCGGAACATCACGAACCTTGGCTTCCCGGCATTTTTTTCTTATGCGTTTGCCAATAATTGTCGCTTCTTTTTTCCAGGTTCGGGGTAACAGAATTACAAATTCATCCCCACCCCAGCGGGCGATGACATCTTCCTGGCGGCAGGAATTATTCAAAATACCTGCCGCGCTCTTTAAAAGTTCATCCCCCACCTGATGCCCATAAGTGTCATTAACCAGTTTCAATCCATTCAGGTCAAGCATGATAACGCTAATGGGGAGCTGGCGTTTTGTATCCAACCTCTTCATCTCTTCCTCTAAAAAGGCTCTATTGTAGAGACCGGTTAGAATATCGTGGAAGCTGATATAGCGGATTTTTTCTTCGGTCTGTTTTTGTTCTACGAGGGTCCAGGCAATATCAGCAAAATAGGAAGCTACCTGGACATCCTGTTCGGTATATTCTCTTGGTTTATTTCCAACCCCCATAATTGCAACTATTTTTTCCTGGCGGAAAATAGGAACAACAAGTTCCCGGTTTACCTCTGGGTGTCCCTCCGGCAAACCTCGCTTTTGAGACAGGGAGAGGTAATCGTTATGAATTACAGCTTCTCTTCTTTTCAAGGCTTCTACCCAGACCCCGCCCTCAGAAACCCTGTAATTCCTGCCCTGCTTTTCCGGAATCTCGCAGAAGGATTCCAGGGTTTTGGTTGACCAGGCCTTTAGCTCCAGCTTCTCCTCATCAGAACTGACAAAATGGAAAAATCCGATGGGACTATTCAGAATACTGCAAACTTCATCCAGAGCTTTCTGCAAAACTTTTTCCTCTGGATTTTCCCAGGAAAAAGTAAGGAGATTCAGCCGGGCCTGGATAAGCTGTTCAGCCCTCTTTCTTTCAGTAATATTCCAGCATACACCTACAATCTCCTGTCCTTCTTCGCTTTCAACTTTTTTCTGCTGTTCAAACAACCAGCAATAATTACCTTCCTTGTGTTTAAACCTGTATTCAAAAGAACAGGCGCCTTCCTGTGAACATTTTTTCCAGATAGGTTCCCGGAGTTGGTCTTTATCTGCAGGGTGAATTCTCTTAAACCAGAGGTCAGGATCGTTTAGAAATTCTTCGGGAGAAAACCCCAGGACATTAACTGCATTTTCATTTACATAATTAATTACAGGCTTATTATTTTCAACCCGGTAGGAATAGATAACAGCAGGGGTATGGGAAAGAATCAAACTCTGTCGTTCTTCGCTTTTACGCAAAGCCTCCCGGGCTTCATATTCGTCAGTTATATCCGAAAAAACCATTATTACCCCAATAATAGTTTCATTCCAATCCATAATCGGGGCGGCACTGTCAGAAATCTGCCTTTTGGTTCCATCTCGGGAAATAATGGTTGTATCATTGGCCAGTCCTTGGGTCCTGCCGGTTTCAATTACCCTAAAAACCGGATTGGATACTGCCTCTCCCGTCCTTGCATTGAAAATGCGGAAAACCTTATCGAGGAGTTTTCCTTCAGCTTCCTGGGCGGGCCAACCGGTCAGCTTTTCGGCCTTAGGATTTAATCGGGTAATAACTCCATTTTTATCGGTAACGATTACTCCATCACCTATGGAATCAAGTGTTTTAGAAAGTTTTTCCTCGCTTTCCTGTAGGGCTTCTCTCCCCTCAATCTGTTCAGCGACCCGGCCCAGATGTTCTGCGATGGTTTCCAGCATTAATTTTTCTTCTTGCAAAAACACTTCTCCCTCAATTTCGGGACGAGTTATATAGCAAACTTCGATTGTTCCCACTTTTTGGCCAAAAACCTGGAAGCCTGCGGAAATTTTCCAGGGGGTTTTTTTAAAATTTTCCGAGGTAAAATCCTGATTATGCCAACTAACTCTGGCACTTGCTAGTTCGGGATATCGAAAAGCAGGGGGTAGAATCTGGGCAGTTCTTTCCAGAATTTTATTAAAATCATTTTCTTCGCGCAGGAGTAGAGAAAAGTTATATAGACCTTCCAATTCTTTGGTCCGCTCTTCTTTTTCATATTTATCAGTAATGTTCCGCAGAATTATTGATAAATAATCCTGATCTTCCGGAAAAACCACCACTTCAAAATAGGCCTTTAAAGCGTGGGAGAAAAACTCTGTCTTCAAGGTCTTTTTTCCCCTGGCCACTTCCCGGATGTTTTCTAAGAGAATCCGGGGTGAGTTACCGGTTTTAAACAAAACTTCGCCCACATCTTTTCCAATTATTTTTTCCTTTTTTAAGCGGGTAATTTCTTCAAAGGCAGGGTTTATTTCCTGGAAAATAAAATTTACAGGTTCCCTATCAGAACCGGAAATAATCCGGAACCTGGCATAACCATCCCGCATTTTCTCCAGTAATTGTTTTACTCTTTTTTCTGTAGAATCCACCGTTAACCATCCTCTAATTACGTTTAGTTTATAATTCAGTACTAACCAATTAAATCCCTTGTTTTTGTTATTTACCACTATTACCTTTTTTTGCTTATTTCCTTCTCTTTTATCCCCATTTTTTTACCGATTTTCCATTTTTTAACCTTGCGGAGAAAAAATCTTCTGGTTTGGAAAATCGCCAAAAACCCCTGGTCATTAAAAAGACCCGGGAGGTTATAATTTTCTCCAGCCAGAACCATTTACCTTCATATTATAATAAAATAATTTAATCAGAAACGTTCTGGTAACAATATTCCGGTTTACTTTTTTTTGCCCTGGCAAATCTTTCCCCGTTTTTTTGTTTTAAGAATAAACTGGTACCTTGTAAAAAGAAAACCCTGCGAAAAATAAAATGGCTCCCCAAATTTAGGAGCCTCTAGCATTGCTATGGTGCGAAGGGGGGGACTCGAACCCCCAAGGGCAATACCCACTAGATCCTAAGTCACCCCCCCTTTTTCCGCATACCTCCGCTACCTTCCATAATCCCCTAATAATAAGGCTTTTTGTGATTTGCCTTTTCCGCTGGTTTCCATATTTTTAGGATTTTTCCATTCTATTGGCTTTAGTTTGGCTGTAGTAAAAAACCTTGAAAAAGTCGGAAATTTTTTCTTTTTTAGGGACTTGGTTAACTCGCAATAATCTTAAATCTAATATATATATCGCTATTGGGTAATCATAAACTCCATAACTTTAGAATAATCCTCTAACAACAAATTAAAAGCAGTTTTATCTGGATATTCTTTTTAATATGGCATCCAATAAAAAAATCAAATTATCAATGGTTTCTTCATCAGTTAACCATATTTCTCCTTTTTCTTCTAGTTCTTTGGCAAATAACATAACATCCTCAACCTCAAAAGCGGTGGCCATTATTGTAGCATAACTCATATGCCACGCATCCGAAAAACCTAAAACATAAAACCTCTTTTCCGATTCACTTAACTCGATCCAGGTGTGGCCATCTAGATGTCCAAATCCAAAAAAAGAAGTAGAAGTAGAAAACAATCAAAATAATGCAGTCCAGGTTATTAAACCCGAGTTTGACAGTTCATAGGAAAAATGGTTGATGGCGTTTTTGTCCCGAATAAGAAATACAAACTGCAAATGGAACTCGAAGAGAGCAAGAAGAGGGGCCCGGTGGCGGTCAC
>Ga0207421_10002722_pt1 | contig 21703 bp, 20 predicted proteins | sample SodLakKL_010_SED_4_FD_187542 | JGI IMG/M metagenome (GOLD analysis project Ga0207421, IMG submission 187542) | Alkaline sediment microbial communities from Lake Tanatar, Kulunda Steppe, Russia - 8KL_010_SED (SPAdes) (version 2) | ecosystem: Environmental > Aquatic > Non-marine Saline and...
GACACGATGTCAGTTTGGACGGGAAGTCCGCGGAGGCCGTCGCGATGAGTCGCACCTATGGCCCGCGCAACGGTCTGGTCGCTGCGCCGACCCACCCCCCGGCGATGGAGCAAAGAAAAAAACACCCCCTCCTCAATCCTCCCCCATCAAGGGGGAGGAAGCTAAAACCCCTGGGGGAGAGTGTATATCCTCCGATGAAGTAAAAGATTGAAAACTTTGGGGAGGAAGAAGCTTAGATCCTCTGGCGGAGGAAATTAAAACACTGGGGGAAGAGAAAGAATTTAGTTCTATAGAGTTTACTTTTCTAGAGGAAGATGAGATCAAAAGTGGGACAAGGGACCTGTCCCCGCGTCCCGGTGCAAAGGCTTGATGGAGGCCTAAAGTCAATTAGTAGTTGCATTTTTGGTTTATTTCCTTTACAATTACAAATGACAAGGAAGTGCATAAATGAAGTTTATGCGAGCGTGGCGGAATCGGCAGACGCGCTAGGTTCAGGACCTAGTGGGCATTAGCCCGTGGGGGTTCAAGTCCCTTCGCTCGCACCAGGCTACCAAGCTGGAGCCTTTGGAGACAAAGCTCCAGCTTTATTTGTAATTATAAATAAATGTTAAGAAAAAGGGGGAGGGACTTTGGAAAGTCTGTTATACAGTTTCTTGGCTGGAAGTTCTACTGTTTTGGGGGCATTACTGGTGATGTTATTTGGTATGCCCGGCAAAAATTTATTATCTGCGATTTTAGGGTTTGCAGGTGGAATCATGTTAGCCATATCTTTTTTCGAGTTAATGCCAGAAGCCCTGGAACTGGGAAATATGATTACAGTGATCCTTTCTTTTCTGTTAGGGGCAGCAATAATGTATATGCTGGATATTTATATTCCACATGCCCATGTAGCGAGTTCCAATGAAGTTGAAGTTGAAAACTCTAGTGGTTATGCTCCTCTAGCTCTTGCTTCTCGGGAAAATATGCTGAGAGCAGGTTATTTGATTTTTTTAGGCATTGCTTTGCATAATTTGCCAGAGGGTGTTGCTATTGGAGCTGGTTTGGAATCTAGCCCGGAACTGGGATTATATATAGCTATTGCCATTGGATTACATAATATACCCGAAGGGGTAGCTGTTGCCGGACCTCTCCGGTTCGGTGGCCTTACAGTTGGTAAAGTTATATTGCTGACTTTTCTGGCAGGGCTTATGGCACCAGTGGGAGCTGCAATAGGCTTGCTCTTTTTCGGTATTTCTCCTATATTTGTTTCAGCTGGCCTGGCTTTTGCTGCAGGTGCAATGGTATACATCGTAAATGATGAACTCATTCCTCAATCTCATGCTCTAAATGCTCATATTTCCATAGGTGGCCTTTTGGCAGGAATATTACTGGGTTTTGCTTTAACCTGATATTTTAGCTGGGCAAAATTTCTAAAATAAGGTAAAATACATATGATGTGATTTAAAAAAATTAGAAAGCAAGGAGGTTTAATCATGCCTTTCTGCAAAAAATGTGGTGAGGAATATCCTGAGGGTGCTTTTTGTCCTTCCTGTAGCCAGGAAAATATTGAGACGGAAAAATTAACAACTCCTCAACCTCTTGACAAGAATTTTTTTGGTTCTTTGTTTGACTGGGAAATGAAAGAGATGATAACCCCGAAAGTAATTAAGGTGCTTTTTATTCTGGGTATAGTTGGAATAGGGCTTATGGTTTTAGCAGCTATTTTTACTTCTTTTGGAGCTGCCACGCAACCTTTTGGAAGCTGGGGAAGTTTCTTTCTAACTTTGATTTTTGCTCCTTTAGGGGGCCTGATTGGCGTAATTTTATACCGGGTTTACCTGGAAATTATCTTGTTGCTTTTCTACATCTATGATGAACTCCGCGATATTAAAAGCGGACTGAGTCGCTAACTTATTAGTAAAACTAGTACCATAAAGATTAATTTATTTGAAATTTAGGGTAAAAATAATTATGATGATAAGTAGGTTATTAATATTAGAGGAAAGGAGATGGTTGAAATGCCTTTAATCACTTCGAAAGAGATGTTTAAAAAAGCCTATGAAGGTGGATATGCCATTGGTGCATTTAATGTGAATAACATGGAAATAGTGCAAGGGATTACAGAAGCAGCGAAAGAAAAAAGCGCTCCTTTGATTTTGCAAGTTTCTGCAGGAGCCCGGAAGTACGCCAATCATACTTATTTAATGAACTTAGTGGAGTCTGCCCTGGAAGAAACAGGTTTGCCTATCTGTTTGCACCTTGATCATGGGGACAGTTTTGAACTCTGCAAAGAGTGTATAGATGGTGGCTTTACCTCGGTTATGATCGATGGTTCACATCTCCCGTTTGAGGAAAATGTGGCGTTAACCAAGCAGGTAGTGGATTATGCCCATCCCCGTGGAGTTGTGGTGGAAGGGGAACTAGGCCGCCTGGCTGGTATTGAGGATGCAATAAATGTGGCAGAAGAAGATGCCGTTTTTACTAATCCGGCTGAAGTGGAACAATTTGTAGAAAAAACCGGCGTTGATTCGCTGGCTGTAGCCATTGGCACCAGTCATGGAGCGTATAAATTTAAGGGGGAGCCCCGCTTAAGATTTGATATTCTGGAAGAAATTCAAAGAAGGGTTCCAAACTTTCCCATTGTTTTACATGGTGCTTCTTCAGTAATGCCTAAATATGTTGAAAAAATAAACAAGTATGGAGGAGAAATGCCTGGAGCTCAAGGAGTTCCTGAGGAGATGCTGCGAAAAGCAACCACCATGGGAGTATGTAAAGTAAATATTGACTCTGACTTGAGGCTTGCATTTACCGCATCCATTCGCGAACATATGGCAGAAAATCCAGCTGATTTTGATCCTCGCAAGTATTTGCGTCCTGCCAGGGATTCTATTAAAGAAGTGGTAAAGCATAAAATCGAGAACGTTCTTGCTTGCGAAAATAAAGCTGAACTTTTCTTGTAACCCTAAAACGAGTGGCATGACTTTAAAAACTCCTGTTTATCTATTTGTTTAAAAAGTAAACGGGAGTTTTTATTTTATGTTTTTTTCTTTTAACTCTTTTTTTTTTACCTCGATTGTGTTATCATATTCAAGAAAAGTAACACTAAAATATTTAACGACTGATGCAGGATTATAATTGCAATTTTTCTGCAGTAAAACAAAAAGGAGGATTTTTTTATGTGTATGGAAATGACCCCCTGGGAAAAAGCAGTTGATTTTCATGGGCATGTTTGTCCCGGTTTGGCGATGGGGTACCGGGCAGCTATGGAGGCAATGGAACGTTTTAAGCAGGAAAGGGCTGAAGATGAAGAAATAGTAGCCATAGTTGAAACTGATGCTTGTGGAGTTGACGCTGTGCAGGTAATAACTGGTTGCACTTTTGGAAAGGGTAATTTTGTTTACAGGGATATAGGCAAGCAAGCTTTTAATTTTGCAGTAAGAGGGCAGGATGAAGGCTTGCGGGTTGTGATGAAATATGATGTAATTTCTAATCTGGCCTCGCCGGAATGGGCAGAGTTGCGTCAGAAAGTATTTGCCGGAGAGGCTAATGAAGACGAGCAAAAAAAGTTTAAAGAATTACATCAGCAGATTACTAACAAAATTTTGGAAGAACCGCTGGAAAACATCATGGATGTCAAAACCATGCCCATAGATATCCCTTCCAAGGCTCGTATACATGAAACAGTTCAGTGTGCTTGCTGCGGAGAGGGAGTGATGAAGCCGCGTACCGTAGAAAAAGAGAGTGGCTACCACTGCTTGGATTGTGAAAATTAAAAAAACAAACTTGGGAAAAAGAGTAAGGAGGTAGCACCTGTGAAGATGCCAAACAAATTTACTTATTTGGCTTTGTTAAGCATTATATGTTTGTTGTTGCTTTTTGTAGCACTGGGATGCTCAGAGCAGCCCGCTGCTGACCAGGGAGATATGGACACATATATCATAGGTGATGAGGAAGGCGATTGGGGATATCCTTCACCTTATGGGGCTTATCCCCGAGGTCCTGGTTATGTGCGCATGTCGTACCTTTTTGATACTCTTATTTGGAAAGATGAGGATGGTTTTACCGAAGCGCTGGCTGAGGACTGGTCATTTGATGAAGAGGAATTATTGTATACTTTTCATTTGCAGGATGATGTAAAATGGCATGACGGTCGCCCGTTTTCGGCTGAGGATGTAGTTTTTACTTATGAGTATTTGGAGGAAAATCCTTATCCCTGGTTTGACCTGGATATGGTGGAAGAGGTAAATAAAGTGGATGAACGGAAAGTTGAGATCAAGTTGGGTAAACCTTATGCCGCTTTTTTAAACAATGTAGTTGGGGTTATGCCTATTCTACCAGGCCATATTTGGGAAGATGTTGAAGAGCCAGAAGATTTTACTGAACCTGAAGCAGTTGTGGGAACCGGGCCTTTCCGCCTGGAGGATTATAACCGTGAGCAAGGGCAATATCATTATGAAGCTAATCCTGAATATCATCTTGGCGAACCAGTGGTTGAACGATTATTAATGGTTAAAGTAAGTGAGCCTCACCTTGCCCTGCAAAGGGGTGACGTGGATTATGCCATGGTAGAACCGGAAGCGATTGATACACTTGAAGGAGCTGGTTTTGTAGTTGAGCCCGGTTTGCATGACTGGAACCTGAAGTTAATGTTCAATCACCAGGAACAGCCTTTTGAAGATAATCAGTTTCGCCAGGGGTTGGCTCATGCTATAGATTTGGAGGAAGTTGTAGAAAGAGCATTGCGGGGCCATGGCTTGCCTGGTAGTTCCGGAATGGTTTCTCCGGATAGTCAGTGGTTTGCCGGACAGGAAAAACTGCCTGATTACGATTATGATCTTGATACCGCCAGGGGGAAACTGGAGGAGTTAGGCTTTACTTATCAGAATGGAAGCTTAAAAGATCATGAAGGTGAGCCATTAAAAGTAGAAATGTTGACCATGGCTAGATTTTCCCGAGAAGGAGAATTAATCTCTGGTCAACTGGAAGAGCTTGGTTTGGAAGTAGAAAACAGAGCAGTAGAAAGTTCAGTTTTAGATAATCGCATTAGAAACTGGGACTTTGACCTTGCAGTTACCGGCCATGGTGGCGTAGGAGGCGATCCGGAAGGCTTCCGGAATTTCATGATTGGTGAGGCATCTCCCCACATTAATGCCCGATATGAGCATTCTGAACTGGAAGACATTTTGGAAAAGCAGGCCCGTGAACTTGACGAGACAAGTCGACAAGAGTTGGTAACAGATATACAGAAAATTTATGCTGAAGAACTTCCGGCATATACCTTGCATTATCCCACTTATTATTATGCATACCGGGAGGATAAAGTAGATTGGTTTTTTACTCCAGATGGTATGGCTATGGGCATACCGATGCCTTTAAATAAATTGGCGCTTATTGAGTAATAGGTTTCAAATTTCTCGCCAGGTAAAAGGAAAAAGGGGTTTAGTTTAATGCGCAAGCGTGTGGGTGATTATATACTTGCCCTGTTAATAATATTATTGCTTAATTTTTTACTTCCCCGTCTTATGCCGGGGGATCCTATAACTGCCATGTATGGGGATGCTCATGTAGAAATGACTCCGCAGATGGAGGCACATCTCCTGGAAAGATATGGATTGGATGGGCCTATGGGAGAGCAATTTGTGATCTATATATCTAATCTTTTTCAAGGAGATCTGGGATATTCCTTTTATTTTAATGCCCCGGTTTCGGAGGTACTGTTGGGGGCTTTACCATGGACTCTTTTACTGGTGGTAATATCCCTTTTTTTGGCGGCTGTTGTTGGCATATTATGGGGTGCGGAATCAGCCTGGAGGCGCGGGCGAAGATTTGACCGGGCATCACTGGTTGCAGTGATGTTGCTTAACGGGATCCCCGGATTTGTCCTGGGAATATTGCTATTGCTTTTGTTAGGATTTTTCTGGCCAGTGTTTCCAATTTCGGGAGGCGCCTCTCCCTATGCGGATTACACAGGGATTGCCCGGATGGCGGATATTTCCCGGCACCTTTTTCTTCCTGCGCTAACCCTAACCCTTGCTCAATTGCCGCGTAATTTTTTGCTCATGCGCAGTACACTTTTGGCAGTAAAAGAAAAGCCATATGTTTTTACTGCCAGGAGTAAAGGGCTGAAAGAAAGGTTGATTCGATATCGGCATGCGCTTAGAGGTGCTCTTTCCCCTGTGATCACACGTCTGGGGATGAGCGTGGGCCTCATGTTTACTGCTGTTCTTTTTGTGGAAATAGTTTTTGCTTATCCGGGGCTAGGACACCTTTTTTATCTGGCTCTGCAGTATCACGATTATCCAACCATTCACGGTTGCTTGTTAATTATCACAGTGTGTGTACTGGTATTTAACCTTGCAGCTGATCTTATAAATCAAAAAATAGACCCGAGGTTACGTCAAAAAGATGCACGTCAATTATTGGAATGAAATAAAAAAAGATAATCTGGGCCGTAAAGGGCTCTATATGATTGGTTTTCTGGCGGTAATCGCGGTAGGTGCAGGTTTGCTAGCACCCCACGATCCCTTTGCCTATGTTGCTCCGCCCCTTAATCCTCCCAGCCTATCTCATCCGCTGGGAACTAACGAGGTGGGACAGGATGTGTTTAGTGAGCTTCTGTATGGGGCCAGGACTACTCTTCTTATTGGAAGTCTTGCAGCTCTATTTTCCACTTTGCTTAGTCTTATAACGGGATTGTTGGCAGGCGTGCTACGAGGTTGGGTGGAGAGAGTTCTGCTGCGCCTTATAGATGTGATGCTGGTAATTCCAGTTTTTTTGGTAGCTTTGCTGGTTGCGGCGTATGTCCAACCTGGAGAAGTCACTTTGATTGTATTGCTTTCTCTTTTACTTTGGCCTCCCGGATCTCGGATTGTTTGGGCTCAGGTGCTTTCTTTGCGAGGACAGGGGCATGTAGCCGCTGCCCGCTCTTTTGGCGCTGGCCAAAGTTATGTGGCTATCCGCCATCTTGTACCTGAACTCTATCCTTTGTTGGCAGTTAACTTTATTCAGGTGGTACGGCGGGCAGTGTTCATGGAAGCCGGGATGGCTTTTTTAGGTGTATTTGATCCTTCCCAGAAAAGCTGGGGGTTGATGTTGCATTATGCTCGGGATTTCATGTTTACAGAGGCATGGACCTGGTGGCTATTGCCCCCTGCTGTGGCTATTTCTTTTACCATAATAGCCTTTGCCTTGGTGGGGTATTCATTGGAAACAGCTTTAGATCCGCGATTAAGGAGGCCCGTTTATGCTGGAGATTAAAGATTTAACTGTAGAGGTTGCCACTTCCCATGGGAAATTCAAAGTTTTAGACAATGTGAATTTGTCTATTCAGTCAGGAGAGAAGTGGGGGTTAGTAGGAGAATCGGGTTCTGGGAAAAGCACTTTGGCTTTGACTATTATGGGTCTGGCTGCTGGAAAAATAGAGGGTTCTGTGTGTTTTAAAGGTGAAGAACTCTTATCTAAATCTACCTGGGAATGGGAGAAAATACGTGGTTCTTCTATTTCTATGGTGATGCAACAATCAGGAGAAATGCTTACCCCCACCTTAACTCTGGGGGAACAGGTCATTGAGCCCTACTTGAAAAAATATTCCCATAACTCAGAAAAAGCACGTGAGAAAGCAATATATTATCTGGAGAAAGTGGGTTTGGAAGAATCATTCTTTTATAGATATCCTTTTACCCTCAGTGGAGGTGAGGTCCAAAGAGCGTTACTGGCCATGGCCCTTATTACTGATCCCGAGTTGCTTATCCTTGATGAACCAGTATCCTCTCTTGATGCCCGTACCAAATCTGAAATTTTGAAACTTTTAAATGAACTTACTAAAGATTGTACCGTTTTGGCTATCTCTCATGACCTGGCTACAGTTTTACAGTTAACTGAATATACAGGGGTTCTTTATTGTGGTTCTTTAATGGAAACCGGCCCAACCGAAAAATGCTTGCAAGAACCCGCCCATCCCTATACAAGGGCACTGGTGCGTGCATACCCCACCATTGATGGAACCAGGGAACTACAGGGCATTAGGGGAGATTTTCCACCTCTCAGCCAGCGTCCTTCCGGTTGTCCTTTTCATACTCGTTGTACCCAGGTTTTGGAAGTATGTTCTCATGAGCGGCCCATACCGGTGCCAGTTGCTAATCAAGCCATTTCTGCTTCTGCCTCATCGTCTTATCCTGGAGTAATTACAGGGGCAAAAGGTGAGGAAGCATATTATAAATCTGCTTCTCAACAGAGTGCAGCCGGAAATTATTCCGTTTCTTATAACAACAGTCTATCCTTAGCTTCCGGGAATACGCATGCTGATACTACCAATAAATCACTTTCTACCTGGTATTTGTCTTGCCACCGGGGAGGTATTATTGAACTTTTGCGTGGTGAAGGTATTATCCAGAGGTTCAGTTTGCAGGGAGAGAGCAAACGACAGGGGAAAGCTTCTGGGTCTTCTTATGTGGAAGCAGTAAGTGGAGTTAATGTTAAACTTAGAGAAGGCGAGGTTTATGCCCTGGTGGGAGAAAGTGGTTCTGGCAAAACCACTTTGGGGCGAATCCTGGCTGGAGTGGATTTTCCATACAAGGGAGATGTATTCTACCAGCAACAGAATCTAAACCAAATTAAAGGCAAAAAAGAAAAATCAGTGCGTCGTCAGCTGCAGATTCTTTTCCAAAATTCAGGTCAAGCACTAAGCCATCGTTTGAATGTTTATGAACTGGTTTCGGAGCCTTTGGAAATACAAAAAATCGGCGATTATTACAGCCGTAGGGAGGTTGTAATCAAATCCCTGGAGTGGGTAAATTTGCCAACCAGTGAACACTTTTTGAACGAATACCCACATCATTTAAGTGGTGGAGAATTACAAAGAGTTGCAATAGCCCGAGCCCTGGTATTGGAACCCCGGGTTCTCATAGCCGATGAACCTAGTGCTTCCCTGGATGCCAGTGTGCAGGCCAAAATAATAAAACTCTTGCTTTACTTGCAGAACGAGAAAGGTTTTGCTCTATTTTTGATCACCCATGATTTGGCCTTAGCAGCAAAAGCCGGTGATAGAATGGGGGTAATGCACAGTGGAAAGATAATAGAAGAAGGTCCTCCTGCCAAGGTCATTAATAACCCCAAACATTCCTATACTAAATCTCTTTTAAATTCAGGATTTGCATGGAATGTATAATGTAATGTATAAATGTATAATAATTGAAGAAAGTTTTAATAAATCAAAACTTAGGATTAAGTAACTTAGGATTTAAGTATTTTGACGCCTTACAATTATTTTGTTAAACTTGCGGCACATTTTCAGTTGTCTCCCTTAATTAAAGTATAAGAATAAGAGGAGAAATTATTAAGAAGTAAAAAAGATAGAGGTGTTATATTTGGATAATAAGGATGATGATAGGAGCAAAAAAGAAAAAAAAGAAAAGATGGAAGAGGCCTTTCGCAAAAGGCGCGATGCAGCGTTAAAGGCGAAAAGAGAAAAACGGGTAATGGATATGACCCAAAGTATTATTAACAATAATTCCACCAGAGTATTTTTCTCTTCCCGTGGCATCGAAGTAGGTCTGGAGGATGCTGAAGAGCTAAATGAAGAAAAATACGTACGCATGACCCTTAAAGAGCTCTTAGAGAAAGTAGACAGTGATTTGCACAGCTAATTTTCTGATCTAATACATTTTTATTGCATTTAGCTTCCCTGTTTTAATGGTGTTTAGGTTGCTTTGCATAAAGGCTTATGGTAATATATGGAAAACAAATTAAAGGTAGAAAAGGTTAAAAAAAGTTAAGAAAAGATTAAAAGATCAATGGAAAAAAGCCTGCTACCATCAAGGTTATTACTATAATTATACCGATAATAGCCAACACTTTGTCTAATTTGTCTTTTTTGCGTTGCCATTCAAAACAAGAACTACATAATTGTTTTTTGCGGTATATAAAGGGAAGGGACAATTGCTCGGTTGAGATTCCATCTCTAACCAGTCGGGAGTGTAATTCTGAAGGAATCTTCTCTTGGCCACAATGAAGACAGCGTTGGTTGTCATCTTTATTCTCCGTATGCTGGTTTTTGCTGGCTGGTGACATGATTTACCCACCTTCTCCCCAAGGATACATTAAAATGAGCTTTATAAAAGCCTTATTTTAAGTACAGTTTATGTGGATAGAATGAAATTGTCAAACTATGCAGGATTTTTGAGACGATTATAGTATTATTCATATTAAGATAGATATTTAAGAGTAAATATTCTTAGTGAAAAAGATTATTTTATTCCATATTTGAGTTGGTAGCTTGTTTTACAAGTGTTATTAATTATTGTAAAATAACTCTAAGGCTAAGAATTGGAATTAGGTGCAGGGGGCCAAATATGAACTGGCAGAAGATAGTTTTATTGACAACATGCTTATGTGGGGCGTTGCTTCTGTCCGGTTGTAATGCGACCCAGTGGGAATTGGTTTCGCCTGTTGCCGGCGGCAAGCTTTTTATTAGCGGAGCCAGGATCTTTTTGATTTACATCGCCATAGCTGGTTTCATTACTTTCGGTATACTCATGTATAATATTAATAGATATGAAGAAAGCATCTTCTGGGAAGGTGCTTTTAGGATGTTTAAGTTATTTTGGGTACCTCCTCTCATATTTTTCTTTCTGGTGCTTGCCGTGCTTCTAATAATTGAATTGGGACTTTTGGTTTAACTTAAATTAACTCCTTTTGAAAATTATTTTCGTTTTTTAAGAAAGAAATGTTAATAATCTTTTAGTTTTTTGGCAGAAATATTTAGAAGATATTTTAATAATTATGACGTGATGAGGTATGATGATGCCATCCTTGCAAAGCTCAGAAGAAATGTGGGAGAAAACTGTAGGAATATCAGCTTGTAATAACTATGACGCCGCTTTTGTCAAAGGTTCCTTGCGAGATGTTTTGCAAAAGTGTAGGGGGATAGAACACAGGATTGAAAATGGAGCCCGAGTTTTAATCAAGCCAAACATGCTAGCCCCTGCTTTGAGCAAAGACGCTGTAACTACTCACCCCGTGATTATTGCAGCTTTAATCGAAATAGTCCGGGAGATGGGTGGGGTTGCTTATGTTGGAGATAGTCCCATGCGTGGAACCTTGGATGAAGTAGCTCAAATTAGTGGAATTAAGGAAGCAGTAACTCAGACTGGTGCCAGTTTGCTTTCCCTGGAAGAAGAGAAAGAGGTTTTCATAGATAATAAATACACGACAGGGACGTTTACCCTTTCTGCGGAAGCAATGGAAATGGACTTAATTATTAATGCAGCCAAGCTCAAGACCCATACCCTCACTGGTTTGACTGCTGCTGTGAAAAATTTTTACGGGATTATACCTGGAAAGCATAAAAAATTTTATCATGTTCGGCATCCTCTCCTTAGTGACTTTGCCAACTTTTTGCTAGGGTTGTATTTTAGTATGCCACCATCTTTGTCCGTAGTTGATGCCATAGTAGCCATGGAAGGAATGGGGCCAAGAAGTGGTCGGCCGCGGCCATGTGGGGCTATTTTAGCTTCTCCTGATGCTGTGGCTTTGGATGCAGCCTGTGCCAGGCTTACTAGCCACAATTTTGCAGAAATATCAGTGCTGGAAGCAGCTGTTAAACAGGGGTATTTGAAGAGTGATTTTAGTGATGTAAAAATAAATGGGCCAATTGAAGAATTAAAATTGCAAGACTTTGACAAAGGTGCCGGTGGGAAAGGCTGGTCATTTTTGTGGAGATACCTGCCTGTTTTTATTAATAATTTGCGGGAAAGAAAGCGTCCCTGGCCATATGTGAATGAAGTTTGTGTTGGCTGTAACACCTGTATAGATAGTTGTCCGGTTGAATGTATCGAAGCAAATAGTAAAGATACACCTTCCTTATTTATCGACCATTCCAGGTGTATCCGGTGCTACTGTTGCCAGGAAGCGTGCCCTTATGGGGCCATATCTTTAAGATAAAATAAGCCAAATAAAAGAAGCCAATTATATTCAAAAACATTTCATAATAATGTTTTAATTTAAGTTTAAACTGGTTTTTCAACTGCTTGTTGTTGTGGTTGTGTACTTTGTGGCAGTACGATATACTACAACCAATATAGTAAGGATGTATTTGGCAAAATAGGCTTTTGCTGCTTTTCATATATCTTTTCTTATTCCATCTTTAGTTGTTAACTGCATAAAGTGAGGAGGCGATAGTATGACTTTAGTTAAAGAAAAAGTAGAGGTTTATGATACTACTTTGCGTGATGGAGCCCAGCGTGAAGGTATTTCACTGTCTGTTAAAGATAAGCTCAAAATTGCCCGGAGTTTAGATGAATTGGGTGTTGACTATATTGAAGGAGGATGGCCAGGTTCCAATCCGAAAGATATGGAGTTTTTTAAACGTGTTTCGGAATTGAAGCTGAAAAATTCTCGAATTGTTGCTTTTGGGAGCACCAGAAAACCTGGGGTTAAAGTAGAAGAGGATAACATTGTTAAGGCTTTAATTGAAGCTGGTACTTCTGTTATTGCCGTATTTGGTAAAAGTTGGGATTTCCATGTAACCAATGCCTTGGAGACCGATTTGGAAGAGAATCTGCGAATGATAGGGGAAACAATTCGATATCTCAAGGAGCATGAAAAACAGGTAATTTTTGATGCCGAGCATTTTTTCGATGGCTATAAACATAATCCTGAATATGCGCTGCAAACTATTAAAGTAGCTCAGGAAAGTGGTGCAGATGTTGTATCTTTGTGTGATACAAATGGTGGTTTAATGCCATGGGAATTGCAAAGTATCATAAAAGATTTGAAAAAAGATATTTATGTTCCCCTTGGCATCCATGTTCATAATGATGGAGGGATGGCTGTAGCTAATTCAGTTTTGGCTGTTCGCGAGGGAATATCCCATGTTCAGGGTACTATTAATGGATATGGCGAAAGGTGTGGTAATGCTAATCTATGCACTATTATACCCACCTTGCAGTTTAAGATGAAACTGCCTGTCCTCTCTAAGAGCGGAATTCGCAAATTAACTGAACTTTCTCACTACATTGCTGAACTATGCAATATGGTTCCATCGGAAGATCAACCTTATGTTGGATACAATGCCTTTGCTCACAAAGGGGGAGTTCATGTTGATGCTGTAGGCAAGAACCCCGAAACTTATGAACATATTAAGCCAGAACTAGTAGGAAACAGACGGCGGGTCTTGGTTTCTGAACTGGGTGGAAAGAGTAATATTATGCAAAAGGTTCGCGAAAACAATATTGATTTGCAAAAAGAAACTCCTGAAACCAAGCAGATCATCGAAAAACTTAAGGAGATGGAACATCAAGGTTACCAGTTTGAAGCTGCAAGTGGCTCTTTCGAGCTTATGGTATGGAAAATGATGAAAGCTTATCATAGTTTGTTTAAGTTGGAAGGATTTCGGGTGATAGTTGAAAAAAGTGGTGAAGAGTCTCCTCATTGTGAGGCAACAATAAAAGTTAGTGTGGGGGAACGGCAAATCCATACTGCTTCTGATGGGAACGGTCCGGTTAATGCTCTGGATAATGCCTTGCGCAAGGCTTTGGAAGAGGTATATCCGGAAATGAAAAACATAAAGCTATTGGACTATAAAGTACGGGTTCTGGAAGCCAGGGATGGTACAGGAGCAAAGGTGCGGGTGTTACTGGAGTCAAGCAATGACCAAAAAGCCTGGAGCACGGTGGGAGTTTCTCCGAATATTATTGAAGCTAGCTGGTGGGCTTTGGTAGATAGCATTGAATATGGTTTACTCTGTAAACAGATCCCGGAAGATATGAAAAACCAGAAAGTTTTTAGCCTGGTAAATAATGATTAGTTGTAGAACATAAAGTTTTAAATTTTAGATTAGACCAAGCAAAAGATTTACATAAGGAGGTTATAGTTTGCAAAATAAATTATTTCATCGCGCTACTGCTATAGGAAGCCTTCCTCACCATTCAATAGCTGATGCTATGGGCTTGATCAAAGAGAACCTGGTGAATATCCCTCACTGGCCTCAGTTGCCTCGCATGAATCCAAGAGAAGGGATGATCAGGCAGAATATTTCTCCTCTTGTTAAGGAAGGTCTGGTTACTTTTCCTGAGGACGGGATGGATAAGCCCTATTTTTGCACCGATGATCCGGAATGGGATGCACTAGTGCTCTCTTATTTTGAAAAGCTTTTGGATACTGGGGAAGATGGCGGTGAACCTTCTTCTGAAGATCAGAGCATGTTTGCTTTCCCCTCTGACACTGCAGAAGGGTTTTATGCTTTCCTAAGAGAAAACTGGTCAGCTACAGAAGTAGACATAATAAAGGGTCAAATAAGTGGTCCGCTGGTGGTTGGTTTACAAGTTACTTCTCCAGATGGGAATCTTGCTTTTTATGATGATCAACTGCGGGAGATATTGGTGAAAACCCTTGCCTCTCAGGCTCGCTGGCAGGTGCAGCAGTTAAAAGCATTTGATCGCCCCGTTTTAGTGTTTATTGATGATCCCGCCATTTATGGTTATGGCACTTCAAGCTATGTAGGATTAGGCCGAGAGTCAATTACTGAAAGTTTGTATGAGATGGTAAGCGGTATCAAGAATGAAGGTGGATTATCCGGGGTTCATTGTTGTGCCGGTGTGGATTGGTCTTTAATTTTTGGATTACCCGTTGATGTTGTCGATTTTGATGCATATTCTTACTTTTCCTCCATGCTTGTTTATGTGGATAACCTCACAGATTTCTTGGACCGTGGGGGGATACTGGCATGGGGCATAGTGCCTACTTCTTCGGATATAGAAAATGAAGACGCAGAAACTCTGTATTCTAAGTTGCAGGAGGGCATAGATGTGCTGGTAGATTATGGAGTAAACCGCAAACAACTGGAGGAACAGATGATGATTACGCCTAGCTGTGGTGCGGCTACCCTAAATGAAGCCCAGGCGACCAAGGTTTATAATGTGCTGAGGGAGTTGGAAAAGAAGATATCCGGAAAATAAGAAGTGTATGGAAAATGCCTTTTCCGGGGAGGTTAAATTTATGGAAATCAAAGATGTCTTACAAAAACTATCAGAGGCTCGTGGAGTTGCCGGTCATGAAAATGAGGCTGCGGAATTGGCTGCCAGTCTTTTTCAGCCTTATGTAGATAAAATAAAAAGAGACAATTTGGGAAACTTGGTGGCCTATAAAAAGGGAGCCCTCCGTTCTCGCCGGAGGCCTTCTATCTTTTTGGCTGCCCATTTGGATGAAATAGGCCTAATAGTTACTGAAGTAAATGAAAATGGATTTATCCGGTTTAGCACTATTGGGGGATTTGACCCGCGAACGCTTTGGGGTCAAGCTGTTATGGTGCATGGACGCCGGGATTTGCCCGGTGTGATTGGTCCTAAATCCCCTCACCTGGTAAGCCAGGAGGAAGCCGGCAAAGAATTGCGAATCGAGGATATGCATATAGATGTGGCTTTGTCGAAAGAGAAGGCAGAGGAGTTGGTTAGGGTTGGGGATACTGTTTCCATCCATCGTGATTTTATGGAAATGAAAAACTCAGCCTGTGTTACCGGTAAAGCACTTGATGACCGTGCCGGTATTGCCTGCTTAATTCAAACAGCCCGGCAATTGCAACGTATGGTCCATGATTTCGATGTTTATTTTGTAGGCACTGTTCAAGAGGAAGTTGGAACCCGGGGAGCTATTACTTCCACATACTCTATTATGCCTGATATTGGTGTGGCTGTTGATGTTTGCCATGGCAACATGCCCGGGGTTACAGAAGAGGACTCTTCAGAATTGGGCAAAGGCCCGGCCATTTCTGTGGGCCCCAATATTCATCCAGTATTGGGCGATAAATTAAAAGAGGTGGCCAAACAGCATCGGATTTCGTATGACATCGAAGCAGAACCCGGGGTTACTCCTACTGATGCACGTGCAATTCAGGTTACCAGGGAAGGAGTTCCCTGTGCTCTTGTTTCCATTCCAGTCCGGTATATGCATACTTCTGTAGAAGTCATTCACACAGAAGATTTGAACTTAGCCGGGCAATTGTTAGCATATTTTATTGCTGATATTAACCACGAATTTCTCCAGGAAGTTAAAGATTATGATTAAAGCTGGAGAAGGAGAGGGTGAGGCATAAATGTATTTGGAAGAGTTATCTCCCATTCCCGGTGTATCTGGTGACGAAAGGGAAGTGCGTAAGTATATCCGGGAATGCTTGCCCCGGAAGGGGGTAAAGGTAGAAAATGATACTATGGGTAATTTGCTGGTGCAGAAAAGGGGCAAATCCAGCCGGAAAAATGCTCCTCATATAATGCTGGCAGCTCATATGGATGAAGTAGGTTTCATGATAAGCTCCATAGAAAAAAGCGGTCATTTGCGTTTTAAAAAAGTAGGGGGGCTTGATGACCGTGTTTTGGTTGCTAAATCGGTGCTAGTTGGAAAAGAACGCGTACCAGGTGTTATCGGTTCCAAGGCTGTTCATTTGCAAAGAAAAGAAGAACGCCAGAAACCATATGAAGTAAAAAATTTATTCATTGATATTGGGGCCAAGAGCAAAGAGGATGCAGAGAAATTAGTAAAAATCGGAGACTATGTTTCTTTTAAATCTTCCTTCACTTCCGTAGGAGAAGATTGTTATATGGGTAAAGCTTTTGATGACCGGGTAGGCTGTTCAATCCTTCTGGAATTGTTGAAGCAAAAAAACATGCCTTCTTTCACCGCTGCTTTTACGGTGCAAGAAGAGGTAGGTTTCCGGGGCGCCAGAACAGCAGCTTATACTCTTCAACCCGATATTGCCATAGTTTTGGAAGGGACTGCGGCATCTGATGTTCCCGAAGCCAAAGATCACGAACATGCTACTACCCTTGGTTGTGGCCCCGCCTTAACAGTAATGGACCAGTCAGTGATAGCAGATAGGGAACTGCTTACTAATCTGGTGAACTTAGCTGAAAGAGAAAATATCCCTTACCAGTTTCGCCGGTTTACCGGTGGTTTCACTGATGGGGGCGCAATAGCTTTGGCCGGAGAAGGAACCCGAACTGCAGTTATTTCGGTGCCATGTCGCTATATTCATTCGCCGTTTTCTATTTTACAGCAAAGCGATTACTACCACACGTTAAAACTTGTCCAGGCCTTTTTAGAAAACAATTCCGGTTAGTTCTAGGTTTATTCCAATATACTATAGAGGACTATTTATTAATATTATTTTATTTCAATTAAGAAAGGAGCAAATTCTTTCCATGAAAGAACTGATGAAAAAAATAACCGAAACTTACGGCCCCTCTGGCCTAGAAAATGAGATCCGTAAAGTTATTTATGAAGAGATTAAAGATTACGTAGATGAAGCATATACAGATAAACTGGGCAATCTGGTGGCTTTACGCAAAGGCAAAGCTCCTCACCTTATGCTGGCTGCTCATATGGATGAGATTGGCCTGGTGGTAACTCATGTTGATGATAATGGTTTTTTACGTATCTCAAATGTAGGAGGGGTAGCTTTTTCCCAGCTAGTTGGACAGCGTTTTGTATTTGAAAATGGTACGGTAGGCACTATTTATCATGAGAAGATCAAAAGCTTTAAAGAGTTGGAATGGTCCAAGCTTTACATGGATATTGGAGCGATCAACAAAGATGACGCCATCAAACGAGTGAATATTGGGGATGTAGCAGTTCCCCATCAGCCGTTTTTGGAGCAAGGGCAGCGCCTCATGAGTAAGGCCATGGATAATCGAGCCGGTTGTGCTGTGCTGATTGAACTGATAAAACGGTTGTATGGTAGCAAGTTGCCCCAGGAGATTTCCTTTGTTTTTACCATCCAGGAGGAAGTAGGCTTAAGGGGAGCCCGCAGCGCTGCTTACGCTCTTTCCCCTCAATATGCCATAGCAGTAGATGTAACCAGGGTAGGCGATATGCCTGAAGCCCCCCGCATGGACGTTTCTTTGGGTAAAGGTCCTGCTATCAAGGTTATGGATTCTTCTGTTATCAGCCATCCCCAGGTGCGCCAAAATTTAATTGAAATAGCTTCTCAAAATGGCATCGAGTATCAACTGGAGGTCCTGGAAAGAGGAGGGACTGATGCCGGAGCAATCCATATCAGCAGAGAAGGTGTTCCTTCGGGAGTGGTTTCAATACCCTGTCGTTATGTACATACACCTTCAGAAATGATTGACAGCAATGATCTGGACAATACTGTCAATTTAATGGAAAAAGTTTGTCTTTCTCCTACATGGAATTAGACAAAAGTTGAGATACATAAACTCATTCTTAACTTATCTAAAACTTCTTTTATAATAATCCTCAGGAAAATTTTTGTTTTTTTATTGCTGTATTATTATAGTGCGTAAGTCAAATGGCAAAAAACTTCTCCTTGGTTAGTGTTTTAATGCATTAATACTTCAAAAATTTACTTTGTTAAACTTTCATTCTCTACACTGAAAATTACTTTTTTTACATTTTTCCCTGGACAATCCTTGCAAAATAATATTTGGCAAGGATTGTTGTTATTTTACTATTTGCTTTCTTCAATAAATGACAGCAATTTCCATGGACATCAAATATAATAACTACTTGCTGGATTGAATGCATGGAAAAGAATATTTTGGGGTTTTGGAGTTAAAAAATGCCTTTAATTAATGTGATGCAAACACCTTTAACTTAAAAACAGGAAAGGGAGAAAACATATGGCTAATAATTCCAACATTGTAACTAATAATAATATGCCGAGTGATAAAGAAAAGAACAAAGTTATTACTAATTATTTTAAAGAAGCAGGCAATTTCCTTTACATTTTAATACTTTGCTTTTTGCTTCTGATTATTTTTCTTATTCTCCAGAACAAATATATTGCGGATACCCTGGAGATTCTTGAACATCAATTCTATATTGTCCAGGGTGGCAGCATGAGCCCCACAATAGAAGCTGGCAGTATGGTCATAACCCAAAATGCAAACCCTGAAGATTTAACCCGTGGAGATGTAATTACTTATAAAAGCCTCGGAGAGGGGGCATTGACAACCCACCGTATTGTAAAAATTAAAAAAGACAAAAACGGCCTCCACTTTATTACCAGGGGAGACGCCAATGACACAAATGATTCCTTGCCGGTAACGGAAGAAAGAGTGATAGGTAAAGTTACCCGATTCATTCCTTATGCTGGGTATATAGCAAGGTTTGCTCAAACAAAACAGGGGGTTGTGGTAATGTTGATTATTCCCAGTCTGGCTTTAATATCTTTTGAACTGCGTAATTTGCTCAAAAGAGCAAACACGTTAGAACAGAAGCCCAGTAGGGAGGAAAAATAATAAACCTAATATGGTATCGATTTAGGCTATGCTTTTCCCGTTTATGAGTTGCCATATTTCCCTTAAAAGAGGGGGGGGAGGGAGTGATGCTTCAAAAGTGAGTTGAAAACAACATTAAGGATTTAAGAAAGGGGGGAGAGGAGGCAAATTCAAGATTTAAACTTCCCAGAATTATTAGCATTAGTAATAGAGGATAACCCTGCAGAAGTATATATAAATGTTTCTGTATGGTAGAAAAAACTGAAAACTTAGTTTGGGTAATCAAAAAAATAAGAAACAGGGGGAGTATTAAATGAAAAGTAAAATGTTAATTAGCCTTTTAGTTATTGCTCTTGGGGCAGCCATTATTGGTGGAACTATGGCCTGGTTTACCGGTGAGGATGATGCAGGGGAAGCAACTTTTACAGCGGGAACTTTAACGGTTGATGTGAGTGATGGCTTGACTGAATTTGAAGACTTGTTGGCTGAGAATATGAATCCCGGCGATGTATATGATGAGATGGAAATTATTATTGAAAACGATGGTAGCAAAAACTTGGCCTGGTTTGGAAACTGGAGTGCTGAAAAAGAAGATGATGAGTTAAGTGACGCACTTCTGGATGGCATCTACATTGACTCCGCGAAGATGGAGTTTTTGGATGCTGATGGAAATGATTGGGAGGATGCCGATCAGTTTGTTACAGAAGGTAAAGGTTCTGGACCGCATCCTGATTTTTTCAACACTTTGGCAGGTCAGGGCGAGTTTGATGTGCTTTCCCTTCGGGAATGGATTGATAACAATGGCATGGGTTCCGCGCCCTATGAGCATATGGGAGCACTCAAGCCTGGTTATTCCTACAAACTGACCATCGGTTTCGGTTTTACGGGTGAAGCTTGTGACGACTATCAGGGGGATGTGGCAAGCCCCATAAATCTGGGCTTTAAAGTTGATGCCACCCAGATTCACGAAGATGCTCTGGATGATCTTCAAGAAACATTTAGCAATCACTACGGTTGGCTCAACGAGCAAATTGATAAACAATAATAAAATAAAGTTGGTTAATTATATGGTTGGCCTAATTTTGTTCGGGTAGAGGTGGAATCAAGGGCGGATGGCGAGTGGTGAATAACTCAAGCATTTTTCAGGCGCTCGCCATCCTATCCTAAAAAAAGGGGGAAAATATGAAAAGGAATTTATTAATATTAGCAATCACAGTGGCATTTGCTGCTGCTTTAGCTGGTGGGAGTATGGCCTGGTTTACAGATTCAGGAACTGCCGGTGAGGCCAAATTCACCAGTGGTACTGTGGATATAGAGGCAGGAATGGCCATGGCTTATGGAGTGGAGCAAGATACTGGAAACCTCTATGGGATAGATCTTTCTAGCGGTAAAGAATATTTGCTTTTTGATGAAGCAACATCTGATTCCAACAAGTATTTCCCTAACGCACTTGCTTTTGACCGGGAAAACCTGAGGCTTTATTATGCCATGGAAGACGGAGATTTGTATTTTTACTGCTTTGAATCCCAAAGTGAAGTAGATGCTGAAGGGAGCCTGGATGATACAGCTGCTGGAGCTACATTTGGAAAGGGTGCTTACTGGTATATTCTCAACGGAACTGATGATCTTTACAAGGCCAAATTTGATTCAGATGGGAAATTTGAAGAAAAAATGAAAGTAGCAGATATCTCCGGCAATAAATATAAGTTCAATCTGGGGGATCTTGCCATAGAGGTAAAGGACAATGTTTTGTACGGTAGCACTACGCATAGCCAGGACACTATGTTCTTTTCTTATTGTTTAGACACAGAAGAAATCAAAAAATATACAGATGAGGATGCTGCCTTAAACTTGCAGCTGGCTTTTGGAGCAGATGGCATTCTTTATGGCCATTCTACAGCTGATAGTGAGTGGTTCAAGGTAGATATTTCTGATGGTTCCAAAACAGAAACCGAATGGAGCTCCGGGGATAAAAGATTTACTGATCTTGCTTCCAATTATCAAAATAATTGGAACCCTGGAGACTGCGAATATTTAATATTCCATGCTACTAATACCGGTAGTAAGAATGTTAATTTGAGAATAAATTTCCAAGGTCATTGGGGAAATGGCCAAGAAGATGACAACATAACATTTGAACTTTGTGCAGCGGCAGATGAGGGTAAGTGGAAAATAGAGGATAATAAAATATACTACTTGGAACCTTTAGAAAAGAATAAATCTGTAGAGTTAGGTGCTTTTGTTTGTTTTGATGGAGAACAATCGGATGATAATTACCAGGGGGCGAGTTACACATTAAGCCCAGAATTTGAAGCTATTCAGGCATCAAACTATGCTCCATACCATGAATGGGGAGTAGCACATTACGGTGTGCCGCAAGATTAAGTGAGCTTGCTCGGTTCAGCTTTCGGTGGAGCCGGGGTTTCCTCGACATTCGACAATCGTGTCTCAGGGTCTCGGTGGCTTACATCCTGTAAGCCACCCCGGCTCCAGCC
>Ga0207421_10002723_pt1 | contig 21689 bp, 20 predicted proteins | sample SodLakKL_010_SED_4_FD_187542 | JGI IMG/M metagenome (GOLD analysis project Ga0207421, IMG submission 187542) | Alkaline sediment microbial communities from Lake Tanatar, Kulunda Steppe, Russia - 8KL_010_SED (SPAdes) (version 2) | ecosystem: Environmental > Aquatic > Non-marine Saline and...
GTCTTTTGCTCTTTAAAATTAGCTTTGTTTCATTTAGCGTTTTAGTTTGCTACAATTGTATCCAGCCCGAGTATTAGATCAGATGGCGGTAGTTGAAGATTTCAAATATCATACCGGTGAATATGTAAAACCTATTAAAGCTAACTACCAGGGCTATGAAATCTTTGAACTTCCGCCAAACGGTCAGGGTGCAATGGTCCTTGAAATGTTAAATATTCTGGAAGGCTATGATTTGCCCGTGCTTGGGCATAATTCAGCCGAATATATTCACTTTCTTGTAGAAACTATAAAACTTGCTTTCAGAGATCGCTCCCTATACATAGCAGACCCAGCTTTTAATGATCTACCTGTTGAAAGGCTAATTTCCAAGGAGTATGCCAGACAGCAGAGAAAAATGATTAACTCTGCACAAGCAGCCTCTCTGCACTATGGAAATCTCAGCACTTCCGATACGGTTTATCTAAGCGTAGCAGATGAAAATGGCAACTGTATATCTTTGATAAACAGTATCTATAAGGCTTTCGGATCGGGTCTGGTTCCCAACGGGACCGGCATTCTTCTGCAGAACCGGGGCAGTTTATTTTCACTAGATCCTGGTAATTGCAACTACCTAGAACCGCAGAAAAGACCGCTTCATACAATCATTCCTGCAATGGTATTACTAGAGTCTAAACCCTGTTTTTGTTTCGGAGTAATGGGCGGAGATATGCAGCTCCAGGGTCATGTCCAGATTCTCCTGAACATGATAGACTTTGATTTTGATATTCAAAAAGCCGGTGAGATAGACCGAATCCGATATACTGATGCAGGTGTGGCACTTGAATCCGGAATTGGCTGGCAAGAAAAAAGCAAGCTTCTTGATAAAGGGCACAAAATAAACCCTGGGCCAGTTACATTTGGTGGCTACCAGGGGATCTACCTGGATCAGAAATCAGGTGTGCTTGCCGGAGCCAGCGATCCCCGCAAGGACGGATGTGCAATGGGCATATAGATCAAGTGATAGTTGAAAAAATTTGCTTGCCCCAATTTTGGTAATCATTTACTTTGCTGTTATACAGGGTTTTATTAATTAAAATCTAATAAAAGTTTAATCCATATCAACTATTTTACCAGGATTTAAAACTAAATTGGGGTCAAGTGCTTTCTTAATTTTCTTCATAGATTCTATTTCTGCTTCATCAAGTACCAAAGACAAGTATTTTTTTCTTTTATGCCCAATGCCATGTTCTCCGCTAATTGTACCGCCCAACTCTTTTACCGCTTTATAAAGATCTGTCAAAACTATGGGTAAAACTTCTTCCCATTCTTCAATGCTCATTTCCGGTTTTCTTACAACTGTTGCATGCATGTTGCCATCACCGGCATGCCCGTAACACGGGATAATAACACCATGTTTTTCGGACAGTTTTTCCAGGATTGGAAGCAATTCCGGTATGCTGCAGACAGGTACAACGATATCCTCCAGGCTCTGTTCCGGGCTGATTGCCTTAAAAGCTTCTGCAGCATGGCGACGAACTTTCCAGATCTTTTCCTGATCGGAAGGGCCTTCTGCGACAAAGGCATCCAGAGCACCATTGTCCAGGCAAAGATCCCCTACATCCAGACAGTCCTGCCGGACTTGATCATCATCGTTACCATCAAGTTCAATGATTAGAACCGCGCCAACATCTTCATGGCGCTTCTTTTCCTTCAAAAATTCATAGGTTGTATTAAGGGAAATCTTATCCATAAACTCAATTCCTGTAGGAATTATACGCATCTCGGTCATTATTTTTGGCACAACGTCTATTGCTTTCTGGGCATCTTCAAAAAGTACCATCATATCAATTTTTGCCCGGGGCAGGGGCAGCAGCTTGACATAGATTTTAGTAAATATACCCAGTGTTCCCTCGGAACCAATCATCAACTGGATCATATTATAGCCTGTAACGTCTTTAACTCTTTTGCCACCATATGTACAAATTTCTCCGGTTGGCATAACAACTTCCATGCCAGTGATGTAACGTCCAGTTACGCCATACTTAATCGCCCTTCCACCTCCGGCATTTTCAGCCACATTTCCACCGATATAACACATCTCAAGGCTCATCGGGTACCCGGCAAAAAAAAGTCCTTCTTTTTGGACTTCATTATTAAAGTCGTTTGTTATTACCCCAGGTTCAAGAATTGCTATAAGGTTTTCCCGGTCTATTTCCAGGATCCGATTCATCCTTTCCATGGATAAAACTATGCCACCTAAAGCTGGAACTGCACCACCTGAAAGCCCACTTCCCGCTCCACGAGGAGTCACTGGCACAATTTTCTGATTGGCGAGCTTCATTATTGTAGATATTTCTGCAGATGAAGCAGGCTTTACAACAACTTCCGGCAGCCTAGCATAGCGCATATCAGCCACTTCATCGTGAGAGTAAGTTTCAAGCTTCTCATCATCGCTATAGATGACATAATTTTCGCCTACAATATATATTAGTTCTTTTACCAGGGCATGATCGACCGGGTTATATCTACTCATGGATATCTCCTTATAATGAAGCTTTTACTTCATTGGGTATAATGCATTCAATCGACAAATACTTTTCCGACTCCAAGCTGACTTAGTATTTTTTCAATCCTGCTTTCAACTTTTTGGTAGTTGTATTGATCAGCATCAGATAGGGGGCGCTTAGAACCACCCATCTTAAAACCCCGGACTTCCAGAGCAGCTTTGAAGCCCAGTGGAAAAGGTAATGCAAACATAGCCCTGATTAACTGTAAAACATCAAGCTGCAGTTTCTTAGCTTGCTCCCGATCGCCATCCTGCCAGGCTTTATAAATACCAATCATAGTCTCAGGTACAATACCAGCAGTACCAGTCATAGTTCCTGTTGCTCCAACAGCAAGCGCTGCATAAAGCATTTCTTCACGACCGGTCATCATATTCAGGTCTGAACCAATTAGCCTTATTTTATCCATATAGTGCATAAAATCAACCATGCTGCCGCTGCTGTCTTTCATACCAACAACGTTGGAATAACGGCTTAGTCTTTTGACCACATCGTAATCTATAGGAGTACTGAACAGCGGTATGTTATAAAGGATAACCGGATAATCCGGGAATTCTGCAAAGATCTGCTCGTAATGTTCTTCAATTTGTTCCTGGCTTACAGGTATATAATACGGCGGGGATATTACAACTGCCGCACAGCCATATTCCTTGGCTTTTCTGGTTAATTTAATGCAATTAGAGGCACAGCTGTCTGTTGTCCCCGGTGTAACCGGCACCCTGCCTGCAGCCTGATCGCAGACTACTTCCATAATCCGCACTTTTTCCGCAAAATCCATATGGATAAATTCTCCTGCGCTTCCCAATGGAAAAAGTCCGCTAACGCCTTCATCAATCAGCCAGTCAACCAGCTGCCTGAGTACAGATTCGTTAACATTACCTTCGTCATCAAAGGGAGTTAGCATGGCGGGATAAACTCCATCTGGTTTATACATTTCCACTATTATCCTCCTCCTAGCTTGGGTAGTATAACAACCTTATCACCTTCACTTAAAGTAAATCCTTCCTTTTGTAGCAGATAATAAGAGCGTCCATTTACCAGCATACCATAGCCTCTATTCAGCTTGTAGCTGAGAGGGAAGCCTGTTACTTTTTCAATAGTTTTTATCGCATCAGGCAGTGTATTTTCAGTCTCGATAATTAAATCTTCATTACCTATTGTTTCGTCCTCTGTTACAAAATATCTTACTTTAATCGACACTTTCATTTACTTCAACCCTAATTGTTCAAGCTTTGTATTTTTAGGTACTCCTTTTTCATCCCAGCCTCTAACAAGGTAATATTCCTCAAGCATTTCTTTAAGAGGTACAGTAACTCCTTTAGAGGGGCCGGACGGAAGAGTTTCTTTTAACAACCTGCGAGGCAGTGTGTCATCAGCAGTCGTGATTCCTTCACGAATGTTAAAAAGCCTGACCAGGTTGGATATTCTTTCGCCGATAACCAAAAGTTTTTTAGCGGACGAAAAACTGTCTCGCCCGGTCAGGGCATGGGTCAGATCGGTAATTTGATTATGTCCTAAAGCAAAAATACTAAACAGGCACAAACCAAGGGAATTAATAATGTTAAACCAGTCTTGATCTGTCTTAACCAGTTCTGCTTTGAATTCAACTTCCCGGGGATCCAACCTGCCATGGTGGGAAAGCACTTCAGCACCAACCGGCCAGGCTCTCAGATGGCAAGCCCCCCTGTCACTTGTAGCATAAGCCAACCCCATACCGACTGAACCACGTGGATCATATGCAGGTAGCTCGAGACCCTTGACATGCATAGCAAAGTTACTGCTTTCATGACCAAAATGTTCTGCAGCTCTTTTAACTCCCTGGCCAATTATCCTGCCGATATCTTTATCTTCTCCGATAAGTTGAATGATTTTTATTAGGGCTTCATGATTACCAAAACCGGCTTTGAAACCTAATTCATCTTCAGATATAATGCCTTTCTCAAAACATTCCATGACAAAGCCAACTGCATTTCCGGCAGAAATGGCATCTATCCCATAGTAGTCGCACAAGTATTCTGCGTAGGCAATTGAACCCAGTTCACTGTTCCCGCACTGAGCCCCAAAACTCCAAAAGTTTTCAAACTCAGGTCCTTCTACATACTTCCCTTCATAAGGGCCTGCTTTAACCTTGGAATATTTACTGCAGGCAATCGGGCAGGCGAAGCAAGCTCTATCTTGTTCAAAAAGTTCTTTTTTCAAGCGACGTTCATCTGTCTGGTCATTACCCTCATAATCTCCACCCTGAAAATTCTTTATCGGAAGAACACCAGCTTCCTTAATAAAAGAGTAAATGCTGCTCGTTCCGTATTTTGGCCTGGCGCCTCCTGTATCAGGATTAATTACTATTTCATTGTATGCTTCCTGGTTCTCCTTTATGAATTCAGCATAATCGGCAATCTCAACACTTCCTGTTCCTCTAACAGCGATTGCTTTTAAATTTTTAGAACCAAATACAGCGCCGCTTCCACCTCGTCCAAACGACCTCGCTTCAGCCTGAACTGCCGACATCAATACTTGCTTTTCACCAGCCGGACCAATAATAGCAACGTTATAATCGTCACCAAACTGTTCCTTAATTCGATCTGAAGCTGAGAATGTATCCAATCCCCAAAGCTCTGCTGCATCAACAATCTCAACACTGTGATAATTTAATACAATCATTACCGGATGATCAGCACGACCTTTGATAACTACCAGATCAAAACCAGTAGATTTTAGTTCCGGACCAAATGTGCCTCCACAATTCGAGTCAAGCCAAATGCCTGTTAGCGGACTTTTCGTGGCCAGTATTGTGCGGCACCCTGTCGGTGCCAGAGTTCCTGTTAGGGGTGCGCCGGCTAAAATCAAAATATTATCTGGGGATAAGGGGTCACATCCTAAAGGAAGCTGATCATACAATATTTTTGCTGCGAAACCTTTTCCACCTAAGTAGTTATCAACTAATTCCCTGGGCAGTTCACTAATTTGATGACTTTTTGTCGTCAGATCAATAGTAAGTATATAACCCGCATAACCTGGATATTTAGACATTTTTTTCACCTACTTTTTTAAGCGCTTTTGCCGGACACCATTTCACGCACTGATACAAACCGGAACAAGTATCGCAATAGAGAGGGTTTTTCCCATCTGTCGGAAGGCTGCCAAACGGACATGCATCACTACAAGCCAGGCAGTATATACATTTTTCTTTATCAAGCGCAACAAGGTTTTCCGATGTCAAGTAAAGCGCATCTTCGGGGCATGCTCCCATGCATGAGCGCTTGGGACACTGCCTGCAAAACTCAACAGTACCAATCTGGGGCCAGTCATCCCTGTAACTGATTAATGCTGACTTAGTGTCTATTTTACCAAAATGCTCCATAGAGCAAATCACTTCACAAATATGGCATCCGGTACAATTCTTGCGAATATACTTAATCACATCCCGCCACCTCCATTCCTAATACGGAAAAATACTATCTACAATTTGATGTTAGGGACCGTAATTTGGTCTAAAAACATTACCCGCCTTATTCGTTAACAAGATAAGCCCTGCAGCCTAAATCAGAAGATATTTTATCTGCAGTATTGACAACTTCTCCAATTACTAACGGTAGGGCTTCGTCGCTCATATTCGACATCAAACCGCTCACGCTGATAGCAGCAACAACTTTATTTTTATAATCCTTTATGGGTGCAGCAACGCAGCGCAAACCCGGTTGTATTTCTTCGTTATCTATCGCATAGCCCTGGCTCTTGATTTTCTTTATTTCATCCATCAAATCATCTTTATTTGAAATTGTATTGCCTGTTAACTTTTTCAGGCCCTTCTCAGAAATAATTTGTTCTACATTTGCATTATCCATATAACTTAGAAGAACTTTCCCAACGGCAGTACAGTGCATGGGAAACCTAAGCCCTATCTGAGAAGGTTGTGTGATTATTGAACCCGGTGCTTCAACTTTATTTAAATAAAGGGCTTCACCCTGGTCATTTATAACCAGGTGTGCTGATTGTTCAGTAACCCTTACGAGCCTTTCCAGATGGGGCAAGCTTGCATTATAAAAGTCTATACCGCTGACTGCCCTAGCGCCAAGTTCAAACACTCCAAAGCCGATTCTGTAAGCTCCTGTTTTTGGGTCTTTCCTTACCCACTTTATGTCTTCCAGTGTTTCCATGATCCGAAAGACAGTGCTCTTATGTAAGCCGGATTCATCGGCCAGCTGTTTAAGGGTTTTTTCAGGCTCATATAATGTAAAACAGTTTAAAATCTCTGCTGCTCTCTCAAGTGACCTAATCGTATAATTATTTTTCAATGTAACACCCCTAAAAGCTTATTATTACTTTTTCCAATCCTAATTCAGCAATAACTTGATACCGTATATTAACCCAATAAAGTTTATTTGATTTTACAGGCAACTACTTCTATTTCTATCTTTATCGTACTTAAGTCACAGGCGATGGTCGTTCTAGCAGGGTATGGTTCTTTAAAGTAGTTTTTATACATATCGTTGTACTCTGTGCGGTATTCAATATCGCCTAAAAATGTATTGACTTTTACTACATTTGTCAAATCCAAGCCGACATAGTTTAGATTCTTTATAATGTTCTCAAAAACCAGTTCTGCTTCTTCTTTAAATGTACCACTGATTAGCTCTCCACTTTCCGGATCAATCGGAGCTTGCCCTGACATGTAGACATAGTGTTCGGTCTCTACCAGGTGGGTATATGGGCCTGCCGGCTTCCCAACTGTATCAGGATTTATATGTTTGATCATTATTAAGTCCTCCTTAAATCTATATTTTTCTCAAATCAATTGAATTCATTCATCTCTTTAGCCAAAAGCTTTCTTTGTATCGGGATCGAATAAAATGGCATTCGAAACATTTACTTCTGCCCAAACTTCATCTCCGATTTCTACTTTTAAATCATTAGATTCATTTACTCTAATCAAATTCGAGCCTACTTGGAGGGTTACTACTTGCTTACGCTGCATTGCTTCAGATACATATACAACTGCATCAAAACCGTTTCCAGTTCTTTCCTTACTAATCCTAATATCAGAAGGCCTTATGCCCAATAGAAGCTGATCGTACTTATATAGATCTTTCTTCCCGGCCCATTCAGAATCAATCTGCAGTTGAGCTCCATTAAAATTTAAGGCAACATCACCATTCGATTTTACCAGGGAAGCTTCAATTACATTAGTAGGTGGATCTCCAATAAAAGCTGCTACTTCTGCAGAAGCTGGATCATAAAGAATTTCTTCCCTAGTCCCAAGTTGTTTTAACTCACCTGCAAACAAAACTAGGATTCTATCTCCCATAGCCAAGGCTTCCTGGTAATCGGGAGTTGAATAAATGGTTGTTACACCTTTTGTTTTCACGTACCGCTTCAATTCACCTCTAAGCCAATGACGCAAGCTTGCATCAAGGTGAGCAATTGGTTCATCCAATAAAAGAATATTTGGTTTTTCTCTAATGAGAGCTCTTGCCAAAGCAACCCTTTGCTTCTGGCCTCCGCTTAACTGGTCAGTTTTCCTTTCCCATAAGTGCTCTATTCTAAGCATTTCTGTAACTTCCGTTACCAGTTGCTTAACTTTTTCCTCTTTGTGTGACTCTCTAATCCTTAACGGATGGGCAATATTTTCATAGACAGTCAGGTGTGGATAAAGAGCATAGCCCTCAAAAGCCATTGAGGCATCCCGATCCTGGGGCTCAACCTCGGTAAAGAGCTGATCTCCGTAATATATTTCTCCTTCTGTTACCTCTTCCAGCCCGGCAACAGTTTTAAGCAAAGAGGTTTTACCTGCACCTGGAGGTCCTAATACGACCAAGAACTCTCCACTTTCACACTTAAATGAAACATCTTTAAGGGCCTCAACTTCAGGGTATTTTTTATGCAAGTTATTAACTTTAAGTTCCATAACTTATCCTCCTTTCCTATCAAGATGATATTTAAGCACTCTTTAGTATATTGGTACCGTTTTCACGATTGAAAAATAACATTTTATTCTCAGGAAATTTGACCCAAATAGTTTTTCCTATTTCAGTGATAAAGCTTTTATCTGTTTCCAGCATCAACCTCGTATCGCCAATAGTTACTGTAAGAACATTGTATTCGTCCAGAAACTCCACAAAATGAACTTCGGCAGGAAATGATTTTTCTGTTTCTTCAAGATAAGCTTCTGAAAACTGCGGTCTAATCCCGATGGTAACTGCTTTATTCTCAGATCGGGCAAAGGCATCCTTGCTGCGATTTTCATCCAAAGGAAGGGTAATAGAAAGCTCGTCGAATATTAAAAACTTATTTCCTTCTTCTTCAGCAAATTCTGCTGATATCAGGTTGATAGGTGGTTCCCCTACAAAGCTGGCCACAAAAGTATTGCTCGGATTTTCCAGGATTTCTGACCGAGTTCCCAACTGCTGTAAATAACTGTCATTCATAACGGCAATCCTGTCACCCATTGTTAGAGCTTCCAACTGATCATGCGTAACATAAATCATAGTAGTACCCAATTCTCGCTGTAACCTGACAATTTCTTTGCGCATATCTTGACGCAACATAATATCAAGGTGTGAAATCGGTTCATCAAATAAAAACAGATCCGGTTCTCTTACAATTGCCCGACCAATTCCCACACGCTGTTTTTGCCCGTCACTGATAGTTGCCGGATAGCTGTCTACAACATCATGAAGCCTCAACATATCAATGGCATTATTAACTTTTTCTCTGATTTCACTATGCTTCATTTTGGACATGGTCAGTGGAAAAGCAATATTTTCAAAAACAGTCATATGAGGATACAGGGCATAATTCTCAAAAACCATAGCGATGTTTCTTTGTTTGGGTGATAGATCGTTAACTAACCTGCCATCAATGTATATTTCCCCGGAAGATATTGTTTCCAAGCCTGCTATCATTCTCATGGTAGTGCTTTTACCGCAACCTGATGGCCCAAGGATTGATAAAAACTCTCCATCTTTAATTATCATATCGATATCTTTGCATGCCTGTACATCTCCAAAGAACTTGCAAATATTTTTTAAAACTATTTCTGCCATATAAATCCCTCCCAGCTAAATGACAGCTAGATATTGTCCATAGGAAATATCGGTCGCCTTATTTTTTTAAACTGAAATCGTTCCAGGTTGGATGAGGTCACGCCTGCTGAATCAACTTCGACCCATCCCTTCGCAATACTTCCGTATGAATATTTCCACTGGACTGCGCCTTTAACAACAATATATTTCAAATCCAGGGGTTCGATATCCAGGCTCCTCAAAGTTTCCAGGTCAAAAGCAGGTACCCTATCCCTGGTTATAATTAGACTAATACCGTTTACATCCATGACCACGGTTCTGCCCATATTGATTCTTTCACCGGTTCGCTCGCTGTTGTAGATACCATCACTCAACTTTTTTATAGTTCCCCTCAGAAAAACTGGATCACCATGTTTATTATCAGTTTTTCCACCTACTTCCAGGTCAACTGTGGCATCAACACCTGATTTCTCTGCTAATTCAACCGCTTCGCTATCTTTAATAATTACTGCGCATGACTTTAGTTCTGTTTTAATCAGTTCCCGAAGTACATCTGTTCCGTCTCCCGACGAACCGCCCCCAACATTATCGCTGGAATCGACAATTATAAATGGATAATCCTCGCTGTTAGCTGCTAAGGCAATTCCTTCTGAAACAGATCTGTTTTTAAATCTAAAGTCCTCACGGATTGCCCAGATTTTCCGCTCTAATTTAGTACTAAGTGAGTCAGCAAGTTCTTGATCATTGTTCGAAGTCACAACTACTCCCATACCGGCCCAGTGGATATCTGCATAAGGAAAGCCTCCAGCCAGGGTAATATTCACAACATCCTGGCGTTCCTCCATCTCATGGACTAAATTCATTAAGGTTTGCATCGGGTGCTTTTCAGTAAGCATTCTTTGCACAACAGGCATGATTGGCGGTTTTTTTAACGAATTCATAGGTCTAATATCATCATTTATAATCTGTTTCATAATCCTGACAGCATCGTAAGCCCTCTCGTAATAATCGTAGTGAGGGTAAGTGTCAAAACCAACCAAACAACTGCTTAATTCTACCATCTCAGGAGAGATGTTTGCATGGAGATCAGTTGTGCATACTACCGGGATATTAGCTCCAATTTTATCGCGTACTTTCTTTAGCAAATAAGCTTCTGCATCATCTTTCTGATCAGTAACCATAGCACCATGCAAGACAAGCAAAACTCCATCGAGATTCTGATCTAACCTGCTACAAAGCTCATCGACAATTTCTTCGAAAAAAAGATCGTCAACCAATCCTCCAGGTATTGCTCCGGCATAAATTGTAGGTATAATGTTAAGACCATATTCATTTGCAGCATCTATTACACCACCTGTTGACCCACGGGTCCCTTTATAAAGGTTTATTATCTCTTCACCTTTAACAAGGGCATGATTTTCAAATTCCCTGCGGGCTGTGATCATGCTGGAGAAAGTATTTGTCTCATGAAAAACCCCACCCAGAGCAATCTTCATTTCAACCTTCCTCTCTTATTCTTCTGCTCAATACTATCTTATAGAGAAACTGGTTTTTGGCTCTTAAGCGATTCTTTCATTGCAAAAACAAGTCTGTGAACAGTCAGGGCTTGACGACCGTTCATATATGGCTCTTTTCCTTCAATAACAGAATGGACCACACTTTTCATTGCATTATAAAGATCACCGCTTAGACCAAATGGTAGTACGGGCCAGTGTGTAAGATCTGGTAAACTATAACCGTCGCTATCAGAGATCCTTAAACCGTTGTTTGCACCATCAATAAATGCCCCACCATCTGTGCCTACAAGATTAAAGCTGCAATCCAGGGGTGCAGGCAATGATTCGATAGGCAAAACCCAGCTAGTATCAAGACAGCCAATAGCTCCATCTTCAAACTTTATTGTCGCCACAATCGCGTCTTCAGTACCGATGTCAGCACATTTTTTCGTAATACTCTCTGCGTAAACCCTAACCGGTCTGCTTTGGTTGTACCAAATCATTAAGTCTAAGTCATGGATAGCAGTAGAAATTAATATATCAGTCCAAGGTCCATAATATTGTGCTCCGGCAAAACTACCCCTCCTACGTGCAAAATATGAAATGTGTTCTCCAAAATCACCTTTTTCTGATCTACTTTTCACATCAAGAAACCTTGGATCCTGACGAAGTATAAAGTTAACAGCCATAAATGTGTTTTCTTTTTCCACACCCTCAACCAGTGCGATAGAATCCTCTAAATTAGGGGCAAGAGGTTTTTCCATAAGAATATTTTTGCCTGCCTTCGCAAAAAGCATTCCCATTTCTTTATGGTTTTCTTCCCTGGTACATACTGACACAAGATCAAATTCTTCTTTTTCTAGCAGCTGCTCCGGGTATTGATACCAGGGCACATTAAAACGTTCAGCAGCGCTGCGTCCTCGCTCTTCTGTCTTATTTACTACTGCAACCAACTCAGTAAGAGGGTATTCTTTATAAAACTGGGCATGGAGCTGCCCAAATCCTCCGGTTCCAACTACAGCAGTCTTAATTTTTTCCACGATAACCACTCCTTAATTAATTAGATAAATCTGTTTTACTTTGTCTCAGCACCTGTCATTACTTTAGTTATTCGGCTGGCAAAGAAAACTGTAAGCAGTACAACCGGGAGCATAGCAATAACAGCAGCAGCAGAAAGCTGACCAATCTGGATATCTATTGTGCCTCGGTACAGACCCAGCGCCACTGTTAAAATATTTAACTCTGCTGTAAAGATAAGAGGTGTAAAAAACTCTACCCAGGAAAGTACAAAAGCATATAGAAAGGCAGCTGCTATCCCCGGTCTCATCACAGGTAGGTATATCCTGGTGAATAGCTGAATATGATTACAGCCGTCAAGTTTAGCAGCCTGTTCAACCTCTTCCGGAGTTGCCTCAACAAAAGCTTTCATAACCCATATAATAAAAGGTGTAAGAAATGCGGTGTAAAGAATAATTAGTGCAAACCTTGTATCGTTTAAACCCGCCCCAACAAATATTACAAACAAAGGAATCATAAACAAGGCAACAGGGATAACATAAACTGCTGACAAAGCATATAGTATTTTTCCTCCCCCTGGCAGCCTGTTTCTGGCCATACCATAAGCTGCTGGAACTGCAACAACAATAACCAAAGCAGCTGCTCCTATCGAAACAAGAAAGCTGTTTATTGTTGCATCCAAGACAGGAACAATATGTCCCGGCTGAAGCACTGTCAGGTAATGGTCAAAAGTAATATAAGAAGGTATAAAGCTTATATCCCTGGTTCTGATATCATGATCATACTGCAAGCTTGTCAATAAAACCGTATAAATTGGGAAGGCAACTATGATAAAAACAAGAATTGCCTGTAAATAGAAGGTTAGTTTTCTCAGTTTCTTGCCAATCATTTAGCAATACCCCCCTTGATGAATCTCCTTTGAAGCAATACAAATATAAGCACAGCAGCTATCTTTAATAGCAGAAGGATGTAAGCTGCAGCTGATGCCGGACCCAGCGAGAAATACCTGAATGCTTCCATGTAAACCAGGTAATTTAAAATCCGGGTTCCTTCCGCACCACCAGTTAAAACAAATATTGTGTCAAATGATTTCATTGCCCAGGTTAATTGGACAACAGTGACAGGAAGAAGAACGGGCATGGTTAGTGGGAAAGTTATTCTTCGAAACTGATTCCATTTGCTCGCACCATCCATATTTGCGGCATCATAAAGGGAGTTCGGTATATTTTGTATTCCTGCAAGCACAAACAAGGTTACGAATGGTAAAAAACGCCAGATTTCCGCCATCATAATAACATGCAGAGCAATTGTTGTGTCAGCCATCCAGGCGTAGTTCCCACTACCCAAATTTAACTGGTAAATAATTGCATTTAAGAAGCCTGCTTCAGCATGAAAAATTTGCCCCCATAATACTCCAGCAACTACAGGTGGGATAGCCCAGGGTAAGAGTATTGTTGTTCTGATAATCCCTCTTCCGGCAAACTTTTGGTTTAACAAAAGGGCGATCCAAAAAGCAAGACTAATGGTGACAAACACAATTACAAAAGCAAAGTAAAGGCTTCTCCAGATAACAGCTCTAAAAGAGGGCTCGGCAAGCAGCCTTCTATAATTTTCAAATCCAACTAACTCCCTGATACTGAGTGTAGCAAAATCAACATCAGAAAAGCTGAAAATGATAGTTAGTATTGATGGGTATATGTACATACCACCAACAATAAGTAAGGCAGGAAGCACGAGGAAAAAAGCAAACCTTATCTCTTTTGAGCGTAAAGTGCTGCCTGCAATTACCATTTTAAGATTGGCCCAAAGCCGACCAACTACACCAGGTGATGTCATAAACTCTCACCCCTTCAAAATAATTAAGGGGGAAGGAGAAATAACCTCTTTCCCCCGTATAAAATGTAATGTGCGATTAAAAAAACTCTTGACAGTTTTATCCTAAAGCTTCTTCAATCCTTCTGGCTGCTTCATTCAAGGCATCTCTCGGTGTCTCTTGCTGGTTTAATGCCCTGTGAACTTGGTCTACAAGTATATCAACCCACCGACCAAAGTTTTCGGTAATATAGTTGTTGGCAGGGTACTGATAAGACTGCATAACCACAGGAGCTGCAGGGTTATTCTCTGCTACTGTAGGCTCAGTTAAAACTTCTTCATAAATGGGGAACCATCCGGTAGTTTCACCCATCTTCTTCTGATATTCGTATGATGTTACCATCTCTATCCATTTCCATGCTGTTTCTTCATGTTCCGCAAAAACCGGAATAGACATAAATTCTGACCCATCAGCATGTGCACTGGTATCAACACTGAAGTTTGGTGCAAAACCTACATGTCCTTGAATATCAGAGTCTTCTCCTTCAGCGACACCAATCAAGAAAGGCCATGTGATAAATACACCTCTTCTGCCACCGAGGAAAGAGGGCGCACAATCAAAAACCCAGGTATAGGTCATCGAGGCAGGATCGATACATTTATGGGTGTGAAGCATGTCAACCATTTTTTCCAGGGCTTCAATACATGGTTCAGAGTTCATCAGTGGCTGTTCATCTTCTGTAATTAGATCACCGCCATGCATTTGAACCATTGCACGATAGGTCCACAAAACACCATCACCGGCCCAGTTATCAATGAAACCATAATAATTCTCGCCATTTCTCTCAAATGTCATTTGTTTTGCATATTCCAAGAATGTATCATAACTGTTCCTCTGTTCATGCCATAATGAAGGTGCTTCCGGATCTAAATCTCGTTCTTCCATTAGTTTTTTATTCCATAACATAATTGGGCAACCAATATGGATGGGCACACCCACGACTTGATCAAAATAATGTCCTGACTTTGCGGCAAGTTCAACCAGTGTTTTATCACCACTTGCTAAATGGCTGCCTTCAACACGTTCAGTTAAATCCTTTAACCAACCCTGTGCACCCATCGGTGCGATAACTTCTGCAGAAGTAAAAACTGCATCCCATGGGGAAGAACGGGCGGCAAATGCAGAACTTAACCTATCTCTAAGGTCCTCAGTAGTAATTTCTGAGAGATTTGGTGTAACACCATGAAGCTCTTCAAAGTCCTCGAGCCAGGGATGCATAAAATCCAGGTGGGAACCAAGAAGCAGGTTAAGTTGTTCTGGGGTCACCTCAGGCTCATCCGCCGGTCCACAACCAGTTAACAGAAAACTTGGAAGATAGAGAAAAGCCGCTCCTCCTACACCGGCATAGGCACTGTACTTCAAGAATTTTCTGCGATCAATCTTTTTCATTCTTCTCACCTCACATTTTTTTATCATACTAATTAAAACAAATTATATTTAATTTAAGTTATGCTCACTCCCTTCTGGTGCAATCCCCCCGTATAAGATAAAAATCTGCAACTTAAATCTGAATGAGTTTATTTATACCTTAAACTCCCGATCATGCCCCGGTATAACAACATTTGGCTGGAATGATTTTACTTTTTCTCTGGCACTTTTTAGCCCTTCTATTTGCTCATTTGTGTACCAATGGGAAAAAGCTGCATCATCATACCATTCGCTTTTTGTCATTATGCTGTCACCCATTATTGCCGTTGTAATATCAGCACTATCAACCAGAACCGATACACTACCGGGGCTGTGACCAGGAGTGTAAACAACTTTAACTCCTTCAATAAGTTCATAAAGATTATCAATTTCTGTTACTTTATTATAATTTTTAGTTTTTGCATTTATATCTTCATTGCCATAGACCTCTCTGCCAAAAGAAAGCTCCCCTTTTCCAATAACCAACTCACCTGAAAACAATCCTAAGTTTGCACTGTGGTCATGATGCCAATGTGTTGCGACAACAAAATCAATATCTTCAAATGAAAGTTCATAGGATTCCAAAGCTTTACCAAGCATTCCGTAAAAACCAACGTGATGATTGTTGGGATCAACCAGGACATTTTTTTCTCCCCTGATCAAAACTGTACTGCAAACCGGTAAAAATCCAAGGTTGCTCTCAAGCAGCCCAGAACGATTTTCAGGGCCAACTCCCATAAACAATTCAGCTTGATCAAGACAAGCTTCCGGGCTTCCGCCAAATAAATAATAGATCTCACCGTTATAAAAACTAAACCTCAGGTTTACTGGTTTTACAATTACATCTAACTGGTTATTCATAACATTTACCTCCTATGCAATAACAGATTAGTCTACTGCATCAGCAATCCATTTCAGGGTTTCATATGCCATAAACCCGTAGTTGTAAAAAGTCATGCCCTTACTATAAGGCTTCAAACAATCAACTTGAAAGCTGAGATCTTCCGGAGATCCAACCTGGGGCAGGATTGCCCTTAAAGCAGGCACCATATCAACCTGTTGCGGCAAATTATTTAAAACTTCAACATACTGATCGACTTTTTGCTTGAACACTTCGCGATCATCAAAATAGAACGTTGGGTGTATTTCAGATGCGCATTCGGCCATGACTTGAAGGTTTGCCCCGCTTTGCCAGCTAAGCTCGCAGGGGCCAAGTGGGTAAAGCGGCCCGAAATCCAGGACTGATACTTTTGCTGAACCGTTTGTTTTGATTGCTTCACTTACTTCCTTTAGCAGGGAGCCTACAAGTTCTTCTCTAAGTTCAAGGTAATCTTTCATTTGACCATCCGCTGAATCATATATTTCATCCCACTTAAGTTCCTGTTTCGGAGCAAAAGGTTTGCTGAAACCGTCTTCCAACCATCTTCTGACGAAGCTCTTTACTTCGCCAATATCAATTCCTGCATCCTCAGCCTTTTTACATAGCTCCGGGCTGAATGACAAGCTCATAAAGAAGTCCTCTGTTGCACTTACGGGTACCCCAATCACTTCGTGGTGATATCCGTGCCTGAAAGGCATAAACTCCAGGGATTCAATTAAAATATTGTCAAAATCATAGTTTTGCGATAAATCAGTGTACATATCGATAAAGAGCTTTCGCACGTCTTCTTTGGCCGGACATAAGGAGGTTTTATCCAGATCGCCAAAAACATTCTCTACTGCAGTGTTTGGGTAATTAAACCCAACATAACTATTGTGTAAACCAAGTGACCAGGCAGTTAGCTTCATGTCTCTTTTTGATGTCTGTTCTCTGAGATTTTTCAAGAATTCACTTGATGCAAACTCAGAAACCGGCGGTTTAATTGCACTATTCTCATACCACTTGGAATCCGGCTCAAAATAAAGGGCCCCCGGTTCCGGATAATAAAGTTTACGCTTGGGATTATGAGGTAGAAAGAATCTTCCGGTATGATAGTTAACCGCTACGTTGACTCCATTAATATTGTTTTCCTGAAGCCTTTCCAAAACAGGCTCAATCCCCTCGTCAATTAAATCCCAGGGATAAATCCATACCGCGTTTTTCATCATGAACCCTCCTAACAATAATCAAACCTGCAGATCTCACCTATATCAGGCTCAGCTCTGCAGGTAATCAAGAAACAGTTCTTGCATTTTTTTTATTCCAGCCTTAAATATTTTCTCACCTTTTTCACGGTTTGCCAGCGATGGCATTCCGACAACCCCTGTATCTGAAATATCCTTAAAAATTCCGCCGGCTAACAACACGCCCGAATCAAGTAAATCTGCACGATTATACTTTCCTTTTTTAATCGGATTATCACAAATCTGCTCTTTCCTTACTGAATTTTCATCCAGGTAAAGCATCAGCGAAGTTTCAAGTTCACAGGCATGGTTAATTCCTCCCAGGGGCGAATCTCTATTTTCTGAAATCTCTTTTGTTATTAGGTCCCAATATGTAACGACACCTATTTTCAAACCGAGTTCATCATACATCTCCCTGGACGCAGCAGATAAATAAAGCACATTACCGCCATGGCCATTCACCAGCATAATTTTCTTGAAACCTTCCTTATTCGCTCGAATGCAAATATCCATTACCATCCGCTTCAGAGTATCGCCCTTAAGCGAAAATAGGCCGGGAAACCCCTGGTGGTGTTCAGAATAGCCAAACCAAATGGCCGGAGTGTACAAAACATTTACGTCATCAGGTAACCCTTCTACACTTTGCTTTACAATCTCATAAACTATTCTGCTATCAGTTTCTATAGGAAGGTGATGACCATGTTGCTCCGTAGCCCCCACCGGTATAACCAGCAAAGAATTATTCTTATTTATCTCTTCTATCTCGCGCCAGTTAAGCTTACTTACATTTCTTGACCGCTTTGGGGCCGACATAAAGACACCTCTTCTCGAAAGTTCTAACTGTCTGCACCTCTTGCCAAAAAAAGGAATTAGAGAGACTTATAAAACACCATATTTCTCATAAACATCCTTAAGCAGTTTGCCCTGCAACAGCTCTTCCCTGCTAGTATTTTCTTTGGAAACTTTTTCACGCGCCGCATTAACAACTTCAGCGGCAATTTCTCTGGGTATAACAATAACCCCGTCAATATCACCAAAGATGATATCATTGGGCTTAACTTTAACCCCACCACAATTTACAGTGCAGTCATAATCAAAAATATAACCTCGCCCTTGTGAGTCTAAAGGACGATACCCAACTGCAAAAAGCGGAAAATCCATCTTTTTAATTTTCCATATGTCCCTGGAGAGACCGTCTACTACAGCACCTTTGCCACCCCTCATCATAGCTGCAGTGGTAAGCAATTCACCCCATATACCACTATATGTAGAACTATTTGTGTCGATTACAACAACCTGGCCCTCTTCAATACTGTCAAGAGCTGCGATCTCTTTTTCGTAAGGATTATCATAAACATCTTGTATATCTGCCGCTAAAAGCGTCTTGGCTCTGCCAACAATTACCATGTCTTCATTTACCGGGCGGATGTTATGGCACATAGCCTGCTCTCTGTAACCCAAACTATCCATGACATCACAGCAAACTGCAGTGTATAATTCCTTTTTCATAACCTCAAACATTTCTAGTTCATCATTGAAAGAGTTCATGGTTATCACCTCAAGTCATAATTTATAATAGCTAATCAAGTTACACCATCACCAAAATCTAGTATGACAAACAACCGGGGAAGCAATGAGAAAAATATTACATCACCCCCATACTTATAAAGTAGTTATTCGAAAACTCTAACTTAAGACTCCGTGCTGCTTTTCGCTCATGGAGTTTTTCATTTCACCTCCATTTTAGCGACAACCTCATATGGCGATATTAAGCGATATCGGGAGATATAGCCTGATAATGATTTATAAGGGTCTATAAAGGTTCTTCAGGAGCAATTTCAGGGATTGACTTTTCAAATTTAGCCCCAAAATCGATTTAGAGACATTTATTACCAGTCTCTTAAAACGATAACGGAGGCGATTTTATGCTCGGTCCCTGGCGAACACATGTGCAATTTCAAGAACAGCTGGAAAAACAACTTGCTGAATTACTGCCTCAAAAAGAAAAACAAATCATGTTTCATGCTGGCGCGCTGGAAAAAGTCTACATCATGGATCTGGACCCATTAAAAGAGCTGGTTATGTCCTGTTACTCTAGTACAGGCCGTCCCGCTCTTAATCAACCGGAAATTTTCCGGGCCGTGGTCCTGGCCAGTCATTACAAAGAATCAATCAGCAGCTTTGTAGCCCGTTTAGAAGTGGACGATATCTTGGCTATCGCCTGCGGGCTTGAAACTGACAGCATCCCCGGCGTTGGAAGTTTCTACGATTTATTTAACCGGCTTTGGCTGGAGCATGCACCGGCCAAAGTTGTGCGAGACCCTTACAAGAAAAAGAAGAAAAAGCTTAAGGCTAATGAAAAGTTACCTCCAGATGACCCGGATACGGTGGCTGATCTGGTAGAAAAGGTCCTTGGTGGAGAAACTTTTGAACAGGGGCCGGAAAGGCTGCTGCAAAAAATTTTAATAGAGTGTGCCGTAAAACCTTCGGCTGAGTTAAATCTTTTGGGCGATACCCAAAAGATTACCCTGGCCGGTGATGGCGCTCCGCTGGAAACCGGTGCCAGCTCCTGCGGCAAAAAAATCTGCCAGTGCAAAAAACAAGGTATTCACTTTTGTAAGTGCCCTCGTTCTTACACAGACCCCAAGGCCAATTGGGGGTGGGATAGCTACCACGAGCGCTGGTTTTACGGACACACCCTCTACAACCTCTCGGCCGCAAACAGCGTTAACGATTTGCCTTTGTTGATCCATATAGCTCAGGCTTCAGCCCACGACAGTATCACTTTTGTTCAGGCTTATGCTCAGCTACTTTCAGCTTTACCTTCGTTTAAGTTCGAAAGAGTTCTTTTAGATTCAGCTCATGATGCTTATGCTATCTACAAAATGTTGAACTTACATGAAATCGAACCTTTTATCGACCTAAATGAACGCAGCAAGAAAAGCATTTCTTCTGAAAAAATCGACCACAATGGTATCCCGCTATGCCGGGCCAATTTAAAGATGATCTATTGGGGCATCCACAAAAAGCGTCATCGGCTCAAGTGGCGCTGCCCGAAATACAAGGATCCGTCCAGCTGCCCTCATCAGCATAATTGCTCTACTTCAAAATACGGGCGGGTTGTCTACACCAAGCCGGAGGATGATTGCCGGCTGTTTACTAAAACTCCCCGCGGTTCAAAGGCCTGGAAAAAAATTTTTGCCAATAGAACATCGGTAGAACGGTCTCTTAAGCGTACTTTAGTCGATTACCTGATTGAACAGGAACGGGCCCGCTCTGATAAACGCTGGTTCTGGCTCGCTACTCTGGCCGCCTTAAACCAGCATCTTGATGCTCAAATCAAAATTACAGAAATCTCGCTACTAAAACGCTTGGGCTCGTTGAAACAGGCCGCCTAAGCCTAAAGCGATGTTGCTCAAATAGCCTGGCTCAAGTGAATATTCATAAGAGCTTGTTTTCTCATGCTTATTTTTAAAGGCCCCAGCATTTCTATCACTTAACAATGCCATATGAAGTTGTCAAAGAGCAAAAAACTGCTTTCTGCTAAAAAACTGTTAAAAACCTACTCATTCATGCTTACTTTCCGAGAGACTACATAAATAATAACCTGGCTATAAATGTAGATGCTGTTTCACTCAATAAAACAGCATTTCAATTTAGTGATAAAAAATGCAAACAAAACCAAGTTCTGATTAAGACATCCTTATTTTGCCTGGCGAAACGGCGTTTCATTAATAACACTTTCTACATGATTCAAGAAATTCCTTCTTAAATTTTAAAATTTATACTCTGAACATTTTAGCTCAGGAAAGAACCCTGTGAAAACTACTGCCGTGATGATATTTTTTTGCTTGTTTTCACTAATAACTACCATAATTACAACCAATTCATAGAGTAATAATAAAGGCAATACCAGGAATAAATGAAAAACAATAACGGCCGAACGATCAAGCTCAAGATCTGGGTTTAAATGGCCGGTCTGCTTCATCCTGTCAGCAAGGTATCGCAGGTGCAGTGGTGTCTTTCGAGAAATAAATTAGAAATAATAATATGACAAGAGGATGTTTTAATCGACTTAGCCTCATGTATTTAGACACTAAGCCACGTTATCTAACTCATTTTTAATAAAGATTTGATTAAATTTTCGCTGGAAAATTGACCATCTGTAAGCATGGCAAGGGTGCTTTCTTTGCCAAAGATTGCATCCCTTATTTCTGCTGGAGTTAAG
>Ga0207421_10002724_pt1 | contig 21679 bp, 18 predicted proteins | sample SodLakKL_010_SED_4_FD_187542 | JGI IMG/M metagenome (GOLD analysis project Ga0207421, IMG submission 187542) | Alkaline sediment microbial communities from Lake Tanatar, Kulunda Steppe, Russia - 8KL_010_SED (SPAdes) (version 2) | ecosystem: Environmental > Aquatic > Non-marine Saline and...
CCAGGAAAAGGTACCTACGAAGTACAAGATCGAGGCGGTGCTATAGGCAATAAAGACTTGGACCTGACTACAGAAACAACGAGCCGAGCTTTCGGTTTTGGAGTCCGAGAGAAAGAAGTTATAATCATAAAACCAGATTAAAAGGAGGGATAAAAATGGAATTTAGAGCATCTGCCCAAAGATGCCCACAGTGTAATAGGACCACACGGGTCCTTGCTGACGAGGTAGGACTTCATGCTTGTCCACACTGTGGCTATGATCCTTTTTATGACGAAGAGGAAGAAGAGCTTGAACTTGAAGATGAAGAGGAAGAAGAGGAGGTGGAAGAATGAGCACGGAGAACATAGTTACACAGATTGCAGAAATTAAAATGTCAAACATAGGCGAAGATGAGTTAAGATTTCTGAAAAATAAGGGCAACGAAGTTATGGATCTTATGCAGGATATGGACATTGGACAAATTGCAGCTACCATGGTGCTTATTCTAATCGCTTACGATGACGCAATGAAACACATCATAGCAGCAGAAAACAGGGAAGAAAAAGAATTTACCAGCAAAGAAGAAAGAGAAATAATACTGGATATGCTGGAGAGGCAGGATCCCAAGAAAAATTAAAAATTAGGACTAAAGTAGGACTTTACAATCATAATACAATATGCTAGCATTTAAAGTACCATATACTAAAAGGAGGGGATAAAATGAAGGAACAGGCAGAGAATAAAAGCCCAAAGAGAAGGCAGGGAAAAGCGGTCACATTTGAGATGGATCCGGAGGTCCTGAAAGGACTGCACGAAGTGGCAGACAGCAGGGGAATTTCTTTGAACCAGTTTCTGCGGAGGCTTACGACCTGGGCGAGCCAAAAGGAAGGATTGGAGCTGGCAAAACTGGGCGTGGATCTGCCCGTCTATATCAGAGAGATGACATATTATGAAAAAGATAGCAACCATTGAGTTTAGAGAAAGCCAGCAGCGAGTTTACATCCCACCCGAACTGCATTTCTTCAATGGAATTGTTCAGATGAAAAACACTCCAGAAGGTATTTTGATTCAACAATCAAATAAGGCGTGCCGATTATGCGGAAACTTTGCAGTTTTCAGCTACAGGCACGTTTATCTTTGCCCAATGTGTAAAGATTTAATAAAGGAGGGATAAATATTGCCGAGAAAAAATGTTTTAGGGTTGGATCCAGGCAAGACCACCGGAGCTTGTTTTGTTAAGGTAAGCACCACAGACAGCACGTTCAAGCAGCCTTACCACAGTACAGAGTTACCATTGACGCAGTTAACTGCAGATACAGTCGAGGCTATGATAAAAACATACAACGCAGAAGAGGCAGTTATAGAGGATGTGGTGAAGTCAGGGCATTTATCAAGGGACAAGTTTAACCAGATAAGAGCGTTCGACCGGTGCGTTCAGGGATGTGAAAAGGCAAGTATTGACTACCAGATTATCACACCGGAATCTAGGAAACGAGGACAAGAACCTGCTCCAAAGTCTATCGAAGGAAAGCACGCAAAAGATGCGTACCTAATTGCAGTCAGCACTACTGCTGGAGGGGATAACAATGCAACATCCGAGACTTCACCTGCTGAAGAAGAAGAAACTTAAACTGGGATTGTCAATCCCGCCGAGTGTAAACGGGGCAGCGAAGAGAATTGGAGGCAAGTGGGACAAAAAGAAAAGAATGTGGACGTTCCAGCCGGACCCGAACGTAATTCGTGAGATTCGGAGAAAAATTCCGAATCTCAAATTAACCCAAGAAGTAAATGATTGGCTAAAAGGAATAAAATCTGTACAAGATAGAACAATGGACGCTGCCGAAGATTACAGGCAGATAGACGAGCACTTGTGGAGCTTTCAGAACGGGTCAGTTCGGTTTCTTTTGGAAGCGAAACGGTGCATACTTGGACACGAAATGGGACTCGGAAAAACCGTCATAACAATTTCTGCGATCAAAACAGAAAACCTGGGCAAAATTTTAGTAGTTTGCCCGGATCACCTAAAGTGGACCTGGGGAGAACATTTCAAAAAGTGGGGAAATTTTGACCCAAAACAAATCACAATACTAGAAAGCCACAGGATAAGCAAAGGCAGTGATATACAGTACAACATGATTTCAGGGAACACGACAAAAAGAGCAGAAAAACTACCGTCCGTACTCCACAGACAAAACGGCCCGGTCATTATGAATTACGATCAAATGCGGCTCCACAGCAAGATTTTACAAAACTTTCCGTACGATGTGATTATATTCGACGAAGCTCACAGGCTTAAAAATCGAAAGGCAAAGAGAACCCAGGAAATGTTCAAGATAGCCAAAAACACGGATTTCCTGTGGTTTCTAACAGGAACTCCAATCAGGACCTGCTATACAGATATTTGGACGTTGCTACACGCCTGCGATCCAGAAAGATTCGGAGCTTACTGGGATTTTGTGCATCTTTACACCGAAGCACTCGAAGCATTTCACGGCGGTATTGAAATATTGGGGCTCAGAGATAAAGAAATATTTAATAGAACACTGTCCTGCTATATGCACCGAAAGACAAAACACGAAGTCATACCGGATCTTCCGGAGAAAATATTTGAAGAAATAAACGTGCCGCTAAAGGGCGACCAGAAGCAAACCTACTACAAAATGGAGAAAGAATTTATTGCTGAAATCACGAAAAAAATGCAGGACGGTACAGAAATAGAGGACATACTCACAGCTCCGAATACTATCTCGCAGATAACGAGGCTCCGGCAGATAGCACTTCATCCACACATTGTAAGTGCCAAGGGTAAATCGGGGAAGCTCGACATAATAGAAGAATTGATAAACGACATAAACGATCAACTGCTCGTATTCACATGGTACAAATCTTTCGTGCCGTTTATCGAATCGAGGATGGAAGAAATGGGGGTTACGTACAGGTCAATAACTGGAGGGGTTACAAGCCAACACAGAAAACAATACGAGCAGGAATTTAACGACGATAAAGTGCAGGTAATAATAGGCACGATTGCAGCAATGGGAGAAGGGCTGAACCTGCAGAAATCTAAATACTCTATATTTACAGACATTGACTGGGTGCGGGCAACAAACAAACAAGCAGAGGATAGGATTCACCGTGGTAATATAAAAACGTCGCCCACAATCATAAGACTTTTGCACCCGAACACAATCGACGTTGACATTAAGAACAGTGAGCTGAAAAAGGAAAAGATAACGAATGAAAGCATGGGCAGGGTGGAAGCAATTAGAAATATGCTTTCACGAAGAAGTTAAGAAGAAGGGGGGAATCACTATGGAATTTGACAGCTTTAACAATCATGTCGAACCATCGAATACAATTATTTTGCGGGCGAGCGAACTGCCTAAATTCCGAGAGTGTCCACGAAACTGGTACTTTCAGAACGTCATGCGGCTTGAACCGTTGAGAAAAGATAGAAAACTCCGGTTTGGTGCCTGCCTTCACGAAGCACTTGAACAGTATTACAAAACTTATGAAATCGAACAAGCAAAAGGTGTATTCATTAGGGAAACAGACAAGGAACTGGAAAAACTGATGGAGAACTTGGGTCCTGAAATTTACGAAGCAGAGAAAGATAACATTCAAGAGGACATAGACTTGGGCGAAGGACTGCTGGATTTGTACCCAGAAAAGGCAGAAGAATTGGACCCGCCGGACAGCGAGTTGCAAATAATTGAAACAGAATACCGGTTTCTCGTACCTATCGGAGAGTACGCAGACAATACAGTTTATCTGGCAGGGAAACTGGATGCGATAGCAAGAGACAGCTACGGCGGCGTGTGGGGTATTGAACACAAGACTATGAGCAAATCATCGGATGTGGAAAACCCAGAAAACTTGGTGCTGGACCTGCAAACGACGATACAGATAATGCTGCTTTCTATATATTTCCACAATGCTATGGGCGGAGCTCAAAATGTTATGGGAGATTTGTATAACTTGATAAGAAAACAAAAACCCGGGGATAGAGTTAAGAAAAAAATATATGGTCGGCACAGGATAAAAAGAACAATGACGGAACTTCAAATACTGCACAATCTAATATTGAACGAGGACACTCCAAGGATAGAACAAATTAAGTCAAAACCTGTGGAGAGGGTTCCTTACAATCCACAAATATTCGGACGCTGTGCTTGGGGATGTAGTTACAGAGATCTATGCGAGTCAGTTATCAGGGGAGAAGATACAGAATACCAAGTGAAAACGAACTATAGAGTCAAACAGAAATCAATTTACGAAACACTGCAGGACGAACTGGCAGGTCAAGAACCCTTATGGGAAAAATGGGAAAAGGAGGGATAAATCATGGCAGAAGAGCAGGCTAGACAAGTGCCAGAACTTCCGTTTATGGAGAATTTGGGAAGAGGTGGGGAAGAAGTTACCCACAAGGATCATTTGATTTTTGGCCGAAGCGGTGCCGGTAAAACTTACTGGATAAGCACAGCACCACAGCCCATTTACTTAATCTCGATAGACCCTAGGGGACACATGACATTTCCCTACCAAACGCCAGGATTTGTAGCACAGAATGTGAACCAAGTCTTGCAAGCACTGGCAGCACTAGAAGCAGGAGCAGGAAAAGAAATTTCCACCGTAGCATTAGATGGGTGGGATTGGTTCTACAATATGTTAACGAGAGAAATGGGATGGTACCTGCACAACGAAGAAGGAACAAAAGACCCCGATTTAATGCCTATACATGGATACAAAAAGGTAAACAATTTACTGTTCAACACAATCCGGAGGTTTGTAAATCTTACACAGCTACACGATAAAGAAGCAAGAGTACACTTTATCAGCACCGCACTGGACGAAAGACTAAAAGAGGACGACGAGGCAGAGTTTTTGGTGAGGCCGAATGTAGGTTCTGATACTGTAAACAATCAAATAGTAAAACTGTTCTCTATTGTGACTTACATCTGGCCGCTTGGAAAAGATAACAAGGGGAACGAAACTGATGACCGTGGCGTAATAGCTGATGAAGTATCGTACATTCAGGCCAAAGACAGGTTTGGTATCTTCCCAAAAATGGGCGTGGCAGGTAAGCTGGAAGAATTATATAATCAAAATTAAGGAGGAATGTTTCTATGTCACTTAAAGAAAAGCTAGGGAGTATTGACTTTACAGGGGTACAGCCAGCCGGTGGAGCACTGGTAGATAAGGGCAGATACCCTGTAGAAACGACAAGATGGCGTGCATACGAAAAAGAGGACACAGGAAACGTAGTTATTATGATTAACTACAAAATAATCGACGGCAAGTTTAAAGGCGAAGAACTGGTAGATTTTCAGGTAGTAACCGGGGAAGAAGATAACAAGAGATTTCTATTGGCACTGTTCAGCAATTTAGGGATAATTACAAGAGAAGAAATTTCGCAGGACGGTTTGAAATGGGAGTTTACTTTTGGCGACCAAGACGAGAACGGTAGAACAGAACTGACCGGTGCTAAAGTAGCTGGAGAAAAGCGATCCATTATCGGCAGGAAAGCAATCGCACAGGTAGGTCACAGAACTGATAACGAAGGAAACAAGAGAAACGATGTGCGGCGTGTGGAAGCATACAGGGAGAACTTCAAGCCGGAGATAGATAAAGAGCAGGCATCTCCACTGGGTGGACAGCCACCTAACCAAAACACTGCACCTGGAGACGGGAACGCATCTGGACAAGCACAGACTCCCTGGAGAACCACACCTCCAAAAGACGGGATGCCTTACTAGCTGGAAAATAGAAAACTAAATAGGGAGCTAGGTATCCAGCCTAGCTCCTGTTTATTTATTTCAAGAGGGGAGGATAGATATGCGTGATTTGTGGGAAAACATTCTGCACAAAATATGGGGAGATCAAGGAGAAGGATTTGCGTTTATAGCTTACAGGATGTCCAGCGGGTATTTTAAACAAACACCATTTCCTTATCCGGACCACATGGGAGCACTTCTGGATCACCTGGAAGAAGCAAACAAGTGGGCAGATATTTACTTTTGCCCGCACCTGTTTACAGAAGCTAGAAGGCAAAAAGATGCAGTTAAACATCTGAATGTTCTGTGGGTAGATAAGGATAAAGGAAAACTTCAGGATATACAAGAGCCAAAACCTACATTCTTGTGGGAAACTTCTAAAGGAAAATACCAGGCAATTTGGAAAATAAAACAGTTAGAAGATCCCAAAAGGGTAGAAAGACTCAATCAATATCTTACTTACAAAACCAATTCGGATTCCGGTGGATGGCACTTGGGAAAGTTCTTGCGATTGCCCGAATCTCTAAACCACAAGTACAGTCCACCACAGGAAGGGAAATTAAAAACAAAGAACGGTCCTGAATACGTGATTGAGGATTTAGAGCCTACCGAAGATGATATGAAAGACCTGATCGAAGAATATAAAGGATCCGACAAAACAGAAATGCCGGAATCACTCCCCCCACTAGAACAGATATTCCTACAGTACGGTAAAGATATACCCCCAATCGCATGGAAAATTATAGAGACTGAACCAAAAGAAGGCGACGATTGGAGTGCACAACTGTGGCGGTTGGAAAGGCTTTTAAGAGAAGCTGGACTGCCGCTTGAAGCAACATTTCAACTGGTGAAAAACTCACCGTGGAACAAGTACGCAAGGGATAACAGATCAGATAAGGATTTGTGGAATGATGTTTCCAAAGCGTACAGGTATGGGGCACCGGAAGAATTTAAGGACGGCATGAATTGGAGCAATATCGGTGATTTGATATTGTACCAGGAAAAACCAGAATGGCTTGTGGACGAAATTTGGATGGACAAAAATGTGGGGTGGCTTGCAGGCGTTGGTAAATCTTATAAAACTGTGCTTTCGCTCGATCTTGCACTCTCTATCGCCAGTGGCAAACCTTTTTTGGGAAAGTTTCCGGTGAACAAGCCCGGATCTGTATTGATGATACAGGAAGAGGATCCCAAGTGGCGGCTTGCCCACAGGGTTAGAATCATGGCGGATCAGAAAGGGATTACCACGATGAAAACAGAGTTCATGCCGAACAAACTGGTGGTAGAATATGGCGGGTTGAGCATCCCTTTTTACACAGCTGTGGGGCAAGGATTTTTGTTTGAGGACCAAGAGAAAATACAGGCTGTAGAAGAAGCGATCGAAGATTACAGACCACAGATGGTTATATTTGATCCACTGTTTATGATGACTCCAGGTTACGATGAATACAAATCTGGAGAAATCACCAGGGTTCTGAACCAGCTAAAATACTGGAGAAATGTTTATGGCTGCAGTATATGTGTGGTACACCATTTCAATAAAGACTCGCAGCAGGGAGATTATACACAGAGATTGTACGGGAGCATGGCTCTCTATGCGTGGAGCGAAAATTCGCTGTTTGTGGAGAAACAGCGTGATAGCAATATAGCTATGATTCAAAGAGATATTAAAGACGCACTGGTGAGCGAAAAAATATCGGTTGAATTTTTAGAACTGGACGACCGGTACGAGTTTGAAGTACGAGATGATCTAGCTAAAGCAGAAGGATACGATAAAAACTCTAACAAGGGGAAGGTCATCCGATACCTTATGAACCACACGCCTGGAAGCTCAATTACGCACAAGCAAATAAAGCAGGCTCTAAATGTGGCTGATCGGAGCCTGCGTGATATAGTAGATGAGCTAGAAAGTGAAAACGTAATAATCAAAGAGCGTAAAGGCAGAGGCGGTCAAACAGTCATAACCACGACCACAAGATTATTCGACGAATACGGAGAAAGGGGGTTGGATTTAAGGTGGTAGCATTTTCTTACTGCCCTATTTGCAACTGCAAAGATTTTGTGTTTCAAGAAGGTTGTGTTAAGTGTGCAAATTGTGGATACTCCCTTTGCGGATAGTTACTAACAAAACTAACAATTTTGGGAGTGGTTTTATGGTTATTGAGAGCAGGAAGATTGAGCCTTTGTTCGAGCCAGCATACTGTAGTAGCTGCAGTTTGCAGAGTGAGAAGAACATCATCCCAAAAGGAAACAAGAACGCTAAACTTTTTATTGTAGGAGAGGCTCCTGGATACTGGGAAGGCGAACTTGGACTCCCCTTTGTGGGGAAATCGGGCAAACTTCTGGATCAGATTATAGATTTTTGTGGTATAGATTATAACGACTGCTATTTTACCAATGCCGTTATGTGCAGACCGGAGGGGAACAGAAACCCTTCTGCAAGTGAGTTAAAATGTTGCCTAAACAGGTTGAAACTGGAACTTGAAACAGTAGATCCTGATTTAGTGCTGATTCTTGGAGCAGTTTGCGGAAGGATGTTGATTAATGACTACACTAGAATGAACGATGAGATCGGAAAAATAAAACAGACAGTCACAGGACACGATTCCCTTATGTGCTACCACCCGGCAGCAGTATTGTACCCTAAAGGAGAAGATAAATTTTTAACAGTCACACATATATTCCACAGGGCAAGACGGTTAATATACGGTGAACATTCAAAACACAAATACAATGGAACTAAAGTTCACCACATCCATGACAGAGAAGAATTGAAAAAATCGTTTGACTTCTTGGAGCAAAACGCCACAGAAATTTCTTACGATTGGGAAACTTTTGGCGTGGGTTATGCAAGTGCAGAAGGAGTTTATCTAGGAATGGCTTGGGAACCGGGGAAATCCATTGCTTTCCACAAATCTCTTATGGATAGCGAACTCCGAGAACAGTTTAATAAATTAATGCGTGAAAAACGTACGATTGCATTTAATGCGTCGTTCGACTCCAATATTAACATACTGGAAGGACTAGAACCCGGGCTGGACGAAGATCCCATGCTTATGCACCACGGGTTGGACGAACGTCCACAGAAAAGGAACTTGGAATCTCTGGGAGAACTGTATTTAGAAGCACCAAACTACGAATCTGAGATGCTTCAAAAGTACAACACGACCAAAAACCAGTTTATGCACGTTGTGCCAGAACAGGAGATACTGGAGTATGTAGGTATAGATGCTGACATAGGACTGCGGTTAAAGCACTGTTTTCAAGAAGAATTAGAAAAACCTAAAAACGATCGAGTCCAAAAGTGCTACCAGAACTTGGTTATTCCAGCAGCTTCTGTTTTTCGTGACGTGATGCGGTACGGTATGTATGTAAACCAGGAAAGATTGACAAACAAGATAGAAGAAGTTTTTTGGAACGTGAATGAGTACAGGAATGAAATTAGAGACATTGTAGGAGACGAAAATTTTAACCCTAACTCGCACAAGCAGGTACAGGAATACCTATGGGATACCTTGAAACTGAAAGAGCCCAACATATACGGCAGAAAATCAAGATCGGCAGATCAAGAAACAAGAGAAGCACTTATGCAAATGTACCCAGAAAACAAGTTTGTTAGAGCACTCCACGATTACAAAGATGCCTACACTTATTACAGCAGGTACTTAAAAAGTCTCGGGCAACATATAGAAGATGACGGCAGGGTGAGGGCAAACTTTCACTTGGACAGAACAGAAACAGGCAGGTTATCTACCACGTCTCCCGCACTACATCAAATGCCTAAAGCGTACGGTATCAAATCTATCTTTGGAGCTCCAGAAGGTTCTAAACTAATCCAAGCAGATTACGAACAAATCGAGATCAGGATGGCAGGACACATAGCACAGGATAAAAAACTAGCAGAGCTCGTAAATTCTGGAGTAGATTTTCATACAAAAATGGCGAGTGAGGCGTTTAATACCCCTGTGGACGAAGTGACAAAAGATATAAGAGGAGCTGCGAAAGCAGTCTCTTTTGGACTATTATACTTGATGACCGAAGAAAAACTGGCAGATTCTACAGGATTGTCACAAAAAGATGCTAAAGAGTTTGTCAAAAACTATAAAAAGTTAATGCCTTCAGTAATGAAATGGATCGAGGCAATCAAACAGCAGGTCCGAGAGAAAAAATACGTAGAAAGCATATTTGGACGCAGGCGTAGATTCCCGTTTATACACAAAGGCAATATCCACGGCATTGAAAGGGAAGCTGTAAATATGCCAATTCAATCTAGTGCCAGCGATCTAACTTTGTGGAGCACAGTTAAACTGCACAATATTTTTAAGCAATACTACAGAGAGAAAGTTAAAATTGTATTAACCGTACACGACTCTATTATTATTGAATGTCCAGATGAATATGTAGAAGAGGTATGCCAATTGGTAAAAGATGTAATGGAATCACCACCTTTTAAAAGTAACTTCGAATTTGAAACAGAAATTAAGGTGGGTCAACATTGGGAAGAGGGTGAAATATGGACACCTGATATAAAAGAACGTGTAGCACAGTAAACCCTGCACAAAATTAAGCCACAGTGCTTTCTAAAATAGGAAAGAATGGTTATGGTCGCTTACAAGTTTAGAAAGATTCTAGGGGCAATTTTGAGCTTCTGTGGGACAAAAGCCAAAAAAGAGCCGGGAAATTAATCCCGGCTCCAATATTTTATGGGTAAAAGGAGGGAATCACTCCATTGTATGGTGAATTCTGGAAAATGTTGTGTTGTATTCCCAACTGTTGTTCGGCTGTATTCTTTGTAAAAGTGGAACCCTGAAAGATTCTGGAATACTTTGAGCTCTTCTCTCCCTAGCATCCTGTTGCCTAAACTCAACTTCCTGCTCTATATCGTGTGGTTCTATCGCCTGTCCAAACATACCGAGCAGTTTGCTCTGAAGTTCGACAAACCGTTCGTAATCTTCGTCCATGTAAGCGTCCACAGCCATACGTCTCATTCTTCGGTAAGCATCTTCGTGCTCCCGAATCTCATTCAAATCTTCCCACCGTTTTCTGCTCTCCGTAGTCGGTCCGATAAAACCTCTTACAGCTTCTCCTGGAACACCGGTAGCTCTGTAAATAGGACCTTCTCTCGCCATTTTAGACTGAAGCCTTCCCCTATCGTCGTAGTGCCTGTAATCATTTAAAATTGCTTCTAGGTTGTCCATAGCTCTTTCTCTGGCAGCCATAAATGGTCTAATATTATTAGCAGCGTCCATAAAGTGGTCAAAAGCTACTTCTCTAGCTCCAGGTTTTCCAGCCCATAGTTCACTAATACCGTCTCCTACTGATTGAGCAAAATCTTCAACTATCGGTCTCCTTCCTTCTCCCATTGCAAAAGATACTGGGAGATAACCTTTCGCTGTTTCCACAGGGTGAATCGAGCTAAAGTCTATACCTGACTTGGACATAATTTCTGAACCATAAGCCATACCTACTACAGTTTGTATAGCACGCCATGCTGATTTACTGCTGCCCTGTTCTTTTAGCAAATTGGCAAAGTTTATCGGCCAACTTTGAAATACGCCTAAAATTCTTCCCACAGGGTTTTGGAATAATCCAGGAGAATCAATTCCGTACATATACTGTGTTGCCATAGAGAAAGAGTAAGCCTCTTCAAACGCCTGCTGGATAGAAGCACCACGTTCTATCGAATCGATGTATTTCATCATGTGGGAAGTCATTACGTTGTTTCTATCCGCTTTGGAGAACATTGAGAAAGCTCCCCTGTGTGCCTTTTCGTATGCCTGTCCTACTGGACCGGGCAGTTTACTCGAAAGTACAGTACGCTGTGCATCTAACCCCTGTGCGGGTTGCCTAGATGTAAGCTGTGGTGACATTTTTGCTGTCATCTTACCAGTCGGGGTCATCATAGCTCTCTTGGCTTCTGCCCATCTTTGAACGCCTGTAAGCGGGTTTTCAAAGTTAGCTATCGGGAGTATCTGCTGTGTTAAGTTCTTCAGAGCAGTGAACGGGTTAAACCCAATACCACTGGCATAAAATAGTTCTGTCAAAAAGCTGGATATTTCTTTGGTATATCTTTGCTGTCTATCTGCACCAAAAAGTGTCTTGGCTAAACTGTGGATAGTAGCGTCCACAGATCTTTCTATTTCGTGCGGCTGTCCTAAAAGTTTTCTTTTCAATACATTTTCGTAATAATTATATACTCCTTCTCCTACTTGGTCTGATCTCATCAATGGATTTACTTTCTCCAACATTGGATAGACGTGCTTTTTCTTGGCACCACCTCTAAAGTAATCTGCTAAAACCTTAAAAGCGTCATCTTCCTGCGGGTGCAAATAGCCTGTCCGCATCTGCTCTGCAAACCATTCGTATTTTGGAGGCAGTTCTACGTTTCGATCTGTGGATACTCCCATAGCTTTCCTAAACGCTGTTTCTGGTTGGTCTATTCTCTCTGGCTGTGCCAGTATTCTGGGAAAATAGTTTTCCAGCCACAGTTCTTCTGGTATATCAAAATCTACTTTGGCTTCATCCAGCAGATTTCTGGAAATCCGTGCGGCATCTCTCACCTTTTCACCGTACCTGGAAGCAAGTTCTTCATCACTGTATCCACGCATACCTCTCAAATTGTTCCGAATGGCTCTTCTCGCCTCCGTCTTTTGAGCTCTTTTTCCTGGCCCCAAAAGCCCTGCCTTCTTGAAGGCTTCGTATAGGTGACCTTGGTAATAGTCTAAAGTTTTACGCTGTCCTGCCTGTGCTACCCTAAATTCTCTCGCCACAGGTTCTCCAACTATTTTTCTCGGCAGTCCTATTATCCGTTCTATAATCCCTAAATGATCCCTAGCTACAAGCTCATCGTCCAAGCTGGTACCCATTTTTACATCGGGAAGTGCCAGTAAATCTTCACGCATCTGCATAGCTTCGTCGAATGTAATATTGTCGGGGTGCATTGTGTAATGATAGTCTCTAGGTTTTACACCCATACGTTCTAACCTGGCAAACTCCGAATCAAATTCCTGTAGCCCTCTTCTGGAATATCTCTGTAGCTGCTCTCTACTCCTGGCACCGTATTTTCCTAATATTCCTTTCAAGTTAGGGTGCAAATCTTCGATAGTACCGTATATTTGACCTCGGACCTGACGCATTTCATTCTGCCACTGCTCGGTAAAGATAGCACTTGCAACTTCTCCCGATCTAGCCCGTCCGAGTGCATCTTCCGCACTAGGTTTCAACATAGTCATCCTAACTTCGTCTAGATTATCTATATCACGCTGTAGTTTTGTGTATCTTTGAAGCGGTCGTCCGGTTAAATAAGCTGGTTCGTCTATACCGGCTCTTTCTAATAGAGCCTGCTGCCTTTGCTTTAAAGTTTTAAACCCTTCATCAACTTTATTTATCTGTTCTGCAAGCGTTAAATTGTCAAAGTTCTCATCTTTCCAATTTCTAAAATATCCTACGTCCTTATTTTTGAGCTCTCTGGTTACTCCTTTTACACCGGGTTCCTCTCCGAGCCGTCTTATTTGGTTGTGATAATCAGCGTGTTTTGCTGATCCCATGCTGTCGAGTGAAAATTTTCCTTGTAGCTTGTTCCAATACCTAAAGAAAGGCTTAAATGCTGATTCAACTTGTACGTCCCTATCTATCATATCTGCAGCCAGCCGAAGTTTTTCCCTTTGAGGCAAATCTTGAATACGTACGCCTCTTTCAACTAACCGCATACCAGCATCGTCCGAAGCGATAAAACTGGGGAGCGTTTGGTTTTTATAGCGTTCAATCCTGGGAATAATCTGGTTATAAAGCTCGCCAATTTTCTGCTCGGACAAATCACGCATTGCCATTTGAGTTTGACGACCTGTGGGTTTGGGCATACCGCCCCGTGCCCTTCTTGCAATGTCACCCATGTTTTGGATTGCATCTTGGACAGGTATCGACCTGAAAGCTCTGCCGATACCTTCAAAAGCTGGAGGTAAAACTGAACCCACACCACCTGCTATCAATGCTTCTCTTAAAATGCCTTCAGAATCTTTACCATCAGCCCATCCTGAATAAGCACCTAAAGCAGAACTGGTTACACCGGCATGAGCCATTTTACCTGCCATACTTTTACCGGCAAAACCTTTAGTCCCTGCTTTTGCACCTGCAAGTGCTCCGGCACCTATCCCCATTTTTGCAAGCGGTGCAGCAGCCGCACCTCCTGTGGCTCCAACTAGACCTCCCACAATTGCACCAGGAACAATCCACCCTGCAAGGTTTCCGGCTCCAAAAGCCAACTGTTCGCCCCAGGTTTCTGGTTCGGGTGCAGGATCGCTTTCATATAGTCCTATCCTTTCTAATCCTTTGGCAGCGGGTTCTACAAGTCCTTCTCGAAAGTATCCAGCCAATCCTACATCGTCTAACCTTTCTCCAGCTTTAGGTGGAGTTTCTGCCTGATCGACCGGTCTTATAGAACCCATACCTCTCTGCATAAGTCCCTCTGAGGGGCTAACATCGGGCACTAGGCTTCCAGAACCTGATTGAAATTGTCTGTACTCTGGTTGCTTTTGTGGGAACATTTTCTGTTGGCTAGGCATACCCGTACCGGGCATAGGTCTGTCAGCAATACCCGTATCGGGTATCAAACCACCTGCCCTTCTTTCGGGTTCGTCCACAGCTCCTACCTGTCGCAAAACTGTGTCCAGTTCATCTTCTTGTGGTATATCTCTTATTCCTAAAGCTCTCCTGACTAAATCCATAGCCATTACTTAACCCCTCCATTCTCTTTCAGGGCCCACATCAACGTGTACGTGTCCATCTTCATAGATTCCTATGCCTGGAAAGTATTCCTCGGCTGCGTCTGCTAATTCTTCTGGGCTTATACCTTCAGCTACTATATCTGCTGCCTCTCCGGTAATGTGTCTGGATTGATCTGCTCCTCCTATTTGTTCGTTATACTCTGGAGTTCTGTACCCTGAAGTTACGTGGATAGGAACTCCAAGATCCTCCCTGAGCTGGTTAAGTCTAGTTATCAAATCTGTAGAAACCTTTACCTCCCCTGTATCTGGAGAAGCAAATTCTCTAGTGTCAAAGTATCCTATTTGTCTCGGCTCAGTGATAGTTTCCCCCACTTCATCGCCGTTAACGAAACCCAAATCATCCTCCGGTGGTTCGTATTCTACATCATAACCTTCTCGTGTAAAATGTTCACGACGTAAAGGTTGTTCTACTTCATCCAAGTTAAATATTGCACCTGTCATTTCACGAAAAGTTTCTGTGGCATCCACTGCTTTATTTCCTGACTGCCTTCTCAACTCCGGATCTATCTGTGGGCTTTGAGCTTCGTTTATATCCTGTTTAATGGTTGCTACCGACTGTCTTATCGGACTTGCTACATCTTGTGGTAACTGTGCCTGTGCGTATTGTGATAAAATATCCAATCTGTTTACTGCACCGGAAAAGTCTGCATCTGCTGGATCGTCGTATTCTTCCATCTGTTCTTGGACTGCTTGCCCTATCATTCCTAACTCTTGTTCCATCCACATAGCTAGTTCAAACTGTTCTGGGCCGAACTGTGCTGTTGCATCTGCTGCGTCTTGGATTTGTTGTTCTTGAATATCTAACTGCCGGGAATATTTTTCCTTTTCCATCTCTAATTCTTTTTCTCTAAATTGAAGTCCTGCTATAGTTTCTAGCTGATTTAACTGGTGATCTGCTACCATAAAGGCATTTTCTATCTCTCGCTGTTTCTTTTGACTGTCAAATTCCATAAAGTCTATGAGAGAATTTACTGTACCCGCTTTTTGTGCTACGTTCATTTCCATCAAATCCTCTTTACTCATACCCACCTCTCTCAATTCCTGCTCCACGGAAGGATGGTGAACGAGAGAAGCTACGCCTGACATTTCACCTTGCTGTACTATCCAATCACGTTCCGCCTGTACTTCTTGTGTACGCATACGCCTATCTTCCATTGCCAGCTGTGCCTCTTTGTACCACTGATCTAGCCTCATTTGATCGGCCCAACGTGCAACTTCCATGTGCATATTAGCCAATCTTTCCCTGCGTTGTCTCTCTTCTGCCATCATCTCTCTTCTGACAACTTCTTCTTCTAGGACAGCCCACTGTTCTATATCCCTTAAATCAGCACGAAGTTCTGCTACTTGGTTTGCTGCATCCCTAGAAATTTCAGCTATTTCTTCCTGTGCCTGCTGATCCAGTTCTGTAAGCGAATTTGCCATAATCGAGCTGTAGAACATACCTCTGGCTGACATCTCTTCCTGAACGTCTGTCTGCATCTCTTGGGTTACACTTTGGATATTTTCTTTAGCTTGCTGAAACTCTTCCGGCCATTCCCGCTTGAACCTATCCAGCTCTCTTTTGATAGGTTGTTTCTTGTCCTGTGCCTGCCTTTCCACAATCGCCCTTGCATGTTCTTGTATTTCTTCACGGCTTCTCGGTTCTAAACCGTACTGTTGAGCCATTTCATTAAAGAAATTTTCATCTACTGTAGGTTCAGGCGGTACGTAATCGTCCATAGGTGCTTGTGTTAAGTATCCGGGTTCAGCAAAATCCATCCCCTCTGATATTTCTTCTACTTCCGGGTCGAACTCTTCCGCAGGGGTAGGTGGTTCTATGACACCTGCTGTTTCCAGTATTCTTTCCATTCGATCCCTGTGGGCATACGCTCTGCCATCTCTTATCACATCAGTTCTAAATGTTACATCGTCCTCTGGTCCGCTTATTGTTATTTGTTCAGTTTCGGGGTCCCATTCCACATCAGCACCTGCTGCCTCTGCTACTTCTCTAACTGGCGTTTCCACATCTTCGGGATCTGCACCTACCTGTCTGAGTATATCTCTGAACGGATCTTCTTCAGGTACTTCTGCTGGAGCCACGGGTTCTTCTATACCCATTGTTGACCTTAAAACAGCGTCTAACCTGTCGCCTGTAACGAAAGCCCTTCCGTCCTGTATTTCGTCCGGACTTACAGTTCTTGCACCTTCAGGACCTTCCACAGTTACCTGCCTCGTGTCGGGGTCCCAATCTACCCGGGCTCCCATCTGTTCTGCTATTTCACGAATTGGAGCTTGATCCTCTCTTGTAACACCTACCTGCCTGAATGTTTCATCGACGGGATCTGGTTCTGCGGTTTCTTCTACTTGTGGCTGTGTGTCGTGTACCTGTGCTTCTCTTAATGCTTGTTCTGGTCGCTGAACATCTTGTAATGTTGTCCTCTGCATCTGTTGAACCTGTTGTCTTATTTGATCCTGCATCTGTCCCGTTTGCTGATCTGCCACTTGACCTGCCTGTTCAAATTCTTCCTTTATTTCTTCCTTTATTCTATCGGCACCTATTTGCCCCATACCACGTAGTTTTTGCAGTCCTTCTTCTACGGATTCATCAGCATAAATGGGTTCGCCTCCAAGCTGTTTAATCTGCTGCCTCAAATTGTTCGCTGCCTGTTCTAACTGCCTTGTTCTTTCTTCGTCATCCTCCCTGTGGATAGCAATTTTGTGCGATAAAATTGCTTCATTTAGCTGGTCGATAATACGTGGGGTCATATCACCTGGATCTACGTCAATTTCTCCTTCTTTGCCACGTTCACGTCTTAATCTTTGTTCACCTATATCCTGAAGCTGTTCGGAAAACTCGTCTCTCGGCTCTTTATCTAGGTTATCTAAATTCCTTCTACCTTGATGTCTTTGCGGCCCTCTTTGTACTCCTGCTCTTCTTTTGTCCTGTTTCATTCTTGATCTTCTTTGAGTTTGCCTGTTCGGATCCACAGACCCTGTATCCCGTAGATAGTTCATAATGTTGTCTATAGGATCTGGCATTTATCCACCCTCCTCTCCTTGAGAGGTATCTTCTACCTCTTTAAAGTCTGTTACAGGTTTCTCCAGGTCTGAGGCTATACTCATAAACATAGCATTTTCTCCTCTACCCTGGATTGTTACTCTGTCGAGAAAAGCTAAAAGTGCTTTCCTCTTTCGTTCGGTTGTTTTGATAATAACTTCTTGGTCTTTCATTATCATACCTCCAGTTTACAATCCGCTAGTTATGAGACCGCTTGATACATATATAGTATTATCGTTTCCGTCGGTAAAACTTCCAGAAGGAAGAGATGTGCCTCCTAGATATAAAGAACCATCTGGTAAGTTAACATAGCTTGAGTTTCCCATAAGAACGTCTTCTTCAAACTCCACATGATCTTCAAAAGTAGTATTGGAATGAACTGTCAAGCTATCAGTGTATATTCCTGTAAAATCATTTCCTAGAGCACCAATGTAGATATTATTAGATACAATATCCATTCTATTTAATGACCCCAGACTAGAATCTGCTATAGCAAAAGTTTCTCCTCCTGAAGTATAAACTGTACTAAGAGCCACATCGGTTTCTCCTCCAACAAGTATGGTGTCTGCTATAAGATCTCCGTCAAAACTCCCGTATATACCAATAACTTCTATAGCCTCTAAAGTACCTGTGGTTATATTTCCAGCATCTATATTAATTATACTGGCCTGCGCTGCGTCTATTGTGCCTGCAGTAATTTCTCCTATATTAGCACTAATAGAGGAAAGTTCTTCTACATCTATTTTCTCTGCTGTAATAGCTCCTGCTTCTATCTTATCGGCTGTAACAGAGTTCGCTGCTATCTCCTCTGCTGTTACTGCCTCTTTTTCAAGCCTGTCTCCTTTAATACCTCTTTCCTGCATATTAACAAAGTCTAAATTACCGTATAGAAGGCGTTTTACCTTATCAAAATTCTTGTTTGAATCATTTATCACTCTATCTACTGCCTCATAGATTTCTTCATGTTCGGGATGTGATCTTGGGATTTTCTTAATTAAAAAACTAGGCATATTATTCCAACTCCCTCGGCAGGAATGTAATAACCATATCCAAAATCCTCAAATTTTGATCTTTAGATTTGTTTTCTATCTTAAACTGAATCGACCTGCAGGACTTTCCTATAGGAATTCTTATTTTCTTATAATCACCTTTATTTCCGGCTATAGATTCGTTGGCTACCCATTCCCAATCCGATTTATCCAAACTGTAATAAACTGTTAAGTCCGTTGGTTCTTTAGTACACCAAATCCCTAGGTATAGGTTGTTAATCTCCTTTTCCTGTTCAGGTGCTCCCATGTGGTACTCTATAGTTTCAAGCTCTGATTCTATAGGCTCACCGCCATCGTTCACACTGTCAGTCTCCAACTGATAAACTGAACCCTCTTCGCTTGGTTTTACGAAATGGAATGTGCCTTCCTGTTCGTGGTGAAGAAGTGCAGATACTTTCATGTGTGTATCCCACGATCGCCACCTATCTCTCACTGTATCGTAAGCTAAAGTCATATAACCTCCGTCTTTGTGCGGAAGTGATAATACGTATTGGTGCCTTTGAAATATGACTGCTGTTGCTTTATGGATATTCGGCCAGTCCACTTTGTCTATATAATCTTTAACAGGCGTTGATATTTTTTCTGGCATTGCACCGGATTCAAGCCTGTATATTCCTCCATATTTATCGGGGAAGTAAACAACATTCCTCATAACTCTGGCAGCCCAGTGTGAACCTAAACCTATATTTCTATCTAATGGAAATACAGCAAAATCTTCTGTGGTAGTACCTGTTAGGGCATGAAGCGATCTTTCCTTACCTATAAGTACAAAGTCGTCTAACTGTGCAAGCCCAGTAATAGGCTGGCTGTCCCCTGTGTAAACTTCAAAAGCTCTCGAACCTTCTTCGCCTGGGTCCCACATGGTAGGGTCCCCAGGGTGCGATACTCTTAAAACTAAGGGATCGTCCTGCATCCCTGCTGTAACTGCTCTAAATCTAAACTCTGTTAGATATTTTCCTTTAGGAAACTCTTCTGGTTCATCCAGTGAACTTCCATCCCATACCATAGAATCGTCTTTCCCATTAACAATAAGCAACTGCCCACCCAATTCTGTGAAATCAAAGAAACCTTCTGAATCTAGCCCACTTTTGAGTGTCGTTGTACTCTCTCCAAATTCGCTAATATAAACCAGCTCGGAACCCTGCCCTACAATAATATAAATCTCTTGGCTTTCAGGCTCTTTATATTCCCACAGTCCATTTATGGTACTGCCAAAAGACTGCCTTTTCTTTAGTCCAGGTCTTTTCCTTATTAGTCCTTGCACCTCATCAAAGTCCATATTGAAAAGTTTCCTAGTATAGCCTTCTTCCTGTGGAACGATTGTGATAGGAAATGCTGATACCATTCCCTCATCAAGTGCCGGCACTCTAAGTCTAGCTTTTGATCCCTGTCCTTCCATATATCACACCTACCTTCTGGGTCTTACTCCCCTACTTCCCTGTACTCTCCTGTCCACAGGTGGTTCGTGCCTCGGATTTTCTCGTCGCTCTCCTGTAATTCGGTCAAATTCTTTTGCCTGCTCTACAATTTCTCTGTTTGTGGTTATCTTACCTGTTATTCTCATTGTGAATTACCCCCAGGGTTTGTATCTGATCTTTTTACAAAATAATCCCCGTTAAGTGCGGGGAAGTAGCTGTCGTCTATTGCCAACCCTTCTCCCCTCGTTTCCTGTGGAACGCCACGGTTTACAATAGACTCGAACTGGTTTTGGTAAATACTGTAATGGAAATTTGCTCTTTCGTAGTCCCTAATCTCCCTATAGCAAGCAGATACTGCGTACTGCTTTATCGCCTTATCGCAGTAGTACGGTACTTCTGGTTCATCTTTACGGTTTTTCAAAGTTTTAGGTGCCCTAGTTACCCACAGCTCTATAGTTTTACCCTGCTCTACCTCACCACGTAGAAATAATTTACCGCCCCAGTAGGACCAGGTATCTACCTGCCCTTCATCCACATTTTTTAGGTTCATGTACTTATTTATAGGAATAGAATCTAGTATGTTGCCATCGTAAAGAACGTATATTATGTTCTCAATTTTCACGTCCTCTTCGTCTAAATCGTATCCGTTTTTCCCTGCTTCTGACTCAATTTCCATTACGTCTTTCACTGGGAAAAACTCAGCTAGATCCTTTATTGCCTCGTTTACAGCTTCCTCAATAAACAGGTCTGATACGCCCCCACCGTCAGGGCCTTCTATCCGTACCTCTTCTCTGATTAATCTAACTAAAGTTTCAAGGTCTCTTCTCATTACTCTTCACCCCCTGGTGTGGGAGTCCCAATTATACCTAGCCTACCGATATAGAAGGGCCATTCTTCTTCTAAATCTGTTTTCAGGAGCAGTATAAAGTCATACCCTCTGGCTACTAGCTCCCTCGTATCGTCTGGTTCTAGTACAAACCTTACTTTTCCTGTCTCTTCATCAACAATGTGACCTTCTACCTCTAGTACAATCTCTTCATCTGTCCAGGACTTTGCTATCCTCATTAGAGGAGTTTCTCCGTCTATAGGGTACAGGTCCCCTCTCTCGTCTTTCACCTCTACCCGTATATCTTTGGATGACCCTCTATAAACATCTACACTAACTGCTGAGGCTTGTATAAGTGTCATCTATCGAGCCTCCCTTTGAGGTCACTCCAGCGTTTAAGAGTACCCTGTAATATTGGTTTTGCCCACACTCTGAGCCTTCCAATAGCTGTTGTATAGAACTTCTTGGAGTAGCTTGCTACTTCTGTGGTGAGGAGTTTAACTAACCTGGTAGTAAACTTTTTGCTGTAGGAAGTAACTAATAAGACCACAGAGGTTAATGTTTCTGTATAGAACTTATCTGAATAACTAGCCATGTGAGACTCTGCCTGCTTTGTGAGCCTTGACTTAAATGGTCTTGCAAACGAAGTTACATTGAGCCCAAAACCAAAAGATACAATTGCTTCAGCATAGAATTTTTTAGCATAAGATACTACCTTTGAGATTATTGATACTTGGGTAGCTCCTTTGAATTGTCTGGAAAAAGATTCCATAAGTCTATCGAATGTTGTCTGAGAGTTATAAGTTGTTTGAT
>Ga0207421_10002725_pt1 | contig 21675 bp, 17 predicted proteins | sample SodLakKL_010_SED_4_FD_187542 | JGI IMG/M metagenome (GOLD analysis project Ga0207421, IMG submission 187542) | Alkaline sediment microbial communities from Lake Tanatar, Kulunda Steppe, Russia - 8KL_010_SED (SPAdes) (version 2) | ecosystem: Environmental > Aquatic > Non-marine Saline and...
GAGGTCTCCCAGGGCGACCTGATCTGCGTGCTCGAGGCGATGAAGATGGAGAACCACCTCGTCGCGCACCGCGACGGCCGCGTCACCGACATCGCGCACACCGCCGGTGACGCCGTCGAGCGCGGGGCGCTGCTGGCGACGATCGCTGACGCCTGATGTCGGGCCGGCTGGCCGACAAGGTCGCGATCATCACCGGTGCCGGCTCGGGTATCGGCGCCCGGGCGCCCGGGCGGCCGCGCGGTTCGCCGCGGAGGGCGCCGCGGTCGTGTGCGCGGACCTTGTGGGTGCGGAGGCGACGGCGACGACGATCACCGAACACAGCGGGCGGGCGGTCGGGATGACCGTGGACGTCACCTCACCGGAGGACACGCGGGCGATGGCCGAACTGGCCGTGGCGACCTACGGCACCATCGACGTGCTGTTCGCCAACGCCGGGGTCGCCGGCTTCGGTTCCACGGCCGACTGCAACCCGGAGTCCTGGGACCGGGTGATCGCCGTCAACCTCACGGGCGTGTGGCTCTCGATGCGCGCCGTGCTGCCGACCATGACCGCGAAGGACGGCGGATCGATCATCGCGACCTCCAGCGTCGCCGGCATCAAGGGCATCCGCGGGATCGCGCCGTACTCGGCCTCCAAGGCCGGCGTCATCGGCCTGGTGTGCGGCACCGCCGTGGAGGTCGGCCCCAGCGGGGTGCGGGTCAACGCCCTGGTGCCGGGCACGACGCCGACGCCACTGGTCACCGACACCTTCAGCGCGATGGTCGGTGACGGCGCGCCGGCTGACGAGGACCGGACCCGTCGCGCCCTGGAGCGCGAGGAGCAGCGCTACCCGCTCCGTCGCTTCGGCACCCGCGACGAGGTGGTCGACGCCGCCCTCTACCTGGCCAGCGACGACAGCAGCTGGGTGACCGGCGCGACCCAGGTGGTCGACGGCGGGCTCGCCGCCTCATGACCACCGACGCCACCGCCGGCCCGGCGGTCCTCCACCTCGGCGTCGAGGAGCTCGCGACGGCGGACCTCCTCTACCACGCCACCCTGGGTGCCCCCCGACTCGCTGGCGCGGACCGCTCGTCCGCATCCTGGCTGCTGCCCCCCGGGCTGGTGATCAGCGCGCGTGACGACCGCGACCGGGGCACGGACCACCTCGAGGTGGGCGTCGACGACCTCGAGTCGGTCGCCTCCGTCGCGCAGGCGTTGGCTCTGGACGTGCGACGGCAGGGTGACCGGCTGCTCGTCGACGACGAGGCCGTCGGTGGCGGCCAGCTCGTGCTGACGCCGCAGCGACCGGTGCCCGGACCGACCGACGGCCCACCCGGCGGTGCCGTCGGCCTCACGCGGACCGATCACGTCTGCCTGGCCGTCGCGGATCTGCCCCGCGCCGTCGAACTGCTGCGTGCGGCGGGTGGCACGCCGGTCCTGGCCGGGGACGGGGTGGTCGGTGCACGCGCCGTGCTCCTGCGCTTCGGCCGGACCAAGATCGAGCTGCTGGCACCGATCGCCGACGGTCCGATCCGTCGCTTCCTCGAGCGCCGCGGACGCTCGGGGGTGCACCATCTGACCCTGTTCGTCGCCGACATCCGCGCCGCGGTCGCTGGGCTCGACCAGCAGGGCCTGCCGTGGGTGGATCTCGACGACCACACCCGGTCGACCTGGCACGAGGTCTACCTCCGCCCCCGGGCCACCGACGGACTCATGATCCAGCTCGCCCATACCGATCAGGACCATCGCGCCGCGCTGACGCCGGAGCAGCTCGACGACGCGCTGGCCGGGCGCTACGACGTCACCAGCTACACCATGCAGCCCAAGGGAGAGGACCGAGCATGAGCCAGCACCGGACCCTGGTCGTCGGTGGGACCGGACCGACCGGCCCCAGCCTGGTCGAGGGCCTGCTCGACCGGGGCCACGACGTGACCATCTTCCACACCGGCAGGCACGAGCTGCCTGACGGACCCGACGTGCCCCACCTGCACGGCAACCCCTTCGACGCGGACTCCATCGCCGAGCACCTCGGCGGCCGACGCTTCGACACCGTGGTCGCCACCTACGGGCGGGTCCGGCTGCTCGCGGAGCAGCTCGCCGGCAACTGCGATCACCTGGTCGTGGTCGGGGGTACCCCCGTCTACGAGGGCTACCTGAACCCGGCCGACCAGCACCCGACGGGCATGCAGCTACCGGTCCGCGAGACGTCGCACCCGTTGGTCTCCCCCGACGATCGACGCGCTGCGGCCGGGTACCGCGCCGCTCCCGTCCGACGGACCGAGGACGCGGTCTTCACCCTCGCCGAGCAGGGGGCCTTCACGGCCACCTATCTGCGCTACCCCACGGTGTACGGACCGCGGAACCCCCACCCCTGGGAGTGGACGGTGGTCAAGCGGGTCCTCGACGGTCGCGACTGGATGATCCTGGCCGACGACGGGCGGGGCATCCACTCCCGCGCGGGCGCACGCAACGCGGCCCACGCCCTGCTGCTGGCCGTGGATCAGCCCGAGGCGGCGGCGAACAAGGCCTACAACGTGGCCGACGAAGAGCTCGTGAGCATCCGACAGTGGGCCGAGCTCGTATCGGCGGCCGCCGGCCGCGAGCTGCCGATCCGGTCACTGCCCGGTGAGCTGGCCAGCCCCGGGTGGGCCGTGATCGCCTTCAACTACCAGGCGACGGCGAGCTGCGTCCTCGACATCTCCCGGATCCGCGAGGACCTGGGCTACCGGGACGTCCAACCCCTGCGCGACGGCCTGCGCGAGACCGTCGAGTGGATGTTCGAACACCGGGAGCAGCTCGAGGGCGATCCCAACATCATCGACCCCTTCGACTACGCCGCCGAGGACGCCCTCCTCGCCGCCTACGACCGCTGCCTGGCGGAGCTCGCACCTCTGAGCGAACCCTTCTGCGAGGGCCTGCGGTCGATGACCACACCCCAGACCGCCAAGGGTGCCGCCGGAGCCGAGGGTTCCGAGCGACAGGGCCCCTGAGATCGGCAGCGATCCGGTTTACTTACTGACCAGATGGTAAAGTCACCTCGGCGGCGCTCTGGGAGGGCGCAGCCGACACGATGCCCGCCCAGACGGTGGGCGTGCAGGATCACCCCCGGGAGGACGCAGATGAGCGACCACGCGGACACCATGGACCTCACCGACCAGCACATGGGGCTCTACCCCGGGACCGGGCATGACTTCGGCCCCGTCTACCTCTCCCGGCCGATCGAGCGGCGGACCATGCTGGATGTCCTGGCGGAACGTGCGGCGGATCGCGGCCATCACGACTGGCTGATCTTCGACTCGACCGACCACGTCACCTACCGCGAGGCCTTTGAGCTGACCAACCGGGTCGCCGACGCCCTCGAGCGCAGCATCGGCACGGGCGCCCACGTCGGTCTCCTGCTGCGCAACCAGGTGGCGTTCCTCCCGACGTTCTACGGGGCGATGGCCGCGGCCGGGGTCGCGGTACCGCTCAACGCCGATGCCCGCGGGCCGCTGCTCGAGTACGTGATCGAGCAGTCCGACGTGCAGGTGCTGGTGGTGCGTGCGGACCTCCTCGACCGGCTGACCAGTCTGCGATCGCTGCACGAGGTGGAGCTCGTGGTCGTGGTCGGAGAGGTGGAGGACCGCCCGGACGCGATCCACGACGCCCGGGTCACCGACTGGGACACCTGGCTGGAGGGGACCTCGCCCGCACCGAGGGACCATCAGCCCGGCTGGTCCGACCTGTGCATGATCGCCTTCACCTCCGGGACCACCGGCCGTGCCAAGGGCGCGATGTACTCGCACCACTTCCTCTACCTCTACGCCGCGACGGTGGCCGACTCGCTGGAGCGCAGCCCCGACGACGTGCTGACGACGCCGATGCCGATGTTCCACGTCGCCGGTCTGCACCTGATCGCGAACACGACCCTACAGGTCGGGGCCACGGCGCACTTCAAGTCACGCTTCTCCGCCAGCCGGTTCTGGCAGCAGGCGGCGGACGACGGCGCCACCGGTGGCATCATCCTCGGTCCCATGGCGGCGATGGTCCTCAAGGCCACCGAGCAGGTCCCCGAGCACCAGGTGGAGCACCTCTGGATCGTCCCGCCGATCCAGAAGGAGGAGTTCGAGGAGCGCTTCAACACGCGGGTGGTCTGGCAGGGCTACGGCATGACCGAGATCGAGCCCATGCCGATGCGCAAGGAGATGCTCCCCGACGTCCCCCTTGACACCCTCGGCTACGTCGCACGCTGGATGCAGTGGGGCGTGGTGGACGAGCACGACCGCCTGCTACCGCCGGGCGAGCGCGGTGAGCTCGTACTGCGCTGCCTCATCCCCCACGGCATGTGCGACGGCTACTACAAGCGGCCCGATGCCACCACCAACGCCTTCCGCAACTTCGCCTTCCACACCGGCGACCTCACCTCCTACGACGAGGACGGACTGCTGCACTTCCACGGACGCATGCAGGAGCGGATCCGTCACCGCGGTGAGAACATCAGCGCCCCGGAGGTGGAGTTCGTCGTCCTCACCCACGACGACGTCCTGGAAGCGGCGGTCTACGGCGTCCCCTCGGAGCTCGGCGAGCATGACGTGAAGCTGGACGTCGTCGTCCGCGGCGAGCTCGACCTCATCGCTTTCCACGCGTGGCTGCAGGAGAACCTCCCGAAGTTCATGGTCCCGCGCTACATCGAGGTTCGTGACAGCTTCCCGAAGACACCCTCGGAGCGCATCCAGAAGCACCTGCTGGCCGAGGAGCCCCTCGACCGCCCCGAGGTCAACGACCTGGAGCCACCGAGGTGACCGACCCCGGGGCCTGCGACGGTGACCGCGGCGTCGACCTCGATCGGCTGACCGAGGAACTGGTCGGCCTGGAGCTGCCGACCGGCTCCTGGCGTGTGCCCGCACACGAGGCCTGGCTCACCGCCGACGCCCTCGGCTCGCCGGCGCTCCCCGAGGGACTCCTCCACCCGATGTACGTCTGGTACTCCGGTGTCCGCGGGACGGGCTACGGGATCGACCACCTCTTCGAGCTGGTCCGGTGCCCGCCCGAGGATGGTCCGATGCTCGGGGAGACCGAGCTGACCCAGCACCGCCCGCTCCGCATCGGCGAGGAACTGACGGTCACCTCGCGGATCCTCGATCTGGAGCGCAAGCACGGCCGAAGCGGCACCTTCGACCTGATGCGCGTCCACCTCGAGGTCCGGGACGACTCGGAGGAGCTGGTCGGCACGGTCACCAATACCTTCGTCTACCCGAGGAGGGCCGCGTGACGGACCCGGTGCCCGGTCAGGAGCTGCCGCCCTGGCGGCTCGATGCGGTCGATCCCGCCGCCATGAAGACGATGGCCGCCCTGCTGCGTGACCCGAACCCGATCCACTACGACGTGGCTGCCGTCCGCGCCGCTGGGCTGGGCGACCGGGTGGTCAACCAGGGACCGTCCAACCTCGGCTACATCGTCAACATGCTGCTGGCGTGGACGGGTGATCCGGCCTCGGTGCTGCAGGTGAGCGCTAGATTTCTCGGCAACGTCGTCGCCGGCGATGCGGTGACCGCCGGCGGTGTGGTCCGGGAGCTGATCGCCGACGACGCGGGGACGGTCACACGTTGCGAGGTGTGGCTGGATCGCGACGATGGCACCCGGCTGGTCGCCGGGACCGCCCGTGTTCGTGCTCCCAGAAGCGCCGGTGACAGGGACAACCGATGACCGAGACGCTCCTCAGCCCGTTGACCATCGGCCCGACCGAGGTCCGCAACCGCTCGGTGTTCACCGCCCACGGGGCGTTCCTGGACTTCTACCGTCCCGGCGAGTCAGCCGAGCGGTACCTCGCCTACCAGGAACGGCGTGCCCGTGGCGGCAACGCCCTGGCGATCCTACAACCGGTGCACGTCCACCCCACCTCCCACGGACTCGGGCACTTCACCTACGACCCGGACGACCTCGGCGAGAAGCTCACGCTGATGGCCGAGCGGCTGCACCGGCACGACACGAAGGCGCTGATCCAGTTGATGCACTGGGGTGCGGAGTTCGTGTCTGACGCCCGACGCGATCTGGAGCCGATCTGGGCCTTCAGCGAGGTGGTCACCCCCACCGGCGGGGAGGTCACCCATGCGATGACCCCTGACGAGATCGAGGAGGTCATCACCGGCTTCGTCGAGACAGCCCGCATCGCCGTAGCCGCGGGGCTGGACGGCGTCGAGATCCACGCCGCCCACGGGTACCTGGTCCAGCAGTCCTTCAGCCCCTTCGCCAACCGCCGTGAAGACGAGTGGGGCGAGCCACTTCGCTTCGTGACCACGCTCGCCGAACGGATCCGGGCCGCTATCGGTGACGACGCCGTGCTCGGCGCGCGCTTCAGCGTCGACGACTTCGTCCGTCCCGAGCGGGGCGGCCTCGGCCCCGACGGCATCCGTGAGGTGATCACCGAGGTCGTCCGTACGGGCCACCTCGACCTGGTCAACACCTCGGCCGGCTCGCGCGCCGCCCACTACGCCCGTGCCGTCGGCGGCTACCACTATCCCAAGGGGCTGTTCCTCCCCCTCGTCGCACGAATCCGCGAGGCGATCGATGGTGCGGTTCCTGTTGTCGGCACGGGACGGATCACGACCCCCGAGCTCGCGGAGCAGGCACTGTCGGACGGCTCCTGCGACCTCGTGGCCCTCACCCGGGCCCAGATCGCCGACCCGGACTTCGTCGCCAAGGCCGCCGGAGCGACCACGCCCATCCGAGCCTGCGTCGGGGCCAACCAGGGCTGCGTCGACCGCATGGTCGGGGCGTTGGCGATCACCTGCTTCCACAACCCCGAGGTCGGTCGCGAGGCCTGGCAGGGCGACCTCGGCACGACCGGGGCACCCCGCCACGTCGTGGTCGTCGGTGGCGGCCCTGCCGGCCTCAAGGCGGCGGAGACCGCCGCGCGTCGCGGACACCGGGTCACGCTCCTCGAGCGCGGCGACGAGCTCGGCGGTCGGCTCCTGCTCAGCACCCGGTTCGGTGCCGCGGCCGAGCTCGCCGGGGCGATCGACTGGCTCGTGGAGCAGCTGACCGCGCTCGAGGTCGACGTCCGGACCGGTGTCACCGCCGACCTCGAACTCCTCCGCTCGCTCGGCGCCGACGAGGTCGTGCTGGCGACCGGCTCGCGACCGAACGAGGACCCGATCCGAGGTGACGGCTCGGTCCCCGTCTGGACCACCGACCGCGCCATGGTCGACGACCCCGGTGGACAGCGCGTCCTGATCGTCGATCAGCTGGGGACCCACGAGGCGGCCCAGGCGGCGGAGCGTCTCGCCTCCCTCGGCAACCAGGTGCACATCGCCACCCCGATGCCGGCTTTCGGGGAGAAGATCGGCTTCACCCAGCTGCGGGGCCAGCTCGACCGGCTGCTCGCCCACGACTGCCGCATCGACGCCTCGGCGCTGGTCACCGACGTCGCCGACGGGGTGGCCACGATCCGCCACACCAGGGCCGGACGTCAGGAGGCGTGCACCGTCGAGGTCATCATCGCCGCGGTCCCCCGACGTGCCGTCGTGGACCTTCGCGAGCCACTCACCGCCGCCGGCATGACGGTACGGGTCGCCGGCGACGCGACGGCGCCGCGGACCGCCATGCACGCCTTCCGGGAGGGTGCCGACGCGGGTCGGGCGATCGCCTGACCGGGCCACGGCGCCGGGTCGCGATGGCTCCGGACCGCGCCTGGATGTGGTCAGACTCCCCGCTGACCGTCCGACCACTGGAGGCACGGTGCGACCGCGCATCGAGTACCGCCGGCCTCCCGACCGATCGAACACCCCGGTGGAGCGATGACGACCGCCTACCTGGCTGCCGACGGCTACGAGCGGGAGCTCGACGAGGAGCTCGCCCGTGCCGGTGTGGCCGTGGAGCTCCGGCACGGCCGCCTGCGGATCAGCGAGAGCCGCCCGGTCCACGCCGCCTGGGCGGCCAACACCTGGTGGGAGGCGGAACGCATCCCGGTGACCTCGATCGGCCACGCCGCAACGCAACTGCGAGAGCGGCAGCGCAACTGGGCTGTCTACGCCCCGCTGCACCACGGCGGTGCGCAACTCGTCGCCGACAAGCTGCCCCACGTCGCCGCACGGCCGCTGGAGCTCGGCGAGGTGGCCCCCGATGCGCCGCTCGGCTCCTGGACCCTGCTGGAGCGCGACCTCGTGCTCGCCGCCACCGACTGCTCGAGCCCCTTCCCCAACGGGCTCCCGAGGTTCGTCGAGGACCGCAACGGCCCAGCGAGCCGGGCGTACCTCAAGCTCTGGAAGACCTTCGCCCGGCTACGACGACAGCCGGGTCCGAGGGATCGCTGTCTGGATCTCGGTGCCGCCCCGGGCGGCTGGACCTGGCTGCTGGCCCGGACCGGCGCCGAGGTGGTCGCAGTCGACCGCGCACCCCTCGACGACGAGGTGGCCCGACTCGGCAACGTCACCGTGGAGCGGACCTCCGCCTTCGGCCTCGAACCGGAGGTGGTCGGCCCGGTCGACTGGTGGTGCAGCGACATCATCGCCTACCCGGACCGGCTCCTCGAGCTGGTGGCCAGATGGCTCGAGTCCGGGCAGGTCCGAAACCTGGTCTGCACCGTGAAGTTCCAGGGCGAGACCGACCACGACGCCGCGGCACGGTTCGCCGCCCTCCCCGGCGCGCAGCTGTTCTACCTCTCCCAGAACAAGCATGAGCTGACCTGCGTCGTCCTGGACGCCGCCGGCCAGGTGCCGGCCTAGCCGACCGTGACCTTGGCGGCGCCGGCCTGCTCCATGACGTGGCCACGGACCCGTCCGGAAGCCGTCAGCGCGCCCGGCAACTCCTCCAGGCTGAGGTCCAGCACCCGGACGTCCACCTCGGCCGTGATGCCGAGCCCCTCGAGGCGCTCGACGACCTCGCCACGGACCATCTCGACGACCTCAGGCATCGCGGCCAGGGCACGGAAGGTCGCGAAGGTCAGATCCCGGCGCAGCGCCCAGCGCTCCACCGACTCGCGGATCAGCTCGACGGTCACCGTCAGCACACCCGACGCCGCGTCCGGAGTGACCACGGCCTCACGGATGAACAGCGAGCTGCGGAGCGCGATCTCCACGGGCAGACCCTCGAGCGCCACCCCGTCGGACAGTCGGAGCACGTCGCCGCGTCGACCGAGAAGGACCAGGCCCTCGTCGGTCACGCGTCCGTGGTCGCCTGTGACGAGCTCGGATCCCGTGATCAGCGCGCCGGAGACCACCACCTGGCCGTCGTCGTCGAGGTGGAGTTCGACACCAGGGAGCGCCGGTCCGCAGGCACCGACCTCCCCCCGCAGGCTCTCGGCCAGGGTGACGATGCCACCGGCCTCCGACAGGGCGTAGGCGGGACGGACCGGCAGGCCGAGGGAGGCGACGAACCCCCGCTCGTCATGGCCCGGTGAGGAGCCGCTGACCACGATCGCCTTGGCCCGGTGGAGACCGAGCTTCTCGATGACCGGGAACCGGACGGCGTACTTGGTGACGATCCCGTGGAGGGACTCACCGCGGCCGAGCTTGCCCGTCCAGTGACGACCGAGGAGGCCCTTGACCCCACGGCTGTTCGTCAGCCGGCCCCACACGGCGAAGGCGATCTGGTCCAACCAGCGACGGGTCACGTGCACGTAGGTCGGCGCGATCTCGTACATGGCCGACTGGGCCGCACCGCGCGACTCGGGCAGGGCGAGGCGGCTCCCCGACAGCAACGCGGCGTAGAGGGTGGTGGTCCGATCCGTGGGGTCGGCCAGCGGGCGGAAGGAGAGTGCGAGATCGCTGGCGTCGAGACCGACGCCTCCGATGACGGCTTCCGCGCCGGCGAGCAAGGAGGCATGGTCCAGCTGGACGGGGTCACCGCCCGCTTCCGCCGCCGTTCCCAGCGCCACCACGGCCACCGCGACAGCATCGAGCGCGGCGACCCGCTCCGACAGACCACCGAACCGCTCGCCCGGTGTGTCCGGGAGCAGGTCCGCCAGCTTGCGCACGCGCGGGTCGTGGACCGGCTGGTTGTTCGGCGGGCCGATGTCGAGGAGGCGACGGTGCGCACCGCCGACCGCGTCGATCGCCTCCAGCATCTGGTCGCCGGCCACCTGACCGGTGACGGCGATCAGCGCCGGGTCGGTCACCTCGATGGCCCGCCGCAGCGCGGCGTCACCGAGGTCGTCCGGCACCGCGCAGACCCGCAGCCCAACAGCCTGGGCCGCGAGGTCCAGCACGATCCAGTCGACCCGGTCCTCCGCCGCGATCAGAACCAGGCTGCCGGCCGGCAGGGCCAGGCCCTCGAGGGCGTCGGCGAGATCCGACACGCGTTGAGCGAGCGCCTGGCGGCTCCAGGTTCCCCACCGACCGCGGCGCTTCTCCATCACGGTCGGTGCATCAGGCTCCTCGACGGCGAGCTCGAGGAACCGTCCGATCACGGTGTGTGCAGGCATGCTGTTCCCCTCACTCCGCACCGAGGTAGGCCTCGACCACCGCGGGGATGGCCTGGACCTCCTCGGGGGTGCCCAGACCGATGGGCTGTCCGAAGTTGAGCGCCATCACCCGGTCGGCGATGCTCATGACCACGGCCATGTCGTGCTCGATCATCAGGATCGTCAGTCCCAAGGCTTCGCGGATCTCGAAGATGAAGCGGACGATGTCGAGCCGTGCGTCGGCGCTCATCCCGGCCATCGGCTCGTCGAGGAGCAGCAGGTCGGGCTCCATGGCCAGCACACGACCGAGCTCGATGCGCTTCTGGAGGCCGTAGGGCAGGCCCCCGACGGGTTCCCAGCGGTACTCCGAGAGCTTCAGCAGCTCGATCACCTGCTCCACGGCCTCGCGCTGCTCGAGCTCCTCGGCGATGGCCCGGCGGGTCCGGAACCCACCGGAGAGCACGCCGGACCGCTGGTGGGTGTAACGCCCGAGCAGCAGGTTGTCGAGGGTGGAGAGCTGCGGGAACAGGCCCAGGTTCTGGAAGGTGCGCGACAGACCGAGGCGGACGATGTGGTGAGGCTTACGCCCGACCAGGTCGCGCACCTTGCCGTCGCGATCGCGGTAGCGGATCGAGGCGCCGGGGTCGGGCTCGTAGACGCCGGTGATCGCGTTGACCAACGTCGTCTTTCCGGCACCGTTCGGACCGATCAGCGCGAACAGCTCGCCGCGCTCGATCTCCGCGCTGACACCGGCGGCGGCACGGATCCCGCCGAAGGTCACGGAGACGTCCTGGATACTGAGGATCGAGTCGGGGTTCACGCCGCACCTCGCTGCCGGTAGCGACGGGCGATCCGGTCGTAGGCCTCCCGGGCATCGCCCGCGCCACCGAGGTAGAACTCCTGGACGAACTCGTCCTGCTGCAGCTCGTCTGCCGTGCCCTCGACGACGACCCTGCCCGTCTCGATCACGTAGGCGTAGTCAGCCTTGGAGAGCGCGACCCGGGCGTTCTGCTCGATGACCAGCACGGAGGTTCCCCGCTCGCGGGCGAGCTCCTCGAGCTGGTCGAAGAGATCTCGGACGATCAGGGGTGCGAGCCCGAGGGACAGTTCGTCGCAGACCAGGAGCTTCGGGCGTGCCATCAGCGCACGTCCGATGGCGACCATCTGCTGCTCACCGCCGGACAGGTAGCCGGCGAGCTGCCGGTTGCGCTCACCGAGCCGCGGGAACCGCTCGTACATCTCCTGCAGGTCGTCGGCGATGCCCTTGTCCTTGCGGGTGGCCGCCCCGCATCGCAGGTTCTCCTCGACGGTGAGCCGGGGGAACAGCATCCGGCCCTCTGGGACCTGGCAGATGCCGGCCTTCACCGTGGTTGAGGCCGAGGCGCTCACCAGGTTCTGTCCGCCGTAGTCGATCTGGCCGTCGCGGACCTTGCCGTTGTGGTTGAAGAGCAGCCCGGTGATGGCGCGGACCAGGGTGGTCTTGCCGGCGCCGTTGGCGCCGAGCACCGCCACGATCTGGCCCGGTGGCACGTCGATGGAGACACCGGCGAGCCCCAGGACCGCGCCGGAGTAGATCACCTCGAGGCCCCGGACGGAGAGCGCGGGGACGGAAGACGTCGTCATGTCGCTCGCTCCGGTCACGTGGTGTAGGGCCAACGGGCGAAGTAGTTCTTGATGCTGTCCCAGACGCCGACCAGTCCGGCGGGTCTGAGCACCAGGATCAAGATGATCAGGATCCCGAAGATGGCCAGGTGGGTCTCGCTCTCGTAGCGCTGCAGGACATCGATATCGCGCAGGATCGGCGTGTTCACCGTCCCCCAGCGGAACAGCAGGGGTGCGAGGTAGAAGAAGAAGGCGCCGAACACCGCCCCGCGCATGGTGGCGTAGCCGCCGACGATGATCATGATGGCGAAGTTCAGCACCAGACCGAAGTTGAAGGAGTCCTCGCCGCGGGCGCCGAGGTAGTAGGAGGAGAGGGCGCCGGAGAGGGAGACGAAGGCCGAGGAGACCGAGAAGGCCAGCAGCTTGGTCTTGGTGACGTTGATCCCGATCAGCGAGGCGGACACGTCGTGCTCGGCGATGGCCCGGAACGCGCGCCCCTCGCGAGAACGCACCAGGTTGCTCATGAAGCCGATCGAGAGCACGGCCATGAGCAGCAGGAACCAGTACCAGCGGAAGGTGCCGGCGATCATGAACCCGGCCTCGCCCTCCTCGACGGGCAGGAAGGGGAGCCAACCCGGCAGGGTCGGCCGCTCGAAGCGGATGCCGGCGAACCCGAAGTAGTGCACGAGGAACACGCGGTAGACGAAGAGGAAGATGAAGTGGACACCGAGGGTGGCCACCAGCAGGTAGAGCCCCCGGAAGCGCAGCGCCGGGAGCGCGACGATCGCACCGACGATCGCACCCGAGATCGTGGCCGCGACGAGGACGAGCAGGAAGGGGACACCGTGGATGACGCCCATCCACGCGGCGACGATGGTGCCGAGCATCAGGAAGGCTGCGTGGGCGACCGAGATCTGGTGGGTGTAGCCCAGAAGCAGGTTGAAGGCGGCGGCACCGATCGCGGCGACCAGGGCGAAGTTGATGTTGGTCAACCAGGACGCCCACGGGAAGTTCATCGGCGGGCGGTAGTCCATGGTGAAGATGAAGGGCACGGCGATGGCAACGATGACCAGGACCAGCGCGAGGACCTGCTGCGGTCGCGTGCGCAGGAGCCGGAGGTCCTGCCGGTAGTCGGTGGTGTAGCGGGTCGCCATGGTGAGCTCCCTCGGGTTCCGTAGGGTCGGGACGGTCAGACGCGGACGAGTTCCTTCGTCCCGAACAGCCCCGACGGCCGCCACATCAGCACCAGGAACATGATCCCGAAGGCGATGACGTCACGCCACTCCGCACCGAGGTAGCCCGTCCCGAGCGTCTCGACCACGCCAACGATCAGGCCACCGATGATCGCACCCTGCACGGAGTCGATGCCGCCGATGATCGCGGCCGGGAAGGCGCGAAGTCCCACCGCCGCCAGACCGAGGTCGATGGACGCGGAGTAGTGGGCGTAGAGGACGCCACCGACCGCGGCCATCCCGAGCGAGATGGCCCAGGCCATCGCGTAGATCTTGTTCGGGTTGATGCCCATCGCCGCAGCAGCCTCGAGGTTCTCCGCGACCGCCCGCATATGGAGACCGACGCGGGTATAGCGGAAGAACGCGAGGAACCCGATGACCACGGCGACCGCGGTGCCCATCACGATGAGGTTCACGAAGGAGATCGAGATGCCCAGGAACTCCGAGGAGAGACCGCCGCCCGGCAGGGCCTGCAGCCGCCCGAACTCGAGGGGGCCGTAGGCGACGAGGAGGCCGGCACGGATGATGATCTCCATGCCCACGGTGACGAGCACGATGGAGAAGAACGCCTTGCCGATCATCCACCGCATGATCCCGTAGTGGACGGCGACGCCGGTGGCGGCCATGATGGCGGCGATGATCAGCAGCCCGGTCACGAAGGAGAGCCCCATCCGCGCGAGGAAGGTGAGCCCGAGGTAGCTCGCGATCGTGAGGAAGTAGCCATGCGCGAAGTTGAGGACGCCCGTCGCCTTGAAGACGAGGACGAACCCGAGCGCGACGATCGCGTAGATGGCGCCGACAGCGAGACCGCTGACCAGCAGGGACGTCAGTGCGTTCATCGCCGTTGCCTCCGGCCTCTCCAGACGGACCCGGCCACCTCGGCGGCGCTCTCCAGCCTCCGCAGGCGACGGGCCCACCCGCTCCCTCGACCGACGATTACCGACCGGTCGGTAAATAACGATAGCCCGCCCCACAGGTCGAGGCAAGCCCGGCGGGCGTCGGGTGAAGGTCTACCGCACGCCGACCGGCGGGAGCGGTTCGGCGGCCGTTTCGGCCACTTACGGACCGGACAGTAAGGTGCAGCCCACCGGCCGTGGAGGCCGGCGGCGACCGGCCCGGGAGAGTGCCCGCCATGCTCAACCTCAGCGACTTCCTGACCCGCAACGCCTGGCGCGACCCGCACGGGGATGCCTGCATCGACCCCGCCTCGGGGCGCCGGTTGACCCACGGCGCGCTCGAGGATCGGGCTCAGCGGCTCGCCTCGTCGATCCGCGGCCAGCTCGGACTGGCACCGGGCGACCGGATCGCGATCCTCTCCCAGAACACCGCGGAGTACCTCGAGCTGTACTACGCCTCGGCCCGTGCCGGGACGATCACCGTCCCACTCAACTGGCGCCTGTCCGCACCGGAGCTCGCGCGCATCCTGGAGGATGCCGATCCCCGTGCCGTGATCTACGCCGGCAGCTTCGACGAGACGGCAGAGGAACTGCAGCGTCGCACCGCGATCGAGTCCTGGGTCCGCTTCGAGCCCGGGGCGTCCTCGGCCTACGAGGAGCTGCTCGCCGCTGCCGACCCACAGCAGGACCTCGGACTCTTCGGGGACACCGATCCGGTCTTCATCCTCTACACCGGTGGGACCACCGGCGTCTCCAAGGGGGTGCTGCACTCCCACCGCAGCGCATGGGCCGCGATGCTCAACCAGGACCACACCGAGCGTGTGCAGCCCAGCGACCGCTACCTCCTCCTCGGTCAGATGTTCCACATCCCGATCGTGCTGGCGATGAACTACCTCAGCCGCGAGCGACCGGTGGTCCTGCTGAACTTCGAACCGAGCGCGACCCTGGCGACGATCGAGCAGGAGCGGATCAGTGGCTTCCTCGGTGTCACGACGATGCTGAACTACCTCCTCGCCGTGGATGGCCTCGAGCGCTACGACCTCAGCTCGCTCCGTCTGGTCCAGTACGGCGGCGGCCCGATGGGCGAGGACGTCGTGCGCGAAGCGCTGGAGCGGCTGCCCTGCGACCTCCAGCAGGGCTACGGCCAGACCGAGGGCGGGACGATGTCCTTCCTCACCGCCGACGTGCACCGTGAGGCCGCCTCGGGGGTGGGCACGCACCGCCTCCGGTCCTGTGGGCGGGAGGCGCACCTGTCCACCCTCTGGGTCGTGGACGACCAGGGACGGCAGGTCCCCCGGGACCGGGAAACGATCGGGGAGATCATCACCCGGTCCGATGCCAACATGCTCCGCTACTGGAACCGGCCCGAGGAGACGGCGGCCACGATCCGCGACGGCTGGATCCACACCGGCGATCTCGCGACGTGGGACGAGGACGGCTTCCTCTACATCATGGACCGCAAGAAGGAGATGATCATCTCCGGGGGTGAGAACATCTACCCCGCCCAGGTGGAGAACGCCCTCTACCGCCACCCGGGAGTGCTGGAGGTCGCCGTCATCGGCGTGCCCGACGACACCTGGGGCGAGTCGGTGAAGGCCGTGGTCGTGCGCAAGCCGGGCGCGGAGGTCACCGAGGAGGAGCTCATCGATCTCGCCCGACACGAGCTCGCGTCCTACATGAAGCCCCGGACCGTGGAGTTCGTCGAGGATCTGCCGCGAGCCCCCACCGGCAAGATCCTCAAGCGGGAGCTCCGCGAGCAGCACCGCGCCTCCACGCCCGACACCTCGACGTGATCTGAAGGAACCGACCGATGTGTTCCGACCATACGACGTCGCTGCCGCCGGTCATCCCGGCCGACCGTTTCGAGCCGGACGACGAGCCGGTCGGCTTGACCCCGGCGGACGGCGTCCGGCTGACCTGCCTGGTCGACAACGTCTCGGATCTGCTGCTGCCACCGACGGCTCAGGTCAACCGTTTCAGCCTCGGAGCCGCCGTGCCGGCAGCTGCGCCGGTGCCGCTGTTCGGAGGTGCCCGGCCGGCTGAGGTACCCATCGCGGAACACGGCTACGCGCTGCTCGTCGAGCTGGACGACGGTCCGCACACGACCACGGTCCTCTTCGATGCCGGGATGACCCCCGGCGGTCTCGCGCACAACCTCCGCGCCCTCGGCCGGACGGCCGACGAGATCGACCTCGTCGTCCTCAGCCACGGGCACATCGATCACACGGGCGGCCTCGTCGGGCTCGTCGAGGCACTCGGCGCGACGGCACCGCCCCTGGTCGTGCATCCCGCCGCCTGGTGGGCACGCCGCATGGTCCCGCCCGGCCTACCCCCGATCGAGATCCCCGCCCTGGACCCGGCAGCCCTACGCGACGCGGGCTTCGAGGTGGTCGACCGGCGGGAACCCTCGCTCCTCCTCGACGGGCGCCTGCTGGTGACCGGTGAGATCTCCCGACGCACGGCCTTCGAGGTCGGTCTCGCCAACCACGAAGCCCGTGGACCGGACGGCTGGGCGGCGGACCCGCTCGTCCCCGACGATCAGGCGATCCTCCTCAACCTGCGGGATCGTGGCCTGGTCGTCCTGACCGGCTGTGCGCACGCCGGTGTCGTCAACACCGTCCACCATGCCCGGCAGCTGACCGGGGTCGACGCCATCGACACCGTGATGGGTGGGTTCCACCTCTCCGGGCCGGCCGGGGCGCCGCAGATCGCACCGACGGTCGACGCGCTCGCGGCGCTGGAACCCCGGCTCCTCGTTCCGACGCACTGCAGCGGCCACGTCGCGCAGCAACGGCTCGAGGAAGCCCTCGGCGACGTGGTCGTGCGCAACGCCGTCGGCAGTCGCTACGAGCGGACGGCCGCCGCCTGATCCCGCCGGGTCAGGCGCGTTCGATGGTCCAGTCGACGGCGGACACCTCGGCGACGAAGTGCTCGTACCAACGGTTCATCGGCTCGCTGGAGACGGGGATGCGCACCAGGGTCGGTGCGGGGGTGTCCTCGAGGAGCTCGGCGATGGCCGCGACCGCCGTCAGGTCCTGCGCCTCGACGTAGCGCAACCCGAACGCCGTCGACACGGCAGCCAGGTCGGGTCCGGCGAGCTCCGACAGCTCTCCGGGGAGCCCACGGACACCGCTGTAGTGCACCTCGGCGCCGTAGCCACCATCGTCGAGAACCACGATCATCAACGGCAGGTTCGACCGCGCGACGGTGGTCAGCTCCTGGAGGGTCATCGCCAGCGCGCCATCCCCGGTGAACAGCACCGTCCAGCGGTCCGGCTCGGCGAGGCTGGCACCCATGGCCATGCCGAGGCCGAGGCCGATCGCACCGGCATGGAAGGCGTAGACGAACCGGGACGGGTCCTCCAACACCAACCGCGGTACGAGATCCGCCATCGCGTGTCCCGAGTCCAGGGCGACCGTCAGCCCGGCAGGGAGCGTCTCGGCGAGGGTGATCGCCACGTCACGGGTGACCAGGGGGTTGGCCGCCTCCCCGGGAGCAGCCTCCGGCGTGGGCTCGGGGGCGGGCTGCTGCCACCACCGCTCGAGCGGGGGGTCATCGCCCAGCGCGCCGAGGAGCTCATCCACCACCACCGCGAGGTCGCCGTGGACGGCAAGATCCGGCGGGTACCAACGGCCGAAGGCCTCCGGGTCCCGGTCGACCTGGACGAGCCGGGCACCGTCCAGGATGGCGCCGTCCATCGCCGTCCAGGGGTTCAAGGAGGCCCCCAGGACGAGTACCAGGTCCGCCTCGGCGAGCAGGTCACCGGTCGGCGTGTGCCCGAAGCCACCGCAGATGCCGAGGTGGTGCGGATCCTCCGTGAACAGGCCCTTGCCGAGGAGCGTCGTGTAGAGCGTCGCACCCAACCGTGCGGCCAGTGCCGCGACCTGATCGGCGCAGCCGGCCGCGACGACACCGCGGCCGGCGACGATCATGGGGCGTTGCGCGGCGTGTAGCTCCGCAACCGCCGCGGTCACCGAGGCCCCGTCCGGCGTCGCCGATGGCGACCGAAGCCGCTCGAACACCTCCAGGGAACCGGGCAGGACGCCCTCGAGCAGGAGCTGGTCGACCTCGTGGTAGAGCAGTTCCTGAGGCAGTGCCAGCACCCACGGTCGCCGCTGGGCACGGGAGCGGATCAGGACCGCCTGGCAGGCCCAGGCCGCCTGCGCCGGGCTCTCCAGCTCGAGGTAGCCGGCGCCGGTCGCTTCCACGTAGGCGCGTGCCGGGTAGTTCTGCGGGTGGTGCGGGACCGCCCGCGGGGTCAGTGCGGTCAGCAGGACCAGTGGCGTCCCGTGCGCCGCAGCCTCGCGCAGACCGGTGAGGGCGTTGGTCAGGCCGGGTCCGCTGGTGACGGTGGCCAGTCCGACCTCTCCGGTGCGCCGCGCCCAGCCGTCCGCCATCGCGACGGCGGCGTCCTCCCGACGAGCCGGGTGGTAGCTCGTGCCGAGCCGGTCGAGGGCCGTGGCGACCCCGAGGTTGCCCTCCCCCAGCACGCCGAACTGCCGTGAGGGACCCGACTCGGCGAGGTAGGTGGCGATGAGCTCACACAGCAGCACGTGACGACCTCCGGTTGTCCGCCCCGTCCCCCCGTGGATGCGCGTTGCCGGGGCCGCTGTGCGGCCCCGGCAACGGCGTCTTGCGAGCCGGTCAGTCCGCCAGGCTGTAGTCGGCGGTCACCACCTCGGCCCACTGCTTGAAGTCTCCGACCATGAACATGCTCTCGCCATCGGAGGTGAAGGGCGCAGCACAGGGGTTGTCGTTGCGCTCCGTCCAGTCGACGGGGCAGGTCAGCCCCTTGGTGTCGTGGGCGGTCTGCAGCGCCTCGTAGAAGGTCGCGCGGTTCACCTCACCGCTGTCGGCAGCAGCCTTCTCCAGTGAGTTGTGGATGATCATGCCGACCAGCCAACCCGCCGTGAAGTTGATGTGCTCCGCGTCATCGGCGTAGGACGCACCCTCGCCCTCGATGAAGGCCCGGATCTCGTCAGCACCTTCGCTGTCGTCGGCCAGGGTCCGGTAGGAGTGGACACCCTCGGTGATCTCCAACTGGTCAGCGTCGCCCTCGGCGAAGACGTTCAGGCTGGCCGCACCCTGCATCCCGATCACGGGGATCTCGATACCGGCGCTGGCCAGGGTGTTGACCACGAACAGGGCGCTGGACGGTGCGACGTGGATCGCGAGGTAGTTCATGCCCTCGTTGTCGATCAGCTGCTGGACCGTGGAGGCGAAGGCCCCGGCGTCCGGCGAGGAGACACTGATCGAGAGGTTGCCGACGTACTCGCCACCCTGCTCGTCGAGGGCCTTCTGGATACCGATGTCCCACTCGTCGCCGGAGGGGACCTCCAGCTTGGCGACACCGACCCGGAGCTCGTCGGCCGGGACCTCCTCGAGCATGCGCGCGACGCTGACGTCTGCCTGGTCGAAGTAGTGGCCGAGCAGGTGGAAGGCGTAGGGGCTTGCCAGCGAGGTGTTGACGGTCTGACCCGTGACGATCAGCGGCAGCTCCTCACGCTCGGCGTCGGGGAGGACCGCGTCGACGATGAACGATCCACCCAGGTGGGCGATGGTGAGCACGCGGTCGTCGTTGAGCAGCTCCTGGAAGTTGGAGACACCCAGCTCCGCGCCGTACTCGTCGTCCTTGACGATGAGGTTGAGCTCGCGGCCGAGCACACCACCGTCGGCGTTGACCATGTCGAAGTAGGCCTCGGTCCCGGCCAGGTTCAGCACCTGGGCGGACGCGGTCGGGCCCGTCACGTCACCCATCCAACCGATGTTGATCCGGTCGCTCTCCACCCCGTCGTTCGGTGCATCCGGGATGTCACCGTCGGATGCAGCCTCGTCGCCGTCATCACCGGCGTCGTCGGTCGTCTCGTCGGTGTCCGCGGTCTCGCCGCCGCCGCACGCCACGGCGACCAGCGCGATCGCCGCGAGTCCCGCGGTGATCCGCCCTCGTCTGGTGTGTCGCATCTCGCTCTCCCTCTGTCTCCCACGGCCGTCATGGTGACGTCCGTGCCGGCTCGTCCGGGGCTGATGCCCCGCTCCCGTTCGATTGATCCCCCTGCTGCCCGGCCAGTGACTTACTGGTCAGACAGTAAACCTATGTGGGAACATACGACAGCGGTGGGAGGTCGTCAACATCCGGCGGCCATCGAGCCGCGCGATCGTCAGAGCCGGCAACCCGCGCAGGGCCTCGACCTTGCATTCAAACTACCGTTCGGTAACAATGGTCGGAGACGGATCAGCGGAGAGAGATCCACAACCGGGAGGAACGTGCTGTGAGCGACTACGACGTGATCATCATCGGCGCAGGTGCGGCGGGGCTCGCCTCCGGCGCCCTGCTGGCTACCGAGGGCAAGAAGGTCCTCGTGCTCGAGCGGAGCAACTACCTCGGCGGCCGGGGCATGGCCACCAACGACTCCGGCTACGAGCTCAACCTCGGCGCCCACCTGATGGAGGACTCCGGGTCCGGCCTGACCCGCATCTTCGAGCACGTGGGCAAGCACCTCGGCCACGGGCCCTCCAACACCGAGATGCCCGTCTGGGACCACGAGTCGGAGTCCTGGGGCTCGATCCGGGACCGCTACTCCGGCGACAAGGACGAGCTGAAGAAGGTCATCAAGGCGCTGATGGACACCTCCTTCGAGGAGCTCGAGCGCTGGGACGACCGGCCGATGCGCGCCTGGATCGCCCAGCACAGCGACCACCCTGGTGTCGCGGACCTGTTCGAGTTCATCACCGTCATGGAGTGCATGACCGAGGAGTGGTGGGACCACTCCGCCAGTGACAACCTCTTCAATCGCAAGATGCACTACGAGGAGAAGCGCACCGCGGCCTACTCCTACTGGCCCGAGGGCGGGTGGGACAAGCTGTTCACCGACCTGCGCGACGCCATCGTCGAGCGTGGCGGCGAGGTCCGGCTCGGCACCTCCGTCAGCCGGGTGCTCATCGAGAACAGCACCGTCACCGGTGTCGCGCTGCCTCGGACCGATGCGGTGCTACCCAACGAGATCTTCCACGAGGAGCACGTCACCGCGGGCGCGGTGATCTCCACACTCCCGGTCTGGAACGTCCTGCAGGTCGTCCCGCCCGAGGAGCTGCCGGGCTGGTACGTGGACCAGATCCGCTTCCTCGCCCAGGACAAGCTGCGCATCGCCTGGGCCGGCATGTACATCGCCACCGAGGAGCCGGTGTCGGTGCTCGATCGCCAGGAGATCGCCACCTGGCTGCACACCCCCATCGGTCGGACCTCCGGGTTCATGTTCGAGATGTCGGCGCTCGACGCCTCGGTCGCTCCCGAGGGCCAGCACCTCTACGTGATGGGCTCCATGCTGCACGGCTACGAGCGCCAGCGAGACATGGGCTTCGTCAAGCAGAAGTTCGACGAGTTCGAGCAGGACGTGGAGATCATGTGGCCTGGCCTGAAGGACCACGCCTTCAAGCGCCGCCACTACGTCATGGATCCGTCCTTCGGCGTCGTCCAGAAGCCGGGCACCGTCGGCACCTTCCGGCCCCACTGGAAGGCACCCAACGTGACCGGCCTGTACTTCGCCAGCGAGACCTTCAAGTCGCGTGGTATCGGGGTGGACCGGGCTGC